>Ga0299907_10003131_pt1 | contig 10512 bp, 13 predicted proteins | sample RVTome_16_FD_198680 | JGI IMG/M metagenome (GOLD analysis project Ga0299907, IMG submission 198680) | Soil microbial communities from uranium-contaminated site in the Upper Colorado River Basin, Wyoming, United States - RVT152D67 (version 2) ... | reverse complement strand
CGAGGTCCGGAAATTCGACAAGGGGCACATGAACGCCATCACCCTGGGCGAGGTCGTGTTCGGCCGGGCCGTCTTCGAGCCGGGCTGGAAGTGGTCGGAATGCATCAAGCCGATTGCAGGCACCGACAGCTGCCTGGTCAATCACAACGGATTCATCGTCTCGGGGTCCTTGCACGTCGTCATGGACGACGGCACCGAATACGACCTCAACGCCGGCGACGTCTTCGTCTGCCCGCCCGGACACGACGCCTGGGTGACCAGCGACGACGCCTGCATCGCCTACGACTTCTCGCCCGCCGCCGCCAACTACGCCAAGCCCGCCGGCTGATCTAGTCGCGCCGGGCGCGAGCGCGGCGCTTGCCCTCGTGCATGGCCTGGACCCGGGCGCCCGGGATGGCCAGGCCTTCCTCGATCAGCTCGGAGCTCAGCCGCTGCGGCGCGGGCATCTGATCGGCCCACGGATCACCGTCGGCGACCAGCCGCGCCGCGGTGTGCAGGGTGAAGTCAGCCGGCGAGACCCCGGCGAGGTCGTCCCACGACACCGGGAACGACACCGGCGTGCCGGGCCGGAGACGGGGGCTGTAGGCCGCCGCCACCGTCGCCCCGCCGGCTCGGGTCGAATCCAGGAACACCTTGCCGCCCCGGTCTTCCCGAATGAAGGCCGTGGTCGCCAGACCCGGATCGAGGCGCTCGGCTCGCACCGCGATGGCCCGGGTGGCAGCGGCCACGTCGCCGGTCGTCACCTGTCCGTCCAACGGTACGAACACGTGCACGCCTTTCGCCCCGCTCGTCTTGGCCGCACCCTCCAGGCCCGCACCGGCCAGGGCGGCTCGGACCAGATGGGCGGCGCGTACGACCAGCCCGAACCCCTCGCCCTCGGGCGGGTCGAGATCGAGCACGAGGTGCGTCGGGCGATCCCCGGGCTCGACGCGAGCCAGGGTCGGGTGGTACTCGACCGCCCGTTGATTGGCGAACCACAGCAACGTGCGACGGTCATTGCACAGCGCGTACGACACCTCACGTTTCGAGGCCTCGGCCCACAGCGGTACCGTCCGCACCCACGGCGGGGTGTACCGGGGAACGTTCTTCTGCATGAACGGGGCCTGGCCGTGGTGCACCCGGACCACCGACAGGGGCCGGTCCCGCAGCACCGGGATGATGCGGTCACGGACCGCGTCGAGGTAGTCCACCAGGTCCCGCTTGGTCGCCTCCGCCGCGTCGAACAGCGGCTGGTCGAGGTTGGTCAGCGACACGCCGTCCCGCGTCTCGCCGTCGCTCGCCCGGCCGGTCATACCTGTCGGCGGCGGGCGTCGGCCAGGACGGCGGCGGTGTCGCCGCCGGCCAGGGCGCGGCGGATGACGCCACACCCGGGCGCGGAGAGCCCCCAGACGCCCGGTTCGCCGTCATCGACGGTGGCGAAGACCGGAAACGGCGGCTGCCCGGGAGCGTCGAGGATGCCCACACCCGACGTCCTCGACGGCCGGGCATCGAACCGGAGATCCACGACCACCTCGTCGCCCGGCCCGGCCGTGTCGGCGCCGGTGCGCACGGTCACCCACCCGCTCAGGCCCGCGCCGGAGAGGGAGACGGCGACCGGACCCCCGGCGTGGTGGAGCTTGACCGCCACCAGCGACGGAGCGTCGGGCCGCAGGCTGACCAGCACCCCGGCGCTGGCCCAGCCCCGGGACCGGCGCTCGACATGGGCCTCCCGGGCCGGGAGCCGGTAGAGGTAGCACCGCTCAGCGGCCTCGTCCGCCTCCCAGCCGGGGACCGGGTAGCCGGTGGTGACGAGGCGCGTCCCGGCCGGGCAGGCGCCGAGGCGGGGACGCAGCCGTTGCAGCGTCGCCGGGCTGAGATAAGCGAAGACGACGTCGGCTTCGATGGGCACCGTGTCGAAGTCGGCTTCCACGACGGTGCCCTCGACATCGTGGGCGCCCAGGAGCTCCCGGGCCGACGCGGCCAGGTCGGGGTCGAGCTCCACGCCCGTCACCGCCGCGCCATGGAGGGTCGCGGCCCGCAGCAGCACCCGGCCGTCGCCGCAGCCGAGGTCGAGCAGGCGCTCGCCTTCCCGCAGGGCGGCGAGTGACAGCGCCTGATCGATGCGCTCGTCGCTGGTGGCGGCCCAGAACGGCCATCCGGTCCGCCCGGTGGAGTCGTCGATCGCCGTAGCGTAGAGGCCCGCCCGCTGGCTACTCCGGTTGGTGGCAGCACGCCTCCACGTTGTTGCCGTCGGGGTCGCGGACGAAGGCGCCGTAGTAGTTGTCGTGGTACTCGGGCCAGACCCGGGGTTCGTGGAGGACCTCGGCCCCGGTATCAACGGCGGCGTCGAAGAAGGCCCGCACCGTGGCCCGGTCCGGCGCCTGGAAGCAGACGTGGATCGGGCGGTTGACGCCGTCGGCCAGTTCGCCGATCCAGAAGTTGGGGTGGTCCGAGAGGCCGTAGCCGATGGCCACGCCGAAGTCGAGGATGCGGGCGCCGCCCAGCGGGCCGAGGACGGTGTCGTAGAAGGCGGCGGCCGCCGGGACGTCCTCACACTGGATGCTGAGGTGATCGATCATGATGCCCATCTTGGCGCGCCCGGCGACCCAGGAAGGCGAGGGCACCACCGTTCGCCAGGCGCCAGTTCGCCATCTGGCATCATCGGCCCGGTGACCATCCGCAAGATCGCCACCGTCGGGCATCCCGTCCTCCGCCGGCGGGCCCGCGAGGTCACGCCGGCCGAGCTGGCCTCGCCGGAGGTGCAGCGGCTGGTCGACGACCTGATCGACACCATGCGCGACGCCCACGGGGCCGGGATCGCCGCCAACCAGGTCCACGAGCCGGTCCGGGTGGCGGTGATCGAGGTGGACCACAACCCCCGGTATCCGTACAAGCCGCCCATCCCGCTGACCGTCCTGGTCAACCCGGTCATCGAAGCGCTCGACGACGAGCTGGTCGAGATCAACGAGGGGTGCCTGTCGGTCCCGAACCTGCGGGGCAACGTCCTGCGCCACGTCAACATCCGGGCCCGCTGGCTCGACCGGGAAGGAAATGAGCACGACGAGGTCAAGCGGGGGCTCACCGCCGGGACCTTCCAGCATGAATGCGACCACCTCGACGGCCGGCTGTTCCTCGATCGCGTCAGCGACACGACCACGTTGACGACGTGGGAGCAGTTCGAGCGTCACCACCGGGACGAGTTCGTGGCCCGCATCACCGAATTCGTCCGGCGCGTCGGCTCCTAGACGCCGAGCGACCCGGTGCCGACGGCCTATCACTGTGAGCTCGCCTGGCTCGGGGGCGGGGCGGCCGAAGAGGACGTCCTTATCGTCGTGGACGGGGAACGGATCACGGCCGTCGAACCGGGGGTCGCGGCGCCACCGGCGGCGGCCACCCGGCTGCCCGGCCTGACGATCCCGGGCCTGGCCAACGCCCACAGCCACGCCTTCCACCGGGCCCTGCGGGGCCGCACCCATGCCGGCCCGGGCTCCTTCTGGACGTGGCGGGAGCAGATGTACGCCCTGGCCGGGGTGCTCGATCCCGACTCCTACCACCAGCTGGCCCGGGCCACGTTCGCCGAGATGGCGCTGGCCGGGATCAGCGTGGTGGGGGAGTTCCACTACCTCCACCACGGGCCCGGCGGTGTCCCCTACGACGATCCCAACGCCATGGGGGCGGCGCTGGTCGCCGCTGCGGCCGAGGCCGGGATCCGGATCACCCTCCTCGACACGTGTTACCTCCACGGCGGGATCGGCGTCGGGCTCGACGACACCCAGCGCCGCTTCGCCGACCGCGACGCGCTGGCCTGGGCCGCCCGGGCCTCCGACCTGGGCGACGCCCTGAGCGACCGACCGGACGCCCGCATCGGAGCGGCGATCCATTCCGTGCGCGCCGTCGATCCGGCGGCCATGGAGATCGTCGGCTCGTGGGCCCGCGCCCGGGGCGCACCCCTCCACGCCCACGTCTCCGAGCAGCCGGCCGAGAACGAGCAGTGCGCCGCCGCCTACGGCCGCACACCCACCGGGTTGCTGGCCGACGCCGGCGCGCTCAGCCGTGCCTTCACCGCGGTGCACGCCACCCACCTGACCGACGAGGACGTGGGTCTCCTCGGTGCGGCCTCGTGCTGGTGCTGCTTCTGTCCGACCACCGAGCGGGACCTGGCCGACGGCATCGGCCCGTCGTGGGCGTTGCGCCACGCTGGAGCCCGGCTGACGCTCGGCAGCGACTCCCACGCCGTGGTCGACCTGCTCGAGGAGGCGCGTGCCCTCGAGGTCGACGAACGGCTCGCCCGCGGGGTCCGGGGCAGTCACGACGCCGTCGCTCTGCTGGGCATGGCGACGGAGCAGGGTCACGCCAGCCTCGGCTGGGAGGAGGCGGGGCGGATCCGGGCCGGCGGCTACGCCGATCTGACGACCATCGGGCTCGATTCCGTGCGGACGGCCGGCACCCGGGCCGAGGACGCCGTCGCCGTGGCCGTCTTCGCCGCAACCGCGGCCGACATCCGCCACGTTGTCATCAGTGGCCGCGTCGTGGTGGCCGACGGCCGGCACACCTCGATCGATGTCGTCGGCGCCCTGCGCCAGGCCCTGGTCTAGGTGGGTTCTCCGACCAGACGCCGGATGTCGCGCTCGAGCGTCAGGATCCCTTCGACCTTGCCCACACACAGGGCGACGCCGGCCTTCGCCGCCCGTTTCTCGAGGATGTCGTCGAGGAAGGCGGTGTAGAGGATGATGGCCTGGTCGGGACGGTCCTCCCGGATCAGGCGAGCGGTGGTCAGGCCGTCCAACCCGGGCATCTTGTAGTCGAGGACCACCACATCCGGGTCGGCTTCGACCATCTCCTTCAGGGCATCGGCACCGTTGGCGGCGGAACCGACGACCTCGAAGTCGTCGAGGGTGAGCATCTGCTCGAGCATGCTGCGCATCTGGGGGGTGTCGTCGATGACGAAGACTCGTATCACAGCCATGATGATCTCACGTCTGCGCCGGACAAGACTGGGGTGCGCTCCAACGGCTGAACGCGAAGGACGACGGTGGGAGGGGAGGACGCATGGTCGGGAGCGGAACCGTCGGCACCACAGCGGAGCTGTGGCGGTTCCCGGTCAAGTCGATGCTGGGCGGGAAGCTCAGCGAGGCGGAGCTGACCGCCGGCGGGATCGTCGGGGACCGTGCCTATGCCCTCGTCGACGCCGAGACCGGCCAGGTCGTGAGCGCCAAGAGCGTGAAGCTGTTCCCCGACCTGTTCGGATGCCGGGCCGCCTTCGTGGAGGCGCCCCGAGCGGAGGGCGAACCCCCGCCGGTGCGGATCAGCCTGCCGGACGGGACATCAGTGACGAGCGACGCACCTGACTCCGACGCCATCCTCTCCCGATGCTTCGGGCGCGACGTCCATCTGGCGCCGGCCGCGCCCGCTCCCGAAGGCGCCTTCTTCGACCTGTTTCCCATCTCGGTGCTGACCGCCTCGACGCTCGGCCACTTGAACGAGTTGCGCCCCGGGAGCCGGTTCGACGCCCGCCGCTTCCGGATGAACGTCATCGTCGACACCCATGAGGAGGGATTCGTCGAGAACGGATGGCTCGGCCTGGCGGTCGAGATCGGCGACGCCGTTCGCCTCCGGGTGGCCATGCCCGACCCGAGGTGCGTGATGACGACGCTGGCCCAGGAGGACCTCCCCAGGGACACCCAGATCCTTCGCACCCTGACCCGGCACAACCGCCTGGAGATCGCCGGTTCCGGACGCTTCCCCTGCGCCGGCGTGTACGCCGTGGTGGAGTCCCCCGGCACACTGCGCACGGGTGACCCCGTCGTGGTCCGATGACCGGCCGGGAGGTGAGCGAGGATCAGCCGCTGCCGGCCGGAGGCTTCTCCGCCTGGTTGTCCGACATGCAGCGCGCCCTGCACGGGGAAGCGGGATCTGACGTGCCGTGCGGTGGCTGCACCGCCTGCTGCACGTCGTCCCAGTTCATACACATCGGACCGGACGAGTCGGAGACGCTCGCTCGCATTCCCGCCGAGCTGCTGTTCCCGGCCCCCCGGCTGCCCGCCGGCAACGTCCTCCTCGGCTACGACGAGAACGGCCACTGCCCCATGCTGATCGGCGGCGCCTGTTCGATCTACGAGCATCGCCCGCGCACCTGTCGCACCTACGACTGCCGGGTCTTTCCCGCCGCGGGGGTCGAGCTCGACGACGAGGACAAGCCTCTGATCGCGCAGCGAGCACGACGCTGGCGGTTCACCTTCCCGGCCGAGATCGATCAGATCGAGCACGACGCCGTGCGAGCGGCGGCGAGATTCGTCCAGGAGCACAGGGATCTCCTCCCCGATGACCTCGTCCCGGCCAACGCCACCCAGCACGCCGTTCTCGCCATCCGGTTGCATGACTCGTACCTCACCCAACCGGACGCGTCGGACCCCGGCGCCTAACTTCGCGTCATCTGCTCGCTCAGCTGCCACAGCCGCCGGCGGGCGTCGGCGTCGTAGGCCTGGGGATCGGCTCGGGAATCCTGCCGGCGATTGAAATAGCGGCCGGTCACGCCGTCCAGTTCGGGCGAGAGGGCGAGGAAGAGGCTCGCCTCGAGGCCGTCCCCGATCGTGCTCATGGGGGTGCCGCCGGCCTCATGGACCATCTTCGTGTCCATGAACGTGGCCGGATGGAGGGCGTTCACCGAGACGCCCATTTCGCCGGCGGCCCGGAGCCGATCGGCGAGCTCGAAGGTGGCCATGACCATGGCCAGCTTGCTCTGCCGGTAGGCCCGGATCCCGCCGTAGTCGCCTTCGAGCATGAGGTCGCCGAAGTCGACGGGCACCTGGCCGGCGGAGGCGACGTTGACGATCCGCGCCTGCGCCGAGCGTCGGAGGAGCGGCAACAGGAGCTGCGTCAGGAGGAACGGCGCCAGGTGATTCACGGCGAAGCGCAGCTCGTAGCCGTCGGCGCTCACCTCGCGGCCGGCGCCCGGCTTCCCGAAGCCGATCCGCAAGGGCCTTGCCTAGACCGTCGGTCGCTCCGGTGATGAGGGCAGTTGGCTGGTCGATCTCTCCTCGCCGTCCTCGAGACTCAATACGTCAGTGGGATGCTGAGGATCCCCGGCCGAGGCAATGATCTCGGCGACCTGGGCCAACGTCAGGTGCAGGGCGTCGACATCGTCCTGGAGCCTGTCGGCGTCATCGACGCGGCCATCGGCCTCCGCCTGTTTCTGTTGCTCCACCCGTTCGAGGATCTGCGATTCCAGGCCGCCGACGGTATCTCTCACCAGGCGTTCGTCGATCTCGCTCTCGTCCATGACCGGTGTGTACCCCGGATCCCGGTTGTACTCATCCATAGTGGTATTTACTTCACTAATAGTGAGAAGCGGATTACGGATTAACTGTGGAAACATATGTTCGTGCCTGTGTCCCGCGAGGCCACGATCCTGCACGCCGACCTCGACGCCTTCTACGCCTCGGTCGAGCAACGGGATGACCCCCGCCTGCGGGGCCGGCCGGTCATCGTGGGAGGGGGCGTCGTGCTGGCCGCCAGCTACGAGGCCAAGGCCTACGGCGTGCGGACGGCCATGGGCGGAGCCCAGGCCCGCCGGCTGTGCCCCCGGGCGATCGTGGTCCAGCCTCGGATGTCTGCCTACTCCGAAGCCAGCAAGGCGGTGTTCGAGGTGTTCGAGGACACGTCTCCGCTGGTCGAGGGCCTGTCGATCGACGAGGCGTTCATCGACGTGGGCGGGCTGAGGCGGGTCTCGGGCCCAGCCGTGGAGATCGCGGCGCGGTTGCGGCGCGACGTCCTCGAGCGGGTCGGCCTGCCCATCACCGTGGGGGTGGCCCCGACCAAGTTCCTGGCCAAGGTGGCCAGCGGCGTGGCCAAGCCCGACGGGCTCCTGGTCGTGCCGCCCGGCGGCGAGCTGGCCTTTCTCCACCCGCTGCCCGTCGAACGGCTCTGGGGTGTCGGGCGGGTGACGGCGGGCAAGCTGCGCGCCCGGGGGATCGCCACCGTGGGGGAGGTGGCCCAGCTCGCCGAGGCGGCGCTGGTGTCCATGCTGGGCCGGGCCGCGGGCGGGCATCTCCACGCCCTGGCCCACAACCACGATCCCCGGCCGGTGGTGGTGGGTCGCCGGCGCAGGTCGATGGGGTCCCAGTGCGCCCTGGGCCGTTCCCGCACGTCGCCCGCCGACGTCGACGCCGTCCTCGTCTCCCTCGTCGATCGGGTCACGCGCCGCATGCGGGGGGCGGGGAGGGCCGGGCGCACGGTCGTCCTCCGGCTGCGTTTCGACGACTACACGCGCGCCACCCGCTCCCACACGCTGGCCCGGGCGACATGGGACACCCACACCATCCTGGCCACGGCCCGCGACCTCCTCGCCGCCGCCATGCCGATGGTCAGGCGCCAGGGGCTCACGCTCGTCGGGGTGGCGGTCGGCAACCTGGACGGGGACGGCGCCATCCAGCTGGCGCTGCCCTTCGACCGTCACCGGGGCCGTGCCCTCGACACCGCCCTCGACGAGGTGCGCGACCGGTTCGGGTCGGCCGCCGTCACCCGGGCCGTGCTCCTCGGCCGCGACCCGGGCCAGTCGGTGCCAATGCTCCCCGACTGATTACATGAGCGCGCGCCGGCTTTCTGGTGACGTTCCTGCACCCACGGGGCGCACGAATGTCACAGAAAACCGCAGCAGCGGGGTCAGGCGGTGACATCCCGGCGGGAGACGAGGACGAGGGTGACGGCGCCGGCGACGGCGGTGTAGAGGACGGCGGTGGCCACGGCCCGGCCGATCCCCAGCTCGGCGGTGCCGCCCCGGATGAGGGAGGCGAGCACCTGCCCGGGGAACAGCCGATAGCCGGCCTCCCACGAGTCGACGGTGATGTTCTCGAAGGGGCCGGCCCAGGCGAAGCCCACGCCCAGGGCGAGCGGCGTGGAGCGGAAGATCACGGCCAGGGTGGTGCCGAAAACGGCCCAGCCGGCCACCCCGCCGAGCACGGAGGCGTAGTCGCGCACCGCGGCGCCGGCACTGCCCATCGAGAACCAGTCGGAGGTGGCGATGTCGCGGGTGGGGGCCACGATCAGGGACAGGACGAAGGTGAGCACCTCGGTCAGGGCCACCGCTCCGGCGGCCACCAGCAGGATGCCGGCCAGCTTGCCGACGATGACCCGCAGCCGGTGGGGGTCCCGCAGCAGCAGCCCGCGGAAGGTGCCGCCGGAGAACTCGCCCGCCATCAGGGCGATGAAGGTGACGAACACGAGGAAGCCCACGAACGACGCCCCCACGGCGAAGGCCTCGGTGCCTCCGCCGGTGCCGGCCAGGGCGGCCAGCGTGGCGCCGCCCCGGCGGGAGGGCGGGCCCGCCCCCTGGGCGGAGGCGAACACGGTGAGCGTGACCACCGCCGAGAAGAGCAGGCAGGCGGCGGCCATGACGGCCATGGTCCGGCGACGGACGAGGCGGAGCAGCTCGGCCTTGATGACCCGGGTCATCGGGCACCCCCTTGCAGCATCGAGAGATAGCGGTCCTCCAAAGTGGTGCGCAGCGGGCTGAGCTCCACCAGCACCATCCCGGCGTCGAACGCGGCCCGGTTGACCGAAGCGGCGAGATCGCCGGCGGCGGTTCCGTTGCTGCTCACCACCAGGCGCTCATCCCGCCACTCGACGTGATGCTCACAGGCCACGAGGAGCTCGCAGAGGGCCGGGAGGTCGTCCCGGCGCTGCGGGACGACGGTCAGGCCTCCGACCACGCCGTCGAGGAGGTCACGGGTCGGGCCCTGGTAGAGGGAGCGCCCGGTGTCGATGAGGATGAGCCAGTCGCACACCTGCTCCAGCTCGCTGAGATCGTGCGACGACACCAGGACGGTCCGGCCGGAGCCGGCCAGCCCGCCGATGAGGGACCGCATCTCCCGCACACCCTGGGGGTCGAGCCCATTGGCGGGCTCGTCGAGGATGAGCAGCGCCGGGTCGCCGAGCAGGGCGGCGGCGATGCCCAGCCGCTGCTTCATGCCCAGTGAATAGCTCCGGTAGCGGTCATTTCCGCGCTCGCCGAGCCCGACGCTCTCCAGGAGCACCGGGATCCCGGCCGTGTCGTGCCCGCCCACGGTGGCGAACACGCGGAGGTTCTCGGCGCCCGAGAGCGACGGGTAGAAGGCGGGGCTTTCGATGAGGGCACCGACCCGGGGCAGGTAGGCGCCGGGCGAATGGATGGGCCGGCCGAGGACGGTCCCGGTTCCGGCGCTGGGCCGGACCAGGCCGAGCAGCATGGCCATGGTGGTGGTCTTGCCGGCGCCGTTCGGACCGACGAATCCGGCCACCACGCCGGCCGGCAATTCGAGGTCGAGGTCGTTGACGACCGTGCGGGCGCCGTAGCGCTTGGTCAGTCCGGTCACGGAGAGAGCGTTGGCTGTCATACCGCTCATGGTCGGGGAACGGCCGGCCCCTGTCGTCGGGCCGGGGGAGGCTTTGCCGCTACTCCCGGGGGCCTACTCCGGGGTGCAGCATCAGCTCTGCCAGCCGGGCCGGACGAGCCCGGCCTCGTAGGCGAACACCACCAGCTGGGCCCGGTCCCGGGCG
>Ga0299907_10003130_pt1 | contig 10513 bp, 9 predicted proteins | sample RVTome_16_FD_198680 | JGI IMG/M metagenome (GOLD analysis project Ga0299907, IMG submission 198680) | Soil microbial communities from uranium-contaminated site in the Upper Colorado River Basin, Wyoming, United States - RVT152D67 (version 2) ... | reverse complement strand
ACGACAATCTGGGGCCGCTGTGCCGCCACCACCACATGGTGAAACACCACAGCCGCTGGCAGGTGAGACGACTCCACAACGGCGACCACCAGTGGACCAGCCCACTCGGCCATAGCTACACCCGCAAACGAGACCCACCTGACTGAGTGTCCGCGGATCTAGTCGGAGAACGTGGCCACCCGACCCTTGACTATCAGGACTCCCTCGTCTGTCAGCAGCCGTACCTGGCGCACCCTGTCCGGTGTCCTGATCCGACCCCCCGAGCCCACCACCCTCCACCAGGGGAGTCCCTCTGACCTGCGCAGCACGGTTCCCACTGCGCGCGCCGCCCCGGGGAACCCTGCCTCGGCGGCGACCTCGCCGTAGGTGACGACATCACCGGGCTCGAGGGCAGAGATCACCGCCACTACGGCCTCCTCGAAGTCGGTCACAGCGTCCCGAAGAGGCGGTCTCCCATGTCACCGAGCCCGGGTGCGATGTAGAAGTTGGGGTTGAGCTCACGGTCGAGTGACGCCGCCACCACTCGGACGTCGGGGTGGGAAGCCTCGATGGCCTCGACACCCTGGGGGGCGGCCACGACACAGACCGCGACGATGTCCAGAGCTCCGTTCTCCTTCACCTTGTCGATGGCCCAAGACAGCGATCCGCCGGTGGCGAGCATCGGCTCCAGGATCAACACCCGGGCAGCCGACAGCTCGGGGAACTTGGTGTAGTACTCCATGGGCTCGGCCGTCTCCTCGTTGCGCTGGACCCCGGCGAAGCCGATGGCCGCGTCGGGAACCAAGGTGAGCACCGAGTGCAAGAGCCCGAGCCCGGCCCGCAAGACGGCTACCGCTACCACTGGCCTTCGCATTTGGGTCCCGGTTGTGGCCTCGAGCGGCGTCTCTATGTCGACGTCGGTGGTGGCCATGTCGGAGAGTGCCTCGGCGACGAGTAGGTAGCCCAGACGCTCGGCGATCTGTCGGAATTCGGGAGGCTCGGTCTCCTTGTCGCGAAGGATGGTCAGCAGGTCTGCGGCCAGAGGGTGCTCGAGGATCGTCATCGACATGCGACGAGACTACGACAGAGAGAACCAGTCACGACGACGCCCGCGACGCAGAGATGACATGATGGGGTGAGTGGAGACGTCGAGCACGCGCTCTCTGATAATGGTCGCCCTCCTCGGGGCGGTGCTGTGTCTCGCGATAGCCCCCTCCGCCCTGCCCGAGGGTTACTCGACGGTGGAGCACACGACGAGCGAGGCGGCGGCACAGGCCACCCAAGGTGCCTGGCTGGCCCGGAGCGGCTTTCTTCTCTTCGGCCTGGCAGCCTTTTGCCTCTCCGTGGTCAAGCGCGGGTGGCCCCGCTCGGCTCGATTCCTGCACGGGCTCTTCGGGCTGCTGCTGTTGGCCACTGCGGTCTACTCTCACCGTCCCTTCGTCGAAGGTGTGAGCTACGACCAGGTCGAAGACCTCCTCCACTCGGTAGCTGCGGCTGCCATGGGCTTCGTCTTCGCTGCCGGTGTCCTCGTCGTGGGCTGGCTCCGAATCCCGCGCTGGAAGCTCGTCGACGTCGTGGCACTGGTGTCGGCGGTGGCGATACCGATTTCCATGACAGCGACGGCCGGGATCGACGGTCTGTTGGAGCGGGCGTTATTCGGGGTCGCCTTCGTTTGGTACGGCCTCGAGGTCATAGACACTCAGCGTCGCACTTCCTTTGACATGTCCGGTTGAGCACCAGACGCGTCAACCGGTGTTGCGCATGCCGGCGGCGATGCCGTTGACGGTGAGCAGGAGGGCCCGATCGAGTTCCATCGACTCCTCTCCGGCGCGGTTGCGAGCGAGCAACGACACCTGGAGATAGTTGATCGGGTCGAGGTAGATGTCACGGACCTCCAGGGTCCTGCGTAACAGAGGAGATTTCTCGAGGAGTTGCTTGGTCCCCTGCAGAGCGAGGATCTCCTCGATGGTCGTCTCGTACTCGGCGCGGATGACATCGAGGAGATGGCGATGTGCAGGGTCGACCAGCTCGTGCACGTAGGACTCCGATATGTCGAGGTCGGTCTTGAAGAGCGTCATCTCGACATTGGAGATGAAGGTGCCCATGAAGCTCCACTCCCTCGCCATCTCCACCAGCAGATCGCGATACCCCTCCGATCGTGCTTCACGCAGACCGGAGCCGACCCCGAACCACCCGGGCACGATCTGGCGGGTCTGGGTCCAGCCGAAGACCCAGGGGATGGCGCGCAGGTCCTCGATGCCCCCCAGGCCACCGGGCCGGCGCGACGGGCGGCTGCCGATGTTCATCCGTCCCAGCTCCTCGACCGGTGTCGACGACAGAAAGTAGGGAACGACGCTCGGGTCCGACGCCAAGGTGCGATATGACCTGTGGGCCTCGGATGCGAAACAGTCCATGGCCTCGGTCCAGGCGTCGAGGGCCTTCTTGGAGCGGCGTGACTGACGGTGCAGCAAGGAGCTCTCCAACACGGAGGCCACCATCAGCTCCAGGTTTCTCGCCGCGATCTCTGGATTGCCGTACTTCTCGCTGATGACCTCACCCTGCTCGGTCACCTTGATCCTCCCGTCGACGGTCCCGAAGGGTTGGGCGAGAATGGCGGCGTGCGTAGGGCCGCCGCCTCGCCCGATGGTGCCGCCGCGCCCGTGAAAGAGGGTCAGTCTCACGTCATGGTTCTCTGCCACGCTCCGCATCACCCGCTGCGCCTTATAGATCTCCCACTGGGACGCGGCGATCCCGCCGATCTTGTTGGAGTCGGAGTACCCGAGCATCACCTCCTGGGTGTTGCCGCGGAGCGAGACGATCCGGCGGTAGTTGGGGTCGGCCAACAGGGAGTCGAGCAGCTCGCCAGAGCGGCGCAGGTCGTCGATGGTCTCGACCAGGGGCACGAATCCGATGTCGGCGATGTCCTGTTTGAGGTCTACCAGACCCGACTCACGGGCAAGAACCGCCGCTTCGAGCACATGGGCCGGGGTCTCGGTCATCGAGATGATGTAGCTCTCGATCACCTGCTTGCCGTAGCGGCGCTGCGCCTCACGGATCGAATGGAAGGTCGACAGAGTCTCGGCGCTCTCCTCGGTCAGCGACGTGGTCGGGCCCGAGAGGGGACGGGTGCCGGTCAGCTCGGCGGAGAGGGTCCGCACCTTCTCGTCCTGGCTCATCGATGCCAGGTCGATGCCGACTTTGTCGAACAACTCCGTGGTGGCGATGGTGTGCTTCGCAGAGTGCTGACGGATGTCGAGGACCGCCATCTGGAAGCCGAGAAGCATGGCGGCCCGCTTCACCCTGGCCACCGCCCCCTCCGCGATGAGCCGGCCGCGCGCGGCCCGCAACGAGTCGGCCATGAGGTCGAGCTCCTCGATGAGCTGGCTGGGGTGGGCGTAGTCGTGACCGGGCGAGTGGGCGGCGTCGCTCTTGATCCGGGCGCGAGTATTGATGAGACGGGCGTGCACGTAGGAGCACTTGAGCCGATAAGGGGCGTCGGCGGTCCGGCCCCGCTCCCGTTGCCACACGTCGGGGAGAAGCTGGCGGTCGGTCTCGAGTGACTCGAGCAGCCGGTTGCCCGGGTCGATGAGCTCGCTAGACATGGAAAGCTCCTCGCTCAGCTCCTCGATCTGCTCGATTAGGAGGGTCAGGCCACGGTCGTGCTGGAGCGCTAGAGCCTCCAGTGTCGTCTCCGCGGTCACACCGGGATTGCCGTCCCGATCACCTCCCACCCACGTCCCGAACCGCAAGGGCGCGGTCTCGGCACCTGGAGATAGCCGGTGGAGCTGGGTGTCGATGATCTCGGTGAGCCGGGGCAGAACCTCCTCGGCGAGTGCCACCAGGTAGTAGAGGGCGGAGCGGGTCTCGTCGACGACCGTCGGGCGTTCGGTCCGCAGCTCATCGGTCTGCCAGATCTGGTCGATCAACTCGGAAGATCGACGGTCCAACAGCTCTATTTGGTCCTGGTTGGTGGCCCGGAGCCGGCGATCGATCAGCTCGGCCACCTCGCCCCGCTTGGTGAGGATGCTTCGCCTCGCCGCTTCGGTGGGATGGGCGGTGAACACCGGCCGGACCTCGAACCTGGAGACGATGTCGTCGAGGAGATCCTGGTGGAGGCCGGCGGCGAGGATCCGATCGACCGTAGAGCGCAGGTACCGGTCGTCGCTGGCCATCTCTTCGATGCGATGGACGTGCTCGGCCACGTTGGCCAGGTAGAAGTAGGTGGTGAACGCCCTGACCAGGGGGATTACGTCGACTGTATCCAGCTTCGTCAGCAGAGAGTGGAGATTCCGGGCGGCGTCGGCGCTGCCGCCCCGTCGAGCCGACTTGCCCAGTGACCTCACCTCCTCGACCATGTCGAGCAACTCCTGGCCGTGCTGGCGCACCAAGGCGTCGCCGAGTTGGTTGCCCAATCTCCTGATGTCGGCCCTGAGGGCTTCGTCCCTGGTCGTCACCGGAGAGAGGCTAGGAGGTCAGCCGCAGGCGGCGTCCGCGGTCATCGCTCCTAGCTCCGCGGTGTCGGCGGGATCCTCGATGATCTTGCGAACCGTGTCCCTTATGCGCTCGATGTCGGGAACGACGTATCCCTTGGCATTCCGGCCAATTCTCCAGGTGGAGTCGAAGCCGATGACCCGAATCCGATCACTGCCCACCCGGTTCGCGATCCGTATCAGATCGGGGACTTGCTCCATTGGCAGGTCGGTCGACATGTTGGTCTCGATCACTCCAAGCAGGTCCGACAACCCCGCCACCAGCCCGAAGAAGTCGGCGTCGCGTGCCATAGAGGCGAGAAGGCACCGTTGGCGCCCCATGCGCGCGTAGTCGGAGGAGCCGTAGCGGGCCCTGGCGTAGGCGAGAGCATGGCCACCGTCCAGAGTCTGCTCACCGACCGGGATCCTGACCATCTCGTAGTCCCCCTCCACAGGGTCGTAGAGGGGGCCGTCGACTGCCCGGGGCACGTTGAGGCGCACACCGCCGAACGCGTCGACCAGGTCGGCGAACCCCGTCAGGTCGACGAGCATGAAATAGTCGACCTCCAGTCCGGTGATGTTCTCGATGACCTCGCGGGTGGCCGACGCTCCCGGGTCGGGGCCGTCGAATCCTCCGGGGTGGCGATGCCCCCATCCGTAGACGGCGTTGAGGATGCGCACGGGAACCTCGGTCCCATCCTTGAGTGTCACGCCCCCAAAGTTTCGAGGTATCCCGATCAGCGCGGTGTCCCCGCTCACCGGGTCCATCGAGGCGACGATCATCGTGTCGGTTCGCAACCCGCTCCTCCCGGGCCCGGCATCACCGCCGAGGAGGAGGATGTTGAGTCTGTCTTCACCAAAGGGCCGCCACAGGGGCACGTCCTGGAGGTCGATCTGGTCGCTCCCGTATTGACCTGGCGCCGCCTCGGGGATGTCGGAGAGGTCGAGCGACACGGTCGTAGTGGTCGGCGGGATGGTCGTGGTCGTGGTGTCGACGGGGACGATCGTGGTGGTGGGCTCCACCGCCACTGGGGCCGATACCGGAAACACATTGATCAGGACGCCCCTGGTCTCGAGACCCACCCAGGCCACGGCGACGTGGGGCATACCGACGAAGAGTGCGAGGAACACGCCCGCGAACCACCGTCGGCCTCCGCTCACGACCCAGGCATGTCCGGTGGCGAACAGCCGTATCGCGGCGAGAGCGAGGTTGCCGAGCACCACCAAGAGGAGGACCTCCGGGTTCGCCAACCAGGCGTAGATCTCGATTGGCTCCACGAAGAGGAAGATCGTGAGGGCCGCGATAACCAGGAGACCCGTGATGAAAACGAGGATCTTCCCGATCACCGGTCGGTTGGCGGCCAGCTGCCCCCATCCCGGCACGAGCATGGAGCGGAAGGCAGCGCCGAATGACGACGGTCGTCTCGTGGACACGTCATCCAAACGACGCGGACGCGCCGATGGTTTCAACTAGAGATGGAGCCGGCCCCAATCCGGCTCCATCTCGTGTCCCCCCGTCAGCTCAGGGCAGGTCGATCCCGAAGATCGGGACGTCGTCGGGACAGAGTCCCACATTGGGATTCCAGTCCTGGAACATCCCGGCCGGGTTCGGTTTCCAGACCCAGGCGTGCAGGACCCAGAGAGGCAAGGTCGGGTGTTGGTGGAAGTGGCGGCCGAAGAGACTCGGCGGCATTTCGCCGTCCCAGGCATCGATCGGCACGATGTATTCCAATGCGACCAGTTTCAGTTTCCCGTTGGGACGCATCTCGTAGACGAGTGCCTCCGGGGCGTCCGCCTCGGGGACCCCGTCGAGGATGCTCCCGTTGAGATAGTGGAGCCCCATGCCTCCGACGCCGGAGTTCTCGAAGCACCCCAGGGTGTTCAGCGTGCTCGAGTAACCGGCGGCCTCGGAATGGCCGACCCGGTGGAACCTGGCTGTGGCCTGTCGTGCCTCCGCCAACTCGGACTGACCCCGAGCGATCGCCTGTGTGGCGGTGAGCATCAAGGCGGCCACAATGAGAAGGCTGACGGATCTCCTCACGACAGCGCTCCCACGTAGAAGTAGGGGTCGAGGATCGAGATCTCCGAGATCTTGTTCACCGGCAACTCACTCAAACCCGCGGCACGTCGGATCGCCTCTGGCGAGGGCCCGTCGTAGACACAGAAGGTCTTGGTGTGGTCATCGGTGACGAACGACTGCACCCAGGTGACTTGCTCGGTCGTGTTGTTGCCGACCACGCCGAGCATCGCCTTCTGCCCTTCGGGAGTCGTCGGGATCTCCAGACCGCTCGGAAACTCTCTCTCGACCATGTAGCGAGGCATGCTCCTCCTCCTTTCGACCGGCATCTCCGGTCTGACCTGAAGGTATGGATTGAGGGGCCCGGTGACATCGGGGCAGACCCCTATCTCCAGGCCAGGACGCCCCTATTTCTCGACCGCACCCACCTCGACCGCGGCGCGGATTGCCTTCGGTCGCGAGCTGACTCCCAACTTGGAGTACACCGCGGACACGTGGTGCTCGACGGTCTTCTTGGAGACGTAGAGCTGCTCGGCGATCTGATGGTTGCTCAGCCCGTCGGCCATGAGACGGAGGACTTCGAGCTGTCTGGCGGTCAGACCTGCGGGGTTGGAGAGGGTGTCCTTGCTGGGCCCGCGCGGGATGCTCTCGACCCCGAGATCACGGAGCCGGCTTCGAACCCGATCGCCCATGGGGCGGGCGCCGAGCCGGTCGAGGATTCCCAGGGCCTCGGTCTTGGCCTCCACCGGCCCGTCGGCGAGAGCCATGGCCGCCTCGTAGGGACAGCCGATCTCCTGCCACGCCTCGGCACCAGCCTTCCAATCGCCCGCCATCTGGAGTGCGAACGGCTCGGCGGCCCTGTTCGGTGGCCCGTGGATGCATCCGGCCCTCCACATCCAGAAACCGATCTCCCCGCGGGCCCATTCGCTGTCGGTGTCGAGGGCGCGGTGATAAGCCGGCTCAAGCTCGTCGAGACCCCGCCCGGGGTCTCCAGCCAGCCAGAAGTGCTCGGCCCGCCCGCAGATAGCGTTCCAGCCGTGCTGCAACTCGTGGTCCTTGGCCAGTTCTGTCATCTCCTCCAGCAGGGCGAGCCCGCCCGGGTCGCCGCGACGGACACGAACCCGGCCGAGCGCGCTCATCGCCGTGATGTAGGCGATCCCCTCCCGCTGCAGGGTGGTCTTGCCCACCAGGGTGGCGTTGTCGACGGCATCGTCCCATCGAGCCTGCTCGAACGCGATGCGCGCCATCCAGGATCGGTTGTAAGCCACGCTGTAGTCCTCGTCGGTGGCGAGACCTTGTTCGACGCCACTCCGCAGGGCGGGTATGGCCGCGTCGTAGTGTCTCGATTCGCCACTGCCGGACCCGAGCATGCTCAGCCCGATGGCGACCCAACGTGGATTTCCCATGGCCTCGGCTTCTGCGACCGCCTGGGCCAGGAACCGCAGGCCTTGGTGGTCGTCCCCGACAACGACATGCACGCATCCTCTCATCATCAGGACCACCCAGGCCAGTTCGACACTGTCGATTTCCTCGGAGACCGCCGCGGCCTCCTCGAGACTGTCGAATGCCGGTTGGGCATGGCGGGCGAGCATGTGGTGGTGGGCGAGCCGGTAGAGAGTCATCCCAAGCATCTCGCTGGGTCCCAGAGGTCGGAGCAGCCCTATCGCCTCTTCCATCGCCTCCCAGCCCTCGTCGAAACGTCTCAGATTCCAGAGTGCCCCCTGAAGGAGACCAAGGGCGTCGGCCAGATCCTCCACCTGCCCTGCTCTCCGGAAGTGTTCGATGGCCTGTCGCAGCTCGAGCTCTGACGCCTCGGGCTCGTCGAGGATTCTCAACTCGGTTCCCAGCCTGACCCGGAGTCGTGCGGTCTCAGCCGCTCCCAACTCTGCAGCGTGGTCGAGGGCCGCCCGGTAGAACGAGACAGCCTCGCGTCGAGCTCCCCTCTCGACCGCTTCGTCACCGGCCCGCGGGGCGTAGTCGATCACCAGGTCGGACCGTCCTGCGCGGACGGCGTGATGAGCGAGACGGGCCAGATCGGCGTTCTGATCCTCGTCCAGGATCCCGAGCATCCGCAGGTGCAGACCGAGCCTCCGGGCCGGCGGCAGCGACTCCTCGACAGCCGATCGGGCAAGCTCGTGGCGAAATCGCAGACTGCGCCCGTCGCCGACGAGCACACCGGCGGCCAGGGCAGCGTCTATGTCGTCCAACGTCCCGCCGACGATGGTGGCGGCATGACCGATGTCGAGGGAGCGGGGTGCAACCGACACTCCCTCCACGACGCGGCGTGGGCGCTCATCCAGTTGAGCCACCCGGGCGAGCACTGCCTCCTGGACGGTTTCGGGGAGCCCCTCCCCACTGGCCAGGATCTCGGTGACGAAGAAGGCGTTGCCGTCGGTCAGTTGCATGAGGGCCCGAGGGTCGAATGCGCGGTCGACGGCCAGCTGGGTGACCGCCGCCAGAGACAACGAGGGGACGACCAGGCGATGGGTCGAATCGAGTGGGATCAGTTGTCCGAGAACCGGCCGCAGCCGATGATCGGGGCCGACCTCGTCGTCGCGGTAGGTGCACACCAGCAACGCTCTCGAGGCAGCCAAGCGCCGACCGACGAACCTGAGGAAGTCGAGGGTGGCGTCATCCGCCCAGTGGATATCCTCGATGAGCATCACGACCGGTCTGATCGTGTGTCGGAGACGGTCGAGGACCTCGTTGAAGATCTCGATGGGGTCGCGGTCGAGATCGAGATCCGAGAGGCCAGATTCAGGGTCGGCGGCGAAGTCGTAGAGCGGGCTCAACGGACGCGGCGTGGTGAGGGGGTCACATGCACCTTCGATCACGACGACCGACTCATCGAGAGAGTCGAGGAATGCGCGGAGGAGGGAGGTCTTTCCCGCACCGGCTTCCCCGGCGACGAGGGCGAGACGGCCATCACCGGAGCTGGCTCGGTCGAGCAACTCCCCAAGGGACACCAGGAGCCCCTCTCTCTCCAAGAGCATGAGCAGAAAGGGTAGGGGAGGAACGATCCGACGGTATAGCCCTCGGGGAGGTCATCGAGTGGCAAGGTCCGTCGGGAGCGACGGCGCGTTTCGTCTACCTTCGGGATCCGGAAGGCAACATCGTCGACCTCTGGCCAAGGGCGGATTGAGGGCTCAGCGGTCGCCGCGCTGTTTGTGGACCCTGCCCTCTACGCCTTTGAGCGATATGCCCGATCCGGCGCCGTAGCGAACGAGGGTCATCTCGGCGAGGATCGAGACGGCGACTTCCTGAGGAGTCTCCGCGCCGATGTCGAGTCCGATCGGCGAGTGGATGCGGGCGATGTCGTCGCGGCCGAACTCGAGGTGCTCGAGACGCTCGATTCTCCGCTCGTGGGTCCGGCGGCTGCCCATGGCTCCGATGTAGCGGGTGTCAGACTTCAGGGCTGCCTCTAGCGGCGGTGTCTCGTGTCTGGGGTCGTGAGAGAGGACCACGACCCAGGTGCGGCGGTCGAAATCGATCTGGCCCATCAGGTCCTTGGGCCATCCCACCAGGAGGCGATGCGCGGTGGGGAACCTCTCTTCGGTGACGAAGGGGGCCCTGGAGTCGACGATCGTCACCCGGTATCCCATCTGCGAACCGAAGGTGGCGAGTGCCTGGCCGATGTGGACTGCACCGAAGATGAGCAGATCAGGTGGTGGGGCGAGAGTCTCGATGAAGGCAGAGTGGTCGCCGTAGTCGAGGGTGCGATGCTGCTCGTGGCCCATCAACGTCACGGCGTCCTCGATCACGTCTGGGGCGATCTCGTCGGGGAGGGCTCCGGCGAGGACGGAACCGGAGCTGTCGATCACGGCCTTCCGGCCGGTGGCGGGGCCTTCGACGATGGTCACGACGGAGCCGAACGACTCGGTGTCGAGCAACTTCTGGATCGACTCGTTGAGCTCTGTCACCAGGGTTCGATGAAGACGTCGATGGTCCCGCCACAGGACATGCCGACCTCGAAAGCGTCCTCGTCGGCGATGCCGTACGTCACCTTCTTGGGCGTCCCGGTCTCGATGACCTCCTGAGCGTGGAGGAA
>Ga0299907_10003129_pt1 | contig 10513 bp, 6 predicted proteins | sample RVTome_16_FD_198680 | JGI IMG/M metagenome (GOLD analysis project Ga0299907, IMG submission 198680) | Soil microbial communities from uranium-contaminated site in the Upper Colorado River Basin, Wyoming, United States - RVT152D67 (version 2) ... | reverse complement strand
TGGCGTCATTCCCGCCATTGGGACGCTGCCATACGTGGCCCGGGATCTCGTGGGAGTCTGCTGGCCGCAGTTCCAATCCGCGGCACTGCCCTGGAGACCGAGTGTGAGCCAGTGCAGTCCATCGTTCCCGGAGACACAACCCTTCCTGCATCTCTTCGATGCGCAAGGGCAACCGAGCCGGCGAGTACTGGGAGAATGTCAGCCGTCGCAAGCGCGACGTAGATACCGCTGACACTCCTTCTCGGTCATGCTCCGGCCAACCTCGTCGCGGGCTGCCTCCAACAGGTCCTCTGAATCGACGTGATAGCCACGCAGGATGCCTTCGGTGGACATGACGAGAATCTGTCGTCCCTCGTTAACGAACACAACGTCCTGTGGCCAGTAAACGGACCCTTCTAGTCGTCGGCTCATGAGGCCGGTCTCCAGATCCCAGAGGTGGACATAGGGCCCGGGAGCCGCCCCGGCGAGATATCGATGGTCAGGCGAGAAACGGAGCCACGTCGGACCAGAGACCGGTTCGGGTGTCATAACCAGATCGCCGGTGTCAGCGTCTAAGACCTCGACCAATCCGGTTCTATCCGACACTGCGATAAGGCGCCCGTCGATCGAATAGGCGACCGAGTGCGCCTCGTAATCGAAGCTCTCGAAGACCTTACCCTCTCCCGAAATCACGTCCCACACCCTCAGGGTGCCGTCGTGGCCGACCGAGGCAATTTCCCCGGAGCCAGGGCGGAAGACGAACCGTTCGATACGCGTCCGGTCACCGGGTCCAGCGCTGCCAGCCGGGACCCGGTCGCCGTGACCGACCAACTGACCCACCTGAACGTGCTGTCGTGCATCCCAGAGTCGGATGATCCCATCGGCGGGACCCGACCAGGCCAACAGTGAGCCGTTCTCATTGAGGGCCAGTCGTAGACCTGGGAGTCCACGCTCGGAATAGATTGGGGCCTCGAACTCAATCTCCTCGTGAGGAACGATGACTCTTTTGGCCCCGGTATCCACATCGGCTAACTCGATGTCCCCGCCGGGACCCACAAACGCGACTGTTGAGCCGTCGCCTGATATCCCCGGAACCGGTGGCAGATTGGTCTTGAGGGTACGAAGTTCCAGCAGCGACTCCCCGGTCTCGGATTCGTAGACCGTGAGCCACGGGTCGGTGTCCAATCCAACCCAGAACTGGGATCCGGCAACGACATATCTGCTCCCATCAGGTGTTGCCGCCACTTTGGGATCGCGGAAAGTCGTAAGCCGTGCCGGAAGTTCGGAGAAGCTCAACTCCGACCAGATACGCAATTGGCCGTCTGCCCCGACTACCGCCACCGACAAGCCGGCGCCCGGTGGCGTGACATCGACATCTCGAAGGGGAACACCCCCGCTAGGCAACTCGACCCATTGTCCGGGGTAGTAGGTCCCGTAGCCTCGGACAACTCCGTCTCCGCTGGCTGCGAACGTCAGGGAGCCGGTAGCGTCGATGGCCACTGCGTCGACGGGCGAGTCTGCCAGGCCATAGAAGGTGTACTGCTCCCCGGTGTGTCCATTGAAGGACCACAGCTCGCTCGCAGCCGTCGCTCCTATGACCAGGAAACCACCATCCTGTGGCTGCCAGGCCATGTCGACGGTCGGAGTAATGGGAGGGAAGGAATCGACGACAGAGGCGACGCTTCCGGAGCCGACATGCCAGACCACCAACCTGCCGTTTGTCGTGTTGTCACGGGTGCTTGCGGCCAACAGGGAACCGTTCTGGTTGAAAGCAAGACTGAGGACCTCTGGCGCTTCAACCTGCGGTACTTCGAGATCCGGATCCTCGAGGGTGGCGATCTGTCTCTTGGATACGGTGACGAAGACACGAACGACGCCGTCGTTGGTCCCAATGGCGATTCGTGAACCGTCGTTCGAATAGATGGCTGTAGTGACTGCCGCCCCTTCAGGAGCTCCGATCTCGGTGAGCATCTCTTGGGACCGCCAGTTCCACTCTCTAACCGCATCGCCGTGGGTGGTCATTACCTTCTCACCGACGGGGTGGAACTCCACTCCTGTCGCCGGGGGATCCATGATGGGAATACCTCCGAGCTCGCCGCCTGTGAACGGGTCGATGACCATTACTCCACCGTTGTCAGAGAGTGCTGCCAAAGCGGTTCCATCCCCCGAGTAGTCGACGGATTGGCTCCGGCCCTGGCGCGTGGCACCTGCCACAATTTGGCTCGGCCTTGGGTTGATCAACGCTCGATGCATGGCGTCGACGGCTTCGACCACGATACCTTCCCCAATCCCGACACCCAGGTCCGCAGCGGCGATCGCCAGAAGCAGACTCAAGTCGGGATCCTCCGAGGTCAGATTGGTCACCGACAGTGTGGCCAGCTCACGAGCCAGACTCTGACGCTCCTGCACCGCCGCCAAGTCGTCGGCTCGTTGTCGTTGCAGAAAGGCGAAGACGGCCAATGCCCCCACCACGACGGCGATGACTGCCGTGCCGACACCGATGATCAGACGCCGGCGGGATCGCTGTTGTAGGGCAGCTTCTTTTCGTTGTCGGTCCTCTTCCGCCTCTCGGTGCGATTCCTCAGCGAGTCGACTCTCCTCGACAAACCGAGACTCGCTCTCGTTCAGCAGGACCCGCTCCGACAGTGCAACGTCGAGCGCCGCTGTCAGCGGTCCTCCGGTCAGTAGGTACGAGGGATCCTCCCCTGACTGGACCCAGGTCTCTGACGCCGAAGACAGGCGGCGATGGGCCAGGAGGTCGGAGCGAGCCTCGTCGATCCACACCCGGTAGCGGGTCCAGCGGTCGATGACGGTCTCGTGGGCGACCTCGACGGTCGGCGTCCGGCTCACCGGGTCGCGGTCATAGGTCAGCAGGCGTGCCGTGGAGAACGCTTCTAGGGCTTCGCCGACGTCACCTCTATCCCCCAAGCCGGAAACCTCGGTGAGAGGCAACCGTCGTCGGGTCTGCTCGCCATGGTCGCCGAGATGCACCATGCGCAGGAATAGCTGCCGACACGCCCCCTTGGCTCCTTCACTCAGTGACGAATAGGTTGCCTCGGCCCGTCGTTCTAGCACCCCCTCGACACCGCCCAGAGACCGATACGCCTGCACCGTGAGCCGGTCCTCGGTCCTCCGTTCAAAAAGTTCGGAGAGAATGTATTGGAGCAACGGGAGATAAGCGGGAGCGTCGGCGATGTCCCGGATGATCTCTGAGATGAGACCCGGCTCGACCTGGACGCCGACCCTGCCCGCAGGACCACGAATCACCTCTTCCACCTGCTCGGGTCGCATCGGGGCCAACAAGTAGGACGATCTGGCGAACAGTTCCCCAAAGCCGGGATGAGCCAGGGGCCGATCCGAGAAGTCGGCCCTCATCGTGACAATCACCCTGACCCGGTGCGTACGGTCCATGACCAGGTCGGCCACGTTCTCGAAAAAACGCTCGCGTATCTCATCGCCCACCTCGGCCGAGAAGAGCTCTTCGAATTGGTCGATGATCAACAGAGCCCGGCTGTTGGGGCTGTCGAGGGCGGTGGTGAAGGCGTCACGCAACTCACGGGAGGCCTCGCGTGTCGAGGCTTCGGTCGATCCTACGGCTGCGTCACGCAATCCGATGTGGAACTCGTCGAAGGGATCGGTTCCCGGAACCATGGTGACGAGGAACCATTCCTCCGATCCGGCTATCGCACCATCACGAAGAGCCGGAACCAATCCGGCCCTGACCACTGACGACTTACCTGATCCCGACGCTCCAACCACCGCCACCAGGCCACGAGATGCGACTGCCCCGAGAAGAGAGTCGACCACGTCGTCTCGCCCATAGAAGTCGGCGGTGTCGGTTTCGTCGAATGGTTCCAGACCCTTGTAGGGATTGCGCCGGACTGTCCTCGGAGCCGGTGACGGCAACCCTCCCACTGCCTCTGCCAGTGAGAGACAAAAAGCAGCGATGTCAGGGAAACGATCCGCCGGGTTGGCGGCGGTGGCAATGCTGACCGTCTCCCACAGCGAGTCGGGAAGAGACGTCAGCGCCTCCGGGAATCCCCTTCCAGACGCCGCCTCGGCGAGGAGCACACCAATGCCGAAGATGTCCGACGCCACCGTAGGCCCTTCACCCCTGGTCAACTCGGGGGAGGCATACGGCGGCTCGATCGTCCTGGCCAGCCCGGCGCCAGCCGCGCCAGCTTCGATTCCTGCCACCGCCAAACCGAAATCACAGAGGTAGGCGTTCCCGGCTGCGTCGAATAGCACGTTTGCCGGTTTGACGTCACGATGGACTACGCCACGGCTATGGGCATGACCCAATGCACTGCCTACCTGATCGAAGGTAGGGGCCAGGGTCTCCGGTTCCCATGAAGTCCCGAGGCGGTCGGCCAGGCTGCCGCCATCCATCCAACGCATCACCAGGAATGCGCCATACGGCTCCCGCCAGAAATCATGAAGCGGGACGATGTGAGGATGCTCCAAGGATGCGATGACCCGGGCCTCCTCGGCGAAGCGTCTCACGAAGTCTGGGGTCGCGGCCACATCGGGATCGATCACTTTCAACGCCACCTCACGGCCAACCGACGGCTGGTAGGCCCGATAGACGACACCAATCGAGCCCCGGCCGGCCTCCTCTCTCAGTTCGTAGCCGCGGATCGAGCGACCGGGCCGGATCCTTTCGGGGGTGATTGTTTCCTCGGGGAGAAGTGTTGGATCATGGTTAAGGATCCGCTCCTCGAGAAGGCCGATCCTGGGAGAGGGCTCGAGACCCTGCTGGGATAGGTGACGGGCATGACGATTGGCCGTGCGGAGAGCGTCCGCCTGGCGTCCCAGGCGGTAGAGGGCGATCATCAACAGCGACGTGGGCCGCTCCCGGGTTGCATCGCTTCTGAGCAGCGGCTCTAGATCCTGAACCGCGGCGATGTCTTCCCCCACCGCTATCAGAGCTTCGGCGCGATCCTCGATAGCGTCGACCCGTGCTTGCTCCAGGCTCCTGGTCGACTCCTGCGCGAACTCCTCATATTCGACGTCTTGGAGGGGACGGCCGCGCCAGATCGCCAGAGCCTCGTCTAACAGCTCGAGCGCCACATCGGGACGGCTCTCCAGATGCGACCTCGCCTCGGAGGCGAGATCATCGAACCTTCTGATGTCGAGCTGAACGGTGTGACCCGAAAGCAGATACGCCTGGCCCCGGGTGAGAAGAACCTTGGGCTCCTCAGAACGGTCAGGTTCGAGCTTGTCCCGGAGATGGGAGACATGGACTCTCAGCGTCGACTCCTCCCGACCCGTCTGTCTTCTCGGCCAGATAGCCTCGATGATCTCATCTCTCCCAACCGGCCTGTCCAGGTGCAAGGCGAGAAACGTGAGAAGCGCGCGTCTCTTAGGGCCGGTCACCTCGATGGACTGGCCGTCACGGGTTACAACCAGGGGCCCGAGCAAGGCGATCTGAATATCGGTCGTCTGGTGACCTTGCCCTGACAGCGCCACGACCTCCGCTCTGTGAGCCATCCGTCTCCTCCTGTGCGGAGGCTACGCGACCTCGGTTAATCGGCGATTAATCGGGTGTTTGCCTTTCTTTGACAGTCATTAGCGCCGGCTTTGTCGCCTGGTCGGACATTGGTCGCATGATCAATCGCAATGCACTCGTGTGGCTGATAGCGACGATTTGGGTGGCCCTCGCATTGACGCTGTGGCTCCTGGTATTGGGCCCATCGAATCTCCCCGTCGTCATCGCCGAGCCGCTACAGACAGAAGTCGAATCCAATATCTGGGCCAGCGGCACACAACGGCTGGCCCGCCTATCCGTGCACGATGCAACAGCCGAAGACCTCGGCAGGCTGGGTGAAGCCGTCCGGGCCTTTGCCACAGCTGACCTTGAACTCCCCAGCCTCGACATCTGGTTTCACACCGACCGCGGGCCCTGCGGCGAGCACAACGGTCTCTTCAGAGTTACATCGGAGTCATGGCAGATCCGGATTTGCTCCTCAGACATCGAGTCCGTCTACGAGCATGAGCTCGCCCACGCCTGGGTGGCCGCCCACGTCGATGAAGAGCAGCGAACCGCGTTCATGAACCTGCGCGGCCTCGAGCATTGGACCGACACGGGCGTCCCATGGAATCAACGCGGGACCGAATGGGCGGCCGTCGTCATCCAACAGGGTTTGAGCGGCCTGCCGCTCCCACCGGCTCTCTCCGATGAAGCAAAGTCACGCCTCGAGTCCTTCGAACTGCTGACCGGGAGGGTCGCCCCCGTTCTCGTCGAATGGATTACGGAGAGAGACGTCCCGTGCCCGGACCGTCCCACCGGGCTGAGCCAGCCGATTGCAGACGTGACCGGTCGCTCCTGCGCGTTACCCGCCTCTGTGTCGGCGAACCGACTGACTCGATCGGGGCGGGTCCGCGGCCTTCGCTTCCTGCGCCATCAGCATCAGGATCGCACGCGTGGAAGCGTCGATTCGTTTGACTACCTCGAACAGTTCTTCGTCATTCACGGAGAAACGCCTAATTACAGAGGTGTAAGTATAGCAGCCGCGACCTTGTCAGACAGAGTGCCTATGGGCTGTCTGACCGACGTGGCCCGTTGCGTCCGGGTTCGCTAGCTGCCGGCCACCGCCGGCCACACCACCCCACCGAAAAGGCTGATGATCAGCAGAAGGACGCCAATGCCGCCGATTAAACAGGGCCAGCAAAGGGACGAATCCCGTCTGCTCATGGCACGAGGAATCCCGGTGAGGTCGAAAAAGCATTGGTCAGGATGACGTTCGCTTCCTGCTTGGCTGACTGACGCATCGCGATCGAGGTGCGGGTCCCGGCTGCGTAGAACCACCACAGGTAGAGCACCTCGTACATCCATGCGCCCGCATAGTTCCAATCTGAATCCGCCCCGCCACCGCCGGCTCCATAGATGGACCCTGCCGGGAAGTTCCCATTGTGGGGTTTGTCCCCGATATGCCGCGCCTCATGAATGAGGGTGCCCGCGCGCGCAATCACGTCCCGGTTTCCTCCCCCCACGGCTCCGCCCCCAACCGTTCCCGTGGGATAGAAGAACAGCAGGGAAAGTGTGACGTTCTGGCCTCCGCCGACAGTCCCGTACCACAACGTGCAGGCGCCGACCGCCACCCACCCCCACAGCGTGCAGACGAAGTTCTTCACTTCCGCATACAGGTGGCAGATCCAACTGAATAGCCAATGCCACGTGCGGCACTCTCGCTTGGTCTCTTCGTAGCCCGCTGTGCAGCGCCATTCGTTCCATTGGCGGGACCATTGACATCCTGTCGTGGTCGCGACCGCCCCTCCGTCACCGCAGTCTGCGCGCAGGTCGTCGTAGTACTTGAGCTGCTCGCGTACGTAGCGCCCGCCCCAGTGCAGCGCGTCCGTGCCCCAGTCATCATTTTGATAGTCGTCGGCCGAGTAGGTCAGCAACCACATCGCATTGAGACAGCGTGCGAGCGGCTTTCTGATGTTGCAGACGTCGTCATAGCCCCAGCCGTCCTGCCACCAGCTGTTGTTGAATCCATGCGTCGGCCATGCCCAGTTGATGAATGGCTGGTAGCAGATCCGTGGTCCGTACAGCGCATCCCCGGTTGCTTCCGGGTCGGGCACGGTGTAGGTGCAGTCGGCCATCGTCTAGCCCTCCCGTATCGGTGGTGCGCCGTGTTCGGGAGCCGTCGTGCCTGCAGGACCCGGAGCCCCGTCGTCGATGTCGGGCGTTGTTGCGCCGCCGAGCTCTTCTCCCGCCAGGTGCACCCGGGGATCCTCCACCTGAGGAACGCCTTCCACAGACACCCGTCGCAATTGAGCCAAGTGGCGCAGCCCTTCGGGCACCTCCGCCATCGCGCGTTCGAGGTGCGGACTCCTCTCCGGCTTGGCCGCCAAGGCAGCGAGAGCCACGGCTCGGATGGCGTTCGAGTCCACAACGGTGGCCTCTACCAGGGTCTCGAGCGCGGCGGCGTTTCCATCATCGGCCAGGGCCTCGACGCCGTCGAGGGCGTCGAGAGCCAAGATGGTGCTGGCTTCGAGAGCTTCAGCGCCGTGACTATGCGCGATCGGGCCCCGACGAGACCCGGTTTCGCGTGGCGGCAGCGGTTGTGGGTTGAGGGCGACATCGCTCAGCACGTCAAGCGTTGCAGGATCGCGCATCGCGCCAAGGGCGAGCAGCGTGGAATGACGTAACGCGAATGGAGCGTCGGACTCGTCAGAGAGGAGACGAGTCGCATCTGAAAGCACGTCGTCGGTCGAGCCCCTCAATGCCTCCACGGCTTGCACATAGGCCGCATCCCGTCGGTCGTTCACCGAGTTGACAACCTCGATGTATCGCGCGAGGTCCGGACCGACGTCCGCCTGGTAGGAGGCGACCTCCCCCACGGTGGTCCTACGTCGGAGTGTCAAGAACACAGCGGCCAGGATGGCTGCGAGTCCGACAATGGCAACGAGACCCCACATGACTCCCTCCTAGGAAGTCGGATGGCCCGAAGAGTAGCCACTGGCGAAAATCTGCGGTCGGAGACGGATTGCCGTATACCGTTTATTGGTGGCGACAGCGGATTCTGTAGAGCTCGTCTACTCGGAAATTCGGGAATTGCTCCGCCGGCAGGAAACGAAACTCGCCGAGACTCGCAATCAACCCTCGCCGTGATTACCTCGCCCAACGTTTCGGCGTTCCCATCAACGCGGTGTTCTTCCGCTACTTCCAGGATGGGGCGAACCGGTACCAGACTCGCACCTGGCTGCTGCCACCGGAGGAAGCCGCAGCATCAAGCGCACGGGGAAGCCGTAGTCGCGGCAAGGTCAGACCATGGAACGGCCGGGATTTCTACGTAATCCAAGCCCTGGTAGAAGCACCGCGTCGAAGCCAGGTAAACCCTGATCACTTGACCTCCGCCACGGGTTTCCAAACCTGGCGGGTTTCCATCGACGAAACCGAGGGCCGCGTTCGAGCAAGGATGGACCCAGGAGTGGTACGACCCAGGGCATCTCGAAACAGCGATCGGCTCCACCGCTCGGGGGGCAAATAAGGGGCACGAATGTCCCCTTGAGCCCCTGACCAGGCGTTTTACGCATCGCCTAACCGAGTCAGATCTTGCGGTGACGATCTAGAACAGGCCTAGTGACGCCATAGAAAAAGCCCCCTGCAGGGGCTTTTTCTATGGCGAACTGTGCCTCCTCTTTGGGTGGAGCTGAGGGGATTTGAACCCCTGACCCCTTGACTGCCAGTCAAGTGCTCTGCCGAACTGAGCTACAGCCCCGGAAAAACCGCCGTCTACCTGGTACTTCGCCTCGTCTGAGCCTCGACTCATCACTCTGGCGTAAGCACAGCGCTGCGACAGCAGCATAACCGGAGCGTGGAATGATAGACGATCAAGCATCATCGGCCGAGTCCTGGGCACTGCATCTGCGTGCCGAATGGAGGCTGTGGCGACGATCGAGGTCTACGCGAGCGCGGAGTGAGATTCGACGAGTTCCTTGTTGAGTCGGCTCAGGTTCCGGTGATCAGCACCGATGACCTCCGCTCGTGTGTCGTCCTACCGTGATCCCGCTGCCCTCAGCCAGAAGCGCTTTCCAGCAAGAACAGCGCATCCGTGGATGATTTACGGCGACGGCGGCGTGGAGACATCAGAGCGAGGGCATCTCGCTTCGATCTTCGAGCACGGTTCCCAATAGGGCTAGTACCGCTACTCGACGTGCCGCTGAACCGTGGAGTCGGTGACCCGTCGTCGCCCGACGAGGAAGGCGTCTAGTGACCATGCGCCCGCGCCGGTGAGGACGAGACTCAATGCGATCGCCAGGATGAGGATGTCAAGTTCGGCTCCGGGGCCACCTTCGGGAGCGATGAGTCCCACGTCGACCTTCACGAGCATGATGGTGAAGGCCATCTCTATTACGAAAAGGGCCGCTACGTAGCGCGTCGCCAATCCGAGGATGAGTGCGATTCCTCCAAGAAACTCCAGGTAAGTGACCACGTACGCCATCAGCTCCGGTGCCGGGACTCCCAGTGAATCGACGAACCCGGCGAACCCCGACACATCCGGGATCTTGAGCCAGCCGTGATAGGCCAACACGATCCCGACGGCGAGACGGAGGGCGAGAATGGCGAAATCACCTGTCCAAGTCGTGTCGAGAGCCCTGGAAGGACCCTTTTCTGTCCGAACCTCGCTGTCGCCCATAGGTGTTGCCTTTCGTCCTCCCCTATACGGCTATGACTCCTCGCCGGTTCTTCAGTGCCTCCTCGTCGATCACGTCACCTTCCTCGATGTCGATGGCACGGCGGACCTTCGCGTCCAAGCTCGAGTCGAACAGACCAGAAGGATCATCAAGGGAGGCACCCCTGAAGAAGGTCAGCTTGACGGTGTCCTTGTAGGTCTCACCAGTGCAGATACCTCCGTTGTGGGACCAGACCGGTGTGCCGAGATTCGTTGGCTTCGCCCACTTCCACTCCTCGATGACATCGGGGTCTGCTTCGGTGATGATTTCCCTGACCTCCCTGAGTAGGTGGACTCCTGATGTTCCGGGTCGGACTCGCCGGCTAACTCAAACCGAAGTCGCCCCGATTGGA
>Ga0299907_10003128_pt1 | contig 10513 bp, 11 predicted proteins | sample RVTome_16_FD_198680 | JGI IMG/M metagenome (GOLD analysis project Ga0299907, IMG submission 198680) | Soil microbial communities from uranium-contaminated site in the Upper Colorado River Basin, Wyoming, United States - RVT152D67 (version 2) ... | reverse complement strand
TCCAAAATGCCGAGGTCGGCGGCCAGGCCGGTGTAGCGGTGCATCGACCTACCGAAGAAAGCCACCTTCCTGCCCGCGGCCACCCCAGCATCGGCGATCTGCTGAACTCGGTGGACGTGGGAGGAGAAGCAGGCGGCGATCACCCGACCCGGTGCATCACGAATCACGTCGGCGATCGGCTGTCCCACCGAGCTCTCGGAAGGCTCGAATCCGTCCTTCTCCGCATTCGTCGAATCGGAAAGCAGAAGTCTCACTCCACGGCTTCCCAGCGAGGCCAGGGCGGGCAGATCGGTGGGGCGACCGTCGATCGGCGTGGGATCGAGCTTGAAGTCTCCCGAGTGGAGGACCATCCCTTCGGGAGTGTCGAAGGCGATTGCCGAGGCGTCGGGGACGGAGTGACTCACCGGGATGAGCATGAACTTGAACGGCCCGTGAGTGACCCACTCCTTCTGACTGACGGTTCTGAAATCCGCTTCGACGCCCACCTCTTCGACGCGGCCCTCGGCCATCCGCACGCTCAACTCGGTTCCGTACACGGGGACCTGGATGTCGCGCAGGAAGTAGGCGAGGGCACCCATGTGGTCTTCGTGCCCGTGGGTGAGCACCACAAGCGACACGTCTCTCCTGCGCTCCACGAGCCACGACCAGTCCGGGAAGACGAGATCGACGCCGAGCATGTCCTCCTCGGGGAACATCAGGCCCACGTCGATGAGGGCGATCTTGCCCTCGACCTCGAGTGCGGCGCAGTTCCTGCCGATTTCGCCCAACCCGCCCAAAAAGGTGACGGAGACACTCACGAGAGCTGGATCGCCCCCATCGCCTTCTCGATCTCGGTGAGTGTGTCGTCGCTCGCGGCCACCAAGGGCAGTCGCACATCTCCGACGGGTTTCCAGAAACGTCCGAGGGCACCCTTCACCGGGGACGGGTTCGTCTCGAGGAAACAGGCGAAGCAGAGCGGGAGCAGCTCATGATGCAGCCGCCGTGCCTCCTCGTAGTCGCCACTGTGTGCCGCCTTGACCATGGCCTTGACCGTGGGGCCGGCGAGATGAGAGATCACCGAGACGATCCCCACTGCACCCACCGCCATCATCGGCACTGTCAGGCTGTCCTGGCCGGAGTAAACCGCGAGACTGGGGACGAGGTTCACCGTCGAGGAGGTGAACTCCAAGTCCATCACCGCGTCCTTGACTGCGACGATGTTGGGGTGGGCCGACAGAGCCACCAGCGTCTCCACCTCGATTCGTTGGCTGGTCCGGCCCGGGATGTTGTAGAGCATCACTGGAACCCCGACACCGGCGATGGCGCTGAAATGGGCCTCCAGACCGCCCTGTGACGGCTTGCTGTAATAGGGCGTCACGGCGAGAACGGCGTCTGCACCCAGCTCGGCTGCCCGCTCGGTCAGCTCGACCGAGTGTGCGGTGTCATAGGTGCCGGTACCCGCGACAACCTTGGTCTTCTTCTCGGCCACCGCGTCGATCACGGTCTTGAAGAGAGCGAGTTTCTCCTGATCGTCGAGGGTCGGTGACTCGCCGGTGGTGCCGGCCACAACCAGAGCGTCAGATCCCTGTTCTGCCAGGTAGCGGGCAAGCTCATGGGCGCGCTGATGATCTACCGCTCCGGAGTTGTCGAAGGGAGTCACCATCGCCGTAGCCAGCAGGCCAAACGGAGAAGGAGGTGTGGAAGTCACGGAGGCAAGGTTACCGGCTGGACGCTAGAAACACAGCGATGGAGCTGAAACTCCCTGCACCGAGCCTGTTGGTGCTCATCGGGCCAAGTGGATCCGGCAAGACGACTTGGGCCCGGGACCACTTCGCATATGGGGAAGTGGTGTCATCCGATTCTCTGAGGGGGATGGTGGGCGCCGGGGAGGACGATCAGACCGCGAGCCCGGCTGCCTTCGACATCCTCGAGCAGATCGTCGACGAGCGGTTGAAGCGCGGGCTCACGGTGGTCATCGACACATTGGGTTACAGCGACGAGGCCCGGGCGCGCTGGATAGCAAAAGCTCACGAGGCCGGGATACCCGCACATGCGGTCCTCTTCGACACCCCGGCCCAGGTTTGCCAACAACGCAATGAGACGAGGGACAAGCCAATACCGAAGTCGGTCCTGAAGAGTCAATTCTCGAGGTTCGCGGCCGTCTCCCAGAAGGTCTCGGGCGAGCCTTTCGACGTAGTCCACACCCAACAGCCGATGGCCGTGGTGGCACCAGCAGTGGCCACCTCGACCGCCACCGGACGTCCTGAGCGTCGCCGGAGCGGACACACCTTCGGGCTGATCGTGTCGCGGATGAACTGGCCGGAGGGTGACCGCGGCGAACAACTCGCTTCAGTCGCGACCCGAGCCGAGACCGCCGGGTTCCGTGACATCTGGGTCATGGACCACTTCCGTCAGATCCGCGGGATGGGCAGACCCTGGGAGGACCTTCCCGAGGCATACACAGCATTGGCCTTCATGGCGGGTGCCACGACGACGATCCGTCTCGGTGCCCTGGTCACCGGTATCACGCACCGGCCGCCGATCGTCCTGGGGAAGATGCTGGCCACACTCGATGTTCTCTCCGGGGGCCGGGCGATCTGTGGTCTCGGTGCCGCCTGGGACGATGCAGAACACGCTGCCTTCGGCGTCGAGTTCCCCGAGCTGGCAACCCGATATGCCCTCCTCGAAGAGACCCTCCGGATGCTGCCGCTGTTGTGGGGCAAGGGGACTCCAGCGTTCATCGGTAGGCACATTCAGTCACCCGAGCTGATCTGTTATCCCAGGCCGATCCAGGACCCGATCCCCATCCTCGTCGGCGGAGGCGGCGAGAAGCGCACCCTGCGTCTGGTCGCCGAGTATGCCGACGCATGCAACGTCTTCGGTGACCCCGAACGCGTGAGGCACAAGGCAAACGTGCTGGCCGGTCACTGTGAGGAGATGCAACGAGATCCGACTGAGATCGAAGTCACCCATCTCACCAATGCTCTCGCCGCGGCCGACCGCAAGGAGTTGCGGGAGAGGGTCGACCGCATGCGTGACCGGAACACGACCCCCGAGTCGTTCATGAAGAGACAGAACGCAGGAACCGTCGACGACCTCACTGCCCTCTTCGCCGCTTACGCCGGTGCAGGTGCCGGCCACTCCATCGTGGCCATTCCCGACGTATGGGAAGAGGGATCGATCGAGACCTTTGGCAGTGTGATCGCCGCGTTCGCCGACTGAGCTCGGTGTGACTGCGCGAGCGCAGAAAGCTCAACTCATGCGCCTCCCTATGATCAAACCATGGCTGTTACATCGACAATGCTCGCCCTCGGCACGGAAGCCCCCGACTTCTCACTGCCCGACGTCGTGTCGGGCAACACCGTCTCGCTATCCGATTACGCGGACAAGACCGGTGTCCTGGTGATGTTCGTCTGCAACCACTGCCCCTACGTGAAACACGTGCGCCACGAGATTGCCCGCATCGGAAAGGACTACGCAGACTCGGGAATCGGCATCGTGGCTATCAGCGCCAATGACCCCGAGGTCTCCCCGGGAGACTCCCCCGACCGGATGAAGGAAGAGGCCGAGACTCAGGGCTACGTGTTCCCCTACCTGTTCGATGAGACCCAGGAGGTGGCCGCGGCCTACACGGCCATGTGCACCCCGGACTTCTTCCTGTTCGGTCCCGATCGGGCGTTGGTCTACCGGGGCCGAATGGACGAGTCCCGGCCCGACTCCGGGATCCCGGTGACCGGCCACGAGCTCCGGGCGGCCATGGACGCGGTCCTGGCCGGCGAGTCGGTCTCCGAGGAGCAGTACCCGTCGATGGGTTGCTCCATCAAGTGGTCCGAGGGCAGACAACCCGCCTACTTCGGATAGTCGGCTCCAAGAAGGAGAACCCATGACCAAGCAATACGACTCGGCACCCGACCTCGCCATCGACCTCTCGAAGTCCTACTCCGCCACTTTGGACACCAATCACGGTGAGATCGTCATCGAGTTCGACCCCGAGCGCGCTCCGCAGACGGTGAGCAACTTCGTCTTCCTCGCCAACGAGGGGTTTTACGACGGTGTCATCTTCCATAGGGTGATCGAGAACTTCATGATCCAGGGTGGTGACCCGACCGGCACCGGACAGGGTGGCCCCGGCTACCGATTCCGGGACGAGATCGAGGGTTCCGGTAGTTACACGAGGGGCACGGTGGCCATGGCCAACGCCGGCCCCAACACCAACGGGAGCCAGTTCTTCATCGTGCACCGAGACACCGGACTCCCCCACAGCTACACCATCTTCGGCAAGGTGACCGAGGGCATGGACGCGGTCGATTCGATTGCATCATCGGACACCGACAACTCCGACCGACCTCATGACGATGTCGTGATCAACAAGGTGACCGTCGCCGAGGAGTAGGAGTTGCTACAGCAAGAGGTAGCGGTTTCCGAGACCTGAGGCTATAGCAACCCTATTCGATCAGCCGCGGGTTCTGGGTGTAGGTGCCTTCCAGTGACGCTTCGGCCAGGACGTGGCCCTCGATCGCGTCTCTCACATCCTGGCCGGTGAAGTCGCCGTCGACATCGAGCCTCTCGACGTCGAGGGCGTAGAGAGTGAACACGTAATGGTGGAGAACCGAGTCGTTCCAGGGCGGTGCGCATCCGTCGTAGCCGTAGTAGGTGCCGGCCATCTCCTCATCCCCCTCGAACCAGCCGGTGAAGTCGTTGATCCCCTGACGTGTCCCGTGAGGACCTTCCTTCGCCGCTTTGCCACCGGCCTCGACACCGCTGGAGAACTCACCCTCCTCGATCGATCTCTTTTCAGCTGGGATGTCGACCAGGACCCAGTGGAAAAAATCGACCCTGGGTAGATCCTCCGGCACTTCCCGGTCAGCCTGATTGACATCATCTCCCCTGCTGGGCACGTCGTAGTCGTGCACGATGAGCGCAAACGACTTGGTTCCTTCGGGGACATCGGACCAGCCGAGATGAGGGTTGACGTTGTCGGACAAAGTCACCCGACTGTCCGGGTCCGGCTTGGCCAGGGCGTAGCGCGCCGGAATCGGGCCACCGTCGGTGAAGCTGTTGGTTGAGATCTCCATGTGTGCCGAGGCTAGCGAGCCGGCCGGCGCTCGAATGAGAAGTAAGAGACCGGCCCGGATCTAGCGGAGCAGGCTGACGATGCTGGCGAGCTCCTCGACACCTTTGGCGTCGATCGGGTCGAGGACGACCTGGATGTGGCTGAGTCCCAATCTCTCGAAGGCGCCCAGATCCTTGGCGATGTCGTCGTGACTCCCGGAGATCGGCTCGGACTCCTGTTTCTCGGCGTTGCCGGCGCGGCGGCCCACACCCCGCGACAGCTGGACGTAAACGGCCGCGGTCCGCTCCACATGGGACGGGTCACGGCCGACATCACGACAGACGTCGTCGACCAGATCCAACAGTGGGCGAAGACCCGCGGCCCGGTTCCCGTAGTCGAGGTGCCAGCTGTTCCACATGTCGGCATGAGGCACGGTATGGGCGAGCATCCGGGGCCCGTTGGAGCCGACGAGGATCTTCATGTCCGATCTCGCCGGTGGAATCAACTCCAGCTGGCGATTCGAATAGAACCGGCCTTCGAAGTCCACGGCGCCTTCCCGAACGAGAGCCCGGATGATCGTGAACGCCTCCTCGAATCTCGACACACGGTGGTCGTAGGGGAACCCAAACGCCTCGAACTCGATCCGATTCCAGCCAGCTCCCAGCCCGAGAATGAGGCGACCGCCACTGATCTCGTCGATCGTCGCCGCCTTCTTGGCGATCATCGCCGGAGCATGAAAGGAAGTGGCCGCGACCAGCGGTCCCAGTTCGACCCGCTCCGTTGCCTCGGCGAGCCCGGCGAGCAGGGACCACGCCTCCCACGGCCCGCGGGCCTCCCCGTCGAGATCGCGGTAGAGGAGGTGGTCGCCGAGCCATATCGAGTCGAAACCGGAGTCCTCGGCGGCCAGGGCGACATCCCTGATCTCGGACCAGCGGACCTCTCTCTCCACCTCGGGAAGCTGCACTCCGATCTTCATACGCCTTGATCGTAAGCTGACTCGGTGTTCCCGGTCGATGATCGCTCAGCGCTGAACGCGTCCCAGCGGGCCCGGCATCTTGCAGAAATGGCATCGGGGGCCCTCGACGTCGTGGTCGTCGGCGGTGGGGTCACGGGCGCCGGAGCCGCCCTCGATGCTGCGGCCCGGGGGCTTCGCGTCGCTTTGGTGGAGCAGAGGGACTACGCCTCGGGCACATCCAGTCGCTCATCGAAGATGTTCCACGGAGGTCTCCGCTATCTGGAGCAATTCGAGTTCGGCTTGGTCCGTGAGGCCCTGAGAGAGCGCAACCTGATGTTGAACCATCTGTGCCCGCATCTGGTCCGTCCCGCTTCGTTCATCTACCCCTTGAAGCATCGGTTTTGGGAACGGCTTTACGTAGGCGCCGGAGTAGGTCTTTACGAGATCCTGGCGAGGATGACCGACAACCCATTGCCCTGGCACACCCATCTGGGGCGGGACGGAATTCGGAATCTGGCTCCTGCTCTGTCGGCATTCGGCGGCATCCGCTACTGGGACACGATCGTGGACGATGCCCGACATACCGTGACCGTGGCGCGGACAGCCGCCGCCCAAGGTGCTCTCCTCGCCTCGAGCACACGCCTAACCCGGATCGAGGAAGAGGGCGGAAGGATCCGACGGGTCGGGGTCACCGACCTCGAAACTGGAAGGGAGATAACGATCTCGACCCGCGCCGTGATCAACGCGACGGGGGTGTGGACCGACGACGTGGAGAGTCTCGCCGGAGAGCAAGGCGGCGACGTCCAGGCCTCCAAGGGCGTCCACATCCTGGTCCCCCGTGACCGCATTGCGTCAGACACAGGGGTCCTGCTTCGCACGGAAGCAAGCGTGCTCTTCGTGATCCCCTGGGATCATCACTGGATCGTGGGCACCACGGACACGCCATGGACGCTGGGCCGGGCCCACCCGGCGGCCAGCCAATCGGACATCGAGTATCTGCTTCGCTGGGTCAACACAGCTCTCAAGACGCCACTCGCCGCAGAGGACATCGTCGGGGTCTATGCCGGCCTCAGGCCCCTGCTCAAAGGGGAGTCCGAGGTGACCTCAAAGCTGAGTCGGGAACATGCCGTCATCGATCGGGGCAACGGCTTGGTCAGCGTCGCCGGTGGGAAATACACGACTTATCGAGTGATGGCCGCGGACGCGGTCGACGCCATCGCTGCTTATCTCGAAGCAGAACCTGCAGCGTCTTCCACCCAGCATGTCCCCCTGGTTGGGGCGGGCCCAGCTCTCGACGAGCGAATCCATGCCCGATATGGCACTGTCAAGACTGACATCGGTGAGTCGATCGCAGCCAATCCGCATTACGGGAATCTGGTGGTCGAGGACGCCCCATACCTCATCGCGGAGATCGCCTATGCAGTCACCCATGAGGGCGCACTCCACCTCGATGATGTGCTGACCCGCCGAACCCGGCTGTCAATCGAGACCAGGCACCGGGGAGTGGCTGCTGCGCCGGCGGTCGCCGCCGTAGTCGGTGGGATCCTGGGATGGGATCGGGCGACGGTCGATCGAGAGATCGACCACTACGAAGCCCGGGTTCGCGCCGAACTCGACTCACAGAAACAACCCGATGACCGGACCGCGGACGCGGCTCGCATGGGCGCACCCGACGTCCGCACCGGCACCAGCGAGTAGCCAGTTCACTCGCCGCTGACCTCTGCATCGGAAGGCAGGGCCTCCAGGTCGAAGTTGCTACGCACGTTCCACAACAGCCAGCCAATCCCTGCATCCTCGGCGGCCTGGATGGACTGGCGAATCTGGGCGTTGGTCCACCAGAAGGCCTGCAGATAGGGGCGGAGCCTGGTCCCCTCGTGAAGACGGGGGATGGTGTCGCTGATGGCATCGGCGGTGACGTCGTAGGGATGCTCGTTGGGATCTTCGAAACCCAGCCACCCTTCGGAGTAGTGGCTGGGGTAGACCATGGGGCTGAAGGTATCGACCTGCACCGAGATTTCTTCCGGTCTCTGACCAATGCCCTGATCGTCGGTTGACGAGACCACGATCCCAAAGACCGCCGCGCTCACCGCACAACCCATGGGATGGAGCAGCTCTCGAGCTTCGGCAAGGAAGCCCGCCACGGCATCGAGCCGTTGTTCCTGGGTGAGATCCCGTTGACCGGATATCTCAGCGTTTCGACCCGAGGGATAACGGACATAGTCGAACTGGATCTCGTCGAAGCCGAGCCGGCACGCCTCCTCGGCGAGGTCGACGACGTACTTGCGCGCCGATTGGGACGACGGGTCGAGCCACGGTCCGATGAGCGTCTCATCGGGGAAGGCTCCTGCCCGGAGCGGGTCCTCGAAAGTGACGATTCGGGTGATGGTGTAAAGACCGTGCTCGTGAGCCTGGGCGATCCGCTGACCCGGGTCGTAGTAGACCTCCACGGCGCCGATCTCATGAGCGGCCTGCACCGATGTGTCGTAGAGGATCTTGCCGCCTTCTCGTTTGGTATCGAAGACCAGCGCGTTGACCGCCGTCTCGTCAGCCAGGTTGAGCAGTTTGTCGAAAGTGGCATCATCGGCCGCTGCCTCGGCTGCGACTCGAAGCCCGCGGATGGTCACCGGGCTGATGGTTGCTTCGAAGAAGGTCGTCGCCTCGTCCCACTCCAACTCGATGCTGGACCAGCCCGGCTTGGACACAGTCATCGCGGCGGGCGAAGGTGTCGCGAAGGAAAACCAGCCGTCAGGTCCTGTGACCTGCCGCAGATCCCGCATCGTCACGAAGGCCCGGGCGAGGGGTGAACCGCCCTCATCCATCACCCGACCCGACACCTGGAGGGAGGGCATGGTCGAGGTGGTTGTCGGTGCGTTCGTGGTCGTGGGTGCGAACGTAGTCGTCGGTGTCGTGGTCGTTGTCGTGACCGAGGTCGGCGGACTCGTCGCCACGGTGCTCTCGGGGATGTTGACCCCTCCCCCGCCGGGTTCACTCGTGCACGCCGTCGCCAGTGCAACGAGGACTATGGCTACTCTCCGCGGCTTCACCCCGCGATGGTACGGATCAGTCGAGACGTATCACCATGACGGTAATCGTTGCCAGGAGGAGCAAGGTGTCGATCAGACCCCATCTGGTGACGCGAGCAACCGCTGACCGGATCCTCGACTCGTCTCCAGACTCAACTGCCTCTGCGGCGGCGTCTCCACCGGGGCCGAAAACAACCGTCCCGAGCACGGCACCGACGACGATCATGGCCATGCCAATAGTCACGAACGTAGTCCCGAAGTCGTACGCCTCATTTTCGAGGACGAGCAGGACACCCGTGACCAGTATCAGGATGGCCGCCGGGATGTAGAGACGTCTGGCCAATACCGAGGTGAGCCGGTACCAACCCGCGAGGACGGCAGTCCCCAAGCGAGCCCCCGCTGGAGGCACGACGGCCTGGACCACATTGGCTCCGAGCCAGATGCCGGCTCCGGCGATGTGAAGGATGAGCAGAATGTCTCGGTAGGTCATCAATCTCCCGTGTCTAGGTCTCGTCGAGTTGGATCAAACTACCGCAAGGCCGGCACAGGCCATACGATCGGTCGCCGTGTCGAAGCGCCCAGAACCTCCGGGTTGTCGCAGTGCCGCGATTGCCTGCGGCATCCTGGTGGGTCTTGGCCTCGCTTTCATGGCTGTCGGCCTCGCCTTGATCAATGACGGTAGCTGTGAAGGAATCTGTGAGACGCTCTCCCTGACCCTCCTCTATGCCGGGCTCCCGTTCTCGGCGGTCTTCAGCGTCCTCTTTGGAGACAGCCTGGTTCTGGCCTGGCCGCTCGACATCACCCTTTGGGTAGTGGTCGGCTTCGTGCTCGCCCGGTTTTCGGACAGTCGGAAACGGAGTGTGCTCGGCGTGGTGCTCCTCGCCGTCGTGATCGCCCTGGGCTACGGACTAGTCCTTTCGTCGCTTGTCGAATTGGCCATGTAACGAAACGCCCTGAACGCGTACGGTGATTACTGCATGCAAAGAGTGATCACACACCGTCTCGCCGGGTTGGGAATGGCCGCAATACTGACACTAACGGCAGCTGGGGGCGCTGTCGCTGTCTATGCGGCGGGGGGACCCGGTGAGAGCATGTCGCCGGTTGGTGGGGCGGATCTCTTGGTCCGCCTCACCCAATCGAACAGCTCAGTGCTCTGGACCTCGGTGGCCGGCAACGTATCCACCATCGAGACTCGGGGTTGGCCCTCCTCAGATGGAACCCACGACCTCGGCGGCGCCCTCGTGATCGAGACCCCGGAGAAACCCACCGCGGGCACTGTCAACATCGGCGAAAAGCCGATGTCCATGGAATTCAGCTTCCGGGACTAAACGAACCATCCCCCGGTCCGTTGTGCAACCATGCGCGCTCAGCGCGCCCCAGTGCACACTCGGCGCTGGATCAGATTTCCAGGTAGCCGTCCAGGTCGTTTTCTTCGAAGGGTCCGACCGCACCCATCACCCGGGTGGGGGCACCGTACATCTCTTTGGCCACTGCCTTCACCAT
>Ga0299907_10003126_pt1 | contig 10515 bp, 6 predicted proteins | sample RVTome_16_FD_198680 | JGI IMG/M metagenome (GOLD analysis project Ga0299907, IMG submission 198680) | Soil microbial communities from uranium-contaminated site in the Upper Colorado River Basin, Wyoming, United States - RVT152D67 (version 2) ... | reverse complement strand
CTGGCGACGCTTATCGGCCTCGCACCGCCACCCGCGGGTCCGGTGCAGCGGCTCGGTGCTTCCTCCGTGACGAGCGTGTACGTCATCTGGAGGTTCGCCCGCAATCAAGAGGCTGCCAAGCAATTCCTGGCCGACCTGGCCCGCGACCACCGGGAAGCGTTCGTGCGCAGTGAGCTGTATAACCTTCCCGCCTTCCCGGGATCTGTAGGCGATCTCGCTGAGCTGGTGTCCTCTGACCCCACCGCGCGACCGAAGGACAAGTACGCGCTGCTTGGTCAAGCGACTGAGTGGTCCACCAACGTGGGCCACCCCGGCCCCGTCCACGGGGCGGTAGACGAGGTGTTCAACCAGTACCTCATCCCGAAGATGTTCGCCGCCGCTGCCCGGGGCGACATGAGCGCCGAGGACGCGGTGAGGGCGGCCGAGGCGCAGATCACGCCCATCTTCGACAAATGGCGGGAACGGGGCAAGATCTGATGGTCGGGGCCTGCAACCGCCGGGAGTTCCTGCACCTCGCCGCCCTGGCCGGTGCCGGAGCGGCGCTGGGTGGTGCTGCCTGTTCGGAAGGCGGCGAGGCCAAGAGGGCGGCAACGTCGGCGACGGCAGGAGCGGGGAAGACCCTGCGGATCGCGCTCTGGAGCCACTTCATCCCCCCTTATGACGCCTGGTTCGACGAGGAGTACACCCGGCGGTGGGGGGAAGACAACGGCGTCGAGGTGGTGGTCGACCACATCCCCTACGCCGAGCTCGGCGCCCGGGCCGGCGCCGAGGTGGCCGCCGGCCGCGGCCACGATCTCTTCGCCTTCATCACCCCGCCGCCCCTCTTCGAGGACGACGTCATCGACCATCGTGAGGTCGTGGAGGAGGTCGAGGCGAAGGTCGGCAAGATAGCGCCCATCGTCGAGCGCAATGTCCTGAACCCCAAAACCGGGAAGTACTTCGGCTTCGCTGACTTCTGGACGCCCAACCCCGTCCACTATCGGGTCCAGTTGTGGAATCAGGTCGAGCCGGGCCTCACCCCATCGTCCTGGGACGACGTGCTGCGGGCGGCACCGCGGCTGAAAGCATTGGGCCAGCCCATCGGCATCGCCATCTCGCCCGACGACGACTCGAGCTTCTCTCTTTTCGGCCTCATGGCCGCCTTCGGGTCCCAGCTCCAGGACGAGGAAGGTCGTCTGACCCTGAACAGCCCAGCCACGGTGGAGGCGGTGAAGATGGCGTCCGCCATCTATCGGGCGGGCATGAGCGAGGAGGTCTTCTTCTGGGACAGCTCGTCGAACAACCGCGCCATGGCGACCGGCCAGAGCTCGATGGTACTGAACGCGATCTCGGTCATTCGCGGCACTGAGGAACAGAACAAAGAGCTCGCCGCCGACGTGGCCCTGGCGCCCTCCCTGGCCGGACCGGCCGGTCGGCTGGGTGTCAACTCGGTGGTGAACGTGTTCGTGATCTGGCGCTTCGCCCGCAACCAGGAGATGGCCAAGCAGTTCCTGGTGGATCTGGCCGTGAATGCCCGGGAGGCATTCCTCCGGAGCCGCTTCTACAACCTGCCCCCCGTCCCGAAGGCGATCCCCGATCTGGCCGAGCTGGTGGCCCGGGACGATGAGGCGCAGCCGCCGACGAAGTACACCCTCATGGCCGAGGCCGAGGCGTGGACGACCAACATCGGCCACCCTGGCCATGCCAATGCCGCCACCGACGAAGTCTTCTTCCAGTTCATCGTGCCCAAGATGTTCGCCGCCGCGGCCCGCGGCGAGATGAGCCCCGAAGCAGCCGTGAAGGCAGCGGCGGCGCAGGCGACGCCGATCTACGACAAGTGGCGGGAACGGGGGAAGATCTGATGGACCGGCGGACTTTCCTCCGGTTGGCGAGCGGCGCCACCCTGGCCACCGCTGTGGGGTGCGGATCCGGGTCGAAGGGCTCGGATGAGTCGGGACGCCAACCCCGCGGGCGAACCGCCAGACCTACCTTGAAAATCGCCCAGTGGAGTCACTTCATACCGGGCTACGACGAGTGGTTCGACAACGAGTACACCGAGCGCTGGGGCGAGGAGCACGACGTCGACGTCGTGATCGACCACATTCCGTACGCCCAGCTCATCGCGCGGGCCGATACGGAGGTTGCCTCAAGGCGGGGCCATGACCTGTTCGCGTTCACCGGCACCGCCCCCTTCCGCTTCGAGGACACAGTTATCGATCATCGAGCCATCATCGAGGAGATGGCTCAGCGATTTGGGCCGATGGCCGCCCATATCGCGCCGTGGGTCCACAACGCCAAGACGGGAAAGGTGGTATCCGTCCCGCAGTACTGGGCACCGCAACCCGTTCTGTACCGCACGGATCTGTGGGCGGATGTCGGGGGGCCACCTACCACTTGGGACCGGCTCGTCGGAGCCGGCCGCACGCTCAAGGCCACTGGACACCCGGTCGGTATCGGCCTTGCGCCCGACATCGACTGCCACCTGACCGTCTCGGGCCTGCTGGCGGCGTACGGCGCCTCCATCCAGGACGACGCTGGCACCCTGACCATCGGGGCAGCGGCCACCGTCGAGGCGGTCAAGGTGATGGTCGAGCTGTTCCGGCAAGGGATGGACGCCGCCGTGATCGACTGGGATGCCGTCTCCGACAACCGGTCGCTGGCCGCGGGTCAGGCGTCGCTCGTTGTCGACGCCATCTCGGGCCTGCGGGCGGTCGAGAAGCAGGATCCAGGCCTCGCCCGGACGATCGGCGTCGCGGCCCCACCGGCCGGACCGGCCGGTCTCTTCAGCCCACCCATCCTCCACTCCTTCGCCATCTGGGGTTTCTCTCAGCAGCGTCTGCTGGCCGAGCAGTTCCTGGTGGACCTGGTGGCGGACTCGCGGGAAGCGCTGCTTCGCTCCGAGTTCTACAACCTGCCTTCGTTCCCGGGCGCCGTGTCCGACTTCGAAGGGCTTCTGGCGGGCGATGCCGCCGAGCCCGCCGGGAAATACTCGGTTCTGGCTGGTGCCGGCGCCTGGTCACCGAACCTCGGCTATCCCGGCAATGACAGCGCGGCTGTCGACGAGATCGTCAACGAGTTCATCGTCACGAGGATGTTCGCCGCCGCCGCCCGTGGCGAGCTCAGCGCCGAAGAGGCAGTCAGACGAGCCGAGTCGCAGGCGGCGCCGATCTTCGACAAGTGGCGGGAACGGGGGAAGATCTGATGGACGGGCCCCGTAGCCGGCGGAACTTCCTGTGCCTGACGGCGGGGGCGGCAGCAGCGACCGTCGGGGTCGCCTGCAGCGGTTCGGATGATCGGAAGAAGGCCGCCGCGGAGAGGGCCAAGAAGAGCGCCGCCGGGGCTGATCGCACGCTGCGCATTGTCCAGTGGAGCCACTACGTGCCGGCCTATGACACCTGGTTCGACAACGAGTACACCAAGCGCTGGGGGGAGGAAAACGACGCCGAGGTGGTCGTCGACCACATCCCCTTCGCCGAGGTGGCGGCCCGGGCCGACGCCGTAGTCGCCAGCAAACGCGGCTACGACATCTTCGGGTTCGTCGATCCGCCGCCGGTTTACGAGGACGAGGTTATCGACCACCGCGAAATAGTGGAGGAGCTGGAAGCCAGGTACGGCAAGATGACCTCTCTGGTCGAACGCAGCGTCTTCAATCCGAAGACGAAGAAGTACTTCGGTGCCCCCGATTACTGGGTGGCCAACCCGGTTCACTACCGGGTCGACCTGTGGGACCAGGTGGAGCCCGGACTCATGCCCACCACCTGGGACAACCTCATCCGAGCGGGTCCCAAGCTCAAGGCCATGGGCTTCCCGCTCGGCATCGGCATCTCCTTCGACGGCGACTCCAACTACTCGCTCCTCAGCCTCCTGCACGCCTATGGCGCCTCGGTGCAGGACGAGGACGGCAGGGTCGCCATCAACAGCCCGGCGACGGTGGAAGCAGTGAAGACGGCCGCCACCATCTACGGGACGGGCATGACGGAGGACGTATTCGTCTGGGAGGGATTCTCGAACAATCGCGTCCTCACCGCGGGCCAGGCATCACTCATCCTCAACGCTGTCTCCGCCATCCGGGCGGCGGAAGCCCAGGACCCCGGACTGGCGGCCAAGATCGCCCTGGCCCCCGTCCCTACCGCCGGTGCCGGTGCGGGGGGGCCCAGGGGGATCTACGTCACCGGCGTCAACGTGATCTGGAAGTTTTCCCCCCGCCAGGATCTGGCCAAGCAGTTTCTGATCGACCTGGCCTCCCAGCAACGCGAGGCCTTCGTCCGCTCCGGGTTCTACAACCTGCCCTCCTTCCCGGGTGCGATCCCGGACCTGACCGAACTGGTGGCCAACGACAGCAAGGCCACGCCGCCGGACAAGTACGCCCTCCTGGGCGAAGCTGAGCAGTGGTCGACCAACATCGGGCATCCGGGTCACGCCAACGCCGCCGTTGACGAAGTGTTCAGCCAGTTCATCGTCCCGAAGATGTTCGCGGCTGCCGCCCGAGGCGAGATGAGCGCCGAAGACGCGGTCAAGACCGCCGAAACCGAGATGAAGCCGATCTTCGACAAATGGAAGGAGCGGGGGAAGATCTGATGCCCAAGATCCTGGTGGTCGAGGACAACGAGATGAACCGGGACATGCTCTCCCGCCGGCTGGAACGGCGCGGCTACGAGGTCATCGTGGCCGTCGACGGCGAGGAGGGGGTGGCGCGGGCGAAGGCGGAAGCCCCCGATCTCGTGCTCATGGACATGAGCCTGCCCGTCCTCGACGGCTGGGAGGCGACGCGGCAGCTGAAGGCGGCGCCGGAGACCAAGTCGATCCCCGTGGTCGCCCTCACCGCCCACGCCATGGCGGGGGATCGGGAGAAGGCGCTGGAAGCGGGGTGCGACGATTTCGATACCAAGCCCATCGACCTGCCCCGACTGCTCGGCAAGCTGGAGACCCTCCTGGGAGCCACCCCGTGAACGAGGCCGCCCGTCACTTGCGTCACGAGCTCCTCAACCAGGTCAATCACATCCTCGGCTACGCCGAGCTTCTCCTCGAGGAAGCCGAGGAGGCCCAGGAGCAGGGTCCCCTGGTCCAGGGACTCGGGACGATCCGGGCCGCGGGTAAGGAGGTCATGGCGGCGGTGACCCGAATCCTCGACCCAGGCGCGGCCCAGGCTTATGACCCTGAGGAGCTCGAGGCTGCCCTGGGCGACCCGCTCGGCCAGGTCACCCGCCTGGCGGGAGAGCTGGGACCGGTCGGCGGAGCAGAGGCGACCCCAGTCCTCGACAAGATCGCCGGCGCCGCCCGGCGGGCCCTGGAGCTTTTGGCGGCCGGGGCTACCGCCGCCCGCCCGCCCGTCACCGAACGGCTTCCGGCCCCCCGGTCCGCTTCCGAGGCCGGAATCGGCCCCGACGCCGGGCGCTCCGGCCGAGGCCTGGTGCTGGTGGTGGACGACGACGCCGCCAACCGCGACGTCCTCGCTCGCCGGCTCGGCCGCCTCGGCTACGCCGTCCGGGAGGCGGAGAACGGGCGCGAGGCCCTCGACGTCATGGCCGCCGAACCGGTCGACCTCGTCCTCCTCGACCTCAACATGCCCGAGCTCGACGGCTACGGCGTGCTGGAACGGCAGCACGCCGACCCCGCGTTGCGGGACATTCCCGCCATCATGATCTCGGCCTCGGCCGACATCGACAGCGTGGTGCGGTGCATCGAGATGGGCGCCGAGGACCACCTGGGCAAGCCCTTCGACCCCGTCCTGCTCGAAGCCCGAGTGGGCGCCTGCCTGGAGAAGAAGCGCCTCCGGGACCAGGAACGCGAGCTGCTGGCCACCGTCTCCCGTCAGGCCGAGGCGCTGGCCGAGTGGAACGAGACGCTGGAGGCCCGCGTGGCCGAGCAGGTCGAGGAGCTCGAGAACCTGGCCCGCCTGCGGCGCTTTCTGTCCCCGCAGCTGGCGGACATGATCGCCAAGGGCGACGACAACGTGCTCCGCACCCACCGGCGCGACATCGCCGTCCTGTTCGTGGACCTATCCGGGTTCACCGCCTTCTCCGAGGTGTCCGAACCCGAAGACGTCATGGCCGTCCTCTCCGAGTTCCACGAGGACGTCGGCCAGCTCATCGACCAGTTCGAGGCCACCGTGGGGTTCTTCGCCGGCGACGGGCTCATGGTCTTCTGGAACGACCCGCTGCCCTGCCCCGACCCGGCCGAGCGGGCCGTGCGCATGGCGGTGGCCATGCGGGAGCGGGTGGCCGAGCGGACCAGGGCGTGGCGCAAGCGGGGCCACGACCTCGGCTTCGCCATCGGCGTCTCCCTCGGCTACGCCACCTTGGGGGAGATCGGCTTCGAAGGGCGATTCGACTACGGGGTGATCGGCAGCGTGGTGAACCTGGCCGCCCGCTTGTGCGACCATGCCGACAGGGGTCAGATCCTCATCAGCCAGCGGGTCCGGCTGGCCGTGGAGGACGTCGCCGAGCTCGAGGAGCTGGGCCTGGTCAGCCTCAAGGGGTTCCACAATCCGCTACCGGCCTTCGCCGTCACCGGCCTGAGGGAGCCGGGATGAGCCGGCTGGCGGCCCGGGCCGGAAGGTGGCGGCGACCCGCCCGGCGCGGGACGATCGCCACCCGCCTCCTGGCCTGGTTCCTCCTGATGGCATCGCTGCCCCTCATCGTGGTGCTCCTGCTCTCCTCCCGGAGCCGGGAGTCGGACCTGCGCCAGGACGGCTTCGAGGTGGTGGCCGCCACCGCCGGGTCCAAGGCCGAGCGCATCGAGGGCTTCGCCACCGAGCATCGGGAAGCGGCCGTGGCCCTGGCCCGCACCCCGGCGGTGGCCGACCGTTTCCGGCGCCTGGAGACGGCGTTCCGCTCGACCGGGGTCGACTCGGCGGAGTACGCCCAGGTGGAGGCATCACTGCGGCCCTTCTTCTCCCGGTACCTGCGCGACTTCGGCTTCAGCGACCTGTTCCTGGTGGCACCCACCGGCGAAGGTGTCTTCGCCGTCAACGAGCGCGAAGGGCTGGGGTTCAACTACGAGACGGGTCCCTTTAAGGGCACCGAGCGGGCGGCGGCCTTCACCCGGGTGCGCGACTCGAAGCAGCTCGCCCTGGTGGGCTTCGAGTCGTTCTCCGTGAACCAGCGGGCGGCCTACATCGGCGTGCCCCTCTCCGACGCGGCCGGAGTCATCGGCGTGGCCGTCTTCGAGGTGGGCAAGGACGCCGTCTTCGCCGTGGTGGGCGACCACGCCGGTCTGGGCGACACGGGCGAGACCGTCCTCGGGGCCAAGCGGGGCGACGCCGTCGTCGTGGTGGCACCCACCCGGTTCGACGACGAGCTGCCGGAGGGGCGGCGCATCCCGCTCGACGCGAGCGAGGAGGCGGGCCTGCGGGCCGCCGTCGACGGACGGGTGGGGACCGGGGCGCAGCGGGACTACCGGGGCGCCAAGGTGCTGGCCGCCTGGCGGCCCCTGCCGACGCTCGGGCTCGGCCTCGAGGTGAAGATGGACGAATCCGAGGTCCTGGCGCCCATCCGGGCCGAGCGCCGGACGCTGCTCCAGCTCGTCTTCATCGGTCTTCCCCTCCTGGCCGTGGGTGCCCTGGTGGCCGCCCGCTCCGTGTCCCGGCCCATCACCCGGCTCACCGCTGCCACCCGCACCATCGCCGAGGGGAATCGTGACTTCCAGGTCCCCGTCGACCGGGACGACGAGGTCGGCGAGCTGTCCCAGGCCTTCAATGCGATGACCGCGGAGCTGGCCGCCAGCTACGCCGGCGTGGAGGAGACCGTACGGGTCCGCACCGGCGAGTTGCGCCTGCTCCAGCTGGTCGCGGTGGCGGCCAACGTGGCCATGAGCCGGGAGGAGGCGACCCGCACCGCCCTCGACCTCGTCTGTGCCTACACCGGCTGGCCTGTCGGCCACGCCTTGTTCTTTCCCGAGGACGGGGATGCGGAGGCGGCCGGCGGAGGGACCGGCGCCCTCGTCTCGTCCGGCATCTGGCACGTCGACGACGCCGAGCACCTCCGCCCCTTCCAGGAGGCGAGCGCGGGGCTGCGCTTCGAGCCCGGGATGGGTCTCCCGGGCCGGGTCCTGGCTCAGGGGCGGCCGGCCTGGGTGGCCGACATCGCGGCGGATCCGAACTTCCCCCGTTACGCCGCGGCGGAGGCGGCGGGCCTGCGGGCGGGCATGGGCTTTCCCGTGCTGGTGGGCCATGAGGTCGCCGGGGTGCTCGAATTCTTCTCCCGGCAGACGGAGGAGCCGGACGAGGGCGTCCTGGCCCTCATGGGTGACGTCGGCACCCAGATCGGCCGGGTCATCGAGCGGGCCCGGTCCGAAGAGGCGCTGCAGGCGGCCAAGGAGGCCGCCGAAGTCGCCAGCCAGGCCAAGAGCACCTTCCTGGCCAGCATGAGCCACGAGCTCCGGACCCCGCTGAACGCCATCATCGGCTACTCCGAGATGCTGGAGGAGGACGCCGCCGATGCCGGCCAGGACGAGTTCCTGCCCGACCTGGCCAGGATCCGCTCGGCCGGCCGGCATCTCCTGGGCGTCATCAACGACATTCTCGACCTGTCCAAGATCGAGGCGGGCAAGACGGACCTGTATCTGGAGACCTTCGCCGTGCCCCCCCTGATCGAGGAGGTGGCGGCCACCGTCGGACCGACGGTGGAGAGCAAGGGGAACCGCCTCGAGATCGTGACCGCGGACGAGATCGGAGACATGCACGCCGATCTCACCAAGGTCCGCCAGACCCTGCTCAACGTCGTCAGCAACGCGGTCAAGTTCACCGAGGCGGGAAACATCACCATCACCACCCGCGGGGAGGACAGCGCGGCCGGCGACGACGTCATCGTCTTCGAGGTGACCGACACCGGCATCGGCATCGCCCCCGAGCACATGGACCGCCTGTTCCAGGCCTTCTCGCAGGCTGAGTCCTCGACCACCCGCCGCTTCGGAGGGACGGGACTGGGCCTCGCCATCAGCCGCCGCTTCTGCCAGATGATGGGCGGCGACATCACCGTGGCCAGCGAGGTGGGCCGGGGCTCGACGTTCACGGTGCGCCTTCCGGCTCAGGTGCGGGAGGCGGAGCCGCCCCTCGCGCCCGGCCCGCCCGACGGGACGGTGCTGCTGCCGGCCGTCGAGGGTGCGGCGCCCGCCACCCCCGCAGCGGTGGCATCCGGCGCCGCCGCCGCTGCTGTGCTCGTCATCGAGGACGACCCCGAGGTGCGCCGGTTGCTGGAGGGGGTGCTCACCGAGGAGGGCTACCGGGTCATGACGGCCACGGGGACGAGCGACGGGCTCCGGCTGGCCCGGGAGGTCCACCCCGACGCCATCACCCTCGACCTCGAGCTGCCCGGCCTGGAGGGCTGGAGCCTGCTCAGCACGCTCAAGTCCGACCCCGAGCTGGGCGAGGTGCCGATCGTGGTCCTGGTCGTGGCCGGCGACCACGCCGCGGCGCCGCTGGGGGCGACCGACTTCCTGACCAAGCCCGTCGACCGTGACCGCCTGGCCGCCGTGCTCCGCCGGTACTGCCTCGACCAGCAGGCGCCGGTGCTCGTGGTCGACGACGACCCGTCCACCCGCCAGATGCTGCGCCGCATGCTGGAGCGGGAGGGGTTCCCCGTCACCGAGGCGGGGGACGGCCGGGCGGGGCTGGAGCGGGTGGCCGAGCACCGGCCGTCACTGGTCCTCCTCGATCTCCTGATGCCCGGTCTGGACGGCTTCGGCTTCCTGGCCGAGCTGCAGACCCGCCCCGAGTGGCGGGCCATCCCCGTCGTGGTGGTGACGGCCAAGGACCTCTCGACCGAGGACCAGGCCATGCTCTCGGGGCGGGTCGCCGAGGTGCTCCTCAAGGGGGCCTACACCCGGGAGCGCCTCCTGGCCGAGGTGCGGGAGCGGGTGGCGGCCTGGACCCGGCCGCCGGCAGGGACCCCGACCACCTGAGGGACGATCGGATCCAAGCCGGCGCCGTAGCGGAATGCTAGAAACGTCTGGATGCTGAGAGTTTTCGGGTGATCGCCGAGTCGCTGGCGGGCCGCCGCGTCGCCGTGACCGGGGCGACGGGATTTCTGGGTACCGCCGTCGTCGAGCGGCTCCTGCGCTGCGTGCCGGGCTGCGAGGTGGTGGCCCTGGTGCGCCCCGGCCGGCGGGTGGGGGCCGCCGAGCGGGTCCGGCGGGACGTCGTCCGCAACGAGGCCTTCGACGGCCTGCGCCGGCAGTGGGGGACCGACTTCGACGATGCCGTGGCCCGGCGGCTCACCGCCGTGGCCGGGGACGTGGGTCAGGAAGGCCTCAACCTCGACGACGAGGGGCGGGCGACCCTGGCGTCGTGTGACGTGGTCATCCACTCCGCCGCCGCCGTCTCCTTCGACGTCCCCCTCGACACGGCCGTGGAGGTCAACCTCCTCGGCCCCCGGCGGGTGGTGGAGGTTCTGTCCGGGGCCGGTTCCTCCGCCCATCTGGTGTCGGTGTCCACCGCCTATGTGGCCGGCAACCGCCGCGGGGCGGCCCCCGAGGCCCTCCTGACCGACACCCCGTTCTCGATGGACCTGGACTGGCGGGCCGAGGTGGCCGGCGCCC
>Ga0299907_10003125_pt1 | contig 10516 bp, 7 predicted proteins | sample RVTome_16_FD_198680 | JGI IMG/M metagenome (GOLD analysis project Ga0299907, IMG submission 198680) | Soil microbial communities from uranium-contaminated site in the Upper Colorado River Basin, Wyoming, United States - RVT152D67 (version 2) ... | reverse complement strand
GTCGCCGATCTCGGCTTCGACCATCGCGGCGGCACCCTGTCGATGGTGCACCACCGGCAGGTCGAGCGCCTGTCCAGCCTGACCACCAGCGCGGCGCTGTCCGCGCTCGGGCTCGCGGGGATCCCGGCATGAACCCGCTCTTCCCTCCGAACAGCCGGTACCACGGCATCGGCACGACGACAATCGAGACGGCGGACAGTCGCGAGGTCGTCCACCTCCGCCGACGGTTCGTGCCGCCGTCCTCCCGGTTCAGCATGCTCACCGAGCACACCGTCGCCGAGGGCGACCGTCTCGACAACCTCGCGGCGCACCACTTCGGCGACCCGCTGCTGTACTGGCTGATCTGCGACGCCAACGACGCCCTGCGCCCCCGCGACCTGCTCGCCGAGATCGGGCGCCGCCTGCGCATCACGCTGCCGGAGGGCATCCCGGGAGGCAGCGATGCTGACGGGTAGGGTCCACCTCTCCCTGCTCATGGGGCCTGCTGTCGCGGTCCCGGTGCCCAAGCCGGTCACCGAGGCGCTCGAGCGCGTCGAGATCACGACGGCAGCCGGTGAGCGGGGTGGGTTCTCGCTCACGTTCACCTTCAGCAGCGACTCGCCGCTCACGACCCTGCTGCTGCTGCTCGGCCAGATCGGACCGGTGATCCGCACTGTGCTGTTCGCGACCGTGAACGGCATCCCGATCCCGCTGGTCGACGGCGTTGTGACGCACCACCAGATCTCGCCCGACGTGCAGGCCGGCAAGTCGACCCTGGTCCTCACCGGTGAGGACCTCACCGCGGTGATGGACCAGATCGACATGACCGGCCTGCCCTATCCCGGCCTGCCGCCGTTCGCCCGCGTGAACGTGATCCTCGCGAAGTACGCGGTCTTCGGCATCATCCCGCTCGTCGTCCCGAACATCGCGATCGACGTGCCAATCCCGACGAACCGCATCCCGACCCACCGCGGCACCGACCTGGCGTACGTCGAGCAGCTGGCGGAGGAGACCGGCTACGTCTTCTACGTGCAGGCCGGACCGGTGCCGGGCGCGTCAACCGCCTACTGGGGGCCCGAGATCAAGGTAGGGGTCCCCCAGCCGGCCCTCAACGTCGACATGGACGCCCACAGCAACGTCGAGACCATCAACTTCCGCTACGACGGCCAGTCCGCCACGCTCCCGGTCGTCTTCATCCAGAACGAGCTCACCCGCGCGCCGATCCCCATCCCGATCCCCCCGGGGGTCAACCCGCTCAACCCGCCGCTCGGTCTGATCCCGCCGATCCCGTCCCGGGTTGAGCTGATGAACGACACGGCGAACAAGTCGCCCGCGCAGGCGATCATGCTCGGCCTCGCCCGTGCCGCGCGCACGTCCGAGGCGGTCACCGCGACCGGCTCGCTCGACGTGCTGCGCTACGGCAGGCCGTTGCAGGCCAGGAGCCTCGTCGGCGTCCGCGGAGCCGGGACGGCCTACGACGGCCTGTACTTCGTCAAGCGCGTCACGCACAAGCTCGAGCGCGGCGCGTACCAGCAGGACTTCACGCTGACCCGCAACGGGCTGGTGTCGACCGTACCGAAGGTTCCAGCATGACCGACACGCACTACGGCAAGCACCGTGGGCTGGTGCTCAACAACGTCGACCCGGAGCAGCGCGGGCGCCTGCTCGTGCAGGTGCCCGACGTGCTCGGACTCGGCACGTCGAGCTGGGCGATGCCGAACGTGCCCTTCGCCGGGCCGCAGCTGGGGGCGTACATGATCCCCGTCATCGGCGCGGGCGTGTGGGTCGAGTTCGAGGGCGGTGACCCCGACTACCCGATCTGGACCGGGTGCTTCTGGGGATCCGCGGCCGAGGTGCCGACCCTGGCGCTCGCCGGTGTCCCGGCGTCACCCAATGTGGTGCTGCAGACCCAGGCGCAGAACACCCTGGTGCTGAGCGATGTCCCGGGGACCGGCGGGATCATGCTGAAGAGCACGACCGGGGCGATGATCGTTATCAACGACACCGGGATCACGATCTCGAACGGTAAGGGCGCGACGATCGTGCTGTCCGGGCCGACGGTCACGGTGAACGCCGGAGCGCTGGTGGTCACATGATGCGCCGGCCGGACGCCGTCGTCCCCGAGGAGCGGTCCTGATGCCGGGCGCGATCGTGCACGTCGGCGCCGGGATCATCTGCCCGCACGGAGCCTCCGTGTCAGTCGTGACCAGCAACACGCGTGTCCTCCTCGGTGGCCAACCGGCGGCGACGCTCGCCGACACCTACCCCGTGGCGGGCTGCCCGTTCCAGGTGCCCGTCGGGGCCGGGACCAAGCCGCAGCCGTGCGTGACGGCGCGGTGGCTCGTACCGGCCACACGCGTGCTTGTGAACTCCCAGCCCGTGATCCTCCAGACGAGCACCGGGCTCTGCCAGAGCGTCGAGCAGATCCCCCAGGGCCCGCCCACCGTCGTCGCAGCGCAACCCAGGGTGGTGGCCACATGACCTCGCTGCACATCGACCATCCGTTCCACTTCGACCGTCACGGCCGGACGGCGACGACCGATCTCGACGACCACGTCCGCGACATGATCGCTCAGCTGTTGTTCACCAGCCCGGGCGAGCGCGTGAACCGGCCCGACTTCGGGAGCGGCCTCATGCAGCTGGTGTTCGAGCCCAACAGCCCCGAGCTGGCGGCAGCCCTGCAGAGCACGACTCGTGCCGCGCTCGAGCGCTGGTTGGGCGACGTGATCGAGGTCCAGGAGCTGGAGGCGGTGAGCGACGACGCGGCGTTGCGCGTGTCGCTCCGGTACGTGATCCGCCGGACGGGTGCCTCCGCGCAGACGACGATCGAGCGGGCGATCTGAGGTGGCAGGGACGCAGATGACGAGCGCGACCGGCAACGACCACGGTCACCCCCACGACCTCGACTGCGAGGTCGAGTCCCGGCGGGCCACCACCCGCGACGCCGGTTGGAACGGCATGGACTATCTCGAGGTGAGCGACGACCAGGTCCGCCTCGACGTGTACTTCCTCGGCCGCGCGCCGGAGGGGCTGCGCCCGGCGAACGTCCGGATCCTCGGTGGCCGGCGGGTGCGCGACATCCGGGTCCGCGACCTGGCCGTCACGCGCAGCGACGACCCCCGCCAGGACGACTACCTCCAAGTGACGGTGGACCGGACCGGCGACTTCTCGACGTACCGGATCTGCCTCGTCCAGACCGACGAGCGGGGCCGCCCGACCGACGAGCCGCTCGCCGGGTTCGACCCGCGCTACGCCTGTCTCGACTTCACGTTCAAGGCCGGCTGCGCGAGCGACCTCGACTGCGCCCCCGTGGATCTGTGCCCGCCCCCGCCGCGGACGAGCCCCGAGATCGACTACCTCGCGCGCGACTACGAGCCGCTTCGCCAGGTCATCCTCGACCGGCTGTCACAGCTCGTCCCGGATTGGCGCGAGCGTCACGTCCCCGACGTCGGCGTCACCCTGGTGGAGCTGCTGGCGTACGTCGGCGACCGGCTCAGCTACTTCCAGGACGCGGTGGCGACCGAGGCGTACCTCGACACGGCTCGCAAGCGCGTCTCGGTGCGCCGGCACGCCCGCCTCGTCGACTACATCATGCACGAGGGCTGCAACGCCCGTGCGTGGGTGTGCCTCACCGTCGACCAGGAGCTCGAGCTCGACCTCGAGGACGTCTCCGTGCTCGCCTCCGATCTGGCGCCGAGCGGCGACCCGCTGACATGGGACGAGTTCGAACGCCTGCCGGAGTCGTCGCGCGAGGTGTTCGAACCGGTCGGTTCCGGGTCCGTCACGGTCCGCCCCGCCCACAACGTCATTCGCTTCTACACCTGGGGCGACACCGAGTGCTGCCTGGTCGCCGGCGCGACAGCGGCGACCCTTGTCGATGCGTGGGCCGACGAACCGGCCGACGCACCTGTCGAGCAGGCGAAGCAGCCGGTGCCCGACTCGTTCCCCGAGCGCGAACGGGCCCTGGACCTGCACGCCGGAGACGTCCTCGTCTTCGAGGAGGTGATCGGGCCACGCACCGGCAGCCCGGCCGACGCCGACCCCGCGCACCGGCACGCCGTCTGCCTCACCGGCGTCCGCCCGAGCGTCGACCCCGTGACTGGGCAGCCGGTCGTCGAGGTCACCTGGGCCGACGCGGACGCCCTGCCGTTCGCACTCTGCCTGTCGAGCCGGGAGCCGGCACCCGACTGCGAGCCGCTCCCCGACGTGAGCATCGCATGCGGGAACGTCATCCTCGTCGACCACGGGCTGACCCGGGACGAGCCGCTCGGCGAGGTGCCCGTGAGTTCGACCGAGCAGACATGCGGGGACGAGTGCCGCCCGCCCGAGGTGGTGCTCACCCCCGGGCGCTTCCGGCCGCGACCGTCGCTGTCGCCGGTGACGATGTGCGAGCCCGTGCCGCCGTGTCCCGCGCGTGACGCCCTGCGCCAGGATCCGCGTCGGGCGCGCCCGCACCTGGTGCTCGACCAGGTGCTCCCGGGCTCCGGGCTGGAGCCGGGACCGCGCGTCGGGCACCACTGGATCGCCGTCGGTGACCTGCTCGGCTCGTCGCCACGCGACCGGCACGTCGTCGTCGAGATCGACGAGTCAGGGCGCGCCGAGCTCCGCTTCGGTGACGGGGAGACCGGACGTGTGCCCGAGGCGCGTTCCCGGTTCCACGCCACCTACCGGATCGGCAACGGCCCGGACGGCAACGAGGGCGCCGGCGCGATCAACCGGCTCGTCACCAAGGGGACCGCGATCGACGGCGTCTCGGTCCGGGTGCGGAACCCGCTGCCAGCCAGCGGCGGGGTCGCGCCCGAACGCGTCGACGAGGTGAAGCTGTTCGCGCCCGACGGCTTCCGGCGGGTGCTCGCCCGGGCGATCACGCCGGTGGACTACGCCACGATCGTCGAGCGCGACTTCTACCAGGTGCAGCGGGCGAGCGCGTCGGCCCGTTTCACCGGGAGCCACACCGAGATGCTCGTCGCCGTCGACCAGCTCGGCGAGACCGAGGCGCAGCCCGAGCTCCTCGACCGGATCGCGCGGCACCTCGACCGGTTCCGGCGCATCGGTCACGACGTCGTCGTCGCCTCGGCCGTCGACGTCCCGCTCGACCTCCAGGTCGTCGTGTGCGTCGAGCCTGCGTACCTGCGAGCTCCGGTCGAGGCGGCCGCCCGTCGAGCGTTGAGCGCCCGCCGCAACGACGACGGCACGGTCGGTCTGTTCCACCCGGATCGGCGCACGTTCGGCCACGGGGTGTACGTCAGCGACATCGTCGCTGCGGTGCAGCAGCTCGCCGGCGTGGAGAGCGTGATGGTGCGAGCTCTCCACCGGCTGTTCGAGGGGCCCATGGGCGAGATCGAGCAGGGCGTGCTGGCCCTCGGACCGCTGGAGATCGCACGCCTCGACAACGACCGCTCGCTGCCGGAGCACGGCGTCCTGACGATCGAGACGCGAGGTGGGCGATGAGCTGCCGGTGCGGTTGCTGCGAGGGCACGTCGACCAGCGTCCCGAGTGAGCTGGCCAGGCGCCCGGGCCTGCCGTCGCTCGAGCACCGGGTCGGGGTCCACGCGACGTTCCTCGAGTCGATGCTGGCACGCCTGAGCAGCTGGCCGGTCATCCGACCGGATGACGAGGTCGCGTCCTGGCTGCTCGTCGCGTCCGATCTCCCCGACCCCGCCGGGCTCGCCCGGCGCCTCGAGTCCTCGACCGACGCTGCGGTCGCGTTCCTGTGGGCGCAGTTCGACGAGGAGGAGCGGGCCGCGATCGCTGCCGGCGATGACGCCGCCCCGGTCCTCGTCGACCGTCTCAACGCGATCGTGCGCGGCCCGTCGATCCACGGCGACGATCGCTTCGCCACACGCGTGCTCGATCGCCGGACGGAGGAGCTGCTCGCAGCCGACCGCAGCGCGACGGAGCAGCTCCAGCTGAACCGCCTGCTCGTCGAAGCGGCGCTCGGTCGTCACGTCCGGCCGAGCCGCACCATCCGACCCCTCGACCGCCTCACCACGCGCGATCCCGGTGACTTCTCGATCGCGCTGCTCGACGGCTGGGCGACCGTGGCGGACATCGTCACCTTCTACCAGGAGCGGCTCGTCGACGAGGGGTACCTGCGCACCGCCACCGAGCGTCGCTCGGTGCTGGAGCTAGCCCGGCTCATCGGCTACGAGCCGCGTCCCGGCGTGTCGGCCGGCGTGTTCCTCGCCTTCACCCTCACGGACGGGCACGAGGTCGAGATCCCCGCGGGCACGCTCGCCAAGAGCACCCCGGAGCCGGGCGAGCTGCCCCAGTCGTTCGAGACGTCCGAGCCGATTCCTGCGCGTGCGGCGTGGAACGTGCTGACGCCGCGCGTCGGCCGTCCCCAGCGGATCCTGGCGGCTAACGCGGAGCAGCTGGACCGGCTTTATGTGGCCGGCATCGCGACCAAGCTGGCGACGAACGACGTCCTCCTGCTGACCTTCGGACCGCAGCAACAGGTGCTGCGCCGGGTCGAGGCGGTGGAGGAGGACGCCGACGCAGATCGGACGCTCGTCCGGCTCCAGGCGGAGCTGTCTACCGCTCCGGCCAGTTTCGTCGCCGTGCTGGAGCGGGTCGTCCGCCGTCACCGGGACCTCGAGACGTTCGGGTTGACCGGCGGGGCGACCACCGCCGAGGTCATGGACACGCTGGACGGGATCCTCGCTCTGGCGGCGACCGGCGATCCGGTGTCGCTCGGGGCCGCGGCGCACCGCGCGCTGCCGCTGCTGGAGGCGCGGCACAGGGAGGCCGTCGAGCGCGGGCACACCCGGATCGCGCCCTGGCTCGCGAGCCTCATCGAGGGGCTGCGGGGGGCGATGGTCGCGATGCCGACGGCCAGCGCCGCCGCCGTGGCGCGCGCCGTTGCGGCGAACGGCGACCGCGTGGGCGCCGACCGGTCGGTGACCGCCCTCGACGCGTTCCGCCAGCTCGAGCTGGGCGAGCCGCTGTCCGTGCCGCGCACGATCCAGCCGGCGAACAGGCTGCGGCTCGGCATCGACATCGCCCGTGCACTCGCCGAGTCCGGGGACCTCCGGCCGAAGCTGCTCGCCAGGATCCAGCCCGCCTACGCGCCCGTGCTCTACCAGGCGCTGGCGGGTGCCCAGGTGCTCCCCGAGCAGCCCGTCGAGGTGTTCGCCTTCAGGGTGCGGGCCTCGCTGTACGGTCACAACGCCCCGGAGCTGCCGCTGAGCATCGACCTCGAGACCGGCAGCGTGACGTCGACGGGCGACCCCGAGTTCGACGAGCGCACCGACACCGTCGACCTCGCCCAGCCACACGACGACGTTCTGCCGGGGAGCTGGATCGTCGTCCGATCACCGCGGCTGGACGGCTCCGGCGGCGTCGTCGTCGGGGAGCACGACCTCACGTTCGCGCTCGCCGGCGACCCGGACCCCGCCGTCGGCCGGGCGGACTACGGCATCTCGTCCGTGGTCACCCGCATCCGTCTGCTCGACCCCGCCGATCCGACGCAGACCGTGAGCTGGTTCGAGCACGAGATGGAGCCCTCGTTCGACCTGATCCGTGGGACGCGGGTGCTCGCGCAGGCCGAGCAGCTGGAGCTGGCATCAGAACCGATCCTCGCCGACGAGATGCCGGCGCCGGGACGCAGCGACGAGCTGCGGCCCGTCGCCGGGGACCGGATCGAGCTCGACTCCCTGCACCAGGGGCTCGAACCGGGTCGGTGGCTGATCGTCACGGGTGAGCGCGTCGACATCCTCGGCGTCACGGGTGTCCAGGCGGCGGAGCTGGTCATGCTCGGCGGCGTCGACCATTCCGCCGACCCGGCACGCCCGGGCGAGACGCTGCACACGTTCCTCGCGCTCGCCGGGACCGCCGCCTCGGGATCGGCGGGTCTGTCGTACGCGTATCGCCGCGACAGCGTCCGCATCTACGGCAACGTGGTCAGGGCCACGCACGGCGAGACCGTCCGCCAGGTGCTCGGGAGCGGCGACGGGTCCGTGGCACTCCAGCGCTTCCCGCTGGGGAGGTCGCCGCTGACCCATGTCTCGGCGCCGACCCCAACCGGGGCCGCCCCGGAACTCGAGGTGCGCGTGCACGGCGTGCGCTGGCAGCTGAGCCCCAGCCTCGTCGAGCTCGCGTCGTCCGACCGTGCGTACATCATCCGGACCGACGACGACGTCGTGACGACCGTCGTCTTCGGGGACGGCCGCCACGGCGCCCGCCTGCCGTCGCGTGCGGAGAACGTGACGGCCGAGTACCGCACCGGGATCGGCCTCGACGGGAACGTGCCGGCGAGGCGCATCGACACGCTGATCGACCGTCCGCTGGGCGTCAAGGAGGTCATCAACCCCATCGAGGCCTCGGGGGGCGCCGACCGCGAGAGCCGCGATCGCGCCCGAGCGAACGCGCCGCTCGCGGTGATGGCCCTCGATCGACTGGTTTCCGTCCGCGACTATGCCGACTTCGCCCGCACGTTCGCGGGTATCGACAAGGCAGACGCACAGCTCCTCCCCACCGGCAGACGTCGCGTCCTGCATCTGACGGTGGCCCTGGCGGGCGACGCGCCGCTCGACCGCAACAGCGATCTGTACCGGAACCTCCGCCAGACGCTCGACCGGTTCGGCGACCCCGGGCTCGAGATCCGCATCGACGAGCGGCGCCTCCGCCTTGTCGTGCTCAGCGCGAGAGTTCGGATCGCAGCCGACGTCCTGTGGGAGCAGGTCGAACCGCTGGCGCGCGTCGCGCTCGACGGAGTCCTCGGGTTCGAGCGGCGCGAGCTCGGCCGCGGCATCGCGCGCAGCGAGGCGATGACGGCGATCCACGAGGTACACGGCGTGGAGTACGTCGACGTCGATGTCTTCGACTGGGTCGACGATGCGCGAATCCTGGGCCTCGGCGGCGGGGACGGCGACGGCGACGCCGTGGGGTCCGCCAGTGTGTCGGCGTCGCGCCGCCGCGCCGCGGGACCCGGATCCAACGCGGTGATCGACGCGCGTCCGGCCCGCATCGATGAGCGGACGGGCGCGATCGTGCCCGCCGAGCTGGTCTACGCCGATCCCACGCTCCGCGACACTGTGATCCTCGAGGAGCTCACGCAATGAACGAGATCAGCGATCGCCTCTACGAGCTGCTGCCTGCGATGCACCGCCGCCTCGACGCGGACGAGGGACACCCCCTGCGGGCGCTGCTGCAGGTGATCGAGGAGCAGTCCACGATCCTCGAAGCCGACATCGAGCAGACGTACGAGAACTGGTTCATCGAGACCGCCGAGAGCTGGATTGTCCCCTACCTCGCCGAGCTCGTCGGGTACGATCCGGTGCACGCCGCCGGCGAGGTCGGGGATCCGGCCACTCCGCAGGGTGAGGCGCTCAACCGGGTACTCACGCCCCGGCGCGATGTCGCCAACACCATCCGGAACCGGCGCCGGAAGGGGACCCTCGCGCTGCTCGAGGACCTCGCGTTGGACGTGGCCGGTTGGCGGGCCCGGGCGGTTGAGAACTTCCGCCTGCTCGTCGAGGCGCAGTCGCTCGACTACCTCCACCTCGACCGGGCTCGCACTGTCGACCTCCGCGACGGCGACGCGCTCGAGCTGCTCGGCTCGCCCTTCGAGCGCCTGGCCCACACGATCGACGTGCGACGGCCGTCCGGGCCCACTCCTGCCGGGCGGTTCAACCTGCCGAACGTCGCGCTGTTCGTGTGGCGCCTGAAGACCTACCCGGTAACGTCGACCAGCGCGTACTGCCTCGAGGAGGCCGGGCCGCACAACTTCGCCTTCAGCATCCTCGGCAACGACGCCCCGCTGTTCGCCCGAGGCGAGCCCGAGGCGGAGGTCGCCATCGCGGACGAGGCGAACCTGCCCGTGCGCATCCGCCGTCACGCCCTGGAGCAAGATGTCGCCGGCGCCGGGGGGCGTCTGTACGGGCCGGACGGGAGCATCTCGGTGGCCATCGGGGAGGACCGCGACGCCGTCCCCCCCGAGCGGATCGTCGTCGCGGACCTGACCGGCTGGACGTATGCCGCCCGCCGCGGCACCGTCGCCCTCGACCCGGAGCTGGGCCGGCTGTCGTTCCCTCCGCACGAGGCGCCCGACGAGGGCGTGTGGGTCAGCTACCGGTACGGGTTCGCCGACGACATCGGCGGCGGCGAGTACATGCGGACGGTGTCCCAGGCGCTCGGCGCCACGGTCTACCCCGTCGGCGGCTCCGGTGAGGACGGCGATAGCGTCGAGCCGTTGGCGACGATCGGCGAGGCGCTCGCACGGTGGCGCGACGAGCAGCCGCTCGACGCCGTCATCGAGTGCCGGGAGAGCGGCTACTACGTCGACCCGATCGACATCGAGCTGCAGGCCGACCAGTCGCTCCAGCTGCGGGCAGCCCCGGGGGTGCGGCCGGTCATCCGGCTGCTCGACCGGCAGCCGGGCCGGGCCGACAGCCTGCGCGTGCGCGGCGAATCGGGGAGCCGGTTCATGCTCGACGGCCTGCTCGTGACCGGCCGTCCGATCCGCGCTGAGGGCGAGCTGGCCTCCCTCCGGATCCGGCACAGCACGCTGGTGCCGGGCTGGAGCCTCCAGCCGAAC
>Ga0299907_10003124_pt1 | contig 10521 bp, 9 predicted proteins | sample RVTome_16_FD_198680 | JGI IMG/M metagenome (GOLD analysis project Ga0299907, IMG submission 198680) | Soil microbial communities from uranium-contaminated site in the Upper Colorado River Basin, Wyoming, United States - RVT152D67 (version 2) ... | reverse complement strand
GCCGCGCCGGCCACCACGTGGCCAGCCAGACCGCGCCGCCGCCACCCCGCTCTTGAGCAGCAGCTTCTGGAGCGCCGGGTAGAGCGAGCCTTCTTCGACGCTGAGCTCGCTGTCCGACAGCTCGAGCAGGCGCCGCGCAACGGCGTAGCCGTGCAGGAGCTCGCGCGCGAGAATGCCGATGCTGTCAACCGGCCGGACACACCGGGCCCGAGGCAACCCGACCGCGCAGCCCCTGAACACCCCCCCGGCTATCATGAGCGCATGCGATCCTTCCGGCCGCTCGTCATCGCGGTCATGCTGCTGCTGTGGGCGGCGCCCGTCGCCGCGAAGGAGTACACGGCCGAGCGCTACGACGTCCGGATCCAGATCCACGACGACGGCACGCTGCGCGTGACGGAGACGATCGTCCTGCTCTTCGAGGACGGGACCTTCACGAGCTTCTTCCGCGAGATTCCGACGCGCCGGACCGACGGCATCGAGGTGCTGTCGGCCTCGCTCGACGGCCGCGTGCTGCCGTGGGGCGACGAGACGGGGCAGGCCGAGCTGACCGGACGCAGCCGCCGGCGGATCACGTGGCGGTTCCCGGAGGTCGAGAGCTCGCGGCACATGTTCTCGGTCACCTACGAGGTGCGCGGCGTCATCCGGCGCGAGGATGGCGCCGACGTGCTCGCCTGGCGGGCGCTGCCCGGCGACCACAACTACGCCATCGTGTCGAGCACGGTTGTCGTCGAGGCGCTGGCGCCGCTCGCCGCCGAGCCGGACGTCCGCAGCCGGCGCGTCGGCGCTCTCAGCGTGATGCCCGCGGATCGGGGCGTGGTGGTGTCGGCCCAGGAGCTCGGCCGGGACGGCTACGTCGACGTGCGGCTGGCGTACCCGGAGGGCGCGGTGATCGACGCGCCGCCAGCCTGGCAGCGTCGGCGTCAGGCCGCCAACGAGGTCGCGCCCAGGTGGGCGGCCGGCGCGGCGGCGGTGCTGGTGCTCGGTCTCGTGCCGTTCCTCGCCCTGCGGACGCGGGACGATGCGCCGCCGGCTGACGCCAGGATTCCGCCCGGGTCCGTGCGCCGCCCGCCCGACGACCTGCCGCCGCCACTGGCCGGCATGCTGGCGTCGGCCGGGCAGTCGCGCGCCAGCCACGCGCTGGCCGCGCTGTTCTCGCTGGCCGACCGCGGCGTAGTGGCGATCGACGAGCAGGACAGCGCGGCGCTCGGCCGGCGGAGGTTCGAGGCGCGCCGGCTCGGCGCTGGCGCGCGGCTGACCGACCTCGATCGCGCCGTGCTCGACGCCGCGTTCACGCGCCGCGGCCAGGCGGAAGAGGCCGTGGCGCTGCCCGCCGCCGCGCGCAGGCTCGCGGGCGGAATGAAGACGATACGCGCCGCGATGCAAGCCGAGCTGGCCGAGCGCAGGCTGTGGCACGCCGACCGCGCGCGCGGAAAGCAGCGGCACACCCACACGGCCGTGGCGATGATGATCGTCGCCGCGGTCATGGTCGTCCCGACGCTGTTCCTCGTGGACCGCTTCCTCGGCTGGCCGCTGCTGCTGCCGGCGGCGCTGTTCGTCGCCGCTGCAATCGGCCTGGCGATGGCCTCGTCGCGCACGCCGCTGTCGAACGAGGGCGAACGCCGCGCGGCCGGGTGGCGCGCCTATGGCGCGCACCTCAAGGCGGTGGGCCAGGGGAAGGAGACGCTCGCGGGTAGCGGCGGCGCCGGGCTGCTTGCGCTCGCGGTGGCGCTCGGTGTGGCGACCTACTGGGCGAAGTACCTGAAGCTGCACCCCGGAGAAGTGCCGGACTGGTTCCACAGCACGTCGTCGGACGACGCCGCCGTGATGGCCGCGTTCATCGCCGCGGTGTCGTCGAGCAACAGCTCGGCCGGCGCGGGAGCAGGCGCCGGTGCCGGCGCGGCGGGCGGCGGCTCGTCAGGAGCCAGCTAGAAGAACCCGCTGAGGTTCCAGGCGACGAGCGCCAGCACGACGGCGGCGGCGGCCACGAACGGCCAGTCGCCCCGCCGGACCTCCTCGGCGAGCAGCGCGACCACACCGGTCAGCGGCATCAGGGTGAGGAGGCCGATGGCGGCAGCCAGTGCGTGTCCCGCCAGCACGCTGGCGCCCGCGACCGTCGCGGCCACACCGGCCGCCAGCAGCATCGCGATGGCGATGAAGCCCACGCGTGCCACGACCACGCGGACCGATTCGATCCGGCTGCCGGGCGGCTGGGAATCGGCCGGCGTGTTCGTCATCGGAAGAACAGGTACTCGCCGGCGACGAACGCCAGCAGGACGGCCATCAGCAGCTTCAGCGACCGCACGTTGACGCGGGCGCTCAGCCCCAGCCCCAGTCGGTACCCGATCAGCACGCCCACGCAGATCGCCCCGGCCAGCTCGACGCCGCCGAGGTGTCCCTCAAGCCCGTGCCCGACGACGCCGGGCACGGCGGTAATGCCGATCATGTAGGCGCTCGTGGCGGCGGCTACCCGGATCGGCACGCCGCACCAGGTATTCAGCGCCGGCACGATGAGGATGCCGCCGCCCACGCCGACGAACGACGCGAGCACGCCGGCCGCCACCGAGGCCGTCGCGGCGATCGGCAGCCGCCGCACGCGGTAGACGACCTGGAACCGGGTGTCGTCGTCGAGAAAGGCGCCGCCGAGCACGCCGGGGCGCACCGCGTCCGGCAACACGTTGCGCCGGTCGAGCCTCGCGACCATCACCCCCGCCACGATCGCGGCGGTGGAGCCGAAGATCAGCTCGAACGTCCGGTCGCTGAGCGCGTCGAGCCAGATCGCGCCGAGGGTCGCGCCGCCCACGCTGAAGACGAGCAGCACGATCGCCAGCCGCGGATTGAGCAGCTTCCGGCTGGCCGATGCCACGGAGACCGAGCTCGAGGTCGCCAGCACGCCGACCAGGCTGAGGCCGGCGGCGTCGCCGAACGGCAGGCCGAGGCCGGCGTTGAGCAGCGGAACGAGGATGATGCCGCCCCCGAGCCCGAGCAGCGCGCCGAGGGAACCGGCCGCGACGCCGGCGATGACCATCCCCCCGAGGTACACGGGGTCGGACACCGGCAGATTCTACGTCGTGCCATGGCATGGCACCACGCACGCGCCGTCAGGCGTGCCGCGGCCGTCGCGATAAGCTGTTCTCGATGCAGCCCGACGAGCCGGCGTCCACGATCGCCGACGGCAGGCGGCGCTCGCTCGACCCCGCCTGGATCGACGTCCAGCGCATGGCGCGCTGGATCTTCGGCGGGATCGTGTCGGTGGCGATGGCCGTCCAGTTCCTGGTACGACTGCTGGCCGGCGGCGCGGCGCCCTGGCTGGGCCTCGAGTGGCTGGCCGTCACCGGGCTGATCGTCTTCTGGGCGCACTTCTGGCCGGCCATCGCCTACCGCTACGCGTCCTATGCGGTGTCCGCCGAAGGCATCGAGATCCGGCGCGGCGTGGTGTGGCGGACGGTCATCAACGTGCCGCGCTCGCGGGTCCAGCACACGGACGTGTCGCAGGGCCCGCTCGAGCGCGCCAGCCGTCTCGGCAGCCTGTCAATCTACACGGCAGGCACCGACCACGCGCGCGTTCGTCTGCCGGGCCTCGGCCATCCCACGGCGCTGTCGATTCGCGATCACCTCCTCCCCGGCGGGACCGACGATGCCGTCTGAGCGACGGCTGCACCCGGCGACGATCCTCTTCGGCCTGGTCGGCCAGTTGCGCGAGTTCGCGGTGCCGATTGTCGTGCTGCTCGTCGCCGGCTCGTCGCGCGGCGGCGTCGAGGCGTGGACGGCGCTGCTGCTGGTCCCGTACAGCCTGCTGGCCGTGGCGCGGTACCACACGTTCCGGTACCGCTTCGACGAGACGGAGCTCGTCGTCCGCTCCGGCATCGTGAGCAGGAACGAGCGGCACATTCCGTACTCGCGCATCCAGAACCTGGACGCGAGCCAGAACGTCTTCCACCGGCTCTTCGGGGTGATGTCGGCCCGGGTCGACACGGGCAGCGGCACCGACGTGGAGGCAACGCTCAGCGTGATCACGCGCGCGGCCTACGAGGAGATCCGCGAGCGGGTGTTCCGCGAGCGGCGGGAGGCGGCCGCCGGCGCCGACGAAGCCGGCGCCGAGCCGCCGGCCGAGGAGCTGCTGCGCCTGCCGACGCGCGAGCTGGTCATCCATGGGCTGATCGAGAACCGCGGGATGATCGTCATCGCCGGTGCCATCGGGCTGATCTTTCAGTCCGGCGTCGACGAGCGCCTCTTCGCGCGCCTCGAGCGCGATCAGGAAGGGAGCCGGAGCGCGCTGCGAAACCTCGCCGGGCAGATCACCGAGCTGGCCGCCGGCGCCGACGGCATCGTCCTCGGCATCCTGATCGTGCTCGTCGCGCTGCTGCTGGTCCGGGTGCTCTCGATCGCGATCGCGCTGGTCCGTCTGCACGGCTTCCGGCTCACGCGGATCGGCGAGGACCTGCGGGCGGAGTACGGGCTGCTGACGCGGGTGACGGCGACGATTCCGCTCCGGCGAGTCCAGACCGTGACGGTGACGGCGGGCCTGCTGCATCGCTGGTTCGGCCGGGCGTCGATCCGCGTGGACACGGCCGGCGGCGACGGCCCGCAGGTGCAGCGGCGCGGGCGCGAGTCGCTGGCGCCGATCCTCCGCGCCGGGCAGGTGTCGGCGCTGCTGCGGGCCGTGCTGCCGGAGCTGTCGCTCGACGACATCGACTGGCGGCCGGCGGCGCCGGGCGCGACGGGCCGCGAGCTGCGCCGGCGGCTCGCATTGTCGGGCGCGCTGGCGCTGGGGCTGGTGTACTTCCTCGGATGGTACGCGCTGGCGGCGTTTGCCGCGCTCGCTGTGCTGTCGTGGTTCACCGCGGCGCGCTACGTCGGAAGCCTCGGGTGGGCGACGGTCGAGGGCGCCGTGCTCCATCGCAGCGGCTACGTCCGGCGGCACATGACGCTGGCCAGATTCAGCCGCATCCAGGCCGTGTCGATGGTCGCGTCCCCCTTCGACCGGCGGCGCCAGATGGCGCAGGTGCACGTGGACACGGCCGGCGCCACCGGGTCGCCGCACCGGCTGCACATCCCGTACGTCGAGCGCGAGACCGCAGACACGCTGTACACGCAGCTCGCGGCCGTCGCGAGCCGCACGACGTTCCACTGGTGAGCCGATGACCCGCTGGATGCAGCGACTGCTCGGGCTCGTCTTCGTGGCTGCGGCGGCGGGCCTCGCCACGCTCTCGGTCGTGACGTGGCAGCGCGCGCAGGAGCTGATCTCAAATCCCGAGGCCGCACGGACGCTGCCGGCGCAGACGCCGCGCGACTACGGTCTGAGCTACCGCGACGTGACCGTGCGCACCGCCGACGGGCTGACCCTCGCCGGCTGGTGGATTCCCCCCGTGAACGGCGCCGTCGTGATCGCGCAGCACGGCTACAAGGCCAACCGCGGCGAGATGCTGAACGAGGCGGCGATGCTGCACGCGCACGGCTACGGCGTGCTGGTCACGTCCGTCCGCGCGCACGACCGGAGCGAAGGCGACGTGATCACCTTCGGCGCCCGCGAGATGCTCGACTTCGAGGCGTGGTTCACGTTCGCGCGGACGCAGTTCGGCGTCAATCCGGACCGCGTCGCGCTGCTGGGCAACTCGATGGGCGGCACGATGGCGATCCAGTTCGCGGCGCGCACGCCGGCCGTTCGCGGCGTCATCGCCAACAGCGCCTTCTCGTCGCTCGAGGACACGGTCGAAACGAGCGTCCGCTTCTTCACCGGTCTGCCGCCGTTCCCGTTCGCGCCGATGATCATGTTCTGGGCCGAGCGCCAGGCCGGCTTCTCGGCGACGGCAATCGACGCCAAACGCTGGATCGCGCAGATCAGCCCGCGGCCGGTGCTGTTGATGCAGGGCGGGAACGACGTCGTGATCTCGCCCGACAGCGGCCAGCGTCTGTTTGCCGCCGCCCGCGAGCCCAAGGAGCTGTGGTCGGAGCCCGATGTCCGGCACACGGCGTTCGACACGGCACTGCCGGCGGAATACGAACGCCGCGTCGTCGCGTTCCTGCGCGGCGCGTTCGAGAAGCGTCCGCGCGTGCCGTGATGCTCGCCGGTCTCATCAGTCTGCGCGCGCCGCAGGCATCCCGTCCTTGTGCGGGCGCAGCATCGCGAGCATCGTCTGCATCCGTGGGGTCGGCACACCGAGCGCGCCGCCGCGGCGGACGACCGATCCGGGCAGGGAATCCAGCTCGAGCGGCTTGCCCTGCGTGAGGTCGATCAGCATCGACGACCGGACATCCGGCGGCAGCGTGGCGGTGTGCCGTTCGGTGCGTTCGCGGATGTCTGCCGCGATCGCGATGCCGGTCGCGCGCGCGACGGCCTCCGTTTCGGCCACCGACCCGAGGAACGTCTCGCGTCCATCCGCGTCCGCCCAGATCGGCCCGATGGGCCGGCGCGCCGACGCGGTGACGGCGGCGAACGGCGCGAGGTAGATGAACTTCTCCCACAGCGCCACGCGCGCGTCGGGCACGGTCTCGAGCTGGATGTCAGCCATCGACATCGCGCCGGCGATCCGCCGCACCCGCTCCGACACCTCGGCGGCCGGCGGACCGAAGCACTCGCCCATGACGATGCGCCGGTAGCTGCCAGTGTGGCGGATCAGGCCGGGGGCCTCGACGCCTGTCGCGATGTAGGTGGCGCCGGCAATCGTCCGTGTCTCGCCGGCGACCGCCGCGACCTCCTCCGCGCTGTCCACGCCGTTCTGTAGCGTCAGCACCGTCGTGTCCGGCCCGAGCAGCGGGCGGATCAGCGGCAGCGCGCCGGAATTCGAGTACGTCTTCACCGCCAGGATGACGACGTCCACCGCGCCGATGCGAGCGGGATCGCTCTCGGCGCGCACGGCCGCCGTGATGTCGCCGACGGCGGCCGACTGGATGCGCAGGCCATCGCGGCGGATCGCCTCGAGGTGGGGGCCGCGCGCGATGACGCTGACGTCCACGCCCGCCCGCGCCAGCATCGCCGCGTAGAAGCCGCCGACCGCGCCGGCGCCGATGATCGTGAAGTGCATCAGGCCTTCCTTCTGCTCCAGTACGCGTAGGCCGGCAGACCGAGCGCCAGCAGGCCGAGACCGGAGAGCGATTCCACTGGCCGCTCGGCGAGCGTGTTGATCACGAGATAGAGCGAGCCCACCACGAACAGCGCCGGCACGACCGGGTACCCCCACACGCGGTACGGTCGCGCCGCGCCGGGCCGCGCGGCGCGGAGCCGGAACAACGCGAGGCCGCCGAACATGCTGAACAGCACCGACGCGAACACCACGTAGGTGAACAGCTGCTCGTAGCTCCCTGTGAGCGCGAGAAGCGACGACCACGCGACGATGGCCGCGATGGCCACGTGCGGCGTGTGGTACGTGGGATGCACGGCGGCGGTGGCCCGGAAGAACAGCCCGTGCGCCGAGATCGCGTACATCAGCCGCGACGCCCCGAGGATGACGGCCGTGTTCGCGCCGAGCGTCGAGGTCAGCACGGTCAGGGCGATGATCGTCCCTCCGCCGGAGCCCACCATCGCCGTGGCGGCGCGCTCGGCCACCCGCGACGTACCGCGCAGCTGCTCCATCGGGAGCGCGTAGAGATAGGCGAGGTTCACCGTCAGGTAGATCGCCGCGATCGACAGCAGGCCAATCGTGAGCGCCCGCGGGAGCGTCCGCGCCGGGTCGCGGATCTCGCCGCCCGCGTAGGTCAGGAAGTAGTAGCCCTCGGTCGTCCAGAGCACCGCGATGAGCGCGATGCCGAATGCCGCGCCAGGCGACGCGAGCTCGGGCGGCACCACCGGTGTCCACTCGGGCGGGGCGCCACCGGCAACCAGCGCGAACGTCGGCAGCAGCGCCAGGCCGGCCACCTTGGCCACCGTCAGCACGGCGTTGGTGCCGGCGCCCGAGCGCACGCCCACGTAGTTGACCGCGCCAAGGATCACGATCGACGCGACCGCCACGAGCTGGTTGGCGCCGATGGCCCAGCCGTTGCCGATCGGCAGCGTGGCTACGACGACGCCGGGCGAGACCGACGGAAAGAAGTAGCTGAAGTAGTCCGCGAAGCCGATGGCCACGGCCGCCACGCCGCCGCACAGGACCACGAGCAGCGTGACCCAGCCGTAGAGGAACCCCATCAGCGGGCCGAACGCCTCCCGGAGGAACACGTACACGCCGCCCGAGTTCGGGAACATCGTGCCGAGCTCGGCGTAGGTGAGCGCGCCCGTGATGGCGAACAGGCACCCGGCGGCCCAGGCCAGCATCAGGAGCGTGGCCGACGGCAGGTTCGCAGCCATGAGGCCGGTGGTCAGGAAGATGCCGGACCCGACGACGCCGCCGATGACGAGCAGCGTGGCGGTGACGGGACCGATGGCGCGTTCGAGGGTCGCCGGGGCCATGCCCGATGCATGATACGCGGTGTGAGGAGGATTCCGATGCGATGCGCTCCGCTGTACGCCGCCGCCACCCTGGCCGCGGGCCTGTCTGCCACCGCCTGCTCGGCACCCGAGACGGGTCAGATGCCACCGCCCGCCGGCGACGCCGCCGGCATCGAGCACGTCAACCTGTACGACCCGTGGCCCTACCCGTTCTCGTCGGCCGTGCGCGCCGGCAACCTGCTGTTCGTCTCGGGCCAGGTGGGCACGCGCGTGGTCGACGGCACGCCTACCCTGATCGAGGGCGGCATCGACGCCGAGGCCCGGCAGACGCTCGACAACATCCGCGAGATCGTCGAGCGGGCCGGCTCTTCCATGGACCGCGTCGTCAAGTGCTCGGTGATGCTGGCCGACATGAGCGAGTGGCCGCGTTTCAACGAGATCTACGCGACGTACTTCCCGGGCCCGAAGCCGGCGCGGGCCGCCTGGGGGGCCACCGCCCTGGCGCTCGGCGCGCGCGTGGAGGTGGACTGCATCGCGGCCGTGGGCTGATTCCCAGGTGCGGCGCAGCAACAGCGCCCGGGCGCGGCGCTGGCCGTCAGCACGGCGGCAAGCTGGAGTCTCGCGCGGAGGACATCGAAGGTCGATCCGCTGCGCGCGCTTGCCGCCGACTGACGAACCAAATTACTGCACTTCGAACGTGATCTTGGCGTTGACGCGGAACTGCACGATCTTGTCGCCCTGCACGACGGCGTGCAGGTTGTCCACGTTGAGCGACTTGATGTTCTTGACCGTCTTCGCCGCATCCTGCACCGCGCCGCGAGCCGCGTCCTCCCAGCCCTTGTCGGACTGCGCGATGACTTCGATCACCTTGTGAATGGCCATGTGTCCTCCTCCTTGAAGTACTTACCTCAGAAACGCGTCCGCGAGAACCGCGACGGCTGAAAGACCGCCCGCGGCGGTCACCGCCGGTAGTCGCGTGCCAGCAGCTCGACGAGCGCCTCGGCCCGGTCGCCGGGCATCGAGTCGATGCGCTGGTGGAGGTCATGGAGGATCCGCCTCGCCTCGGCGTCGCCGTCCATCGTCCTGGCCAGCCTGTGCACGCGGAACGCGTGGTGGATGCCGGCGGCGCCGTCTCCGAACGCCAGCAGCGCGGCCGGCACCGGGGCCACCTCGGCGAGCACCGGCAGCGCGACGCGCAGGAGCGCGCGGGCGTGATGGTGATGGCGATGCTGGTTGCGCGCGACGTCCTCGCGCAGGCGGGCCAGGCGGGGGTCGTCGAGCGCGGCGGGATGCGAGGCCAGGTGGGTCCGGATCGCGGTGCGGGCGATCTCCCGGTGGTCGCGCGCCTCGCGCTGGCGCCCGAGCTCGTCGTCGGCGATCGCCAGGCGTCCGTTCACGACCCGCATCGCGTAGGCCGCCGGGTCGTCGCCGAGGCCGCGATACGTCGCCTCCCGCAGGCCGTCGCGCGCATCGATGACGTAGATCCCGCAGAGCACCTCGGTGTCGCGCTCCGCCCGGTTGAGCGTCACGCACGGCAGGACGAGGTAGCAGGTCGGTGAATCGGGCGAGTAGTCCTGAATGTCGAGGACCACCTTGCGCGCCTGCACGCGGGCCGACGCGAGCGCGCCGTACAGCGGCGCCAGGGGCGGAGGGACGCGCTCCGGATCGCGCAGCGCGGCCAGCCGGTCGCGGCCTTCCGACTCGAGCGCCTCGCGCAGGTCTTCGGCGGGCGGCAGCCGGGAGCCGGCCATCAGCGCGTCGAGCGCGCCACAGCACGGCAGCTCGCGGCCGTACCTGCGTCGCGTGCCGAACGCGAGAGATGACGACATCGCCTGGCGCTGCGCTGCCGCCGGCACGGTCTCGCAGCCGACGTGCGCGTTGATCTTGACGATCAGCACCTTGCCGGCGGACTTCTCCACCGGCGCGGCGAAGTGCGCCTCGGCCAGCCGGACGGCGCCCCACTCGTAGCGACTGCCGAGGTTGGCCGTGCGGAACGGCGCGCGCCGCGAGAACTTCAGCTGCGGCAGCAGCGGCTGCACCACCTGCTGCTGAAACGCCTCCGCGCACTCGCCTTCCGTCTCGTCGCTGCAGGTAATCAGCAGCGCGCCGACGACCGGCGGCCGCATCGGCCGGAGGTGGGTGGCGATCGTCCGGCCGACTTC
>Ga0299907_10003123_pt1 | contig 10521 bp, 8 predicted proteins | sample RVTome_16_FD_198680 | JGI IMG/M metagenome (GOLD analysis project Ga0299907, IMG submission 198680) | Soil microbial communities from uranium-contaminated site in the Upper Colorado River Basin, Wyoming, United States - RVT152D67 (version 2) ... | reverse complement strand
ATAGCGGGGCGTTGCGCTCGCGCCGCGGACTGCGCCGCCTCGTCTGGACCGTCCATCGCTGGCTGGGCTTGGCCTCCGGCGCCGTCGTCCTCGTCGTCGCCCTCACCGGCGCGCTCTACGCGTTCGCGCCCGAGGTCGGCGCGCTCTATCTGCGACGCTTCGCGTGGGTATCGCCGCCCGCCGGAGCCCGGCCGCTGGCCCCCTCCGCCCTCGTGCAGCGGGCCGAGGCCGCGGTCGAGCGGGCCGCCGGCTCGCTGCCGGCCGGCACCCGTCGTCGGCTCACGCTGAGCGCCGAGCCCGGCCGCAGCGCCGTCTACAGCGTCGCCCCGGCCGGGGCCGCAGGCGGGTACGAAGCCTACGTCGATCCCTATCGCGGGGCGGTCCTCCTGGTGCGCGACATGCGCTGGGACCCGCTGGGCGTGCTGCTCCGGGCGCACCGGAGCCTGCTGCTGCCGCCCGAGATCGGCCGGCGTGTCGTCGGCGTCGCCGTGCTCGTCTTCGTCCCCTCGCTGCTGACGGGTGCCCTGCTGTGGTTGCCGCGCAGGCCGCGGACGCTGCTGCAACGAGGGGTGCTGCGCCGGCGGCTGACGGTCGGCCTGCGCGGCCGCGTTGCGGGCGTCGCCCGCGACCTGCATCGCGTGCTCGGCGGTTACGCGCTGGCCGTCACGCTGATCCTGGCGCTCACCGGCCTCGTGTGGTCGTTCGCGTGGGTGGACCGGGTCGTCTACTGGCTCGCCACCGGCGGTCAGGCCCCGCGGGAGCGCGGCTGGCGGAGCGGGCCGCCCGGCGACGCCGCCAGTGCCCCGATCGTCACCGACGAGGCCGTGGCGACCACCGGCCGTACCTTCCCGGACGCCGCGCGGCTGGACGTCGGCTTCCCCGTCGGACCCGCCGACGTCCTCGTCGTCTGCGCGACCGCCGAGGCGGCGTCGAGCCATCGCCGGGACTGCCTGGCGTTCGACCAGTACACGGGCCGGCGGATCGGCGCCGACCTGCATCGCGACCGGAACGCCGGGGAACGGCTGCGGGCGGCGAACCACGACATCCACGTCGGGCGGATCGCCGGCCCGGGTGGCCGGCTCGCCGCGCTGCTCGGCAGCCTGGCCGCGGCGAGCCTGCCGATCACCGGGGCGCTCGTCTGGTGGACGCGCCGGCGCCGGCCTTGAGGGGCTCGGCCTCCACCCGCCCGCTGAATGCGGTACTCTTCGTCGACCCGGTCGGCAGACCCACGGAGGGCAGCGCCATGGCCATGTACTGGAAGGAGATCACGGTCAACTGGGGAGAGTCGGATCCCTTCGGGCTCGTCTACTACCCGCGTATCGTCGCGTGGTTCAACGACACGGAGCACGAGCTGTTCCGCATCATCGGCTATCCGATCGAGCAGATGATCAAGAACGACCGGACGACGTTCGTCATGGGCGAGATCCACTTCCGCTTCATCGGCCCGGCGGCCTACGGCGACCGCATCGTGACCACGATCACGCTGGCCGAGGTGGGCGAGCACACGTTGCACTGGAACTGCAAGGCCAAGAACGCGGTGACCGGAGCCCCGGTGAGCGAGGGGCGGGCCACGCGCGTCTACGCGCGGATCAACGAGGACGGCACGCTCAAGGCGCACCCCATCCCCACCGAGATGCTCGACGCCCTGCGCGAGCTCGGCGACCTCAAGCACCTGCGCACCAACAGCGGCCCCACGCGGCTCTCCGCCGAGCCCTAGGCATCCGGCGGCGCCCGCGCGTCGCCCAGTTGACTTTCGCCACCGTCGGCGCTACCCGTCGTGGTGACCGGCTGCCCTCCTGCGCCGCCGCAGGCCACCGGACGCGAGGAGGATTCGGCCTGGACCTCTCGACGACCATCCACCAGCTGGGCGAGGTGCTCGGGGAGGTGCTCCGGGCCCAGGAGTCGGTCGCCCTCTTCGAGACCGAGGAGCGCATCCGCGCGCTGGCCAAGGCGCGCCGGCTCGGCGAGGCCACGGCCGGCGAGCAGCTCGCCGCCGCGATCGGCGCGTTGCCCGACGACGAGGCCCGCGCGACCGCCTCGGCCTTCGCCGTCTACTTCGATCTGGTGAACCTCGCCGAGGAGGGCCACCGCATCCTGGCGCTGCGCGCGCGCGAGCGCAGCCTGCACCCGGCGCCGATCGCCGAGTCGATCGGTGCCGCGGTGGCCGCCCTGGCGGCGCGCGGGACCACGCCGGAGCGCATGGCGGAGCTGCTGGGAGCGCTCCGCGTCGAGCTCGTGCTGACGGCGCATCCCACCGAGGCCAAGCGCCGCACCGTGCTGTCGAAGCTCGAGCGCACCGCCGAGACGCTGCGCCGGCTCGCCGGGCCGGGGCTGCTGCCCCGCGAGCGCGAGGCCCTGACGGCAGCCCTGCGCGCCGAGATCACCGCGCTCTGGCTCACCGACCGGGCGCGGACGGCGCGGCCGGCGGTGACCGACGAGGTCCGCACCGGCCTCTACTTCGTGGACGCCGTGTTCTGGGACGCGCTGCCCCGCATCCTCGACGACCTCGACGCCGCGCTCCGCGTGCACTATCCGGCGCTCGTCGCGCGGCCCGGCTGGCTCACGCTGGCGTCGTGGATCGGCGGCGACCGCGACGGCAACCCGGCCGTGACCGCCGCGGTGACGGCCGAGACCCTGCGGCTGCATCGTGGCCTGACGGTGGAGCGCCACCGCCGGTCGCTCCAGGATCTGGCCCGCCGGCTCAGCGTGAGCGACCGGCGGTGTCCCCCGCCGCCAGCGCTCGAGGCGTGGCTGCAGGCCCGGCGGCCGCTCCCGGCCCACGTCGCCTACCTCGAGCAGCGCTACGCCCACGAGCCCTACCGCCTGGCGCTGGCGCTGCTGGCCGCCGACCTCGACGCGGCCTCGCGGGAGGACATGACGGCGCGGCTGCTCGAGGACACGCCCCACCGGGCGCGGCTGACCGTGGACGACCTGCAGCACGTGCTCGCCCTCGTCGCCGGCGCGCTGCCCGAGGCGCTCGCCGGGGACCGCCTGCAGTCGATGCGCCGTCAGCTGGAGACCTTCGGCCTGCACGCCGCCCGGCTCGACGTGCGCGAGGACTCCGGCCGCCTGGCCGCGGCGGTGGGACGCGCGCTGGACGGGCTCGGCGTCGCGAGGGACTTCGAGGGCCGCGACGACGCCGAGCGCACCGCGGTGCTCGCCCGCCTGCTGCAGGACGATCCGCCGCGCCCCGCCAGGCTCACGAGCGTGCTGAACGACATGGACGACCGGAGCGCGGAGACGTGGCGGCTCTTCCGCCTCCTCTCCCGCGCCGCCCGCCTCTACGGCCGTGCCGCGCTGGGACCGGTCGTCGTCTCGATGACCCGCGGCGCGGCCGATGTCCTGACCGTCCTGCTCCTCTCGCGGTGGGCGGGTGGCGGGCCGGGGCTCATGGTCGTGCCGCTCTTCGAGACGCTGGCGGACCTCGACGCCGCGCCGCGCATCATGACCGAGCTCTTCTCGCTGCCGGTGTACGCCGCCAACGTGGAGGCGTGCGCCGGCGAGCAGATGGTGATGATCGGCTACTCCGACAGCAACAAGGACTGCGGCTACCTGGCGGCGAGCTGGGCCCTCTACCGTGCCCAGGAATCGATCGCCCGGGCTTGCGACGCCCGCGGTGTCGCGCTCACGCTCTTCCATGGGCGCGGCGGCAGCGTCGCGCGCGGCGGCGGGCCGGCCGGCCGCGCCATCCGGGCGCAGCCGCCTGGCACCCTGCGCGGGCGCTTCCGCGTCACCGAGCAGGGCGAGACCATCGCCTCCCGTTACGCCGATCGCGACCTCGCCCATCGCCACCTGGAGCAGATCGTGAGCGCCGTGCTCCTGGCCTCCGCGACGCCCGGTTCGGAGGTCGCCCCAGACTGGCGCGCGGCCATGGACGCCATGGCCGAGACCGCCCTCGATGCCTTCCTGGGGCTGGTCGAGCGCACGCCGGGGTTCCTCGATTACTGGCGCGCGGCCACGCCGATCGAGGAGATCAGCCGGCTTCGGCTCGGCTCGCGGCCGGCGGCCCGCGGGCGGGGCACGCTCACGCGCGCGGAGGTGCGAGCCATCCCCTGGGTGTTCTCGTGGATGCAGAGCCGGTTCAACCTGCCGGGGTGGTTCGGGCTCGGGAGCGGGCTGCGGGCAGCCGACCCCGAGCGGCTCCGGGCGATGTACGCCGGCTGGCCGTTCTTCCGGGCCCTGCTCGACAACGCCGAGATGTCCCTGCTCAAGGCCGACCTGGGTATCGCTGCGCTCTACTCGGAGCTGGTTCCGGACCGGGCCCTTGCTTCCACTATTTTCGCCGTCGTCAGGGATGAATACATTCGCACGCATGAGACGGTTCTCGAGGTCACCGGCCACGCCGAGCTGATGGATGGCGACCCGGTCATCCAGCGCTCGGTACAGCTACGCAACCCCTACGTCGACCCGCTGAACTACCTGCAGGTGGAGATGCTGCGCCGCCTGCGCGCCCTGCCCGATCCCGACGGGCCCGAGGCCGACCGCCTGCGCGAGGTCCTCGTCATCACCGTCAACGGCATCGCCGCCGGCCTGCGCAACACCGGCTGAGGCGCGCGTCATGATCGTGCCGGCAACCACCGGCGATCTCCAGGCCTCGCTCGGCCAGTCTCGCGATGGTCCCGGGGGCTGACCCGCGCCGGACGGTTGCGCCCGGGCGCGCTCGCCCGGCTACTCCAGCGTGAGCACGGCCTTGCCCGGGAAGCGGCGGTCCACGAGATCCCGCGCAACCTGGCCGATCTCTGTCCAGGGTCGTTCCAGGCTGATGTGGGGCGAGATCTGCCCGGCCGCCACGAGCTCGCCCAGCCGCCGGAGCCCGTGGCCGGCGGGATCGTTGCCCAGCTCCACGAAGAGGTAGAAGCCGTAGAGCGTCGTGCGGCCGCTCACGAAGAAGGTCCGCGTGTCGAAGGTGACCTCGGCGGCGGCCGAGACACCGAGCGTGACGCACATGCCGCCGCGCTCGAGCGCCGCCAGCGCGGTGCCGAGCGTGCGTCCACCGACGGACTCGATGACAAGGTCGTACTTCGGCGACGCCGGGATCTCGTCGCCGACCACCACCTCGTGGGCGCCGAGCTGCCGCACGCTCGCGGCCTGCTCCGCCCGGCGCACGCTCGCCGTCACGTGAGCGCCGCCCAGCCGCGCGAGCTGCACGGCGAAGTCGCCCACCCCGCCGGTGGCGCCGGTGACGAGGACGCGGCGGGCCAGGATCTGGCCGCGCTTGGCCAGGGCGTAGAGCGCGGTCAGCCCCGCCACCGGGAACGTGGCCGCCTGCGAGAACGTCACCTTGTCGGGCAGCTCGGCCAGCGCGTGGGTGGGCACGGCCACCCGCTCGGCCCAGGCGCCCTCCGGCAAGAGGCCGACCACGCGCGCATCCTGCCGCGGACCCGAGCCGTCGGCGGCCGCGCGCTCGACGGTGCCGGCGAGGTCCCAGCCCGGTCGCCAGCCGGCCGCGGCCAGGCCGGAGCGCCGCACCTCGCCGCGGTTCAGCGAGAGCGCGCGCACGCGGACGATGGCCTCGCCCCGGTCGGGAACCGGCTCGGGCACGGGGCGGATGACGAGGCGCCCGGGCGCCCCGGGATCGACGACGACGGCGCGGTTGCTCACGAGGAACCTCCTGCGATGACGTGCTCGCGGGTCACGATGAAGGGCGGCGAGCCGGCGGCCAGGAACTGCGCGCGGTCGGCCACCGCGCTGGCGTACGCGGGCGAGGCGGCGGCGGCGCGGAGGGCGTCGGGCGAGTCGAACCACAGCAGCGTCACACCGTCGTAGGCGGGCGCCCGGCCCGTCGTGTAGGCCGAGCGGCGCGTGGCGCTCAGCACGCACCGGCGCAGCCCAGGGATGGCGGTCAGCAGGGGGCCGTGGCGCTCGCGCCAGTGGCCCTGGAAGTCGTCGACGGACGTGCCCGGGTTGCGCGTGAGAAACTCCACCGCCTTCACCGCCTCGGAACCGACCTCGCCCTCGGCGATGACGTGCTCCTCGGTGACGATCAGGCCCATCGTCGAGCGGTCGATGAACCGTGCCTCGTCGGCCTGCAGCGCCGCGTGCTCGGGACCGCGGGTCATCGCGCGCAGGGCGTCGGTGTCGTCGGCCCAGACCTCGGCGATGCCGTCCCAGACCGGCTCGCCCCTGGCATACGCGGAGAGCAGCGTGTGCGACTGCACGTAGCGGCGCACGCCGGGCAGGCGCATGACGGCCTCGGGGTGCCGGGTCAGCCAGTATCGCTGGAACTCGTCGACCGCCATCGCCGGCCTGCGCTTGAGAAACGTGAGGACCTTGACCATCGGCCGTCGCAGGATACCATCCGAAGCCACCACACACGAGGGAGGCGCACGCGATGAAGCGCAGCACTGACCGCATCCTGACGACCCACACGGGAAGCCTGCCCCGGCCCGCCGACCTCACCACGCTGCTGGAGGCCCTGGACGGCGGCACCCTGCCCGACCCCACCGCCTTCGCCACGCGCGTGCGCCGGGCCGTGGCCGACGTGGTCCGCCAGCAGGTCGACGCCGGGATCGACGTGGTCAACGACGGCGAGCAGGGCAAGGTCGGCTACTCGACCTACGTGCGCCACCGCCTCACCGGGTTCGGTGGCCACAGCGTGGCGGCCGGGCGGGCCGACTGGGCCGACTTCCCCGAGGCCGCGGCCCGGGCGGAGCGACGCTCGCCCATCTCGCGGCCCACGTGCAACGGCCCCATCGAGTGGAAGGACGGCGCCGCCGTGCAGACGGACACCGGCAACCTGACGGCGGCGCTGGAGGGCGTGTCGCCGACCGAGGCGTTCATGACCGCCGCCTCGCCGGGCGTCATTGCCCACTTCCTGCGCAACGAGCACTATCCCAGCCGGGAGGCGTACCTGGCACGCCTGGTCGACGTCATGAAGGAGGAGTACGACGCCATCCACCGGGCGGGCTTCGTGCTCCAGGTCGACTGCCCCGACCTCGCGATGAGCCGCCACCTGGCGTTCGCCACGCTGAGCAACGCCGAGTTCCTCAAGATCGCCGAGGCCAACGTCGAGGCGCTGAATCACGCGCTGCGCGACATCCCGCCCGACCGCCTGCGCCTGCACCTGTGCTGGGGCAACTACGAGGGGCCGCACCATCGCGACATCCCCCTGCGCGAGATCCTGCCGATCGCGCTCAAGGCCCGGCCCCAGGCCCTGTCCTTCGAGGGGGCCAACCCCCGCCACGAGCACGAGTGGGTCGTCTTCCGCGAGGTGAAGCTGCCGGACGACCGGCTCGTCATCCCGGGCGTGCTGGACTCGACCACCAACTTCATCGAGCACCCCGAGCTGGTGGCCCAGCGGCTCGTCCGCTACGCGGAGGTCGTGGGGCGTGAGCGCGTCATCGCCGGCACCGACTGCGGCTTCGCGACCTTCGCGCGCTCGACGCTGCAGGTGGAGCCCGAGATCACCTGGGCCAAGTTCCGCTCGATGGCGGAGGGCGCGCGGCTGGCCTCGGCGCAGCTCTGGCGGTGACCGCGGGGGCCGCGCCGCTAGCGGCCGCCGCTCGCCGGGGAGCGGCCGCGACCCGGACGCCGGGCCCGCCACCAGGCCGCGATCTCCCGCGCGTGATCGCGCTCGTGGGTCCACCCCGGGGCCGGAAGCCACTGCACCACGGTGTAGGCGTGTGCCGGATCGCGGAGCGCCTCGCCCGGCAGGTGCTCGAACACCGCGATCATCTCGGCGCGCACCCGCGCCAGCCGGCGCCGCACGGTCGCCAGGCCCAGCCGGCGGAGGCGCCCGACCGAGCGTGCGTTGAAGCGGTCCGCGTCGGCCATGCTCTCGACCCAGTGGACGCGGTCACCCCGGCCGGCGGCGATCAGCCGGAACCGGCGCAGCGTCTCCTCGTCGCAGGCCAGCAGGTGCGCCAGGACGTCCTTGACCGACCACCGGTCCTGCGTACGGGGCCGGAGGATCTCACGCTCCGGCAGCCCGGCGATCAGCGCCAGCGTGGCCTGGCGCGAGGCCGCCATGCGCTCGACCGCCTGGCGCCGCCACTTCGCGAGCGAGGCAGAGCTTCGAGCCGCCATCCAGCACCCCCGGGGCACGCCGCGGGAGGGCCCGGCGCGTCTCCCTCTCCGCCGCGACGCCTGATAGACTAGGGCGGAGTTTTCGCGTCACATTCACCCGAACCGACGAGGAGCGATCGATGCGTACCTACCACGACATCCGGCTGGCCGATCATACGATCACCACGCGTGAGCTGCACGGCGAAGACATCGTCAGGGCCGGGCGTCACCTGATCGCCCGGACCCTGCTCGACCTGGGCGCGGCGACGGTCGAGCCGCTCTCCCCGGACAACCCGCTGATCTTCTCGGCCGGGCCCTTCGCCGGCACCAGCTTTTCCAACGCCAACCGGACCAGCGTGGGCTGCAAGAGCCCGCTGACAGGCGGCGTCAAGGAGGCCAACGGCGGCGGCTCCTTCGGCTACGCGCTGGGCCAGCTGAAGATCGCCGGATTCACCTTGCACGGCGCCTCCCCCGACTGGGTGGTCATCCACTTCAAGAAGGACGGCACCGTCGACTTCGACGATGCGGCGCCCTATCTCGGCAAGGGCAACTTCGAGGCGCACGCCCTGCTCGTCAAGCGGTACGGCAAGAAGATCGCGATCGGGCTGTGCGGGCCCGTCGGCGAGTACCAGGGCCTCATCGCCGGCATCGCGTTCAGCGACAAGGACGGACGGCCCGCCCGCCTGGCCGCCCGCGGAGGCGTGGGCGCCGTCATGGGCAGCAAGAAGGTCAAGGCCGTCGTGGTCGATCTCGACAAGATCCCGCCGTTCAGCGAGCCCAAGAAGGTGAACGCGGCCATCAAGGACTACTCCAAGATGCTGCTGGCCGACGGCATCGTGCAGAACTTCTACCAGAAGATCGGCACCATGGGCATGGCCGACGTCCAGAACCAGATGGGCGGCCTGCCGGTGAACAACTTCAGCTCGGGCCAGCAGGTCAACATCTCCACCGGCGAGAAGTTCAAGATGGGCGGCACCTACATCACCGAGCTCAACAACTCGCGCGGCGGCGAGCAGACGCACGCCTGCATGCCCGGCTGCGTCATCCAGTGCAGCAACGTCTACGCCGACGCCTCCGGTAAGGAAGTGGTCTCGCCCGTGGAGTACGAGACGCTCGGCCTGCTCGGCACCAACTGTGGCCTCAGCGACCCCGACGACCTCGCCCAGCTCAATTACGTCTGCAACGACCTCGGCGTCGACACGATCGAGACCGGCGCCATGCTGGCCGTCCTGATGGAGGCCGGGCTGGGACGCTTCGGCGATCCCAAGTTCATGGCCGACTGCCTGGCCGAGGTGCGGGCCGGGAGCGAGCAGGGGCGCGGGTGGGCTCAGGGGACGGCCCGGGTCGGCGAGCACTACAAGGTCCGGCGGGTGCCGGTCATCAAGAAGCAGGCGATCAGCGCCTACGACCCGCGCGTGGTCGAGGCCACCGGGATCGCCATGATGGCCACCGCCCAGGGCGCCGACCACACCGCCGGCAACCTGCCGCGCCTGAAGACGCGCGAGATGGACCTGGCCTCGATGATCGAGCAGAGCCTGGTCGTGCAGACCAACACGGCCGCCACCGACTCGCTCGGCCTCTGCATCTTCGGCCGGAGCGTGACCGAGCCGAACGTCGAGTTCATCGTCAACGCGATCAACGCCGCCTGCGGCACCAGCCTCACGAAGGACTTCTTCCCCGCGCTCGGCCGGGAGACGCTCCGCCTGGAGCACGAGTTCAACCGCCGGGCCGGCTTCACCGCCAAGGACGACGAGCTGCCGGAGTTCTTCTACACGGAGGCGCTACCCCCGACCAACCACGTCGCCCGCTTCCACGGCGCCGACGTGCACGAGATGTACGAGCGCCTGCCGGCCTGAGCCGGGCGCGACGACATTCTGCGGCACGCCGAGCGTGTGCCGCAGAACGTCGTCGCGGTCTCGTGACACTCGGCGCACAACGTCCCGGAGGTGCCCGCCGACACCCCGGCCGGCCTGGATCTCTGCGCTGTCCTACCCGAAACGACCGGACGTCAGGTGCGAGAGCGGCTCGCTCAGCTCCAGGAGCCCCGCCGTCGTCCCGACCGTGGGGCCCAGGCTCTCCACGCGCCGGCCCGTGACCACGCGCAGAGCATGAAAACTCAGAAGTACTCGAAGGTCCCCGGATCTCGCGCCATCGACAGGCGCACGTGGGCCATGAACACCAGGTAGGGATGCGCACCCAGCGCCACGAGCCGGTCGCGGTCGGCCGCGGCCACCGCGGCGCGTGCCTCGGCGTCGAGGCCCCCCTCGCGCATGGCGGCCTCGGGATCGGCCAGGTAGCGCTCGCGGACCGCGGCGTCCGACTTCAGCGCGAAGAGGAAGCGGTTGAGCGGGTAGGCCGTGGCCGGGGAAAAGGAGTAGTGCGCGTCCATCGCGCTCACACCGGCCACGCCACCACGGCGTTGCCGTGGTGCCAGGACGGCTCGTAGCACAGCACCTCGGCCCGGGTGTCGCCGCCGAGCGCGCCCAGCAGCGTGATCCACGTGCGCAGCTCCACGTT
>Ga0299907_10003122_pt1 | contig 10522 bp, 10 predicted proteins | sample RVTome_16_FD_198680 | JGI IMG/M metagenome (GOLD analysis project Ga0299907, IMG submission 198680) | Soil microbial communities from uranium-contaminated site in the Upper Colorado River Basin, Wyoming, United States - RVT152D67 (version 2) ... | reverse complement strand
CTTCGCACGCGAGGATCAATGACCGTTCTGACCGATGCCACCGCAATCGATCCGACCTTTCGAGGGCGGCGCCTCCGGCGCACGGCGGCCATGCGGGCTCTCGTGCGGGAGACTCGGCTGCATCCCGCCATGCTGGTCGCGCCCCTCTTCGTCCGACCCGGGCGCGGGATCCGCGAGAAGATCGGCTCCATGCCGGGACAGCATCGACTCAGCGTGGACGAGCTGCCGGCGGCGGTCGAGCGGCTGATCGAGGCCCGAATTCGATCGGTCCTGCTCTTCGGCCTGCCGGAGACCAAGGATCAAGATGGCTCCGGCGCCTGGGCTGACGAGGGGATCGTGCAGCAGGCGATCCGCGAGCTGCGCCACACCGCCGGCGACGAGCTCGCGATCATTGCCGACGTCTGTCTGTGCGAGTACACCTCCCACGGCCACTGCGGCATCCTGCGAGGCGAAGCGGTTGACAACGACGCGACGCTGTCGCTCCTGGCGCGGACCGCCGTTTCGCTGGCCGAATCCGGTGCCGACGTCGTGGCGCCGTCAGCCATGATGGACGGCCAGGTCGCCGCCATCCGCCGGGCGCTGCCCGAGACGGCGATCCTGGCCTACGCCGCCAAGCACGCGTCCGCCTTCTACGGCCCGTTCCGTGAGGCGGCCGATTCCGCGCCGGCCTTCGGCGATCGGCGCAGCTACCAGATGGATCCAGCGAACGGCCGGGAGGCCATGGCCGAGGTTCTCGCCGACCTTCAAGAAGGCGCCGACATGATCATGGTCAAGCCGGCGCTCCCCGCGCTCGACCTGGTGGCGGCGGCGCGCGCCGTCACGACGAGGCCCGTCGCAGCCTATCAGGTCAGTGGTGAGTACGCCGCCATCAGCGCCGCGGCCGAGCGCGGCTGGCTGGACCGCCGCGCGGCGGCACTCGAATCTCTCACCGCCATCGCCCGCGCGGGGGCCGGAATCATCGTCACGTACTTTGCGTTGGAAGCAGCCGGCTGGCTGACGGACATGGACGCATGAGCGACGAGCGATTCGTCCACGCCTGGCTGCTGCGCCTGGACCCGGCCTGGCGCCGCCGCCCGGCCGCGGAGCGGCTGGCTGATCTCGACGTCTTCTGCGCAGCGGCCGGGCGCACGGAGGAGCGGCTGGTACAGCACAGCTACTCGACCATCGGCCTGCGGGTGGAGGGAGAGCTCCTGTTGTGGCGGATGGCGGAGTCGCTCGAGGCGGTCGAGGAGAGCGCCGCGGATCTCCTCGCCTCGGGCATCGGTCAATGGCTGACGCCGACGATCAGCATGATTGGTCTGACGCGGCCGTCTCAGTATGTGAAGCGCCCCACCCGCCAGGAGCAGTCGCTCTTCGGTGGCGACCGCACCAGGTACCTCGTCGTGTACCCGTTCGTGAAGTCGGTCGACTGGTATCTCAGCTCCGCCGAGGAGCGGCAGGCGGTCATGCGCGGCCACATGAAGGTCGGGCACGCCTACCCGCAGGTGCGGCAGCTGCTTGCCTACTCCTTCGGTTTGGACGACCAGGAGTTCATCGTCGCCTATGAGACCGATGAGCTCGTCGCGTTCCAGGACCTTGTGCGCGACCTGCGCGAGACCGAGTCGCGGCGGTCCACCGTGCGTGACACGCCAATCATCACCGGCATCCATCGGCCATTGGGCGAGATCCTGGGCCTCCTGTCGCGTACGTTCGGATGAGCATTCGCGTCGACACTGTCCGCTCCGCCGACCTGATGGCACGCGCCGAGCGGCTCTTTCCCGGCGGCGTGAGCTCCCCCGTGCGCGCCTTCCGCGCGGTAGGCGGCACACCACGGGTCATCGAACGCGCGTTGGGGGCGCTGGTGTGGGACGTCGACGGCAACGAGCTGATCGACTACGTCGGCTCATGGGGCCCGATGATCCTTGGGCATGCCCACCCGGCCGTCGTGGCGGCCATCAGCATCGCCGCCGGTCGGGGCACCAGCTACGGGGCGCCGAACGCGTACGAGGTGGAGCTGGCGGAACTGATCACGGCTGCCATGCCATCAATCGAGCGTCTTCGCTTCGTGAGCTCCGGCACGGAGGCGGCCATGAGCGCCATCCGCCTGGCGCGCGCGGCCACCGGCCGCGAAAGGATCATCAAGATGGCGGGCGGCTACCACGGCCACGCTGACGCGCTGCTCGTGCAGCCCGGCTCCGGAGCGACCGGTATGCCGGCGAGCGCCGGCGTCACGGTGGGCGCGGCACGAGACACTCTGGTGGCACCCTACAACGACCTGGGCGCCGTCGAGCAGCTGCTGACCGCGCATGACGTGGCCGCCGTCATCGTCGAGCCGGTGGCTGCGAATATGGGCGTCGTCCTCCCGGAAGCCGGCTACCTGGCAGGTCTACGTGCGGCCACCGAACGTCACCAGACCCTGCTCATCTTCGACGAGGTGATCACCGGTTTCCGCCTGGCACGCGGCGGGGCGCAGGAACACTACGGGGTCATGCCGGACCTGACCGTGCTCGGCAAGATCATCGGCGGCGGCCTACCGGTCGGGGCGTATGGCGGTCGCGCCGATCTGATGCGACAGGTGGCGCCGGACGGCCCCGTCTATCAGGCAGGCACGTTGTCCGGCAACCCGCTCGCCATGGCGGCCGGGGTCGCCACCCTGCGCGAGCTGACCCCGGCGGTCTATGCCCGGCTGGAGGCGGCGAGCACGGCGCTCGAGGCCGGCCTGATCGACGCGGCGCATGCCGCCCGCGCACCGGTCCGCATCAGCCGGGTGGGAAGCCTGCTGACAGTCTTCTTCGGCGAGGATGGGTACCCGCCGTTCTTCCACGCCATGCTGGATGCCGGGATCATGCTTCCCCCGAGCCAGCACGAGGCCTGGTTCGTGTCGGCCGCCCATCGCAACGAGCACATCGAAGCCACCGTCGACGTGGCGCGCCGCGCGTTCGACGCTACCCGGGCGACCACATGATCGCAAAGGCCCCCACCAGAACAACCGGCTGGACCGGTGAGTCGCGATTCCGTGCCGCCCTTGGCCACGAGCAGCCTGACCGCACGCCGGTCTGGTTCATGCGCCAGGCGGGTCGCTGCCTGGCCGACTATCGGATGCTGCGCGAGCGGTACCCGATCCTGACGCTGGCCAAGACGCCGGAGCTGTGCGCCCAGGTGACGCTCATGCCGGTCCAGGCGTTCGGGGTCGATGCCGCTGTCCTGTTCGCCGACATCATGCTGCCGCTGGAGCCAATGGGCGTCAGCCTGGAGATCCAGCCGGACATCGGGCCGATCATTCATGAGCCCATCCGGTCGCGCGCAGGAGTCGACGCGCTGCGCCTGATCGAGCCGGAGGCGGAGGTCGCCTTCGTGATGGAGGCGATCCGCCTTGTGCGCCGCGCGCTCGACGGCCGGCAGGCCGTCATCGGCTTCAGCGGCTCGCCGTTCACGCTGGCGTGTTATCTCGTCGAGGGTCGACCCAGCCGCGACTACGCGATCGCCAAAGCGTTCATGTATGGCGAGCCCCAGGCGTGGCACACCCTGATGGACAAGCTCACCACGGTCGTCATCGCCTACCTGAAGGCGCAGATCGCCGCCGGCGTGCATGTGGTCCAGCTGTTCGATTCCTGGGTCGGGGCGCTCTCCCCACCGGACTACGTCACCTACGTGCAGCCGTATGTGGGTCGCATTTTCGCCGAGGTGACAAGCTCCCCCACGATCCATTTCGGCACAGGCACGGCCGCCCTGCTGGAGCCGATGTCGGCTGCCGGGGGCGACATCATCGGTGTGGACCACCGGCAGCTGCTGGATGATGCCTGGAGGCGCATCGGCTTCGATCGCGGCCTGCAGGGCAACCTCGACGCCAGTCGCCTCCTCGCCGGCTGGGACGCAACCATGGAAGGCGCGCGTGATGTTCTCAAACGAGCCGCCAACCGTCCGGGCCACATCTTTAACCTCGGCCATGGTGTCCTTCCGGACACCGACCCGGATCTATTGCGCCGGCTCGTCGATCTTGTGCATGGAGAGACCGCTCGGTGAGCGACCGCTTGGGGGTGCTGCTCATGACGTACGGCTCGCCGGCTGACGATCTCCATGACCTGCCGGCTTACTTGTCTGCGGTGCGCGGGGGACGAGAGCCCTCCGCTGAGCTGGTCGCCGAGTTCCGGCGCCGCTACGAGCTCATCGGTGGCTCTCCGCTGATCCCGATCACCCGGGCTCAGGCGACAGCGGTCGCGAAGCGCCTGCGGGCCGACGGGATCGATGCGGCCGCGACGGTCGGCATGCGCTTCAGCGCGCCCTCCATCCTCGATGGCCTGCGCGAGCTGTCGGCATCGGGCTGCGCCACCGTCAGCGCCATCGTGATGAGCCCCCAGTACTCGGAGCTTCTGATGAGCGGCTACCGGCGCGCCATCGAGGCGGCGGTGGCTGAACTGGGAAGCAGGGCACCGAGCGTGCACCTTGCGCCGGCCTGGTACCAGGAACCGGCCTTCGTGGACGCGGTGGTTCAGCGCATCCGCGCCGGGCTGGCCTCGATGCCCGATGGCACGCCGCTGCTGCTCACCGCTCATTCCCTGCCGCGTCGCGTGGCCGAGGCCGAGCCCGCATACCTCGAGCAGCTGCGCGCCACCGCCGTGTCGGTCTCTATCGCGGCGGGCCTGGATGACGGCCGCTGGCACTTCTGCTGGCAGTCGGCCGGCCACGAGCCGGGCGACTGGATGAAGCCGGACTTCAGCGACCTCCTGCCACGGCTGCGCCAGGCCGGTCACAGGTCGGTGCTAGTGGCACCGATCCAGTTCTTGGCCGATCACCTCGAGATCCTGTACGACGTCGACATCGGCGCGCGCGACCAGGCCGAAGCCGAAGGCATGGCCTTCGCGCGAATCGAATCGCTCAACGTGTCGCCGACCTTCATCGGCGCGCTGGCGCGTATCGCAGTCGACGCCGCTTCCGCGGCGGCGCGCCTAGCTCGACAGGGCGGTAATGGTCCCGTCGGATGGACAAGCCACAAGCGGCATCACGTCTGAGTCCGCGACCAATGGGGAGAGAGCGCATAACTGAGCCAGGTACGCTCGGGGTCGCACTCTGGCAACCACAGCGCTCGGGCCGAGGGGCTTGGAAGGCTGCCGCTCTGCCAACTGAGCTACTCCCGCACCGGATCTGACAGTTTCGTGCTCAGCCAGAGCGCCTAACTGTCGGTTCGTCAGCGATTGACGTAAACCGGGGGTCGCAGGTTCGAATCCTGCCGGGGACGCCACGCCTCTCGCGTGGGACGTGCAGGCGGGGTCTGGATCTGGCGGCTGGTGGCCATCGGTACACTCTTGGAGTCGCAATACCCGAGTGCGGGATGACCTAGGAGGAGGTCGCCGCTCAAGGAGGAGGAATCGCATGGCTCTGCCCAACCCCTTCATGCCGACACACCATTCCCGTTCGCTGATCGGCCTGCTCGCGGGCGCAGCGCTCGTCCTTGTGGGCTGCGTGCCACTGGATGAGGGAAACGGAGGCGCCTCGGGCGCCAGCTCTGGCGCGGCCGGCCAGCAGCTGACGGTCGCCACGGGCGGGGTCGGCGGGGTCTACTACGTGCTGGGCGGCGGTCTGGCGACCGTCATCAGCGACAACGTCCCGGGCTATCGCGCGACGGCCCAGGAGACGAACGCGTCTGTCGACAATATGCAGCTGATTGCCAGCGGTGGAGCGGACGTCGCGTTCTCTCTGGCCGACACTGCTGCCGACGCGGTCGAGGGCCGGGAGGCCTTCGATGGAGCCCCGGTGGACGCCTGCGCGCTCGGGCTGCTGTACGACAACTACACCCAGCTGGTGGCGAGCGCCGACTCCGGCGTCGCCAGCGTTGAGGACCTCCGCGGGAAGCGAGTCTCGCTCGGGTCGCCGGGCTCCGGCACTGAGGTGATCGCGTTGCGCATGCTGGAAGTCGCCGGTATCGATCCGGACGCCGATATCGACCGTCAGCAGCTGGCGATCGACGACACCGTGGCCGCGCTGCGAGACGGCACCATCGATGCCGGCTTCTGGTCAGGTGGCTTGCCAACCGGTGCATTGGCCGAATACGCCACCAGCGGCGACATGGTCATCGTGCCGACTGGCGACACCGCTGCCGGCCTCCAGGAGGCGTATGGCGACTTCTACGTCGAGGGCGAGATCCCGGCCGATTCATACGACGGCCAGGCCGAGGCGGTCTCCACGGTGGTGGTGGCCAACGTGCTCGTCGTGAGCAATGAGATGGCGGAGGACCTCCAGCGGCAATTGACCGCGGCGCTCTTTGATAACAAGGACGCGCTGGCCGACGTGCATCCGGAAGCCAACAACCTCGACGCGGCGACAGCCGACGAAGTCACCTTCATGGACGTTTGCCCCGGCTCGCAGGCCTACTTCGACGAGCAGGGGTGAGGTGATGAACCGATGGCGGGGCCGCACCGGCGGCCTCACCATCGCGGCGGCCCTGGTGGTCGTGCTCAGCGCCGTGGCGGCTCTGGGTGGGCGCCAGGGAAGCGAGCTCGTGGTGCGTGGGCTCGATGGATCCCAGCTCGCCAGCGTCCAGCTGCCATCCGACGGCGGCTTCAGGTTGCGGTACCGAAATTCGATCTACGGGTCGCTGGTCGAGGAGGTCTTCGTCGTCACGCCCGACGGTCGCCTGCGCCTCGTGCGACTGGCGGCTGAAGAGGTGGCGGTGCTCGAGGAGTATTACGCCGTCGATGGGCCGGCAGTCCGTCAGCCGGCAGGTTCCTCCATGGCCTGGGAGGGAAAGCCCTCGCTGACCGTCGAGCAGGACTCGATCCTGATCGCCGCCACCGATCTCGGGGAGCGGACGCTGGTGGTGGATGGCGCGTCTCCGCTCGAGCTGTGGCGACTCGTCGACGACGCGGCGCCATCGGTCTGGCTCGGGCTCCAGCGGTGAGGGCCGAGCCGGACCAATCCATCGACGCCGACGCGCTGCTCGCCGAATACGAGGCCGAGAATCCAGCGCGCCGGCTGAGCGGCTGGCCGCAGCGCGTGGTGCAGACGCTGGGAGTCAGCCTCTCGCTGCTGGCCATCTGGTGGGTCTTCCGGCCGATGGCCGCGCAGCTCTATCTGCCGCTCTTCCTGATGATCGTGCTGGCGATGACCTTCCTTTCCTACCGTGGCTGGGGCCGGCCCAATGGGTCTCGCGACGTGCCCCTTGCCGACAACCCCGGTCCGCTCGATTGGGCGCTGGCGCTTCTATCGTTCGTACCGTTCGTCTATATCGTGCTCGACTGGCAGCAGTTCTTCCGCCGCGCGGTCCTGTCCACCGATCTCGACCTGATAATGGGATCGCTCGTCATCATCCTGGTCCTCGAAGCGGCACGGCGGACCGTTGGTTGGATCGTGGCGGCCATCATCGTCGCGTTCCTGGTCTATGCCTACGTCGGCCCGATCGTGCCCGAGCCGTTCGACACCTCCAGCCGATCCTGGCCGCAGCTGGTGGGCCACAACGTGATCAGCGGCGCCGGCATTTTCGGCGTGCCGCTCGAGGTGGCCGCCACGTACATCATCCTGTTCACGATCTACGGCGCGGTCCTCGAGTTCTCCGGCGCCAGCCAGTTCTTCCTCGATCTGTCATTTGCCGCCTTCGGCCAGTCCAAGGCCGGACCGGGGCGAACCGTGACGCTCGCCGGCTTCCTGCTCGGCACCGTATCCGGTTCCGGGGTGGCGACGACCGTCACGCTGGGCGGGGTGGCGTGGCCTCTGCTGAGACGCGCCGGATATCCGCGCGAGGAGGGGGGCGGGGTGCTGGCCGCGGCCGGGATTGGCGCCATCCTCTCGCCCCCGACGCTGGGGGCGGCTGCCTTCCTGATCGCCGAGTTCCTGGAGGTGTCCTATCTCGAGGTCATCATCTGGGCCGTCATCCCCACGTGCCTCTACTACCTGGGCATCGTCCTGGCCATCGAGATGGACGCGCGCCGCTATCGCACGCACGAAGTCAGCCTCGACGTTCCACCGGCCTGGAGCCTTCTGCGCCGCTACGGCTACCACTTCAGCTCGCTGGTGGCCATCGTCTTGTTCCTGGCGCTCGGGATGACGGCCTTTCGCGCCGTGTTGCTGGCCACCGCCCTCCAGTTCGTCCTTGCCTTCCTCGACCGTCGCCACTGGTGGACGCCCCGGCGGACCTGGGACGCGCTCGCGGCCGGGGCCATGGGTGTGCTGCCCGTGGCTTCGGTGATGGCAGCGGCGGGCGTGATCGTGGGCGTCATGACGCTGACCGGTCTGGGACTGAAGCTGGCTGGCATTATCGTCGACCTCGCCGGTGCCAACCTCTTCCTGACCGCGGTCTATTCGGCGGGAGCCATCCTGGTCCTGGGGCTCGCGGTGCCGGTGACCGCCAGCTTCATCATCGCCTGGGTCATCATCAGCCCGGCGCTCCGCCAGCTGGGCGTGCCCGACTTTGCGGCCGGCATGTTCATCTTCTATTACGCCGTTCTGTCAGAAGTCTCGCCGCCAACTGCGCTCTCGCCGTTCGCCGCCGCGGCGATCACCGGCGGCAAGGCCATCCGGACCATGTGGCTCACCTGGAAGTACGCGCTCCCTGCTTTCCTGGTGCCGTTCGTGTTCGTCCTCGCCCCGGCCGGCGAAGGGCTCCTGTTGGAGGGATCGGTCGCAACGATTGCGATCGCCACTGTCAGCGCCGCGCTGGGGGTCACCGGGCTCGCGGTGGCAACCGGGGCGTGGGTCCTGGGACCGGCGACCGGCATCGAGCGCCTCCTCTTTGGCCTGGGCGGCCTGGCACTGATGGTCACGCTTCCAGTCACCATCGCCGCGGGGCTGACGCTGATGGCGGCGGGCCTGGGGTTGCACCTCATCCTGCGCCGTCCTCGCAGACGCGACCCGGCGGGCGCGGCAGCCTGACCGAGGCGCCAAACCCTAGGCGCCGCGGAACGCCGCGGCGGATGCTGCGGCCACAATGAACGCCAGCGCCCAGCTCAGCGAATGCCCTTGCGCGAGCCGGGAAGCTGGAGGGGAAGGTCAACGCCGATGAAGCCCGCAACGACGCCGGCGCTTTCGCGGGTCTTCATCGTCGGTTGGTTCGCCCCGGCACGCCGATCAATCGACATGCGGGCCCCCGGCCCGTTGCCATGTCGCTCTCACTCAGAGGGCTGCTGCCAGCCTCCCAACGCACGCTCAACTGCTGCGGCGGCAGCCAGCGCAACGTGGTCCTGCCAGGGTCCTGCTACCAGCTGAACGCCGACCGGCAAGGCACCGGACCATCCGGCCCGCACCACCACACAGGGCCAGCCGGTGAGGCTATGCGGCGTGGTGTAGCGCCATGAGATCCGTTCCCCGGGCGCTATCGCAGCGTGGGGTGCGACCGGACTCACAATCATGTCGGATACCTGGAGGAACTCGAGCATCGTAGACCGATAACGATCCCAGTCCCGCAGGATGCGATAGAGCTCGGCCGCCGAAACGGCGCCGTCATATGACTCCCACACCCGCTCGGTCAGCTCATGGCCGCCCGATGGCGGAGCCCCCTCGACGACTGATGCCCCGCAGTCGGCCAACACTCGCGCCGCGTCGCGGACTGCGTGCTCGATGTCGGGCTTCGGGATGGACTGGCTGTCAGCGATGTGAAGCATGATCCTCAGGCCCCGCAAGTCGACTCGCTCTGGGTCGCCCGCCGGCACGGGGATCGCGCCGCCATCGCGGCCATCGGGACCGGCCAGGACAGCGAGCATGGCAGACAGGTCGCTCACGGTTCTCGCCATCGGTCCAGGTTGGGTGCGCGGATCGCTCATCGGTCCGAGCCGGCCGAGGTCGTCGAGCACGCCGGTGATCGGGATGAGCCCAGCCGTTGGCTTGAGGGTGGCGATACCGCAGAAGTGGGCCGGCATGCGCAGGCTACCGCCGGAGTCGCTGCCGAGGCCCCATGGCGACATGCCCGAAGCGATCGCAGCCGCCTCGCCGCCGCTGCTGCCGGCGGGCGTGCGGCTCAGGTCATACGGATTCAACGTGCGCCCGTGTAGGTCGTTGACGGTTTCTCCCCCTCCGCCGCCCGGTGGGCAGTTCGTCTTGCCGATCAGGATGGCGCCGGCGTCGCGCATTCGGCGCACGATCGTGGCGTCAACGGTTGGGCGGTTGTCGGCGAGCTTCGTCATGCCGAGGGTGGTGGGCAAACCGGCGGTCTCGATGATGTCCTTCGCGGTGAACGGTACGCCGTGGAAGGGCCCTACCCGGCGACGCGTTGCCAGCGCACGGTCGTGGAGGGCCGCCTGATCCATCGCGTCGTCGGCCACCGCCACGACCGCGTTGATGATCGGATTGCGCTCGGCGATGCGGTCGAGATGGGCCTGGACGACCTCGACTGCCGTCGCCTGGCGATCGCGGATCAACGCAGCGAGCATCTGCGAAGAGACCTGGATGAGTTCTGTCATCCGCGGCTACCTGCGCGGCGCCGCGACCGGTGGGGCGCCAACGCCGCGTCTGCGACGCGATCGATCGATGTGACACGTCCCTGTGCGAGCGCACGTTTGACGGCTCGATCTCCGGCGCGACTGATTGCCTTTGCGACGACTGAGGCAACGCTCTGAGC
>Ga0299907_10003121_pt1 | contig 10524 bp, 9 predicted proteins | sample RVTome_16_FD_198680 | JGI IMG/M metagenome (GOLD analysis project Ga0299907, IMG submission 198680) | Soil microbial communities from uranium-contaminated site in the Upper Colorado River Basin, Wyoming, United States - RVT152D67 (version 2) ... | reverse complement strand
TCCACGAGCCGTTCGGCGACTGGCGCACCTACGCGGACTTCGTCGAGCTGCTCGCGCGCACGAACACGATCGTCGAATCCACGCAGCTGTGGTGGAGCGTGCGGCCCCATCATCAGTTCGGCACGGTAGAGGTGCGGATCTGCGACGCCCAGACGCGTGGCGAGGAGTCCTTCGGGCTGGCGGCGCTGATCGCCGCGTGCATCGCCCAGACGGCGCTCGACTACGACGACGGTCGCCTCGCCGAGCCGGAGCGCGAGCGGGAGATCGAGGAGAACCTGTGGCGGGCGATCCGCCACGGGATGGACGGCAACCTGATCGACTTCTCCCGGCGCACCGAGATCGCGGCGAGCGCCGAGCTCGAGCGCGTTCTCGAGTGGACCGAGCCGGCGCGCGATTCCCTCGGGCTCGACCCGAGCCTGCCCGAGCTGAACGGCGCCCAGCGGGCGAGGCGCGCGCTCGAGCGGGGGGATGCGATCGAGTCGATCTACCGCGACACGCTCGCCGAGACCCGGCGCACGTACGTGCCGGAAGATGCTTTGGCGCGGAGCCCGGAAGGGCGAGGCGAGTAGCAGGTCGATGTTCTTGGTTCTCGGCTAGATTGGACCGGTGATGGGGGCAGAGGAACAGACCCCGCCCGCGGGCGGACCGCAGGGCCAGCCGAGCGAGGAGGAGCTGCGGAAGCGGCTCGAGGAGGAGCTGCGCAGCCTCCGGGTGCAGGACGTCCTCCTCCAGAGCGTCGTCAGCCTGATCAACCTCAGCTCGCGGCGAATCGCGAAGGAGGACGAGCGGGATCTCGAGCAGGCGCGGATCGGGATCGAGGCCGTGAGGGCGCTCGTCGACCTGCTCGATCCCGAGCCGGCGGCCCAGGTCCGCAACGCGCTTTCCGAGCTGCAGATGGTGTACGCGAAGCAGGCGGGGGAGTCGCCGGGTGGGGAGCCGGAGGGCGCCGAGTCCGAGAGGGAGGCGCCGCGCAAGCCGCCCGAGGCACAAAAGGGGGAGCGCAAGCCCCCGCCGGGCCTTTGGACGCCCGGATCCGGATAGACTCGCGCGCGATTTGACCGACTTTCTGACCGATTGGGGTGTCGTTATCGCGCTCGCGTGCGCCGTGGCCGGCGTCGTGTACGGGGCGCTGATCACCCAGCGCCTGCTCGCCAAGCCGCAGGGCAACGAGCAGATGAAGGACATCTCGGCCGCCGTGCAGGAGGGCGCCAAGGCGTACCTGACGCGCCAGTACACGATCATCGCCGTGGTCGCCGTAGTCCTCGCGATCCTGCTCGCGGTCCTCCAGGACGTCACCACCGCGATCGGGTTCGTGATCGGCGGAACGTTCTCCGGCGCGGCGGGCTTCATCGGGATGAACCTGTCGGTGCGCGCGAACGCGCGCGTCGCCGAGGCGGCGCGCGGCGGCGTCTCGCCGGCGCTCGACGTCGCCTTCAAGGGCGGCTCGGTCACCGGCCTGCTGGTCGTCGGGCTCGCCCTGCTCGGCGTCGCGGGCTACTTCGGGATCCTGATCCTCGCCGACGAGACGGACAAGGAGGCGATCGACGCCCTGATCGGCCTCGGGTTCGGCGGGTCGCTGATCTCGGTCTTCGCGCGCCTCGGAGGGGGGATCTTCACGAAGGCCGCCGACGTCGGGGCCGACCTCGTCGGGAAGGTGGAGGCGGGTATCCCCGAGGACGATCCGCGCAACCCCGCCGTGATCGCCGACAACGTGGGCGACAACGTCGGCGACTGCGCCGGGATGGCCGCCGACCTGTTCGAGACCTACGCCGTGACCGCGGTCGCGGTGATGCTGCTCGGGGTGCTCACGTTCAGCGCCGATTTCGCGCGCGAGGTGGCGCTGTATCCGCTGATCATCGGCGCCGTTGCGATCGTCGCCTCGATCATCGGCGCCCTGTCGGTGCGCTCGCGGACGGGCAACGTGGAGCGGGCGCTGTACCAGGGGCTGATCGTCTCGGCGGTGCTGTCCGCGGCGGCCTTCTATCCGATCACGGAGTGGCTGATGGACGAGCCGCTGCGGCTCGGCTTCGAGACCGCCTCGACCGAGGTGACGAGCGTCACCGACCTGTGGCTGTGCGGACTGATCGGGGTCGCGGTCACGGCCGGCCTGTTCATCATCACCGATTACTACACGTCGACCCGGTTCCGCCCCGTGAAGACGATCAGCAGGGCCTCGGTGACGGGCCACGCGACGAACATCATCCAGGGCCTCGCGCAGGGCTTCCAGTCCACGGCGGCACCGGTTCTGCTGATCGCGCTCGCGATCCTCGGTGCCAACGAGCTGGCCGGGATCTACGGGATCGGCGTCGCGGTGATGGCGCAGCTGTCGCTCACCGGCCTTATCGTCGCGCTGGACGCCTTCGGCCCGATCACCGACAACGCGGGCGGGATCGCCGAGATGGCGGATCTGCCGGAGGACGTGCGCAACGTCACCGATCCGCTCGACGCTGTCGGCAATACGACGAAGGCGGTGACCAAGGGGTACGCGATCGGGTCGGCCGCGCTCGCGGCGCTCGTGCTGTTCAACGCCTTCGAGATCGAGCTCGCGGAGGAGCCGGGCGGCGAGGGTCTCGCCTTCAGCATCTCGGACCCGGCGGTGCTGATCGGCCTGCTGATCGGCGGGATGATGGTCTACCTGTTCGCGGCGCTCGCGATCGAGGCGGTCGGTCGGGCCGGCGGACAGGTCGTCGAGGAGGTGCGGCGCCAGTTCCGCGAGCACCCCGGGATCATGGAGGGGACCGAGAAGCCCGAGTACGGCCACACGGTGCGGATCGTGACCGCGGCGGCGCAGAAGGAGATGATCGCGCCGTCCCTGATCCCGATCGCGGTCCCGCTGATCGTCGGGCTGATCAGCGCGCAGGCGCTTGGGGGGCTCCTGATCGGGGTGATCGTCGTGGGCCTGTTCGCGGCGATCTCGATGACCGCGGGCGGGGGCGCGTGGGACAACGCCAAGAAGCTGATCGAGGACGGCGCGTTCGGCGGCAAGGGCTCGGAGGCCCACGCCGCGTCGGTCACGGGCGACACGGTCGGCGACCCCTACAAGGACACGGCCGGCCCGGCGATCAACCCGATGATCAAGGTCGCCAACATCGTCGCGCTGCTGATCATCCCCATCGTCGCGCTGTAGCTCACATCCGCCCGTCGGTTCAAGGATCGGCTTCCGGCCCATCGGCGCCTGAGCCTATATTCGAGCCAGTGAGCGGGGTCTCCGATGGCTGAACGGCACCCGAGAGAAGAATCGCTGCGTCGCGTGCACGGCGTCGGCGCGCTGTTCTCGGCCGCGTACGGGAACGTCGGCTCGTCGATCTACTACGCGCTCGGGGTCGTCGCGGTCTTTGCGCTCGGCCTGACGCCGCTCGTCTTCCTGATCTCCGGCCTGATCTTCGTCTGCACCGCCGCGACCTACGCGGAGGCGACGGTGATGTATCCGGAGGCGGGAGGGTCGTCGAGCTTCGCCCGCCACGCGTTCAACGAGCTGATCAGCTTCTTCGCGGCGTGGGGGCAGATCCTCAACTACGTGATCACGGTCGCGATCTCCGCCTTCTTCGTTCCCCACTACCTGTCGGTGTTCTGGGGACCGCTGGCCGAGAATCCCGCCGACATCGTTGTCGGGGTGGCGCTGATCGCGGCTCTCGCCGCCATCAACATCATCGGAAGCCGCGAGTCGGCCCGGCTGAATCTCGTCCTCGCGGTTTCGGATCTCGCCACCCAGGTGGTCGTGGTCGTGATCGGTATCGCGCTCGTGCTCAGCCCCGACACGCTCGTGGCCAACGTCGACCTGGGGGTCGCGCCGACCTGGGGTGACTTCGCCCTCGGGATCGCCGTGGGGATGATCGCCTACACCGGCATCGAGACCCTGTCGAACATGTCCGAGGAGGCGCGCGACGCTTCCCGCACGGTCCCGGCGGCGGTCGGATGGGTGATCTTCGCTGTCCTCAGTCTCTACCTGCTGATTCCGGTGGTCGCGCTCTCGGCGATGCCCGTGACCGAGGACGGGGGCGCCTACACGACCCAGCTCGCGACCAAGTACGCCGAGAACCCGATGCTCGGGATCGTCGACAACCTCGGGCTCGAGAAGGGCCTTACCGAGGGGTTGCGGGTCTACGTCGGCGTGCTCGCGGCGATCATTCTCACGATCGCCACGAACGCCGGCCTGATCGGCCTCTCACGGCTCACGTTCTCGATGAGCCAGCACCGGCAGTTGCCGGAGGTGATTCGCAGCATTCATCCGAAGTTCCGGACGCCCTATGTGGCGATTGCCCTCTTCGCCGCGGTCTCTGCGATCGCCCTGTTGCCGGGGGAGACCGAGCTGCTCGCGACGATGTACGCGTTCGGGGCGATGCTCTCGTTCACCGTCGCGCACGTGGCCGTGATCAAGCTCCGGCAGGTCTATCCGGACCGCGAGCGGGGCTGGAAGCCGCCGCTCGGCCTGAGGGTAAGAGGCCTCGAGCTGCCTCTCACGGGCTTGCTCGGGGGAATGGGGACCTTTGCCGCGTGGATCGTAGTCATGGCGCTCAATACCCGGACGCTGTTGATCGGCGGGGCCTGGATGCTGGTTGGGATGACGGTCTATCTGCTGTACCGCCGCAGCCAGGACCTGCCGCTGAAGCAGACGGTGAAGGTGCTGATGCCCGAGCCGCTGGGAGTGGAGGAGGTCGAGTACCAGAGCGTGCTGGTGGCGTTCGAGGAGGATCCGTTCTCGGAGGAGATGACGGCCACCGCGGCGCGCCTCGCAGCCCGGCGCCGCCGGGGGATCCACGTCCTGTCGCTGATCGACGTCCCGACCCACCTTCCGCTCGATGCGCCGCTCGAGGCCGAGGAGGCGGAGGCGCAGAGCAAGATCGAGCGGGCGAAGTTGATCTGTGGTCAGCGGGCGACCGGCCATGTGGAGCGGGTGCGCCCCGGACAGGCAGGCCACGCGATCGCCCAGGAGGCGCGCGACATCAAGGCGGCCGTGATCGTCGTGCAGCTGACCTACCGCAACGGGACGCCGCTCTACGGCAAGACCCTGGAGGCGGTCCTGTCGGAGCGCCCGTGCCGAGTGATCGTCGTCGCGGAGCCGGAGAGCGCGCGCGACGGAGGCGGGACCGTGCCGGTCGGCGTCTGACGCGCGGGACTGCATCCGAGGGCGCCGAAAGATCAGGGTGCCCCATCGATGCAAGGCGGTCGCCCCAGGCGCTATAAGGGAGCCTGGATGCCAGCTCGACGCGACCCAGAGGGAGGACCGATGCGATCCGCGATCCCGACCATGAAGCGTCTGATCCCCGTTTGCGCTCTGATCGGCGGCCTCGCGCTCGCCCCGGCGGCGGACGCGGGGAAGAAGACCAAGACCCACAAGCTGTCGGGGTCGGTGGAGGGCGACCCGAACTCGAGGGTGTCGATGAAGGTCAAGGTCAGGAAGGGGACCCCGAAGAAGGTGAAGGACTTCGCCTGGGAGAATCTCGACGGGTACTGCGATCTCGACGACACGGTGGGGGCGGAGACGTTCGTCGGTGAGCAGAGCGGCAGCCTGTCGACGTCTGTCAGCGCCTTCCCCAGTCCCTTCAGGGTCTTCGCGCCCTACGACCAAGCAACTGCGCCGGAGGAGGTGGCGGACATCTCAGGGACCGTGAAGAAGAAGGGCAAGAAGGTGGATCAGGGCCTGATCGCGATCGCCTTCAACCACGGCTCCACGACGTGCACTGCGCCCCGGCTGGGGAGCCGCGACTTCACCGCCAGCAAGTAGCACGCACCCACCCCGCGGGGCCAGCGCCGCGCTCGTTCGCGGCGGCGTGAGCGGCGCCTAGAATCGGCGCGCGATGTCCGCGCCGGAGCGCCTCTACCGCAACCTCACCCTCGGGTTCTCGGTCGTGATCATCGGATTCGGCCTGGTGATACTCGCGGCGACGCTCGTCGCCGGCGGCGGGCCGGCGTCGACCGGGGTGCTGATCGGGTTGCTCTTCCTCGGGATCGGCGGGACGAGGCTGTACCTCGCCGTCAGGACCAGGCGTTGATCCGGCGATTGCTCGGCGTCCCGTGGCTGTTCGCCGTCGCGTACTCGGCGGTGGGCTTCTCGCTCTACTTCGCGATCGGCGTCGTCGCGGACCGGGGGCTGGGACTCACCCCACTGATCTTCCTTGCCGTCGGGGTGCTCTTCGTGCTCACGACGCTCACCTACACGGAGGGGAGCGTGATGTTCCTCGAGCGCGGGGGCTCGACGACGATGGCGCGGTACGCGTTCAACGAGCTCGTCAGCTTCGCCGCCGGGTGGGCGATCCTGATCGATTACATGATCGTGATCGCCCTCGCTGCGATCTCGGTTCCCCATTACCTGAGCCCGATCTCGGGCTCCTTCGTGGACGGGGGGGGCGAGATTGCGACGGCGGCCGCGGTGATCGCGGTGGTCGCCGCGATCAACATGCTCGGGATCGTGGGCCGCCGCCGCCAGGGCTTGCTCGTGATGCTCGCGCTGGCCGACCTCGCGCTCATGCTCGCGGTGATCGGGGTGGGGGTGGCGGTGATGTTCGAGCCGGACCTGCTCACGGCCGAGCTCGACCCGTTCACCTCACCGTCGCTCGAGGATGTGGTCTACGCCGCCGTGATCGCCACGGTCGCGTTCGCGGGGATCGAGGCGGCCTCGGACCTCGCCCCGGACCTCGAGTTCGAGCCGGCGGACCTGCGAAGGGTGCTGACCGCCGGCGCGGCCCTGGTGCCGATGATCTACGCGGCGATGGCCGCCGTCGCGTTGATGGCCGTGCCGGTGGTGGCGACGCCGCAGGGGCCGGAGACCGAGCTCGCGGGCCGTTTCATCGAAGCCCCGGTGCTGGGGGTGGTGCAGAGCTACGAGCCGGCGTGGCTCGCGGACGTCATGCAGTGGATCGTGGTCGTGATCGCCCCGACGGTGTTGATCTGGGCGGCGACCACCACGATGCTCGGGCTCTCGCGGCACGTCTACGCGCTGGCGACCAACCGGCAGATCCCGAGCTGGCTTGGCAAGCTCGGCGCCCGCCATTCGAGCCCCTACATCGCGATCGGGATAGCGGCGGTGCTGGCGTTCGCGCTCGTGATCCCGGCGGACGTCGAGTTCCTCGCCGGGGTGTACGCGTTCGGCGCCCTGCTCGCGATCTCGATCGCACACCTGTCGGTGGTCCGGCTGCGGGTGACGGACCCCGACCGCGAGCGGCCCTACCGGATTCCGTTCGACGTGACCGTGAGGGGGCACAGGCTCCCGCTGCCGGCGATGATCGCGGCCGCGATCACCCTGCTCGCCTGGGCGAGCGTGATCGCGTTCCACGACGGCGCGCTCTATCTCGGCGGCGGGTGGATGGTCGTCGGGCTCGTCGGCTACGTGGTCTACCGGCGGGTGTTCGAGGGCACGTCGCTGACCAGGCGGGTGACGGTGCCGGCGGCGGCGCTCGCCAAGGCGGAGCCGGATGTGGAGTACGCGAGCATCCTGGTGCCGATCTTCGGGACCGAGCTGGACGACGACATCGTCGGAACGGCGGGCCGCCTCGCCGCCGCCGCGGAGCCGGACTCGACCGACGGCGTCGGCTCGCGACTGGACGTGATCTACGTGCTCGATCTCCCGCTGACCGTTCCCCTCCATGCCCCTCCTCCGCGGGAGCGGGCGGAGCGGGCCGAGGCGGCGCTGCGACGCGCGAGGGAGGTGGGGGAGGAGTACGAGTCCGTGGAGGTGGCGACCGAGGTCGTTCCGGCCCGCAGCGTCGGTTCGGGCATCGTCGAGACGGCCCGCCGGCGGGGGGTGGAGGCGATCGTGATGGGCGGCGAGCCGCCAACGCGGGTGCGGGGCGGCGCGATCCTCGGGGGGATTGGCGCGGCGAGGCCGCGGGAGGTCGGTGAGGTGACCGAGTACGTGCTGCGCAAGGCCCCGTGCCGCGTGTTACTGACCGCTCCGCCCGAGGGCTAAGATCCGGCCCATGTTCATCCTCATCGTCGGGGCGGGACGAGTCGGATCCTCCCTGGCGCGCGCGATGCTGAAGGACGGCCACGAGGTTTCCTGTCTCGACGAGGATCCCGAGTCGCAGTCGCGGCTCGCCGTCGGGATGGAGCGCTCGTGGGAGGACTCGGGGGGCCAGTTCACGGTCGGCACCGGGCTCGAGATCGACGCTCTGCACGCGGCGGGCATCGAGCGCGCGGACGCGTTCGTCGCCGCCACGGACGGGGACAACACGAACATCGTGATCTCCCAGATCGCGAAGCGCCGCTTCAACGTGCCGACCGTGATCGCGCGCGTCCTCGACCCGCTGCGCGCCGAGTGGTACGAGCAGCAGGGCCTGCACACGATCTGCCCCACCCGCATAGCGATCGACATGCTTCAGGACGAGGTTCGGGAGGCGGCCTCGAAGCAGCGGGTGCGTGCGGGCGCCGCGCCGGCGGCGGACGGCGGCGCGGCGACGAACGGCGAGGGGTCCTAGGTGGCCGCGGAGCCGATGTACGTCATCATCGTCGGCGCCGGGAAGGTGGGGTGGAACCTCGCCCGGGAGCTGCTCGAGAAGGGCCACGAGGTGACCCTGATCGAGGGGAGCAGGGACCGGTACCTGACGGTCGAGCAGGAGCTCGAGCACAACATCCAGTACGGCGACGCGACCGAGCTGTGGGTGCTGGAGCGCGCCGGAATCTCGCGCGCCGAGATGGTGATCGCGGTGACCGGCGACGACGAGGACAACATGCTGATCTGCCAGGTGGCGAAGGAGAAGTACCTCGTCGACCGGATCATCGCCCGCGTCAACAACCCGCGCAACCGGGAGTGGTTCGAGCTCCTGGGGATCAAGCCGTTCGTGTCGGCCACGGACCTGATCCTGCGCCTGATCGAGCACGAGGTGCCGGAGTACGGGCTGGTCCACCTGCTCGACCTCCCGGAGGAGCGCCTGGAGATCATCGAGATGCTGCTTGCGTCGGACTCGAAGGTGGCGGGGCGCAGGGTGGGGGATCTGGAGATGCCCGAGGGCACGCTGCTGATCTCCGTGCTTCGCGAGGGGCGAGGGTTCGTGCCCGGCCCGGACACGGTGCTCGAGGCGGGCGACGAGGTGCTCGCGGTGCTCGACCCCGGCGTCGAGGAGGACCTGAAGGCGTTCTTCGGCTCCGACGGGGCGGTGGAGTAGGCGTGAACGCGCAGCGCGAGGTCGAGTTCCTGATCATCGGGGGCGGGATGGCGGGCGCGCACTGCGCCGCCGAGCTGCGCAAGCAGGGCACCGACGGGGAGGTGCTCCTGGTGGGGCGCGAGCCGCACCCGCCGTACGAGCGCCCCCCGCTGTCGAAGGAGTACATGCGCGCGGAGGCCTCGACCGAGGACGCCTACGTGCATCCGCCCGCCTGGTACGGGGAGAACGGGGTCGAGCTGCTGACGGGGACCAACGTGATGTCGCTGGACGCCGGCGAGCGGGTGGCGAAGCTGCAGACGAAGGAGGAGATCTCGTTCAAGCAGGCCCTGGTCGCGACGGGTGCCGACGTGAACATCCTCCGCGTCGAGGGGACCGAGCTGGAGGGGATCCACTACCTGCGCACGTTCAAGACGTCGGACGAGATCCAGGAGGACGCGGAGAGCGCCGAGCACGTGATCCTGATCGGGGGGAGCTTCATCGGGACCGAGGTGGCGGCGTCGCTGACCGCGAAGGGGAAGCGGTGCACGATCGTGATGATGGAGGAGGTGGCGACCTCGCGGGCGTTCGGGGAGGAGGTGGGGCGGTATTTCCACGAGGTGTTGGGCTCGAACGGCGTCGAGCTGGTCGGGGGGGAGGCGCTGGAGGCATTCGTGGGGGACGGCAGGGTGAGCGCGGTGAGGACGAAGTCGGGGAAGGAGATCGAGGGCGAGGTCGTCGTGGTCGGCGCGGGCGTGCACCCGGACGTGCGCCTGGCGGGGAAGGCGGGGATCGAGGTGGACGACGGGATCGTGTGCGACGAGCGCCTGCGGACGTCGGTTGAGGGAATCTACGCGGCGGGCGATCTGTGCTCGTACCAGAGCGCCGTGCACGGGCGGCGCCTGCGGGTGGAGCACTGGGACGTGGCGCTGCAGCAGGGCCAGTACGCGGCGAAGGCGATGCTCGGGGAGCTGGAGCCCTACCGGGTGGTGCCGTACTTCTTCAGCGATCTGGCGGATTGGACGAGCCTCGAGTACGTGGGCCCGGCGGAGAAGTGGGACGAGATCGTGTGGCGCGGGGACCGCGACGGGGGGGAGTTCACCGCCTGGTACCTCGACGGCGGCAGGCTCTCCGCGGCGCTGACCGTCGGCCGCTCGGACGACCTCATGCACGCCCGCCGGCTGATCGAGTCGGGCGCGGACGTGTCGGGCGACCGAGATGCGCTGGCCGACGCGGACAGCGATCTCGACGCCGTCGGCTGAGGGCATCGTGGCCCGATCCTTCGAGGCGTGTCAATCCTCAATGCCGGGCCGTTATCGTTGAGGGACCGTCCGGGGTCGTCTAGCCGGAAAGACGCCGGCCTCTGGAGCCGGAGACCGAGGTTCGAGTCCTCGCCCCGGAGTTCGAGGAGCGGGCAATCTTTAGCCCCGCTTCGTTTCTCCGGTTC
>Ga0299907_10003120_pt1 | contig 10524 bp, 10 predicted proteins | sample RVTome_16_FD_198680 | JGI IMG/M metagenome (GOLD analysis project Ga0299907, IMG submission 198680) | Soil microbial communities from uranium-contaminated site in the Upper Colorado River Basin, Wyoming, United States - RVT152D67 (version 2) ... | reverse complement strand
GGACCCCGGCGGATGCCCGGTCGCCACCAGCAGCTCCGGATCGAACGACTCGAGGTTGCGCAGGTAGGTCGTGAAGTCCGTCTCGTCGACCGGCGCCACCTCGACCTGCAGGTCCACGCCGTCGAGGGCGTCGAACTCCTCCTCGGCGGCGGCGCGGAAGGCCTGGCCCCAGCCATAGTCGGCGATGATGGCGCCGACCCGGGTCAGCCCCTCCTCCTCGGCGAACTGGGCGATGGGCCCGGCCACCATCGGCGCAGCCGGCAGGCAGGTGCGGAAGGTGTAGCGGCTGTCCCGCGTGAGGATCTGCTCGTTCCCGGCCTTGACGAGGAACAGCGGCACCTCGGACTCCTCGGCGACGCGGGCCGTCGCCAGACCGACGTCGCTCGAGATGACGCCACCGATGGCCACCGCGCCCTCCTCGACGAGGCGCTCGACGCCGCTCACTCCCTCCTCGGGGCTCATCTGGTCGTCGGCAACCTCCAGCTCGAGCGGCCGGCCGTCCACCCCGCCGTCGGCGTTGATCTCGTCGACGGCCAGCTGCATCCCGTCGCGCACCTGGAGCCCCCACGGCGTGAACGGCCCGTTGAGCGACGTGACGACCCCGATGGTGATCGGCTCACCCGATGGCTCCTCGCCTTGTTCGGTTGTCTCCGCCGGAGCCCCAGAGTCGTCATCGTCATCGTCGCCGCAGGCAGCGGCCACCAGCGCGAGCACGGCCGCAGCGCCGATGATCTTGGACAGTCCCCTGGTCATGTCGGTCCCCCCTTCGGTGTACGCGCGATCGTCACCACGATTGCGCGCAACGGCACCATACTCCCCGGGAAACGGCCGTGAGCCACATTGTCGACAATTATGTGGACATCGTGCACACTGGCGCCGTGCACGACGGGATCCGGTGCATGGTCATGCGCGGCGGGACGTCCAAGGGGCTCTATTTCCTGGCCGACGACCTGCCGGGGGACGAGGGCAGCCGCGACGACCTGCTGCTCCGGATCATGGGATCGCCCGATCGGCGACAGATCGACGGCATGGGCGGCGCCCACCCGTTGACGAGCAAGGTCGCGGTGGTCGGGCGCCCCCGCGCGGATACGGCAGACGTCGACTACCACTTCCTCCAGGTGGTCGTGGACGATGCCGTCGTCACCGACCGGCAGAACTGCGGCAACCTCCTCGCCGGCGTCGCGCCGTTCGCGCTCGAGCGCGGCCTGGTCCCTCCCCCGCGGGGCGACACGGCCGCCATCCGCATCCACATGGTCAACACCGGCGGCCTGGCCACCGCCACCGTGCCGCTCTGCGAGGGCCGGCCCCGCTACGACGGCCGCGCATCCATCTCCGGGGTTCCCGGCACCGCGGCGCCCATTCGGCTGGACTTCGAGGGGATCGCGGGCTCGTCTTGCGGCGCGCTCCTACCCAGCGGCCGGGCCGTCGACCAGGTCGAGGGGCTCGAGGCGACGCTCATCGACAACGGCATGCCCGTGGTCGTCCTCCGCGCGGGCGACCTGAACGTCACCGGCCACGAGACCTGCGCCGAGCTCGAGGCCGACGACGTCCTGCGGCGGAGGCTCGAGCGGGTCCGCCTGGCGGCGGGGCCGCTCATGAACCTGGGTGACGTGGCGGCGACGACGGTACCGAAGCTCACGCTGGTGGCGGCGCCGCGGGCGGGCGGCACGCTCGCCACCCGCACCTTCATCCCCCACCGCTGCCACGAGGCCATCGGCGTGCTCGGGGCCGTGAGCGTGGGGACGGCGGCCCTCCTCCCCGAGGGACCGGCGGCCGAGGTCGCGGACCTCGGCACCGCCGCCGGCGGGGTCGTGACCATCGAGCACCCCACCGGGACGTTCGACGCCGCCGTCGACCTGGCGCTGGTGGACGGCTCCCCGGTGGTCGAACGGGCCGGCATCATCCGCACGGCCCGGAAGCTCATGGACGGCACCGTGTTCCCCCGGGAGCCGTGATGGGGCGGACGATCCCCCCGCCGCATCCCGACCCCCACCCGCCGCGGGCGTTCGCGCCCCCACCCGGCGCCTGCGACGCGCACTGTCACGTGTTCGGGCCCGCAGCCCGCTTCCCCTTCGCGGCCACCCGGTCGTACACCCCGGCCGACGCCGGCGTCGACGACCTGCGGCGGCTCCACGACCGGCTGGGGCTGGACCGCGCCGTGGTGGTGCAGGCGAGCTGCCACGGCACCGACAACGCGGCGCTGCTGGACGCGCTCCTGCAGGGCAAGGGCCGCTACGCCGGCGTGGCGATGATCGACGACACGACGGGCGACGCCGAGCTCGACGAGCTGCACGACGCCGGGGTCCGCGGCGCGCGCGTCAACTTCGTGGCCCACCTGGGCGGCGCCCCCGACCTGGAGCGGTTCGACCGCACGGTGGCGCAGCTCGCGCCGCGGGGCTGGCACGTCGTCCTCCACTTCGACGCCGCTGACCTGGCCACGTACGCCGGGTTGCTCGACCGCATGCCGTGCCCCTACGTCATCGACCACATGGCCCGGGTCGACGCGACCGCCGGGCTCGATCAGGGGCCGTTCCAGGCGCTGCTGCGACTCCTCGCCGACGACCGCTGCTGGGTCAAGGTTTCGGGAGCCGAGCGGCTCACCGCCGGGGGGGCGCCGCCGTACGACGACGTCGTGCCCTTCGCCCGGGCGCTCATCGCCGTCGCCCCGGACCGCGTGCTGTGGGGCACGGACTGGCCGCATCCCAACGTGCGTCACATGCCCGACGACGGCGACCTCGTCGACCTGCTGGCGGCGTTCGCCCCCGACGAGGCCACGCGCAACCGCATCCTCGTCGACAACCCCGAGCGCCTCTACGACTTCGGCTCGGTGGTCACGCCCAGACCTCGCCGGCGACCTCCACGATGAGGCGGAGCTTGGCGACCTCGTCGTCGTAGCCGAGCCGGTTGCCCTCGACGGTGGACGAGAACCCGCACTGCGGCGACAGGCAGAGCTGGTCGAGCGGGACGTAGCGGGCGGCCTCGTCGATGCGCCGCTTGAGCACGTCCTTGCTCTCGAGCGCCGGGCGCTTGGTGGTCACGAGGCCGAGCACCACCATCTTCCCCGGCGGCACGAACCGCAGCGGCTCGAAGCCCCCCGACCGCTCGTCGTCGTACTCGAGGAAGAACCCGTCGACCGCCAGCTCGTTGAACAACGCCTCGGCCACGAAGTCGTAGCTGCCCTCCGCGGCCCACGCCGAGCGGAAGTTGCCACGGCACATGTGGGTCGTGACGCTCATGCCCTCCGGCTTGTCGGCGAGGGCGGCGTTGATCTGGCGGATGTAGCGCAGGTGCTGGTGCTCGGCGTCGTCGCCGCGGGCCGTCAGCACGGCCCGCTGCTCCGGGTCGTTGAGGTAGGCGAGGCTGGTGTCGTCGAACTGCAGGTAGGTGCACCCGAGCTGGGCCACGGCCGCGACCTGCTGCGCGTACGCGGCGCTCAGGTCGTCCCAGAACTGGTCCAAGTCGGGATAGACGTCGGGATCGAGCGCCGCCGGGCCGCCCCGGTAGTGCACCATGCTCGGCGACGGGATCGTCAGCTTCGGGGTGGCGGTCGTGGTCATCGAGGCCAGCGCCGTGAAATCGTCGCCGAAGATCGGCTTGGGCAGCGTGATCCGCTCGTCGATGACCAGCACCGGTGTCTCGGCCGACATCTCGCCCTGCTCGTCACGGAAGTGGATCCTGAGTGTGTCCTCACCCGGGTGGATGCCCCCGAGCTGGTAGATGAAGTCCATGTGCCAGAACCGGCGGCGGAACTCGCCGTCGGTGGCGGACTGGAGGCCGACGTCCTCCTGCATCTTGACCACATCGGCGATGGCCTTGTCCTCGATGGCCCGCCGCTCCTCGGCGGTGATGCGGCCGGCCGCCGCGTCCTCCCGGGCCTGGAGCACCTCTGGCGGGCGCAACAGGCTGCCCACGTGGTCGGCGCGGAACGGTGGGGCGGTGCGGTGCGGCATGTCAGTCTCCCTTTCTCGCCCGCTCGGAACGCGTCAGAGCGGCAATCCCGTATAGTTCTCGGCGAACGACCGCTGGGCGGCCTCCGAGCCGGCCAGGTAGTCGAGCTCGGCCTCCTGGATCCGGCGGTCGAAGTCGCCGCTGCCCGGGAAGTGGTGCATGAGCGTGGTCAACCACCACGAGAAGCGGACGGCCTTCCACACCCGCGCCAGTGCCCGGTCGGAGTATTCGTCGAGGCCCGTGGGCGATCGGCCGTGGACCGCGTCGGCGAGGGCCCCGGCCAGGCAGCAGACGTCGGAGACGGCCAGGTTGAGGCCCTTGGCGCCCGTGGGCGGGACCACGTGCCCGGCGTCGCCGGCCAGGTAGAGCCGCCCGTAGCGCAGGGGCTCGGCCACGAAGCTGCGCAGCGGCGTCAGCGACTTCTCGATGGAGGGACCGGTCACGAGCCGGCCAGCGACCTCGCCGGGCAACCGGCCACGGAGCTCTCCCCAGAAGCGCTCGTCCGGCCAGTCGTCGACGCCGTCGTCGATGGCACACTGCACGTAGTAGCGGCTCAGCAGCGAATGGCGCATCGAGCACAGGGCGAAGCCCCGTTCGCTGTGGGCGTAGATCAGCTCCTTGTCGACCGGGGGCGTCTCCGACAGGATGCCGAGCCACCCGAAGGGATAGACCCTCTCGTAGGTGCGGAGCACGGACGGCGGGATCACCGTGCGGCTCACCCCATGGGAGCCGTCGCAGCCCGCAACGTGCTCGCAGGCGATGCGATGGCTCGAGCCGTCCTTCACGAAGGTGACGTACGGGGCCGTGCCGGTGACGTCGTGGGGGACGACGTCGGCGGCACAGTCGACGACCGGCACGCCCATCCCGTCGACCGCGGCGTAGAGGTCCTTGGTGACCTGGGTCTGGCCGTAGACCATCACGCCCTTGCCGGTGAGGCCGTTGAAGTCGATCCGCACATGGCGGCCCGCGAAGCTGAGCCCGACGCCGTCGTGGACCGTGCCCTCGCGGTCCATGCGCTCCCCCACACCCGCCGCCCGCAGGGCCTCGACCGTGCCCCACTCGAGCACCCCGGCGCGCACCCGGGCCAGGACGTGCTCGCGGCTCTGGCGCTCCAGGATGATCGACTCGACACCCGCGAGCCCGAGCAACCGGCCGAGCAGCAGCCCGGCGGGGCCTCCCCCGATGATCACCACCGGCACGTGTGCGGGCACGGCGAGCGGTGCGCTCACAGCGTCCGCTCGAGGCGGTCGAGCGTCTGCATGGTCGGCAGGCACTGCGCGACGCTCGCGAGCGGCTCGCGGCCCTCGCGCACGGCGGCGACGAACTCCCGGTCCTGGTTCTCGATGCCGTCCACCGACTCGCCGACCCCCGAGGTGTCGACCGGCTTGTCGTAGCCGTCGACCAGGTCGTCGTAGCGGGCGATGTACGTGCCGGTGTCGCCGATGTAGCGGAACGTCGTGCCGAACGGCCCGTCGTTGTTGAACGACAGTGCCAGCGTGCACAGCGCGCCGGACGGTGCCTGCAACCCGACGGTCATGTCCATGGCGATGCCGAGCTCGGGGTGCGGGGGCCCCTGCTGCGCCCAGGCTCGGGCGGGCGCCTCGCCGGTCTGGTGGAGGAACAGGTCGACCGTGTGGCAGGCGTGGTGCCACAGCAGGTGGTCGGTCCACGAGCGAGGCTGGCCGAGCGCGTTCTTGTTCTCGCGGCGGAAAAACAGGGTCGATACGACCAGGTGCTGCAACGTGAGCTCGCCCGACACGATCCGGCGGTGGACCCACCGGTGGCTCGGGTTGAACCGGCGGGTGTGGCAGACCATCGCCGTGACCCCGGTGCGCCGCTGGGCGGCGACGACCGCCTCCGCGTCGGACAGCGAGTCGGCCATCGGGATCTCGATCAGAACGTGCTTGCCGGCGTCCATCGCGGCGATGGCCTGGGCGGCGTGGACCGGCGTCGGGCTGGCGAGGATGGCGGCGTCCACCCCGGGCTCGTCGAGCATCTCGACCAGGTCGAGCCCGTGGCGCGGGATCTCGAACTCGGCGGCGAAGCTGGCCGTGCCGCCCGGGTCACCCCCGGCGACGCCCATGACCTCGACGTCCTCCATGCTGCGCAGCGCGGCCATGTGCTGGCGGGCGATGGCACCCTCGCCGGCCACGACGACGCCCATGCGCTGAGCCATGCCCCTCCTCTACGATGGCGTGTTGTGCACAATACTGTTGACGATCTGCCCCGTCATCCGGCAGGTCGTGGAGGGGCGTGGCCCGGCGGGTCCGCCAACGTGCACAGCGCAGTTGAGAGACTGACCCGACCATGGTGATCGCAGCGCCCGTCGCCGACCGGCTCCGAGACGACATCCTCCAGGGAGTCTTCCCGCCGGGTGAGCGGCTCATCGAGCTGCAGCTCACCGAGCGGTACGGCGTCGGCCGGGCGGCGATCCGCGCGGCGCTGGTCGAGCTCGACGCCGAGGGCCTGGTGCAGCGCGAGGCCAACCGGGGTGCGACCGTGCGCCGCATCAGCGTGGCCGAGGCCGTCGAGATCACCGAGGCCCGCGCCGCGCTCGAAGGCCTGATCGCCCGGCTCGCCGCCGAGCGGGCCACGGACGGGGAGCGCGACGGGCTCCGAGCCCTCCTCGCCGAGATGACCGATGCCGTCGAGCAGGACGACAAGCTGGCCTATTCGAAGCTCAACCGCGACCTGCACGGTTCGCTCTGCCGCATCGCGCGGCACCGGGTGGCCGACGACCTGGTGGCCAACCTGCGGAACCGCGCCGCCCACCACCAGTTCCGGCTGGCCCTGGTGCCCGGCCGTGCGGCGGAGTCCCTCACCCAGCACCGCGCCATCGTCGAGGCGGTGACGTCCGCCGACGGGCGGGCGGCCGAGGCCGCGATGCGCACCCACCTGGCGTCGGTGATCGACGTCCTCCGCCACTGGGAGGCGTTCGACACCAGGGCGTGACGCGCGGCCGTGTGGTCGTCAGCCTGGGAGCGACGGGACCGAGGATGCGCCTGCCGCCACGCCGCGGAGCCGCGCCGCGGTCGCCGTGGTCATGATCGGCTCGACGCCGAGCTCCGCCAGCAGCTCGGCGGCCGCCTCCATCTCGTGGACGCGGCGGGCGGCGTGGCGCCCGGTCCCGGTGACCAGGCGGTGGATGAACCCCTCGTCCGCCGCGGCGAGCTGACCGGTGATGTTGTCCCAGGTCTCCGCCGCGAGCCCCGCCGCCTCGGCGGCCTGCATCGACTCGACGACGAGCGCCGTCAGTCCCTTGACGACGACGCTGCGCAGCAGCTTCCGGGTTGCGGCCATTCCGGGCTCGTCGCCGGCGTGCTCCACCGGCATGCCGAGCGGCCCCATGGTGGCGATGAACGCCCGGGCGGACGGGCCCGAGGCCAGCGCCGGCGTGCGCAGCCCCCGGCCGTGCACGGGTGACATGAGCGCCACGTCGGTGAAGCCCAGGCCGGCACCGGCCGCAGTCGCGGCCAGGCTCCGCTGCAGCCCGGCCGACGCCGTGGCCAGGTCCGCGTAGACCGCGCCCCGGGGAATGGCATCGAGCGCTTGGGCGAGCGCCGTCGCGGCGTCGGCCGCAGCGGTGATGCCGAGCACCATGTCGGCGCCGACCACCGCCGCCTCCGGGTGGTCATGGCGCAGCACGCCGGGCGGGGTCGCCACCTCGGCGGGGTCGTAGCCGTGGACCTCGATCCCCGGGAGCATCGCGAGGTCGCGGGCGATGAGCGATCCGGCCTCGCCGAGCCCGAAGACGCAGATTCGCGTCACGCCCGTCATCAGACGTACTCCACGCCCAGCGCCTCGAGCGTCGCGCGCAGGCCGTAGATGTCGACGCCGAGCTCGCCCGCGGCGAGGCGGGCGCGGGTGCTGTCCTCCCGGGTGGCGCGCTCCCGCGAGCGTTCGAGCGCCCACGCCGCCTCCTCGCGCGCCACGACCGCGACCCCGTCGTCGTCGCCGCACACGACGTCGCCGGGGTTCACGACGACCTGGCCGAGGACGATGGGGACGTTCACCGAGCCGGCGCTGGCCTTCACGGTCCCCTGGCAGGAGACGTGCTGCGACCAGACGGCGAAGCCCATGTCGCGCAGCTCGGCCGTATCGCGCACCCCGGCGTCGGTGACCAGCGCCCGCACCCCCCGCGCCATGAGCGACGAGGCCAGCAGCTCGCCGAAGACCCCGTGGGTCGACGGAGCGGTGCTGGCCACGACCAGCACGTCCCCCGCCTGGCAGAGCTCGACCGCAGCGTGGATCATCAGGTTGTCGCCCGGGTGACTCGAGACGGTGACGGCGGTGCCGGCAAGGCGCGTGCCCTGTTGGATAGGGCGGAGCTCGGGGCCCGCGAACCCGCGGCGCCCGATGGCCTCGTGCACGGTGGCGGTGCCGAGCGTGGCAAGGCCGTCGACCGCGCTGCGGTCGGCTCGTTCGATCGTGCGGACGACGACGTGGCGGGCATTCATGCGGCGACCCCTTCCAGGCGCGGGTAGACGCGGCGGGCGTTGGCCTCGAAGATCTTGGTCCGCTCGGCGTCGCCCAGCCCGGCGGCGTCGACGTAGCGGCGTGTGTCGTCGTAGTGATGGCCCGTCTCGGGGTCGATGCCACGCACCGCGCCGACCATCTCGGACGCGAACAGGACATTGTCGGCGGGGATGACCGCCAGCAGGCAGTCGATGCCGGCCTGGTGGTACACGCAGGTGTCGAAGAACACGTTCCCGAGCACCAGCTCGGCGAGGGGCGGCTTGCCCATGTCCTGCGCCAGGCCGCGGAACCGGCCCCAGTGGTAGGGGACGGCACCACCGCCGTGGGGGATCACGATCCGCAGCTCGGGGAAGTCGGCGAGCACGTCCGACGTCATCAGCTGCATGAACGCGGTCGTGTCGGCCCCGAGGTAGTGCGATCCGGTGGTGTGGAAGTGCGGGTTGCAGGCGGCGCTCACGTGGACCATGGCCGGGACGTCGAGCTCGCACAGCGCCTCGTACAGCGGGTACCAGTACCGGTCGCCCAGCGGTGGGCCGTCCCAGTACCCACCCGAAGGGTCGGGGTTGACGTTGGCGCCGACGAAGCCCATCTCGTCCACGCATCGCTCCAGCTCCCGCACCGATTGCTCGACCGGTGCGCCCGGCGACTGCGGAAGCTGGCACACGGGAGCGAAGTTCTTGGGGTAGAGGTCGCAGACGCGGCGGATCAACTCGTTGCAGTGCTCGGTCCAGAACCGGCTCGTGTGGACGTTCCCGATGTGGTGGCCCATCCACGACGCCCGTGGCGAGAACAACGTCAGGTCGGTGCCACGCTCACGCTGGAACCGGAGCTGCGCACCCTCCAGGCTCTCGCGTATCTCGTCGTCGCCGATGGCGACCGCACCCTTCTCGCCGACGTGATCGGGATCGGTGGCCAGGGCCGCCTTCTGCGCCTCGCGGAACTCGCCGAGCGCAGGCGGGGCGGTGGTGTAGTGCCCGTGGCAGTCGATGATCATCCCGTCCCCGAATCACATTGTGAACAATCTTGTCAACAGGTGGATGCTACCCTGGCCAGCGCCCGCCGAGGAGGGAGTGATTCGTTGCCGGCACCGCGCGACTACGACGACATCCCGGGCACGATCGTGTTCGATGGACGGCGCAGCCGGAGGGGCTACGCGCTCAACAAGTTCCTCATGTCGCTGAACCAACCCGCCAACCGCGAGGCGTTCCGACGCGACGAGGGCGCCTACCTCGACCGGTTCGCCGTGGACGACGAACAGCGGCAGGCCGTGCTAGGGCGCGAGTGGCTCCGGCTCATCGAGCTGGGCGGCAACGTGTACTACACATACAAGCTGGCCGCCTGCGACGGGATGACCTTCCAGGACCTGGCCGGCGAGCAGACCGGCATGACCGCCGAGGACTTCGCGCAGATGATGCTCGACGGCGGCCGTCCCCCCGAGGGGAACCGCCGTCGCACCGAGTGGGAGGCCCACTGATGGCGCGGGTCGTGGGTGGTGTCGCCTGCTCGCACGTGCCCGCGGTCGGGGCGGCGATCGACAAGGGCAAGACCGAAGAGCCCTACTGGGCGCCCTACTTCGCCAAGCTGGAGCCGGCCCGCGCCTGGATGGCCGAGGTGCGGCCCGACGTGTGCCTCGTCGTCTACAACGACCATGCCAACGCCTTCTCGCTCGAGGTCATCCCCACGTTCGCCCTCGGGCTGGCCGACGAGTTCCCGCCGGCGGACGAGGGCTACGGACCCCGCCCGGTGCCCGTCGTCCACGGCCATCCGGAACTCGCCTGGCACCTGGCGGAGGCGCTCATCATCGACGAGTTCGACCTCACGCTCGTCAACGAGATGGCGGTCGACCACGGGCTGACGGTGCCGCTGTCGGTGATGTTCGGCGAGCCGGAGGCCTGGCCGAGCCGGGTCATCCCGCTCTGCGTCAACGTGGTCCAGTACCCACCGCCGACCGGCAATCGCTGCTACCGGCTCGGCCAGGCGATCCGCCGGGCGATCGACGCCTTCGAGGGCGACGAGCGGGTGGTGGTGTTCGGGACGGGCGGCATGTCGCACCAACTCCAGGGCGAGCGGGCCGGCTTCGTCAACGTCGACTTCGACACC
>Ga0299907_10003119_pt1 | contig 10525 bp, 9 predicted proteins | sample RVTome_16_FD_198680 | JGI IMG/M metagenome (GOLD analysis project Ga0299907, IMG submission 198680) | Soil microbial communities from uranium-contaminated site in the Upper Colorado River Basin, Wyoming, United States - RVT152D67 (version 2) ... | reverse complement strand
ATCTGCGCGATGGCGAGCATGGCGTCGAGGCCGCCCGCCACCGAAGCAGCGCTCGTGAGCGGCACGCCGATCACCGGCAGGTCGGTGTGCGCGGCCACCACCCCGGGGAGCGCCGCCGCCAGGCCGGCGCCGGCGATGATCACCTTCAGGCCGCGCACGCGGGCGTTCTTCGAGTAATCGGCGACCACGTCGGGGTCGCGGTGAGCGCTCGCGACCTTCATCTCGTGGGAGATCCCGCGTTCCTCGAGCTCCTTGGCGGCCTCCTCCATGACCTCCCAGTCGCTCTTCGACCCCATGATGATCCCCACGAGCGGCCCATCCTTCACGTCCAGGTCGTCGAAGGCCCCCTCGGTCTCGACTTCGGGCGCCGCGGTCTCCCTCTCTTGGGTCATGCCTCCACCTTCTCCACTGCGCGCGCTGCGATATCGCGACGCATCTGCTTGCCGTCGAACTGGATCTTCTCCGCCGCGTGATAGGCGCGCTCACGCGCCTCGGCGGGCGAGGAGCCTATGCCGGTCACGTTCAGCACGCGGCCTCCCGCGGTCACGAACTTGCCGTCGACCTCGGCCGTGCCGGCGTGGAAGATCTCCGTCTCGAGACTGTCGATTGCCCTCAGGCCGGCGATCTCGTCTCCCTTCGACGACGACTCCGGATACCCGCGCGAGGCGAGCACCACCGTCACGGCCCAGTCCGAAGACCATTCCGGCTTAGCTCCCGCGAGCCCACCGGCGCGCGTCGAGCGGTCGAGCAGGTCGAGCAGGTCTGACCGCAGCCGCGGGAGGACGGCCTGCGTCTCCGGGTCGCCGAAGCGCACGTTGAACTCGAGCACCTTCGGCCCGGCGGCGGTCATCATCAGGCCCGCGTAGAGCACCCCGTGGAAGGGAGTGCCGCGGCGTCGCAGCTCGTCGACGACCGGCTGGTGGACGAGCTTCGCAAGCGCCTTGACATGGCCGTTGCCGAAGCCGGGCACGGGCGAGTAGCTGCCCATGCCGCCGGTATTGGGGCCCTCGTCGCCCTCGCCGATCCGCTTGTAGTCCCGCGCCGGCGCCAGCGGGATCGCCTGCTCGCCGTCGCAGAGCGCCAAGAGCGACAGCTCCTCTCCCTCGAGGTACTCCTCGAACACGACCTCCGTGGCCCCGAAGCGCATGTCGTCGAAGAAGAGCTTGATCGCAGCCCGGGCCTCGTCCTCCGACTCGGCGATGATCACGCCCTTGCCGGCGGCCAGCACGTCGGCCTTGAGCACAGCCGGGTACGAGGCGTTTGCGAGATGCTCGAGCGCCTCCTTCTTCGTCCGCAGGAGGACGTGCGACGCGGTGGGCACGCCGATCGCCTGCATCAGCTCCTTGGCGAATACCTTCGAGCCCTCGAGCTGCGCGGCAGCGGCTGTGGGCCCGAACGCCCTGATCCCCTTCGCGGCGAGCGCGTCGACGATGCCGGCGACCAGCGGCACCTCCGGGCCGACTACGACGAGATCGACACCTTCCTCCGTGGCGCACGCAACGATCCCGTCGACGTCTTCGGCCGAGACGTCCAGGCACTTCACACGGTCACGCGCAATGCCGGCGTTGCCCGGTGCGGCGATGACGTCCGGGTTCTGCGGGCTGCGCAGCAGCGCACGCACTATGGCGTGCTCCCGGCCGCCGCCGCCGACGACCAGCACCTTTCGGCCGCCGCCTGTCAAAGCTGGGCGATGAAGTCCTCGACGGGGATCGCCGTCAGCGACTCGTAGCGCGCCGTGCCGCGCGAGCCGAGCTCGAGTGACACCCTCGCCATGGTCGCCTCGTCGGGCACCTCGACGATGTTCACGAAATCGAACCGGCCGAGCACGGCCCACTGAGCCACGACCTTCGCCCCCAGCTGCTCGATCTCGTGGTTGACCTCACGGATCCGGGAGGGGTTGTTCTTCACGGTCTGGACGCCCTCCGGCGTGAGCGTGCTGAGCATTACGTACGTGGGCAAACCTTCTCCTCGTTCTGTGTGTTAGGGGGGGACGTGGCCAGACTTCTCGCATATTTCCGCACCAGCCGCAAGCACGTAAGCTAGCTTCGAATTCGCTTGGCCCGCATCCGCTCCATCTCAGTCGCCGTCGGACTTCTCGTGAGCGTTCCTGTGAGCGCGCACGCCGCGAGCCTCGAGGCGTCCCAGGCCTGCTACCCGAACGGCAAGAAGGTGTCGCTGTCGGGCGCGGGCTTCGCACCTGAGGATCCGGTCACGTTCAAGGTGAACGGGCGCAAGATCGGCGGGTCGGCGATCACCGACGCTGACGGAAGCTTCCGCGCGAACTATCCGCCGCCCACCGCGGAAACCGAGGACCGCCTCGTGATCCGGGCGACGGACTCCGTGGGCACGACGGCCAAGACCGTGGTGTTCGTCACCGTGAGGCGCGGCTTCCGGGCGAACCCCGACACGACGACCAACGTCCGCACCTGGAGGGCCGTATTCAAGCTGTTCGGCTTTGGTGCAGGCCGCAAGGCGTTCGTCCACTACATCGATCCGGACGGCAAGCACCGGAAGACGATCAAGCTCGGCAGGCTGAAGGGCCCGTGCGGGCGGCTGAAGACGGAGAGGCGGCGCGTGCTGCCCTTCCGCAACCCGGACACCGGCCGCTGGAAGCTGCAGTTCGACACCCGGCGGCGCTTCTCCCGAAAGACCACGAACAAGCGCGTCATCCCGGTCAAGGTCTTCCTCGGCTGAATCCGGGCGCCCAGGCGCCCAGTTCGACCGAGGTGAGCTTTACGCTCGCCCCATGAACGATCAACTCGCCGCACTCCAGCCGTCACAGCGCGATGTTCTGCGCCTCGCCGGCGCCGTCACCTTCGCCGCCGGCATCTTCGTTCTCCTGATCCGCAAGGGGGAGGACTGGGCCGACTTTCCGGTGCTGCTCGTCCTCGCCATCCCATGCGTTCTCTTCTACGGGCTGGGCATCGGCGCGCTCAGCTTCGGTCCCGACGACGAGGGGCGCGACGGGCTATCGGCGTGGCGCGCGACCTCGCTCGTGCTCGGCATCATCTTCGTGCCGCTCGCGCTGTCGCAGCTGGTCGAGACGATCGGCGGGGACCCCGACAAGTCGGGCTGGGTCTTCATCATCTTCCTATTCACCGCGGCCGCCGCGGCGAACGCCGCGATGAACCACGCCCTCCGCTACGGAGCGCTCCTCGCCGGGGTCTCACTGATCATCAGCTGGATCTCGCTCTGGGACGCGATCGTGGACCCGTCGGCCACGGCAATTCGCTGGCTGTTCCTGCTCGTGGCCGCCGCCCTGGCGGGCGCCGCGGTCATGCTGGGCAGCGACAGGCGCGAATCGCCTGAGCTCGTGACGGCGGCGGGCATCGCCGCTGTGGCGGCCGGCGTCACCGCACTCTTCGCGGTCGCGGGCGCGCTCATAGGCGCCTCCGTCTTCTCGGCATTCGGCACCGAGCCGGACTTGTCCGGAGGCATCCAGCAGCGCGACGAATGGGACGTCCTCCTGCTGGCCGTCTCGGTAGCGCTCATCTGGTACGGGGCGAAGGCGCCTTGGCGCGGCCCCGCGTACGTCGGAGCCTTCGGCCTCCTGGCGTTCGTGCTCAGTACCGGCACCGACATCGCCTCGCTGGTCCAGGGCGAGGAGGCCAGCACCGGCTTCTTCGGCTGGCCGTTGCTGCTGCTCCTCGTGGGCGGCGCGGCGCTCGCGGCCGGGCTCGTGGGCGGAGGCGGTGGCGCGGGCGGTGGCAGCAGACCTGCGGCCACCGCGCCAACGGAAGCCCTGCCGCCGCGCGACGGGCCTCCGCCCGCGGCGCCTTAGGCCGCGGCCGCTGAGTTGACGGCGGCCGTCTTCGAGAACGCCAACTCGCCGTCGGCGGCGTCGGCCGACACGGTGTCGCCCTCGCGGAACTCGCCTTCGAGCAGCTTCAGGGCGAGCTTGTCCACCAGCTGCTTCTGGATGACTCGCTTGAGCGGCCGCGCGCCGTAGGTCGGGTCGTAGCCCAGGTTCCCGAGCAGCGTCATCGCGTCGTCGGTCAGCTCGATCTCGACGCCCTTGTCGCGCAGGCGGTGGGCGAGGCGGCCGGTCTGCATCTTCACGATCGTCGCGATCTGCTCGCGGCTGAGCTGGTCGAACTGGACGACTTCGTCCAGGCGGTTGATGAACTCGGGCTTGAAGGTGGCCTCGACGCCGGCCATCCCGCCGGCCACGTTCGAGGTCATGATCAGCACGGTGTTCTTGAAGTCGACCGTGCGGCCCTGGCCGTCGGTCAGGCGCCCATCGTCCATCAGCTGGAGCAGGACGTTGAAGACCTCGGGCGCAGCCTTCTCGATCTCGTCCAGCAGGACGACCGAGTAGGGCCGGCGGCGGACCGCCTCCGTTAGCTGGCCGCCCTCCTCGTAGCCCACGTAGCCAGGCGGCGCGCCGACGAGCCGGGCCACGGAGTGCTTCTCCATGTACTCCGACATGTCGATCCGCACCATCGCCTGCTCGGAGTCGAACATGAACTCGGCCAGCGCGCGGGCGAGCTCGGTCTTGCCCACGCCCGTTGGGCCCATGAAGAGGAAGGTGCCGATCGGGCGGTTGGGGTCCTGGAGCCCGGCGCGACTGCGGCGCAGCGCGTTCGAGACCGCCTCGACGGCCTCGTCCTGCCCGACCACCCGCTCGTGAAGCCGCCCCTCCATGTGGACGAGCTTCTCGACCTCGCCTTCCATCAGCTTCGACACCGGGATGCCGGTCCACTTGCCGACGACCTCGGCCACGTCCTCCTCGTCGACCTCCTCCTTGAAGAAGCGGCGGTCGCCCGACGCGCGCGACTCTGCCTCTGCAAGGGCGGACTCGAGCTCTGGGATGTCTCCGTAGCGGAGCTTCGCCGCGGTCTCGAGGTCGGCCTCACGCTCGGCCCGCTGGACCTCACGGTGCACGGTCTCGAGCCGCTTCTTCAGGTCCCCGATCGCGTCCAGTGCCGACTTCTCGTGCTGCCACTCGGCGGTCATGCCGGACGCCTGCTCGCGCAGGTCGGCAAGCTCTCGCTCGATGGCCTCGCGGCGCGCCTTGGACGCGTCGTCCTTCTCCTTGGCCAGCGCCTTCTCCTCGATCTCGAGCTGCATGATCCGCCGCTGTACCTCGTCGATCTCCGTGGGGACGGAGTCGATCTCCATCCGCACACGCGACGCGGCCTCGTCGATGAGGTCGATCGCCTTGTCGGGAAGGAACCGGTCGGCGATGTAGCGATGCGAAAGCATCGCGGCCGCCACGATCGCCGTGTCCTGGATGCGCACGTGGTGGTGGCTCTCGTAACGCTCCTTGAGACCGCGCAGGATTGCGATCGTGTCCTCGACGCTCGGCTCGTCTACCAGCACCGGCTGGAAGCGGCGCTCGAGGGCGGCGTCCTTCTCGATGTGCTTGCGGTACTCGTCGAGCGTCGTGGCACCGACCGCGCGCAGCTCGCCGCGCGCGAGCATCGGCTTCAGCAGGTTGGCCGCATCCACGGCACCCTCGGCCGCGCCGGCTCCGACGATCGTGTGCAGCTCGTCGAGGAACAGGATGATCCGGCCCTGCGCCTCGGCGATCTCCTTGAGGACCGCCTTCAGCCGGTCCTCGAACTCGCCGCGGTACTTCGCGCCTGCAATCAGGGCGCCGATGTCGAGGGAGATGACACGCCGGTCGCGCAGCGACTCGGGCACGTCGCCCGACACGATCCGCTGGGCGAGCCCCTCGACGATCGCGGTCTTGCCGGTCCCCGGCTCGCCGATCAGCACCGGGTTGTTCTTCGTCCGGCGCGAGAGCACCTGGATGACGCGGCGGATCTCGTCGTCACGGCCGATGACGGGGTCGAGCTTGCCCTGTTCGGCCGCCTGCGTGAGGTCGCGCCCGAACTTCTCCAGCGCCTGGTACTTGTCCTCGGGATTCTGATCAGTCACACGGTGCGGGCCGCGTACCTCCTGGACAGCGCTCGCCAGCACATCGCGGCCGGCGCCGGCGTCCACCTGCGGATCGGCCGCGAGGGCGAGCAACAGGTGCTCGGTCGAGACGTATTCGTCGCCGAAGCCGCGCGCCTCCTCGTCTGCCCGGTTCAGCGTCTCGATCGTGCGCTGGTCGAGGCTGGGCGCCTGCGTGGCGTCTCCCGTGACCTCGGGCAGGGCATCCAACTCCTCGTTGGCCTTGCGCCGCACGGCCTCGGGGTCGGCGTTCGCGTGCCGCAGGACGGGCACGACGATCCCGCCGTCCTGCTCGAGCAGGCTCACGAGCAGGTGGAGCGGATCAACCTGCGTGTTGCGCTTCGCGGCCGCGAGCTTCTGTGCCGCCGCGAGCGCTTCCTGGGACTTGATAGTGAAGCGGTCAGGATGCATAAAATCTAAGTCCCTTTATAGCAAGCGTGTCCACGCGTGTCCACGCGTGTCCACGGGTCTTCACGCGCCAAGCGTACGGCTCGCGCCGACCGACTGCCGCCAGACGGTCCATATATGTCCGTCTGGCGGCAGTCGATGCCTGAGTCGCGCTAGCGCGAGGGCCGCTGCACCTGGATCCGCACGGACTTGGACCCGCGTGGGACCAACGCCTGCTCGGGCGGCTGGTAGGGCACGAGCTCGGCCCTGAAGCTGCGCCTGACGCGCTCGATCTCCGCCTCCAGCTGCCTGCGCATCTGCTCTGCGCGGCGCTCCATGCGGTCGACCCGCCTGCGCATCTGCGCGAGCTCCGACTCGAGCTCGAAGACCCGCTCGACGCCGGCCAGGTTCATGCCCAGCTCGCTCGTGAGCTCCTGGATGCGACGCAGCCGCTCGACGTCCTGCTGCGAGAAAAGGCGCGTCCCCTTGGGAGACCGCTGCGGCTCGATCAGGCCGCGCTGCTCGTAGATGCGCAGCGTCTGGGGATGCATCCCGGCCAGCTCGGCCGCCACCGAGATCATGTACACGGGCCGGTCGCGGTCGGGCTGCTCGGCCATCACGAGCTCCCCTTGGTGAAGAGACGGTCGCGCGGATTGCCGTTCAGGACCTCGGCGAGATCATCAACCGCCTCCGCCTGCTCCTTCGAGAGCGTCTTCGGAACCTCGACGGAGAGCCGGTAGCGGATGTCTCCGCGGCCCTTGCCTCCGAGCCGCGGCGGCCCCTCGCCGCGCAGGCGCTGGACTGTGCCGTGCTGCGTCCCGGCCGGCACGCGGATGCGCTTCGAGCCCGACAGCGTGGGCACCTCCACGGTGGCGCCACGAATTGCCTCGACGATCGTGATCGGCACCTCCACCTCGAGGTTCTCGGCCTTGCGCTTGAAGACCGGGCTGTCGGCGACGCGTGTGATCACGTAAAGGTCGCCGGCCGGCCCGTTGCGGCGGCCGGGCTCGCCCTTGCCGGCCAGCCGGACTCGGCTGCCGTCGCGCACGCCGGCCGGGATGTTCACCTTGTAGCGCTTCACCTGGCGCGTCTGGCCGCTGCCCGAGCACGTGCTGCACCGCTCCTTGATCTCGGTGCCGGTGCCACCGCAGACGTGGCAGGGCTGGGAGATCGAGAAAAGTCCCTGCGACTCTGCCTCCACCCCGCGGCCGTTGCAAGCCGAGCAGACGGTCGGCGTGGTGCCGGGCTTCGCGCCCGTGCCGCGGCACGTGGGGCACGGCGCCGCGACGGCCACCGTGACGGGCAGCTGCGCGCCCTCCATGGCCTGCTCGAACGAGACGTGCACCTCGGTCTCGAGGTCGCGCCCGCGCTCCGGCCGGGTCCGCGCTCCGGCCGATCCACCCATGCCGGGCCCGCCGCCACCGAAGAGGTCGGACAGGATGTCGCCGATCCCGCCGAAGCCGCCGGGGCCGGGCCGGAACGAGCCGGGATCGAAGCCGCCGCCGAACAGGCCGCCACCCTGGTCGTACTGCTTGCGCTTCTCGGGGTCGGACAGGATGCCGTAGGCCTCCTGGACCTCCTTGAAGCGTTCCTCGGACTGCTTGTCGCCGGCGTTCTGGTCGGGGTGATGCTTGCGCGCGAGCTTGCGGTACGCCCGCTTGATCTCGTCGGCCGACGCCTTCTTGTCGACCCCGAGGGCCTTGTACGGGTCCTTGACGGCCGGCATCAGGCCGACACCACCACGCGCGCCGGACGGAGCACCGTCTCACCCGACTTGTAGCCCTTCTCCACCACCTCGAGGACCAGCCCGGACTCGTCGGCCTGGCGCGTGGACAGCGCCTCGTGCAGGGTCGGGTCGAACGGCTCGCCCTCGGGGCTGAAGCCCTGGATGCCCTCGCGTTCGAGCACGGCCACAAGCTGGGCATGCACCATCCGGACGCCGTCGGCGAGATGCTGCTCGCCCTCCCCCGCCGACTCGAGCGCGCGCTCGAGGTTGTCGAGCACCGGCAACAGATCCCGGACGAGGCCGGCCTTGGCACGCTCGCCGGCCTGAGCGGAGTCGCGCGCCGCCCGCTTGCGGAAGTTGTCGAGCTCGGCCCGCGTGCGCTGGGCGAGATCGAGGTACTCGTCCCGCTCGCGCTCGGCCTTCGCGAGGGGCTCCTCCTCGGGCTCGGGCGCGACCGCGGCGTCGACCGCGTGCTCGGCGACGTCGTCGCCCTCGTCAGGCGCCGGCTCGGGAGCAGCCTTCTCCTTCAGCTGCTCCCGGACGGCGTCCTCGTTCGGGCGAGCCCGCTCCACTACTTGTCACCGCCCGTGCCCTCGGGGGTATCCACGACCTCGGCGTCGACGACCTCCTCGTCGTCCTCAGCCGCAGCATCTTCGGATGCGCCGTTCGTGGAGGCCTCCTGCTGGGCGGCGGCCGCAGCGTACATCTGCTCGGAGACCTTGTGGAACGCCTGCTGGAGCGCGTCGGTCTTCGAGCGGATCTCGTCTGTGTCCTCCGACTCGAGCACGTCCCGGACGGCCTTGATGGCCTCCTCGATCTCCGACTTCGAGCCCTCGTCGACCTGGTCGCCCAGCTCGCCGAGCTGCTTCTCGGCCTGGTAGGCCGCGTTCTCGGCGACGTTGCGTGCCTCGGCGAGCTCGCGCATCTTGCGGTCCTCGTCCGCATGCGACTCGGCGTCCTTCACCATGCGCTCGATCTCCTCGTCGGAGAGGCCGGAGCCCGCCTTGATCTCGATCTTCTGCTCCTTGCCGGTGCCGAGGTCCTTCGCCGACACGCTCAGGATGCCGTTGGCGTCGATGTCGAAGCCGACCTCGATCTGCGGCATGCCGCGCGGCGCCGGCGGGATCCCCGTCAGCTGGAACTTGCCGAGCGACTTGTTGTAGGTGGCCATCTCGCGCTCTCCCTGGAGCACGTGCACCTCGACCGACGGCTGGTTGTCCTCGGCCGTCGAGAAGACCTCCGACTTGCGCGTCGGAATAGTGGTGTTGCGCTCGATGAGCTTCGTCATCACGCCGCCCTTGGTCTCGATGCCGAGCGTAAGCGGGGTGACGTCGAGCAGGAGGACGTCCTTCACGTCACCCGCCAGGACACCCGCCTGGATCGCGGCGCCGACGGCGACGACCTCGTCGGGATTCACGCCCTTGTGCGGGTCCTTGCCGGTCAGCTCCTTGACCTTCTCCTGCACGGCGGGCATGCGCGTCATGCCGCCCACCAGCACCACGTGGTTGATGTCGTCCTTGCCGCTGCCGGAGTCGGACATCGCCCGCTTCACCGGCCCGACGACGCGGTCGATCAGGTCGGCAGTGAGCTCGTTCAGCTTCGCTCGCGTCAGGCGCATGTCGAGGTGCTTGGGCCCCGACTGGTCGGCGGTCACGAACGGCAGGTTGATCTGCGTCTCCTGCGTGGTCGACAGCTCGACCTTCGCCTTCTCCGCGGCCTCGTAGAGGCGCTGGAGAGCCATCTTGTCCGAGGCCAGGTCGATGCCCTGCGAGGCCTTGAACTCCTTCACCATCCAGTCGACGATCGCCTTGTCGAAGTTGTCGCCACCGAGGTGGTTGTCGCCGGCGGTCGCCTTCACCTCGAAGACGCCCTCGCCGATCTCGAGCACCGACACGTCGAACGTGCCGCCGCCGAGGTCGAAGACGAGGATCGTCTGGTCGGCCGCCTCCTTGTCGAGACCGTAGGCGAGCGCCGCCGCGGTCGGCTCGTTGATGATGCGCTTGACCTCGAGACCCGCGACCTTCCCGGCGTCCTTGGTCGCCTGTCGCTGGTCGTCGTTGAAGTACGCGGGGACAGTGATGACCGCGCTGTCCACCGACTCCCCGAGGAACGACTCGGCGTCGGCCTTCAGCTTCTGCAGGATCATGGCGCTGATCTCGGGCGGGGAGAACTCCTTGCCGCCCGCCGACACCCGCGCGTCGCCGTTCTGGCCGCGGATGACCTTGAACGGCACCATCGTCTCCTCCTCCTTGACCTCGGCCTCCTTGCGGCCCATGAAGCGCTTGACGGAGAAGACGGTGTTCTCGGGGTTGGTTACGGCCTGGCGCTTCGCGACCGCACCCACGAGCCGCTCGCCGCCCTGCGTGAACGCGACTACCGACGGCGTGGTGCGGGCACCCTCGCTGTTCTCGATGACCTTCGGCTCGCCACCTTCGAGCACGGCCATGCACGAGTTCGTGGTTCCCAGGTCGATTCCAATGGTCTTAGCCATGATCTGTTCCTTTCTCAGAA
>Ga0299907_10003118_pt1 | contig 10525 bp, 8 predicted proteins | sample RVTome_16_FD_198680 | JGI IMG/M metagenome (GOLD analysis project Ga0299907, IMG submission 198680) | Soil microbial communities from uranium-contaminated site in the Upper Colorado River Basin, Wyoming, United States - RVT152D67 (version 2) ... | reverse complement strand
CGCACGAGCGCGGTCAGGGCGACGATCGACCACGCCCAGGTCAGGCCGCCGGTCTCGTGCAGCCAGATGAGGATCTCGGTGAGGAGGTCCTCGATCGGCGAGAGGACGCCGGCGACGATCACGTCTTGACTCTCGAGCGGAGCAGCGGGAACACCGTCTGGTCGTGCGCATAGTCCACGCCGCCGTGGCTCCACGGGTTACAACGCAGGACGCGCCAGCCGGCGAGCACCGTGCCGCGTACGAGACCGAACTCGCGAAATGCGTCGAGCGCGTATTGCGAGCAGCTCGGGTGGTACTTGCAGGTGCCGGGCGGAGTGAGCAGGCCGAACGTGTACCGCCACGCGTAGACGAGCGCGATACCCGCGTACCTCACGAGCGGACCTTTTCGAGCGCGCTCGAGATCTCGCTCGCGAGCCAGTCCGGGCCGCGCGTCTGCGCCGGCTCGGCAAGACCCGGGCGAGCGACCAGCACGTAGTCGTGCCCGGCGGGGACGCTCGGGAGGAGCCCTCGCCACGCCTCCCGGAGGAGGCGCTTCACCTTGTTGCGCACGACCGCCGAGCCCACCGACCGCGGGACCGCGAGGCCGAGGCGCGGGTCTCCGTCGGAATCCTCGTCACGCGGGAACCAGTGGAGGACGAGATAGCGCGTCGAAGCCGACGTGCCGCGGCGATACACGTCGTCGAAGTCCCGCGATCGCGACAGGCGATGCCGACGCTGCACCGTTACCGCGCAGAGCCGGAATCCGCGAGCGCGGGTTCCGATCGCGCGAAGATCCCCGAAGGCGTCCGCCTCGCGGCCGGTGCGTTTGTGTTCATCACCGCCGGGCTCAAGCAGACAGGCGCTTCCGACCTCTCGCGCGGCGGCGCTTCAGGATTGCGCGACCGGCGCGCGAGGACATGCGCGCTCGAAACCCGTGCCGCCGCTTGCGTCGGCGGACGTTCGGCTGGTAGGTGCGTTTCACGTCGTCGGCGTCGTTCGAGGAGGGGCCCGTCCGGGCCGAAGGCGGAGTATAGACAACGGGTTCTTGCGTGACGTTTTCCACAATCTCGGATGGCCGTGCGGGCGGTGAAAAGCGCTGCTCAGGAGGGGCGTCGGTTGCCAGGCGAAAGAACGCCCGGCGCTTCTTCCACAGGTGTGGAAAGTAGTGTGGATCACATAAAAACCCTGCAAAATGCGGCTATTTTCATCCACAGGCGCCTGGAAGGGCGCTTTGGAACGCTGCTATGCTCGCCCCTTCTCATCGACCCCGAGGAAGTGCGAGGGCGGGTGGAGCACCGAGCGGACGCGACCGCGGAGAGCATGTGGGACGCCCTCGGCGGGCGGCTGAAGGAGATCCTCTCGGAGACGGTCTGGGATACCTGGTTCGCGCAGGCGGAGCCGGTTTCGTACGGCAACGGCGGGCTCGTCGTCGCCGTGCCGAACGACTTCATCCGCGGCTGGATCGTGAGCCACTTCGAAGAGCCGGTGTCGACCGCGGCACGGGAGACGCTCGGGCGGGAGCTCGACGTCTCCTTCTCCGTCGGCGAGTGGGTCGATCCGCCGGTCGAGACGGCTGCGGGCGGGCCCGCGAGCGCCGGCGCTCCCGGCAGACATGCCCGCGAGCACGATGCCGAGCTCGGGTTTCGCGACGGGCAGGCGTCCGCGCTCAACCCCAAGTACACCTTCGACCTCTTCATCATCGGATCGTCGAACCGCTTCGCACACGCCGCCGCGCTCGCTGTCGCGGAAGCGCCGGCGCAGGCGTACAACCCGCTCTTCATCTACGGAGGGACCGGCCTCGGCAAGACGCATCTCCTCCAGGCGATCGGTCACTACGTCGCGCAGCACTCACGGCGGCTCACACGCCGTTACGTGACGAGCGAGACGTTCATGAACGACTTCATCGACTCGCTCCGCGACAAGCGGATCGAGGGCTTCAAGCGCCGCTACCGCAACTACGACGTCCTGCTCGTCGACGACATCCAGTTCTTCGAGGGCAAGGAGCGGATCCAGGAGGAGTTCTTCCACACCTTCAACTCCCTGTACGAGGGCGGGGCGCAGATCATCATCTCGTCCGATCGCCCGCCCCGCGAGATCGCCACGCTCGAGCAGCGACTTCGCTCGCGGTTCGAGTGGGGGCTGATCACCGACATCCAGCCGCCTGACCTCGAGACCCGGATCGCCATCCTGCGCAAGAAGGTGAACACGGAGCGCATCGCGATCGCCGACCCGGAGGTCCTCACGTTCATTGCCGGCCGCGTCTCCTCCAACATCCGCGAGCTCGAAGGGGCGCTGACGCGCGTGGTCGCGTTCTCGTCGCTCACCGACCGGGCGATGACCGTCGAGCTCGCCGATCACGTGCTCAAGGACGTCTTCCCTCAGGGCACGGCCGCGCCCGAGGTCACGATCCCACGGATCCAGGAGGCCGTCTCGGGCCGTTTCGGGGTCACGATCGACGAGCTCGTGAGCCCGCGGCGATCACAGTCGGTCGCATACCCGCGTCAGGTCGCGATGTACCTCTGCCGCGAGCTCACGGACTCCTCGCTTCCGAAGATCGGGAGGGAGTTCGGGAACCGCGACCACACGACGGTGATGCACGCGACGCAGAAGATCACGCGGCTCATCAGCGAGGACCGCACTGTGTACAACCTCGTGCAAGAGTTGACCGCGAGTATCAAGCAGAGCCGCTGACGTGTGGATGGTCGAGGACGCGACCCGGGGACGTGTGGGTCCCGTGGGTGCAGGCACACAGGTTTGTCCACCGCCGTTTTCCCCGCACATCCGGCAGAATCCACCCGTCGTCCCCGTCATTCACACTCCTACTACGTCTACAAGGTTCTCTCTTAAGTAATGACCACAGAGCTAGCCGCCACCACCGAGCTGCATGCGACCTGTTCGCGGGACGCCCTCGCTGCGGCGCTCGGCACCGTCTCGAGAGGTCTCTCGACGCGGGGAGCGGTCCAGGTCCTGAACGGGATCCTCCTCCGAGCCGACGAGGGCAAGCTCGTGCTGGCCGCCACGGACATGGAGCTCTCGATTCGGGCGAGCATCGAGGGAGAGGTGTCGGGAGACGGAGCGGTCGTCGTGCCCGGAAGGCTCCTGACGGATCTCGTACGGCTGCTTCCGGACGAATCCGTACGACTCGTCCACGAGGAGGGCGACGGAGTCCTCACCATCACGTCGGGAAGCCACTCGTCGCGCCTCAACGTCTACAGCGCCGAGGACTTCCCGCGGCTCCCGCCGACGGACGTCTCGATGCACACCATCGCCGTGCAGGCGCTCCTCGAGACGATCGAGAAGGTCGCGCGCGCTGCGTCGCGTGACGAGTCGCGACCCGTCCTGACCGGGATCCTCGTGCGATTCGAGGGAGACCGCCTCGTGATGGCCGCGACCGACTCCTACCGGCTCGCCGTCAAGGAGACGGAGCTCGCGGGGAGCGGAGCGGATCTCGACGCGATCATCCCCGCTCGTGCGCTCCAGGAGCTGGCCCGGATCGCCGCGGGGGCCGACGAGGTCCAGCTCGGCGTTCACGAGAACCACGTCATCTTCGGCACGGGCGACGTCTGGCTGACGAGCCGACGCATCGACGGGCAGTTTCCGAACTACAAGCAGCTCCTGCCCGAGGCCTTCGAGGCCGAGATCACGACGACGCGTGAGCCGTTGCTGCACGTCATCCGGCGAGCCGGGGTCCTCGCGCAGCGGAATGCACCGCTGCGCCTCCGTTTCGCGGACGGGGAGCTCGGCGTCTCCGCGCAGACGCAGGACGTCGGCGAGGCGCACGAGACGCTGCCGGTGGACTACGCCGGCGAGCCGCTCGAGATCGGGTTCAACCCGGACTTCCTGCGCGACGGGCTCGAGGCCGTCTCGGACGACAGGGTGCAGCTGAAGCTCATCAACCCGCTGCGACCCGGTCTGATCGTCTCGCCCGACGAGAGCTTCTGGTACCTGATCATGCCGATCCGGCTCCCTGACTGACCGCTCCGGCCTGGTCGTCCACGGGGTCACGCTCCGAAACTTCCGCTCGTACGCGCGGCTCGACCTGGAGCTCAAGCCCGGCGTGGTGCTGGTTACGGGCCCGAACGGCGCCGGCAAGACGAACCTGCTCGAGGCGTTGCACGTCGGGACGCAGGGCTTCTCGCCGCGCTCGCGGAGCGACGCCCAGCTCGTCAGCTTCGGGGCAACGGGCGGCAAGGTCCGGCTGCGGGGCTCGAACGGGGGCTCCCCGTTCGAGACGGAGATCGGGCTCGGCCCGCGCGACGCCCGTCGCGCACGCCTCAACGGCGGTGCCCTGAGCTCGGCCGAGCAGCTGCGCCACGAGCTCCGGACGCTCGTGTTCACTCCCGACCGCCTCGCCGTGGTGAAGGGCGCGCCGGCGACCAGGCGCGCCTACCTCGACCGCACGCTCGCGCGTCTCTTCCCCGCGCGGGCCTCGGTGCCCGTCGAGTACGCCGCGGCCGTCGGGCAGCGAAACGCTGCGTTGCGCCGCCTCTCGGCCGGCGCCTCCTCACGCGAGGCGCTGACCCCCTGGACGGAGGCGGTGACGGCGCTGGGCTCCGCGCTCGTCGACGCGAGGCGCGAGACGCTCGCGCTGCTCGCACCGGCGTTCGCGGCGACCGCCGGCGAGCTCGGGCTCGAGAACGCCGAGCTCGAGTACGAAGGGGAGAAGGCCACCGTCGCCGAGTACGACGAGCGGCTCGCGAGGGACCTCGAGCGCGGGCTCACCGGCGCCGGTCCTCACCTCCACGACGTCGTCGTCCGCTCGGGGACGCGCGAGCTCCGGAGCTTCGGCTCGCAGGGGGAGCAGCGGGTTGCCGTGCTCGCCCTCGTGCTGGCGGAGGCGGAGACGCTCGCCGAGCGGACCGGTTCGGCGCCGCTCGTCCTGCTCGACGACGTCCTCTCGGAGCTCGACGAGGACCGCCGACGAGCGCTTGCGACGATCGTCTCGCGGAACCGCCAGGTGGTCGTGACGGCGACGTCGGCAGCGGCGTTTCCCGCAGAGCCCTCCCAGTCGCTCGCCGTATCGTTCGGTGAAGTGAAGGCCGCGTAGAGATGGAACGGATCGGAGACTCGGTGGGCAGGGAGCTCTCTCGAAGCGCGGGAGGCGCCGGCGCCGCCCTCGCGGAGATCGTCGCGGCTTGGCCGGAGGCGGTCGGCGTAGAGGTGGCGAGGCAGGCGTGGCCGCTCCGCCTCGGACGTGACGGGACGCTGCACGTCGCCACGTCCTCCGCGACCTGGGCATTCGAGCTCGACCGACTCGCGGGCCAGTTGAGCGAGCAGCTCGCGGCGGCTCTCGGGCCCTCCTCGCCGGCGAAGATCAGCTTCCGCGTGGGACCGATTCCCGAGCCCGAGTCGGCCCGACCGACGGCTGCGCCGGACGTCCTCGAGGCCACGCCGGAGGCGGCCTCCGAGGCGGCGGCGATCGCCTCCCAGGTGGACGATCCGGAGCTCCGCGAGCTCGTCGCCAGAGCGGCCCGTGCGAGCCTCTCGAGGGCCCGGTCCGGCCGCCATTTCTGATACACTTCTCGCAGCCCGCAAAACGTCGATTTGCAGGGCTTTTTCTATTGGCCGAAGCAGCCTACACCGCAAAGGACATCACGGTCCTGGAAGGCCTCGAGCCGGTCCGTCTGCGGCCCGGTATGTACATCGGGTCGACCGGGTCGCGAGGCCTACATCACCTCGTCTACGAGGCAGTCGACAACGCGGTCGACGAGGCCCTCGCCGGCCGCAACGACCTGGTCGAGGTGACGATCCATCCGGACAACTCCGTCACCGTCCGGGACGCCGGCGCAGGCATCCCCGTCGACATGATCGACGAGCAGGGACTGCCCGCGCTCACGGTCGTCCTGACGAAGCTCCACGCGGGCGGCAAGTTCGGCGGCGAGGGCTACAAGGTCTCGGGCGGGCTGCACGGCGTCGGCATCTCGGTCGTGAACGCGCTGTCGGAGTGGCTCGTCGCCGAGGTGAAGCGAGACGGGAAGGTCTACCGGCAGGAGTTCGCGCGCGGCGAGCCGACCGATGACATGCAGACGATCGGCGTCGCGCCGAAGAGCGAGTCCGGGACGACGATCTCGTTCCTCCCCGACTCCGAGATCTTCGAGGAGACGGAGTTCGACGCGGCGACGCTGACCCAGCGCCTGCGCGAGACGGCGTTTCTCACCCAGGGCCTCCGGATCGTTCTCAGTGACGAGCGTGCCGGCGGCAAGACGGAGGAATTCCACTACGAGGGCGGGATCCGCGACTTCGTCTCGTACATCAACGGGTCGAAGGACACCGTCCACAAGCACGTGGTCTACGTCGAGGGCGAGAACGGTGACGACCAGGTGGAGATCGCGATGCAGTGGAACAACTCGTACGTCGAGTCCGTCTTCTCCTTCGCGAACAACATCAACACGACCGAGGGAGGAGCCCACCTCTCGGGCTTCCGCTCGGCGCTGACGGGCACCCTCAACCGGTATGCCCGCGACAAGGGACTGCTGAAGGAGAAGGAGGAGAACCTCGAGGGCGACGACGCGCGCGAAGGCCTCGCGGCGGTCATCTCGGTCAAGCTCCAGAACCCGCAGTTCGAGGGGCAGACGAAGACCAAGCTCGGGAATCCGGGCATCGAGGGGCTCGTCAAGACGACCGTGAACCAGAAGCTGGCCGAGTACCTCGAGGAGAACCCGACCGACGCCCGGCAGATCATCACGAAGGCGATCTCCGCCGCGCGCGCCCGCCAGGCAGCGCGCAAGGCGCGCGAGCTGACTCGACGCAAGAGCGCGCTCGAGTCGAACTCGCTGCCCGGCCGCCTCGCCGACTGCCAGATCAACGACCCCGAGTCCGCGGAGCTGTTCCTCGTCGAGGGCGCGTCCGCCGGCGGGTCCGCGGTCGATGCCCGCGACCGCACGTTCCAGGCGATCCTCCCGATGCGGGGGAAGGTGATCAACGCCGAGAAGAACCGGATCAACAAGGTCCTCTCGAACGAGGAGATCCAGTCGGTCATCACGGCGATCGGAACCGGGATCGCCGAGGACTTCGACATCTCCAAGCTCCGCTACCACCGGATCATCGTCATGACGGACGCCGACGTCGACGGCGCCCACATCCGCACGCTCATCCTGACCTTCCTCTACCGGCAGATGCCCGAGCTCGTCGACCGCGGCCACGTCTACATCGCCGTCGCGCCGCTCTACCGCGTGAAGATCGGGAACGTCCAGCGGTACGTCGAGAAGGAGTCGCAGCTCGAGGACCTCCTCGTCCGCGAGCGCGTCAAGGACATGGACGCGACCGACCGCGACGGGAACACGCAGAAGCTCACCGAGGGCCGCTACGGCAAGTTCGCGCGAGTGCTGCACGAGTTCGACGGGTGGGCTTCGAGGCTGCGCGAGGACTTCGGAGCCGCGGCCGGCAACTTCGTCATCGATCACCGCATCGTCGAGACCGACGCGGCCGGGATCGCGGACGCGCTCGGCGAGCTCGAGTCGAACGGGTACGAGCTGTCGGTGCTCTCCTCGGACGACGGCGGCTCGACGCTCCGCGTCGTCGAGCGCGAGACCGGCGCGGCCGCCAGCGTGGTCGTCCCCGTCGAGCTCCTCGCGTCGCCGATCTACGCGAACGTCCGGAAGACGTACGCGCGCCTCGCGGAGCTGGTCGGCCGTCCGCCGTTCACGCTCTCCTTCGGGAAGAAGACTCGCAACCCGGAGACGTTCGGCCAGCTCCGCGAGATGGCGCTGGAGCTCGCGAAGGAGGGCATCCAGGTCGGTCGCTTCAAGGGCCTCGGCGAGATGGACGCCGAAGAGCTCGCCGAGACGACGATGAACCCGGCGAACCGGATGCTCATCCGCGTGGAGGTCGAGGACGCCGCCGCGGCGGATCAGGTGTTCTCCACGCTCATGGGCGACCAGGTGGAGCCGAGGCGGGCGTTCATCGAGGAGAACGCGCGCGAGGTGAAGTTCCTGGATGTCTGATGTGACCGAGCCGCTCGGCTCGGGCCGCATCGAGCCGCGCGAGCTCGAGCAGGAGATGCGCTCGAGCTTCCTCGACTACGCGATGAGCGTCATCGTCGCGCGGGCGCTGCCGGACGTCCGCGACGGGCTCAAGCCCGTGCACCGGCGGATCCTGTACGCGATGCACGAGTCCGGCCTGCAGCCGAACCGCGCCCGGCTCAAGTCCGCGCGGGTCGTGGGTGACGTCATGGGTAACTACCACCCGCACGGCGACCAGGCGATCTACGACACGCTCGTCCGCATGGCGCAGCCGTTCTCGCTGCGCTACCCGCTCGTCGACGGTCAGGGGAACTTCGGGAACATCGACGACTACCCGGCGGCCGCGATGCGCTACACCGAAGCGCGGCTCACGCGGCTCGCCACGGAGATGCTGCGCGACATCGACGCCGACACCGTCGAGTTCGCGCCGAACTACGACGAGTCGCGGCGGGAGCCGAGCGTCCTGCCGTCGCGCTTCCCGAACCTCCTCGTCAACGGCTCGGCGGGGATCGCCGTGGGGATGGCGACGAACATGCCGCCGCACCGCCTCGCCGAGGTCGCGGACGCGATCGTCGAGCTGATCGACAAGCCGGACGCGAACGTCGAAGACCTGATGAAGCACGTCAAAGGTCCAGATTTTCCGACCGGCGCCATCGTCCTCGGGCGAAGCGGCATCCGCGACGCCTACCGGACCGGGCGCGGACGCGTCGTGATGCGCGCGCGCGCTCACGTGGAGGAGCTCCGCGGCGGCCGGACGGCGATCATCGTCACCGAGCTGCCCTACGGCGTGAAGAAGGGCGGCGACACGGGCGTCATCAAGAAGATCGCCGACCTGGTGACGGAGAAGGTGCTCACCGAGATCTCGGACGTGAAGGACCACTCCGACCGCACGGGCATGCGCATCCAGATCGATCTCAAGCGCGAGGCGATCCCGCAGGTCGTCCTCAACAAGCTCTTCAAGCACACGCCTCTCCAGACGACCTTCGGCTACAACGCCGTCGCGCTCGTCGACGGCGTGCCGCGCACGCTCTCGCTGCTCGAGCTCGTGCAGCACTACCTCGACTACCAGCGTGAGGTTGTCGTCCGTCGCTCGAAGTTCGAGCTCCGCAAGGCGCTCGACCGCGCGCACATCCTCGAGGGCTATCTCGTCGCGCTGGACAACCTGGACGAGGTCATCGCTCTCATCCGCTCGTCGGACGACACGGAGACGGCACGTGCGGGCCTCCAGGAGCAGTTCGGCCTTACCGAGATCCAGGCGCAGGCGATCCTCGACCTCCGTCTGCGCGCGCTCACCGGGCTCGAGCGCAAGCGCATCGAGGACGAGTACGCCGACCTCCAGGAGCGGATCGCCGAGCTGCGTGCGCTGCTCGGAGACCCTGCGCGGATCGACGGTGTCGTCCGGGACGAGCTGAACGAGATCCGGGAGATCTACGGCAAGGGCGACGAGCGGCGGACCGAGATCGTCGCGGGCGAGTCCGACCTCGAGCTCGAGGACATGATCGCGGAGGAGGACATGGTGATCGCGATCACAAAGTCCGGGTACATCAAGCGCCTACCCGTGACGGCCTACCGGGAACAGCGTCGCGGCGGGATCGGCGTCATGGGGATGGACCTCAAGGACGAGGACTACATCGAGCACCTCTTCGTGGCCTCGACGCACGACTACATCCTCTTCTTCACGACCGTCGGCAAGGTCTACCGCCTGAAGGTCCACGAGCTGCCGCTCGGCTCGCGGCAGTCGAAGGGCAGGGCGATCGTCAACCTGCTGCCCTTCAGGCAGGACGAGTACGTCCGGGCGGTCATCGCGACGCGGAGCTTCGAGGAAGCTCAGAACCTGGTCTTCGCGACGCGCAAGGGCATCGTGAAGAAGACGGCCTTCGCGGCGTACAACACCCCGCTGAAGGCGGACGGGATCATCGCGATCAAGCTCCGCGAGGACGACGAGCTCATCGGCGTACGGCTCGCGAGCGATGCGGACGACATCCTGATGGTCTCCCGTATGGGCCAGGCGGTCAGGTTCCGCGGCGGCCAGGTGCGGTCGATGGGCCGCGACACCTCCGGTGTCGTAGGCATGAAGCTTCGACCTGAGGATGAGGTCATCGAGGTCGACATCGCGGCAGACGACGCAGACCTCCTGGTTGTGACCGAGAACGGCTACGGGAAGCGAACGCGTGTCGGCGATTACCCGGTCAAGGGGCGCGGGACGATGGGCGTGAAGACGGCGCAGCTCGTCGAGGGCAAGGGCCGCCTCGCCGGCGCACGCATCGTTCGCGACGGCTATCAGGTGATGCTCATCTCGGATGCCGGCACCGTGATCAGGGTCCGCGTAGACGACATCCGGCGTGCGGGACGTGCGACGCAGGGCGTCATCGTGATGCGCTTGCGGGAAGGCGAGAAGGTCGCGACGCTCGCCTCGGTCGTGGGGCCGGACGACGACGTCGCGATCGAGCCAGAGCCGGACGTCATCGTCTGATCCCTCCGGGTCCGTCCTCCGTTCGGGGGAACTTGGCCTGCCCCGTTTGAGCTGGCCAGATCGAGGGGAGTAGCCTGGTGGGACCTGACTGTGGCTCTCGAGAGGACACCCG
>Ga0299907_10003117_pt1 | contig 10530 bp, 9 predicted proteins | sample RVTome_16_FD_198680 | JGI IMG/M metagenome (GOLD analysis project Ga0299907, IMG submission 198680) | Soil microbial communities from uranium-contaminated site in the Upper Colorado River Basin, Wyoming, United States - RVT152D67 (version 2) ... | reverse complement strand
GAGCGTCGCCTCCGTGACCTCGTAGCAGCGCTCGATCGTGTTGTCGGCGTCCATCAAGGCCTCGGGCTCGACGATCGGGACGAGCCCTCCTTCCTGGCATAACGCCGCATAGCGGGCCAGCGACTGGGCGTTGGCCTCGATGCAGCCTAGGCTCGGGATCCCGTCACCGATGGTGATCACCGCCCGCCACTTCGCGAACCGCGCCCCCAACTCGCGATACTCCACCAAGCGCTTGCCGAGACCATCCAGCCCCTCGGTGATCTTCTCACCCGGGTGCAAGGCCATGTCCTTGGCGCCCTGATCGACCTTGATGCCCGGGATGATCCCGGCGTCCTGCAGCACCCGCCGGAACGGGATCCCGGCGGCCGTCGCCTGGCGGATGGTCTCGTCGAACAGGATCATGCCGCTGATGTGCTCACCGATGCCCGGCGTCGTGATGAGCACGTCCCGGTAGGCACGGCGCGTCTCTTCCGTGGACTCGATCCCGATCGAGTCGAAGCGTTTCTTGATGCTCGGGAAGCTTTCGTCGATCGCAAGGAGGCCTTTGCCGGGGGCGACGAGGGCTTGGGCGGTCTTTTCTAGTTCCATCGTCGGATCCTCGACTTGCGGTTAGCAGATAATTCTAGCACGGGCGTGTGCACAGGCCGCCTCCAACAGCCTATTCCTTATCCATCGCTTATGATGTGCTGCCAGAGCACCAGTGCCCAAACTGCGGCGAGCACCAGCACGGCGACGTGCAGCCAGGCCCAGCGCTGGAACCTGCGGGCCAGCGCCAGCGGATCGCGGTTCGACAGGAGGAAGGGCCGGCGGTCGGCCGGAGCACGCAAGAGATGGAGTGCCGCCGGGGAGCCGGCCTCCAGGTGGCGTCGATCGACCTCGCGTTCGGCGGCCTCCCGGGCCTTGGCCCATTCCGCGAGGTTCACCTCCCCGTCGCGATCGGCGTCGAAGCGCTCCCTGAGGCCGCCCGGGTCGCGCTTCCACTCCGACAGCAGGGCCCCGACCTCTGCGCGCTTATCGAAAGGCCCTGGCGTCCCCCCGAGTGTCGCCAGTTCGCCCAGGGCATACAGGGGATCGCGCGGCGCTAGATAGTCTAGGTCGTAGCGGTACTCACCCTGGATCCAGGAACGCCGACGGGCCCCGGTGACCTCGGCATGGTCGGGATCGACCACACAGGTGCCGGAGGCGTCCCGCAACAGGAAGGTATCGGTGCTACGCTCGCGTGAAGTCGAAGACCAGCCCTGGCTCGTGCGGCGAGAGACGGCACAGCGATACCACACGCACGGTGGACCCGAAAGATAGCCGAGCGCCGGGCTGCCGGGGTGCAACTCGCAACGCCCCACGAGCTCGACATAGCCCTGGGCGGCGCTGGCGATGAGGGAGGTGGGCGTATCGGCGACCAGTCGATAACGCCGCAAAGCCGCAAGCCACGCGATCAGGCTGCAAACGCCGACGAGCCCGAGCGCGCCGGTCCGGTAGAGGGGCTGCTTCACCGCATAGGCGACCCCGAACAGCAAGAAGTGCCCGGCGGAGATGAGGCGATGCAGGACCTCGAGCCGCAGCTCACCCAGCATCGTGATCACGGTCGATCAGGATTGCAGCAAGGCGCGCACGTCCACGTCCTCCGTCTCCGCGCGATCGAAGGACAGGAGCTTGAACGCCGTGAACGCGAAAATCCGGGCGATGAAGACGTCCGGGAACAGCTCGAGCGCGATGTTATTGGTATTGGCCGACTCGTTATAGAACTCGCGGCGGTCCGCGATCGTGTCCTCGAGGCCGGTGACGCGCGCCGCAAGGTGCTGGAAGTTGTCGTTGGCCTTGAGCGTGGGATAGCTTTCGACCAGGGCGAAGAGCTGCCCCAGCCCCGTGCGCAACGCCCCTTCCGCGGCACCGAGCGCGTCCACGTCGCGCCGCTCACGCGCCTCCGCGACCCGGCTGCGCGCCGCGATGACCCGTTCCAGCGTCTCCTGCTCGAATCTCATGTATTCCCGGCACACCGCCACGAGCTTGGGTAGCTCGTCGTGCCTCTGCTTCAGCACGATATCGATGTTGCTCCAGGCCTTCTGCACATGGTTCCGCAGCGCCACCAGCCGGTTGTAGGTAAGCACGGCGTAGATGCAAAGCACCCCGATCAGGACCAGCATCGTGTAAGCGGTGACACTCATGTGATGATGCCCTCGTTGTGTCTTTCAGAGAAACCGCGAGAGACGGTCCCGCGCCGCGGTGCTTAGCGGCTCGGCCCGCGACGCTCATTAGCTGTCGTGCGCCGATCCGGGCCCCGAATGCAAGGCGAAATCGGGCGGGATCGGGGCGCTCGGCAGCGACCCGGAGCTCGCGCGCTGGCTGGAGCAACGCGTCCCAGCGGCGCGCGAATACGCTCAGACCATGAGCCCAGGCGCTCTACGCGCCATGCCGGGACAGCGCCCACTGCGCGTGCTCGCGCACCAGATCCGAGGGATCGGATGCTCGGCTCGCCAGGGCCTCTACCACCGCCGGGCTGGTCGGGGCGTTGCCGAGCGCCACGGCGACATTGCGCAACCAGCCCGAATAACCAATGCGGCGGATGGCCGAGCCCTCGGTGCGCTTGCCGAACTCGGTCTCGCTCCACGAAAACAGGTCGGTGAGCCGTGGCGCGTCGAGGCCGTGGCGGGGGGCGAAATCGCGCTCGCAGCTCAACCGTGCAAAGCGGTTCCAAGGGCAGGCGAGCTGGCAGTCGTCGCAGCCGTAGATGCGGTTGCCAACGAGCGGCCGGAGCGCCACGGGGATGGGGCCGCGGAGCTCGATGGTCAGGTAGGAGATGCACAGGCGCGCGTCGACCTGATAGGGGGCGACGATGGCCGCCGTCGGGCACACCGCCATGCAGGCCGTGCAGCGGCCGCAATGCTCGCGGCCCTGCGGTGGGTCGATGGGCAGGGGCAGATCGGTGTAGACCTCGCCGAGGAAGAACCACGAGCCGCGATCGCGGCTGATGAGGTTCGAGTGCTTGCCTATCCATCCGAGACCGGCGTTCCGGGCCAGGGCCTTCTCGAGGACCGGGGCACTGTCGGCGAAGACCCGGTGACCGGACGGTCCGGCGATCTCTTCAATCCGGGATACGAGGCGACGCAACCGGCCCCTCAGGACCTTGTGGTAGTCACGTCCCAGCGCATAGCGTGACACGTAGCCGAGCCGGGGATCGGCCAGCACCGCGTGCGCGCCCGCCATTGGCTCTGGCAGGTAATCCATGCGCACCGAGATCACCCGTACGGTCCCCGGCATCAGCTCGGCCGGGCGGGAGCGCTTCGTGCCGTGGCGTTCCATATAGTCCATGGCGCCGTGGAAGCCGCGCTCGAGCCAGTCCCTGAGCCGGGCATCGTCCTCCGGCAGCGACACGCCGGTGATGCCGATCCCCTGGAAGCCCAACTCCCGGGCCCAGGTCTTGATATCGCTGGCCAGGCGCCGGTAGTCGATCCCGGTCCGCCGCCGATTCATCTCATCTAGGAACTTCACTAGGACCCGCGCGCCTCGCGGATGCGCTCGTAGGCGCCACGGATGTCCCGGGTCTTTTCGGTCGCGATCTTGATCATCTCCTCCGGCAGCCCCTGGGCGAGGAGCTTATCGGGGTGGTGCTGGCTCATGAGCCTTTGATAGGCCTTTTTGACCTCGCCATCGCTCGCGCTCTCCGAGACGCCGAGGATGGCATAGGCATCTTGGAGCCCGTAACGCGGCGGGGGGGCTTCAGGCCTGGCCTGGCGGCGATGGCGACCCTCGGCACGCACCATAGCCTCCAGGTGCCGGAACTCGAGGTGCGAGAACCCGAGGCGATCGCAGATATGGAGCAGGATGCGCTCCTCCGCGATGCCCAGGGCCCCGTCGGCGTAGGCTGCCGCGAGCTGGATCTCCAGGAACAGGCGCAACAGGCGCCGCCGGCCGCGGACCTCGTGACGGAGCTGGCCCAGGATCTCCTCGAGCGGAAAGCCCGGCGACTTACCTTCGTTGAAGAGACCCATGGCGGTGCGCGCCTGATCCGGCGACAGGTCCATGCGTGCCATGACCAACCGCGCGAGACCGATCTCGTCGGGCGAGACCCGCCCATCCGCCTTGCAGAGATGGCCCATGATGCAGAAGGTCGCCGTGAAGAAGGCGGTCTGGATCTCCTCGCGCGACCCCGGTGCTCTCCGCGAGGGGCCGCCGAACGGCTGGTCCAGACCCCGATCGACGTTGTGTCCGAGCGCCGCTCCGAGCACAGCGCCTAGCGGTCCGCCCAATAGGAAGCCGAAGGCCCCGCCGACGATCTTGCCCCACCACCCCATGAGCAGGGCATTGTACCAGCCGTGGAGGACCTTCCCTTTGCTGCTGAAAACCGCCACCGGTTAATATATCCTCGGGCGCGAGGCCGGCCCCGATCACGTGAGGCCGAGCCCTGCGGTATTCCAGACCCACGTTCCGCCTGCTTGTCGCGCTGCGCCCATGATCGAGTTCCTGCTCACCTGGTACCGGCGGTATCTTTCCGACCCGCAGGCCGTGCTTCTCGCGGTGTTTCTGGCACTCTCGTTCGCGGTCATCCTCTTGATGGGCCAAACCCTAGCCCCGTTGCTGGCCGCGATCGTGATCGGCTATCTCTTGGAGGGGCTGGTCGCCCAGATGGAGAGGATGAAGATCCCACGGCTCCTCGCGGTGGCCTGCGTGTTTTCACTGTTTCTGGCCGCGGTCGTGTTCCTGGTGCTGGGCCTCATCCCGCTCCTCTACCACCAGGTCGCCGACTATGTGCAGGGTTTGCCGGGGCTCATCAACGATGGGCAGCAACTGCTCCTGCGGATGCCCGAGGCGTTTCCGGGGTTCGTATCGACCCAGGACGTCGTGGACCTGACGGTGGTGATCCGGCGCGGCATGGCCGACTTCGGTCAAAACGTCCTGTCCTCGTCGCTCGCATCCATCCCCGCCATCATGACCGCGCTCGCTTATGTCTTCCTGGGATCGCTCTTGGTGTTCTTCTTCCTGAAGGACAAGCGGGTGATCATGGCCTGGGCACGGGGCTTCCTGCCCCGCGACCGCGGTATCCTGGTGCGCGTGTGGCGGGAGATGGACGACCAGATCGGGAACTACGTGCGCGGCAAGTTCATCGAGATCCTGATCGTCGGCTCCGCTACCTACATCTTCTTCGTGTCCCTGGGCCTGTCCTACGCGGCGCTCCTCGCGGTGCTGGTGGGGATATCGGTGATCGTACCGTTCGTGGGCGCCGTGGTCGTCACCGTGCCGGTCGCCTTCGCCGGCTACGGCCAGTGGGGTTGGAGCACCGATTTCGCGTGGTTCATGGGCGGCTATGCGCTGATCCACGTGCTGGATGCCAATCTGCTCGTACCGCTGCTGTTATCGGAGGCCGTCAACCTCCACCCCGCGGCCATCATTGTCGCGGTCTTGATCTTCGGAGGGTTCTGGGGCTTCTGGGGGGTGTTCTTCGCGATCCCGCTTGCGACACTGGTCAAGGCCCTGCTCAACGTCTGGCCCAGATCCCCGGCGCCGCCGCTGGACGCGGCGTCGGAGACGGGATAGCGCGCCAACGCCGTCGATGCGGCGCGCGATCGCGCGCCCATTGCAATCGGATGCTTCCACCGCCATCATTAGCGGCTCCAAACGGAACGATGAGTCGCCGTCGGGCCGCATGGCTCCCGCTGGCGACGACACCAGGACAACAACAAGACGGCGCCCCTCTTTGTACGAGCTATAGCCCCGAGCGGACTTGATGGACGCCCCCGGGGGCTCTAGTCGGCGTCCGACGAGAGGCGCGAGCCCCGATCCACCGGCTGATAGAGCGGTGACCCGGCCGGCGCTTCGAGGATGACTACATGCAAAAAACCAATCATAAGATGGCTCCGGTATCGCGGCGGCTGCGCAAGACCGGGGCGTTCAGGCTGGATATCGACGCGGTCCGCAAGGCCTACCGGCGCTATGCCGGTTTCTACGACCTCTATTTCGGACCGGTCATGCAAAAGGGGCGGCGAGCCGCGATCCGACAGATGGACTGCCGCGCCGGAGAACGCATCCTGGAGGTCGGCGTGGGCACCGGGCTGTCCCTCGGCCTCTATCCCCGATCGGTGTACGTAACCGGGATCGACGTTTCAGCGGAAATGCTCGAGCGTGCGCGTGCGCGCAAGCAACGCCTGCGGCTCGACCATGTGGTGGATCTCAGGGAGATGGATGCCGAGCACATGCAGTTCGAAGACCACGCCTTCGACAAGGTCGCGGCCATCTACGTCGCTTCGGTGGTACCGAACCCGGTGCGCCTGGTCAACGAGATGCGCCGGGTTTGCAAGCCGGGCGGCCAGATGTACTTTCTGAATCACTTCCAGAGCCGTAATCGATTGATCGCGGGGATGGAGCGGGTGCTCGCGCCGCTGTCCAAGCTGCTCGGCTTTCATCCCGACATGTCGCTTGAGGGTTTCATCGAGGACACCCGGCTCGACGTGATCGATCAAACCCGTACCAACATGCTCGGTTACTGGACGCTCATCACGGCTCGCAACGATGCCGGCATCGTCGACGCCGCGTCGCTGCCGGCGGAGGAGTTTTCCATCGAGTTCGGAGCCGCGGTCGTGGACGCGGAGATCGAGTACCTGAGGCCCACCCAGCACTGACATCGCGGCGCGTACGGCATACCCCTCCGGGCGTGGCTCTGCCTTCCAGGCGCTCCGATCTACCGGCCGAGAAGCATCGCCCGGCGTCGCTCCGCGTATTCCTCGGGCGTGATGAGGCGTTTGTTCTTGAGCTCCTCGAGGGTCGCGAGGCGCCTTTGCAGAAGTGCTGAATCGTCTGCCCCGCCTTGAATGTCGCGGAGCGACTGCCGCATGCGAGCCGCCTCCTCGCGCTCCTGCCGGCGTTCGAGATCGAGCCGGCGGGCCTCGGACCGGGGTTGCTCGACGACCTGGGGGGGAGGCCCCACACCGCTCTGCCTGCGGCGCAGTGCCGCAAGCGTGATTGGTACATCGATCTCGATCCAGTCTCCGCGCGTCGTGTCGGCCCCGACGTGGAACGATTGCCCCTCGGTCGGCACGATGCGCCAGTGGTGGGCAATGTCGCCGGCGCGCGTGCCGATGCGCACCGGGTAGAGCCGTTCCCCGGTCTTGGCGTTCCCCTGCCGGTCCGGGGCGGGTCGCCCGGCGGGCTGGTGGAGATCGCCGAAGATGATGTGCAGGCGTTGATCATCATAGAAGACCCGGCCACCGATGGTGACCGGTTCCCGTGCGAAGAAGAAGGCGTTGCGTTCCCCTTCGACGGTAAAGGCGACATCCTGGTCCGGTCGCGCCGCCGCGAGCGCGGTCGCGAGGGCCCGGGCGAGCCCGCGGGCTTCGTCCTCCGTAAAGACGGAGATGGGCGCAGCGCCCGCCCCGAGAAAGGCCGGCCCACCGAACACCGAGAGGGCGGCGAGGATCGTGCGCAACTCCGCCGGGCTGAGCGCCGCTGGATGGTCGTTGGGTGGGGCGGTTCGGTCCTGGGCGACGAGGCGAACGGACCGGCCCGGCGACCCCCAGAAGGTCTTGGGCGCTCCGTCGCGCGCGTCTTCATCGATGATGGGGGCATCGACCGGGGCATCGACGGGGGCCGCCGCAGCCGGTTGGACTGCCGGCTGCCACAGGGCGAGCAGCAGCATGGCGAGTGCTCGCGCCCCGGCTCGCCGCTGGTTGGGTATCGATTTCATGTCGCCTAGGCCGGCGCCAAAGGTAGGTCGGCGCGTACAGGGTAGCGGAGCCGGCCGGCTCGCTCAATCCATTTTATATAGTCTTCTGGATGTGTTGTGCCCGGGTCATGATGGAGAATCCGCCACGAGGTGATTAGAATGACTGGCGTCGCACACTGCCCGGCCTGCCGCCGGTCAGCCAGTGCCGGCGTGAGGAGCGACTAAATGGCTGAAGATATTGGGGCTGAATACTTTTGGGTGTGGATCTCTGCCGGGTTTGCCGTGGCGTTCCTGTGCGGGGTCTTCATCGGGCGTTGGTTCTCGACCGGGGTCAAGCGCATCAAGGCCCTCAGGGCGGAGATCGAAGAGACCCAGGCCGATCTCGCCAAGGTTCGTTCGGATCTCGAGCAAACCCGTGTGATGCTCGAAGACACCCGCCAAGAGGCCAGCGAATACCGACACAACGTCACCGAACACTTCTCCAAGGCCGCCGACCTTTTCAACAGCCTGACGGTCAACTACCGTGCGGTCTACGAGCACTTGGCGAAGAGCTCCCTGGTCCTGTGTGACGAGAACACGGTCATGTTGAACGAAGGCGTCCCTGCGGAGCGGCATCTGGGCGAAGAGCAGAACGCGCCCAGGGCCACGGTGGCGCCCAAGCTGGTTCCCATCCCGACGGTTCCGGATCCCAAGGTCGTCCACCCCACCGCGCGGGCGGTCTCCCGCCCGGACCCCCCGCTGGGAGGCGGGTCCCGCTAGCCCGTCGGCCGGCGCGTGCGGGCGCGCGGGTGTCGGAAACGCGAGGGTTGCCTGCGCCAGGACTCGCAGGGACACCAACGGGAATCCGTTTTCGTCTCTGGGGTGTTCGTCTCTAGGGCCTTCGTCTCTAGGCTAAGTTGAGTCCAGGGGATAGCCGGCGATGCACCATTGGCTGTACCTGGCCGCCGCCATCCTCTTCGAGGTGGCCGGCACGACCTCCATGAAGCTGGCACAGGGATTCACCCGTCCCCTCCCCTCCGTGCTTATATTCGTTTTCTACGCACTCGCCTTCGTCGCGCTCACCCTGACGTTAAAGAAGATGGACATCAGTGTCGCTTATTCCGTCTGGTCGGGGGTGGGCACCGCGCTCATAGCAGCCATAGGCTTTTTCTGGTTTCAAGAGCCCCTGACCCCGGTCAGGCTCGCGTGTATCGCCCTCATCGTGATCGGAATCGTCGGCCTCAATGCGGATGCCATGAGCCGATAGGCCGGGGTCCGCCTCCGCGGCGCCCGCGGGAACTTACGACGGTCAAGTATCGTGGCGTCCAGGCGAATAAGCGGCCGCCGGAAGTAACGACAGAAGTCACCATGGCGGTCCTCGAAGCGAAAACCCCCTTGACCGGCCTGGCCAGGACACTGGTGGCGAGCGGACTCCTCAACGGCGATGCTGCCCGGCAGGCAGTACTACAGTCCGCCAAAGAGAAGGTCGCGCTCGTCCCTTTCCTCATCGGGCACAAGCTCGCCTCCGCCCGTGACGTCGCCTCGGCGGCGTCGGCGGGATTCGGCGTGCCCCTCTTGGATCTCGAGGCCTTCGATCCGGATCCCGAGATCACCAAGAAGGTAGCGGACAACCTGATCAAGAAGAACCATGCCATCCCGCTTTTCAAACGAGACAATCGCCTGTTCATCGGGGTTTCCGACCCGACCAACCTGCAGGGGCTCGACGAGATCAAGTTCCATACGGGTCTCAATACCGAGGCCGTCCTGGTCGAGGACGACAAGCTCACACAGGCGATCGAGCGGGCGCTCGAGGCCTCGGACAACAAGCTCACGGAGCTCCGTGGCGACGACCTGGGCAATCTGGATGACCTGGAGGTCAGCGACGAGCGGCCCGACGAACGGGAAGACTCCGACATCGACGACGCACCCGTGGTGCGTTTCGTCAACAAGGTGCTGCTGGACGCGATCCGCAAAGGGGCCTCCGATCTGCATTTCGAACCCTACGAGAAGATCTACCGCGTGCGCCTGCGCATCGACGGTGACCTCGGCGAGCTGGCCAAGCCACCCGTGGCCCTGGCCAACAAGATCGCGACCCGCATCAAGGTCATGTCACGCCTGAACGTGGCCGAGCGTAGGGTGCCCCAGGACGGCCGCATCAAGCTCCGGCTGTCGAAAAGCAAGGCCATCGACTTTCGTGTCAGCACCTGTCCCACGCTCTACGGCGAGAAGGTGGTGATGCGCCTCCTGGATTCCGACGCCGCCCGCTTGAACATCGATGCCCTAGGTTACGAGGACTTCCAGAAGAAGCTGTTCCTCAAGAACCTGAGCAAGCCCTACGGGATGTTCCTGGTCACCGGCCCGACCGGCAGTGGTAAGACCGTCTCGCTCTACACCGGCATCAACATGCTGAATACCGGCGATGTGAATATCTCGACGGTAGAAGACCCCGTGGAGATCAACATCCCAGGTGTCAATCAAGTCCAAGTGGATGAGAAAAGCGGCATGACCTTTCCCAAGGCCCTCAAGGCCTTTCTGCGCCAGGACCCCGATATCATCCTGGTGGGGGAGATCCGCGACATCGAGACGGGGTCCATCGCCGTCAAGGCGGCACAGACCGGTCACATGGTGATGTCCACCCTGCACACCAACGACGCCCCGCAGACCATCACCCGCATGTTCGACATGGGGATACCCGCGTTCGCCATCGCCACGACCATCAACATCATCATCGCCCAGCGGTTGGCGCGCCGACTGTGCGTGCATTGCCGGGTGGGGGTGGATATCCCCAAGGATTCTCTATTGGCGGAAGGATTTACCGAAACGGATGTGGCCCGCGGGTTCAAGGTCTACCGGGCGGTCGGTTGTGAGCAATGCAACGGCGGCTACAAGGGCAGGACCGG
>Ga0299907_10003116_pt1 | contig 10532 bp, 9 predicted proteins | sample RVTome_16_FD_198680 | JGI IMG/M metagenome (GOLD analysis project Ga0299907, IMG submission 198680) | Soil microbial communities from uranium-contaminated site in the Upper Colorado River Basin, Wyoming, United States - RVT152D67 (version 2) ... | reverse complement strand
CCGGCGATGACTTTAACTATCCGGAACTGATCGCCGGCGACGAAGAGGGATACTCCGATGCGCTGCTCGGGATATTCGATGCCATCGCTCCTGCAGCAACCGCCGCTCTGCACGCGATGGCACGGCAAGATCGCGACGGCTTCTTCGAGATTCTCGCGCCAACGGTGCCGTTGTCGCGTCATATCTTCCGGCAGCCGACTCGTTTCTACAAGACGGGCGTCGTGTTCATGGCTTATTTGAACGGGCACCAATCGCACTTCGTCATGGTCGGAGGCCAACAAAGTGCGCGTTCGGCCCTGCACCTTGCGGAACTCTTTCGGCTGGCCGCCCGCGCCGGCCTGCTGTGTGACCCTGATCTTGCGGCCGAGCGGATGGCGACCGTGATGCGCAGCTGCGGAATCGGGAACTGACATCGTGGCGGATTCCCGCAAGGCATCTCTGAATACCGCCACCGTGAGGAAGCAGTGGGCTCTCGCGCAGTGTATCGAGGGCTGCGCCCGCCACGGCTTTGCCGGCATCGCGCCGTGGCGCGACATGCTGGCGGAGATGGGCGTGAAACACGCTGCACGGCAGATCCGCGAGGCCGGCCTTCGCGTTTCCGGCCTCTGCCGCGGCGGCATGTTCCCGGCGGGGGACGCTGTCGGCCGCGCGGCCGCTCTGGAGGACAACCGCCGGGCCGTGGACGAAGCTGCAGCGATCGGCGCCGAGTGCCTGGTTCTCGTTGTCGGCGGCCTGCCCGAGGGGTCGAAAGACCTGGTGGACGCGCGCGCCCAGGTGCGCGACGGCATCGCTGCTACGCTGGACTACGCAAGGCAGGTGCCGATGCCGCTGGCCATCGAGCCATTGCATCCGATGTACGCCGCCGACCGCGCCTGCGTGAATACGCTCAGCGAGGCCAACGACCTTTGCGATGCGCTGGGCCCCGGCCTTGGGATAGCGCTCGACGTCTATCACGTGTGGTGGGATCCGGCACTGGCTGGCGAGATCGCGCGCGCCGGCGCCGAACGATTGCTCGCTTTCCACCTCTGCGACTGGCTGGTGCCGACCCGCGACCTGCTGCTCGACCGCGGCATGATGGGCGACGGTGTCATCGATCTGCCGCTGTTCCGCCATCAGGTCGAGGCCACGGGCTTCGACGGCCTCTACGAGGTTGAGATCTTCTCGGCCGAGAACTGGTGGACGCGCGATCCCGACGAGGTCATGCGCGTCATCATAGAACGCATCGAAACGTTCGTATAGCGCCGGCTGGTCCTGCAGTTCCAGAGGGCTCTTCAGAACGTCGGCGTGGGAAGCGGTGGCGGGTCGCGGCCGATCTAGCCCCACCGTGCCGCGGGCCGAGGACAGTCGCATGGCCGTAATACCGGCGATCCGAGCCACTGTCCCTGTCCCCGCGGCAGCGTGACAATTCCGCCGACCGCCTGATCGAAAGCTACGAGCCGATCATCGCGGCTTAGGCCCGTGCACCCGGCGCCTGAGCACGGCTTGGAGAGTCGATCTCTCGTTGCGCAGAGCGGCGGCGCTGGTGCCGAGCACATTGCCGTTGACGAAGGTCCGTTTGTGGCACTTCTGCGACCTGAAGCACTTGGCTCGTCGAGTCCGTATTGACGTTGGGAGCGGACTCGCCAAACCGCAGTTCGCACGTCGCAGGTTGAGCCGAAGCGGCAGATGTGGCGTGCACCCCCTATCTGACGCGTCGGCCAGCAGCGCTTCTCCTTGCGCAGCCGCCGGTGCGGCCCGAACGAGGGCGACGACAGTGACGGGTCCGATGACTAGGTTCGCGGGGGCGTTGCCCCACTTCCGGAACCTCGAGGTTGAGGCGCGTTCGAGAAGGAAGGCGGCTATGCCATCGAGGCAAGGGCGTTCCGCTCAATTCGCATGATCTACGCCGTGTCTTCGGCTAGCTTTTGCGGAAACATTTCTGCCGGAGAGACCCGGATTAGGCGAGCAGCAGCCATGTCTGACATCAGCGACCGAGAGAACAGCCAGCTTCTGCTCTCGACCCTGCCGGCCGGACGCAACCAAGTCCGGCTCGCCTGGGCGATCGCGCTCTGCCTCGGCGCGGCCCTCGCCGTCACTGCCCCCTTTGCCCGTCAGACCCTGGAAGGCACCGCCCCACTGCTGCCGGCCTATGCCGCGGCGGTGCTGGTGAACGAGCTGATCACGGCGACCCTCCTCTTCGCCATGTTCTCGGTGCAGCGCTCGCGCGGCCTCTTCGTTCTGGCCGTCGCCTATCTCTTCTCGGGCCTGCTGGTGGTCCCCTGGGGGCTCACCTTCCCCGGCGTCTTCTCGGAAACTGGCCTGCTCGACGCCGGCCTGCAGAGCACCGCCACTATTGCTGCAGTCCGGCGAATCGGTTTTCCGCTGCTGCTGCTGATCTACGCCCTGATGCGCGATCCGGCAGCGGAGATCCGCACTCCTGAGGCCTCGGTGCATTGGCGCATTGCTATGGCTGTCGCGGCGGTTATTGCCATGGTCTGCGGCCTTACGTTCTACGTGTTGGAAGGCGGCGCCCTGCTGCCGCGCTGGATGGCCGACGCGCGCGAGGTCGCCGCTGCCTGGCAATTCGTGCCACCAGTCGCCATCGCGCTCTGCCTGGCTGCGGGAGCAACCCTGCTGCTGTCGCGCCCGCTGTCGGTGCTGGACCTCTGGCTGCTGGTGGTTCTGCTCACCGCGGTCATCGAAACGGTCCTGCTGGCCTACGTCAGCAGCGGCAGCCGCTTCAGTCTCGGCTGGTGGGCCGGCCGCCTCTACGGCCTCGCAGCGTCCAGCACCGTCCTGCTGGCGCTGCTGTCGGAAAGCGTCACCCTCTACGTGCGCCTTGCCCGCTCGCTGATGGCCGAGCGGCGCAGCCGCGAGGGGCGCCTTTCGATGCTGGAGATTCTCTCCGCCTCCATCGCCCACGAGGTGAACCAGCCGCTGGGCAGCATGGTGACCAATGCCGACGCGGCGCTGCGCTGGCTCGATCGCCCGCAGCCGGACCTGGGCGAGACGCGCGCCGCCCTGCAGCGCATCGCCGAGGACGGCCACCGCGCCGGCAAGGTGATCGAAAGCGTGCGGACGATGTTCAAGAAGGACCTCGGCGAACGCGTTGCGCTGGACCTCAACGCCCTGCTGGCGGAAGCGCTGCAGCGCAGCGTGCGCGACGCGCGCCCGCAGCGCCTCGTCACCCAGATCGACTTCGCCCCCGACCTGCCGAAGGTGACCGGCGATCCGCTGCGCCTCGGGCAGGTCGCGTGCAACCTCTTCGCCAACGCCGCCGAGGCGATGGCCGGCCAGTTGGAGCGGCCCGGTGTCCTGCGCGTCGCGACGCGCCTCGACGGCTCGGGGACGGTGCTCGTCACGGTCGAGGACGATGGGTCCGGCCTGACGGATGCCGTGCGGAGCCGCCTCTTCGAGCCCTTCTTCACCACCAAGTCGCAGGGCCTGGGCATGGGCCTGCTGTTCTGCCGTTCCGTGATCGAAGGCCATGGCGGGCGGCTGTGGGCGGATGACAACCCTGGCGGAGGTGCTATCTTCCGCTTCACCCTGCCGGCGGACGACGACGCCCAGCCGCGAGTATGAGCATTCTGTGAACGAGGAAACGACAGCCGCCGGGAACACGGTTCTTGTGGTCGACGACGACGCGTCGGTTCGCGAGTCGCTGTACAGCCTGCTGCGCTCGGTCGGCTACGGCGTGCGGCGCTTCGACTCGGTACAGACCTTGCTCGATGATGGCGATTTCGCCGAGGCCGGCTGCCTGGTGCTCGACGTGCGCCTGCCCGGCCAGAGCGGCCTGGAACTGCAGCGCACGCTGACCAAAGCCGGCGTCGCCCTGCCCATCGTCTTCATCACCGGCCACGGCGACGTGCCGATGTCGGTCGCTGCCATGAAGGCTGGCGCCATCGAGTTCCTCACCAAGCCGTTCCGCGACCAGGACCTGCTGGACGCGGTCGCGCGCGGTGTCGAGCAGATGCGGGCGCGTAGCGCCGAGACGGCGGCACTGTCGGAATTGCGCCGGCGCTTCGAGACGCTGTCGCCGCGCGAGCGCGAGGTCATGGCGCTGGTGTGCAGCGGCAGGATGAACAAGCAGGTTGCCGCCGAGCTGGGGCTCAGCGAGATCACCGTGAAGGTCCACCGCGGCAAGGTGATGCGCAAGATGCAGGCGGACTCCCTGCCCGAGCTGGTGCGTCTAGCTGACCGCCTGGCTGGCGCTGCGCCGCCTAGCGCCTCCAAGCCTTAGTCCGACTATACCCATGTATAATTGCCCTAAACCTGGGCAATCGCTCATTGTCGTTCCCGCTGGGTAGTCCACGCGTGAGGCATCCGCCTCCCGGCGTTGGGCCGAGCTACCTCATCGCACTGAAGTGGGCAGGGATGATCGTGACACATCTGATTGCCGTGGTGGACGACGACGCCTCGGCGCGGGAGGCCATAGCCGGCCTGGTCAAGGCCTTCGGCTACATGGTCTGCGTCTTCGAATGCGGCAGTGATCTTCTCCGCTCTCCCGAGAGCGACAGCAGCGCCTGCCTGATCGCCGACATGCAGATGGCGCGGATGTCCGGGCTGGAGCTGTTCCTCGCCCTGGTCGCCGCGGGCAAGCCGGTCCCGACCATCCTGATCACCGCCTATCCCGACGAAGCGACGCGGCGCCGAGCCTTGCAGGCCGGCGTGGTCGCCTTCCTCGCCAAGCCGGTCGACAGCGCGACGCTGCTGGCCTGTCTGCGCGGGGCAATCGGCGCGGCGAGCGGCTGACCCGCTGCCCGGCACCCTGCGGCCAACGGAGACGGCAAACTGAAGGTGAGCCATGCCAAGCATCAAGACCAAGGACGGCGTCGACATCTATTTCAAGGACTGGGGCTCCGGGCAGCCCATCGTGTTCCACCACGGCTGGCCGCTCAGCGCCGACGACTGGGACGCGCAGATGCTCTACTTTCAGCACAAGGGCTATCGCGTCATCGCCCATGACCGCCGCGGACATGGGCGCTCATCCCAGGTCGGCGACGGGCACGACATGGACCACTATGCCGCCGACATTGCCGCCGTCGTCGATCACCTGGACCTCAAGGACGCCATCCACATCGGCCATTCGACCGGTGGCGGCGAAGCGGCGCACTACGCGGCAACGCACGGCAAGGGGCGCGTCGCCAAGCTGGTGCTGATCGGCGCCGTGCCGCCGATCATGGTGAAGACGCCGGCCAACCCCGGCGGCCTGCCCATCGAGGTCTTCGACGGCTTCCGCCAGGCGCTCGCCGCCAACCGTGCCCAGTTCTACCTCGACGTCGCCTCAGGTCCCTTCTTCGGCTTCAACCGTCCCGGCGCCACGGTCTCCGAGGGCGCCATCCGCAACTGGTGGCGCCAGGGCATGATGGGCGGCGCCAAGGCCCACTACGACGGCATTAAGGCCTTCTCGGAGACCGACTTCACAGGGGACCTGAAGGCGATCGACGTGCCGGCGCTGGTGATGCATGGCGACGACGACCAGATCGTGCCGATCGCTGACTCCGCCCTGCTGTCGGTGAAGCTGCTGAAGAAAGGCGTCCTCAAGGTCTACGAGGGCCTGCCCCACGGCCTGTGCACCACCCATTCCGAGACCGTCAACCCGGACCTGCTGGCCTTCATCGAGGACTGAGCCGCAGCGTTTCAGACACAACAGGAGCAACAGTCATGACCAACAAGCCAGACCTTCTCACTCCCGACAACTGCCAGCTCATCTTCATCGATCACCAGCCGCAGATGGCCTTCGGCGTGCAGTCGATCGACCGGCAGGTGCTGAAGAACAACACCGTGGCCCTGGCGAAGTCCGCCAAGGTCTTCAACATCCCCACCACCATCACCACGGTGGAGACCACCAGCTTCTCCGGCCATACCTATCCCGAACTGCTGGCCGTGTTCCCCGACCAACCCATCCTGGAACGCACCTCGATGAACTCCTGGGACGACCAGAAGGTGCGTGACGCGCTGGCCAAGAACGGCCAGAAGAAGGTCGTCGTCTCCGGCCTGTGGACCGAGGTCTGCAACAACGGCTTCGCCTTCTCGGCGATGGCCGAGGGCGGCTACGAGATCTACATGGTGGCCGACGCTTCCGGCGGCACTACGAAGGAGGCGCACGACTACGCCATGCTGCGCATGATTCAAGCCGGTGTGGTGCCGATGACCTGGCAGCAGGTGATGCTGGAATGGCAGCGCGACTGGGCGCGGCGCGACACCTACAACGCCGTCATGGACATCGTGCGCGAGCACTCCGGCGCCTACGGCATGGGCGTCGACTACGCCTACACCATGGTGCACGGCGCCGAGGAGCGCGTGAAGCACGGCCAGCGTCTCGACCCAGTCGCCGCCGGCAAGGCCGCGGCGGAATAGCCGCCAGAAGGAACGGAACCATGACCAGCGGAACAGGGAAAGCCGGCGGCATCGGCCGGCGTCCGGTATTGGGCGGTCTCGCCGCCGGCGCGGCAACGCTCGGCCTTTCCCTGTCCCGCCCCCTACGCCCCGCTAGAGGACAAGCCATGACCGACGCCCCCGACCTCATCCTCCGCAACGCTAAGGTGACGACGCTGGACCGGGCGAAGCCCGCGGCCGGCGCGCTGGCCGTGAAGGACGGGCTGATCGCGGCGGTCGGCGCGGAGGCCGAGGTCATGGCGCTTGCCGGACCCGCCACCCGGGTCATCGATCTGGATGGCCGCCGGGTCATTCCGGGCCTCAACGACAGCCACACGCACTTGATCCGCGGCGGCCTCAACTACAACATGGAACTGCGCTGGGAGAACGTGCCCTCGCTGGCCGATGCGCTGGCCATGCTGAAGGCGCAGGCCGAGCGCACGCCCGCGCCGCAGTGGGTGCGCGTGGTCGGCGGCTGGTCGGAGTTCCAGTTCGCCGAGCGCCGCTGGCCGACCCTCGCGGAGGTGAACGCGGCGGCGCCGGAGACGCCGGTGTTTATCCTGCACCTCTACAGCCACGCCCTGCTGAACGCCGCGGCCCTGAAGGTGCTCGGCATCACCAAAGACACGCCGAACCCGCCGGGCGGCGTGATCGAGCGCGACGGCAACGGCAACGCGACCGGCCTGCTCATCGCCAAGCCCTCGGCGCTCATCCTCTACTCGACCCTGGCGCAGGGCCCGAAGCTACCGGTCGAGGACCAGGTGAACTCGTCCCGCCACTTCATGCGCGAGCTGAACCGCCTGGGCGTCACCAGCGTGATCGACGCCGGCGGCGGCGGACAGAACTTCCCCGACGACTACCAAGTGATCGAGCGGTTGCGCCAGGCCGATCAGCTGACGGTGCGCATCGCCTACAACCTCTTCGCCCAGAAGGCCGGCGAGGAGCTTTCAGACTACGAGCGCTGGGTCGCCATGACCGAGCCCGGCGCCGGCGACGCCTTCCTGCGCGCGAACGGCGCCGGCGAAAACCTCGCCTGGTCGGCCGCGGACTTCGAGAACTTCCTGGAGCCGCGCCCCGATCTCGCGCCGACCATGGAAGCCGAACTGGAAAAGATCGTGGAGCTGCTGGCCACCAACAAATGGCCTTTCCGCATCCACGCCACCTATGACGAGACCATCGACCGTTTCCTCACGGTATTCGAGCGGGTGAACGGCCGCACGCCGCTCGCCGCGCGCTTCACGATCGACCACGCGGAAACCGTCAGCCAGCGCAACATGGAACGCATCGCCGCGCTGGGCGGCGGCATCGCGACCCAACACCGCATGGCCTTCCAGGGCGAGTACTTCGTCGAGCGCTACGGCGCCAGGGCCGCCGAGGCGACGCCGCCGATTGCGCGCATGCTGGAAACGGGCCTGCCGGTCGGCGCCGGCACCGACGCGACCCGCGTCGCCTCCTACGATCCCTGGGTCGGGCTCTACTGGATGACCACCGGCAAGACGCTCGGCGGCCTGCGTCTCTCGCCCGAGGCCAACACCCTCGACCGCGAGACCGCGCTGCGCCTCTGGACCGAGGGCTCGGCCTGGTTCTCCGGCGAGGAAGGCGTGAAAGGCAGCCTCACCGTCGGCCGCTATGCCGACCTCGCCGTGCTCTCCGCCGACTACTTCGCCGTACCCGCCGACGAGATCCGCGGCATCACCTCAGTGCTCACCATGGTCGGCGGGCGCATCGTGCACGGCACCGCGGATTTCGCCGAGCTGGCGCCGCCGCTGCCGCCGGCCAGCCCGGACTGGTCGCCGCTGCGCGCCTTCGCCAGCCCCGGCCAGCGCACCGCCATGACAGCGGTTCCTCAGCCCCAGCATGCGCGCGCCTGCCACGACGGCTGCGCCTCTGCCTGCAGCCTGCACGGCCACGGCCACCAGATCGCCTGGGCGAGCCCGCTTCCAGTCAGCGACAAGCGCGCCTTCTGGGGTGCGCTCGGCTGCTCCTGCTTTGCGGTGTGACGGCGAAAGCCATGACCGACGTTACCCTCCTTATCGGGCGTCTCGCACTGGTCGCTCTCTACCTTGAGAGCGCAGTCGGGAAGTTCGGCGCTCTCGACGGCATCGCGGGGGCGCTCGCGGTAATGGGATATCCTGCAGCGTTGCTCTTTGCGGCTGTAGCGGCGGCGGGCGAGCTCGCCGGCGCTCTTGGCGTCGCGGCAGGGCTCTTCACTCGGGTTGCCGCGCTCGGCCTTTTTGCTTTTACCGTCCTCGCGACGGTGTCCTTCCACAATTTCTGGGCGTTCGAGGATGCCGCCCGCGCTGACCAGTATATGCATTTCATGAAAAACCTTGGGCTTGCGGGAGGGTTGCTGATCCTCGCGGCGGCCGGATCCGGTCGTCTCGCGCTCGACGCGTGGCGATCCCGTCGCGCCCGACGGCAGGTCACGGCCTGATCGGGGCGGTACCTATGGAAGCAGACAGGGAAAAGCCCCAGCCTTCCGAGAAGGTCTCCGGCGCGTCCGCCTGGAGCCCCTTCGGACATCGCGCCTTCGCGCTGCTCTGGACCGCGACGCTTATCTCCAATACCGGCACCTGGATGCATGACGTGGGTGCCGGCTGGCTCATGACGACGCTCAGCCCGTCGCCGGCACTGGTTGCGCTGGTGCAATCAGCGACGACGGCACCCATCTTCCTCTTCGCGCTGTTCGCGGGGGCGCTGGCGGACCGCATCGACAAGCGGCGCTTTCTGCTCGTGGTCAATAGCGCCCTTGCGGTCGTCGTTGCCGCTATGGCGGCGTTGACGGCGCTGGATGCCATGACACCCGCCCTGTTGCTCGGCTTCACCTTTGCGATCGGCGCCGGTGCAGCATTCATGGCTCCAGCCTGGCAGGCAATCGTGCCGAGCCTGGTGCCGCGCGAGAGCTTGCAGCCGGCGATCGCTCTTAATTCCATGGGGATCAACATCAGCCGCGCGATCGGGCCGGCGCTGGCCGGCATTCTCATCACTGCTGTCGGCCTCGCGGCGCCGTTCACCGTGAATGCCGCTAGCAATCTTGTGATCATCGGGGCGCTTCTGCTCTGGACGCCGGCGGAGGTACCGCCTCAACGGCTGCCGCCGGAGCCGCTCTTCGGCGCCATGTTGACAGGCCTTCGCCATGCCACCCGCAACGGGCCGCTGAAGGCGACGCTGGTGCGGTCCTTCGCATTCTTCACCTTCGCCAGCGCCTACTGGGCGCTTCTGCCCCTGGTCGCGCGCAGCTTGCCGGGGGGCGGGGCGGAGCTCTACGGCGTGCTGCTCGCTGCGGTCGGTGGCGGTGCTGTCGCCGGCGCGCTTTCGCTGCCGAGGATCCGCAGCCGCGTGGACGCGAACCTCCTGACGGCGGCCGGCACAGTCGTCACCGCCGCGGCAATGGCTATCCTGGGACTGGCGGAAAGCGTCGTCGCGGCCGTTCCTGCTGCCATCCTCGGGGGGCTTGGATGGATCACCGTCTTGACTAGCCTCAATGTTTCGGCGCAGACGGCGCTGCCTAGCTGGGTGCGTGCCCGCGGGCTCGCCATCTCGCTGATGGTCTTCTTCGGCTGCATGGCCGCGGGCTCTGCGGCATGGGGCCAGGTCGCCTCCACCACCTCGATCCCGGTAGCCCTGCTGGCCGCCGCAGTCGGCGCGCTGGTCGCAATCCCGCTGACCTGGCGCGCCAAGCTGGGGCAGGGCGAGGGCCTGGATCTCACACCCGCCATGAGTTGGGCCGACCCCGTTGTTGCGGCCGACTTCGACGATCACCTCGACCGCGGCCCTGTCCTCGTCACAATCCGCTATGAAGTCGACGCCTCAGGCACGGACGCCTTTCTCAAGGAGGTATACGCGCTTTCGGGCGAGCGCTACCGCGATGGCGCCTATGACTGGGGCGTCTACCAGGACGCAGCAGATCCGCGCGCTTGGACTGAGTGGTTCTTCGTCTCGAGCTGGGCGGAGCATCTGCGTCAGCATGAGCGGGCGACGCGGCACGATCTGGACATCCACACGCGCACGCGCGCTTTTCACCGGGGTGAGTCGCCACCGGAGGTCCGGCACTATCTCGCGCCGGCTCGCAGAGGCACCGGCGCGCGTTCGCCAAAGAACGCAGGAGGCACTCAGACATGAAGATCGCGCTCGGCCTGTTACTTGCGCTTGCCATTGGTGTTGTCTGCCGTCTC
>Ga0299907_10003115_pt1 | contig 10533 bp, 10 predicted proteins | sample RVTome_16_FD_198680 | JGI IMG/M metagenome (GOLD analysis project Ga0299907, IMG submission 198680) | Soil microbial communities from uranium-contaminated site in the Upper Colorado River Basin, Wyoming, United States - RVT152D67 (version 2) ... | reverse complement strand
CGGGCGCCGCCCGCGGCACGCGGAGCCACAGCGCCCGTGGGACGACCTCGAACCGGGCCGGGGTCGTGCCGGGCTGCTCGCCGTCGATCTCGATCGGCAGCGGCTCGGGCGCGTCCACGGTCACTATGCGTCCCCGCAGCACCTCGAGGCGCGGGTGCGGCAGGTGCTTGCCGCGATAGCTCTTCGGAAGCGTGAACGCGAGGTCGCGCTTGGTGACATCGCCGATCAGGAGGACGTCGAAGAGGCCGTCGTCGGGCTCGGCCTCGGGGAGCATCATCATCCCGCCGCCCAGGAAGCGGCCGTTCGCGACCATCGCGTCGATCATCTTCCCGGAGCGCGTCTCGTCGTCCACGGAGACCTGCATCTCGCCCGTCTGCCAGCGTGCGAAGACTGCCAGCGTCGACCAGTAGTAGGAGATCTTCCCGCCGAGCGCCTTGGACGCCTCGTTCGCGCGCTGCGCGATCGCGCCGCTGATGCCCGCGCTTGCGACGTTCGCGAAGTAGGCGTGGGCCTCGGCTCCCGCCCAGGCCCGGTACGTCGCGCGGCCGAGGTCGAGCTCCCGAACCGTCGCTTCGAGCGCGATCGCAACGGCGCGGTCGAGGTCGCGCGGGATGCCGAACGTGCGCGCGAAGTCCCACCCCGTCCCGCGCGGGATCAGCGCCACCTGGACCCCTCGGGACCCCGCGACGCCGTTCACGACCTCGTTCACGGACCCGTCGCCGCCCACGACGACGAGGAGCTCGGCCCCGCCTTCGACCGCCTGCGCCGCGAGCGCCGTCAGCTGACCGGGCTCTTCGGAGATGAGCGCGTCGCCGGGCAGGCCGAGCGCGGCCGCGCGATGTGCGATCTCGGGCCAGCGCCGGCCGGTCGAGCCGCCAGCCGAAGCCGGGTTCACGAGAAAGACGGTGCTAATAGCCGGCGGTCGCGGTCTCGAGCGCGATCCTCGTCATGCGATCGACGGCCGCCCTGAGCTCGTCGTCGGTGATCCGCACGAACGCTCCTCCGACCACGTGATCGCTCACCGTGAGCAGGCACCCCCCGTGGACCCCGCGGAGCGCCGTGACGGTGAAGAGCGCGGCCGCCTCCATCTCCACGGCCAGGATCCCTCGCTTCGACCAGCGCTCGTACTGGTCCTCGTCCGGGTTGTAGAAGAGGTCGCTCGAGACGATCGGGCCGACGCGGAGCGTCTCCTGCGTGTGCTTCGCGACGTGCACCGCCTCGTGGATGAGCTCCCAGCTCGCGGTCGGGCAGTGTGGCTCGCCCTGGACCAGGTGCGTCGCCGTCGCATCGGCTGGAACCGCCGAGAGCGCGACGATGAGGTCGCCCAGCGCGTGGTCCGGCTGGAGCCCGCCGCATGTGCCCACGCGTAGCAGCCGCTTGACGCCGAGCTGGATCAACTCCTCGAACACGATCGTGGCTCCCGGACAGCCCATTCCCGTGCCCTGCACCGAGACCGGCTTGCCCTCCCACGTGCCCGTGTACCCGAGCAGCCCCCGCTCTGCGTTCACCTCGCGCGCGTCCGCGAGGAACGTGTCGGCGATGTACTTCGCGCGCAGCGGATCGCCCGGAAGGAGGCAGGCCTCCGCGTAGTCGCCGGGCTCCGCACGGAGGTGAATCGGCACGCGCGAACCCTACGGGTTCTCGGGTGCAGAGTTGTCGCGAACCCGTGCTCGGCGCTGTACTAGGGGCTCTCCTAGAGTGTCGCGCGTGGCGAGGAAGGTCGTGGAGCCGAACAGGGAGCAGATCCTCCGCTTCTGTGCCGAGGATCCCGTCGAGCGCGTGTTCCTCGAGGACATGGCGAGGCGTGGCGCGGGCCGCTTCGCCGGTGTGGAGCGTCGCGGCGAGCTCCGCGCCCTGTGTCACGTCGGTGTGAATGCCGTCCCCTCGGGCGAGGAGTGCGGCGCGTTCGCCCGCGAGGTCGCCCGCGCCGCCCCCCGCATGCTCATCGGTGAGGCGAATGCGGTGTCCGAGCTGTGGGAGGAAGCACGCTCGCGTCTGCCGCGGCCGCGCGAGGATCGACCCGGACAGCCTGTCTTCGTCATCGACGAGGCGCCTCCGGCGGGTGACACAGGTCTGCGCGCGGCGGGCGTGGGCGACCTGGACCTCCTCGTTCCGGCGTGCGCTGCCGCCCACGAGCAGGAGATCGGCGTCGATCCGCTCCGCCGGGACGCGGAGGGGTTCAGGTGGCGCACGCGGACGCAGATCGAGGAGGCGCGCTCCTGGCTCTGGGAAGAGGACGGCGTCATCCTGTTCAAGGCCGAAGCGTCGGCGTGGACTCCGTCTGCGGTGCAGCTCCAGCAGGTATGGGTCGATCCGGAGGCGCGTCGAGCGGGCTTCGGGTCGCGCGGGCTACGCGACCTCTGCCGGCTCCTGCTCGAGCGCGTCCCGGCGGTGTGCCTGTTCGTGCGTGCCGAGAACGCGTCCGCGATCAGGCTCTACGAGACGATCGGCATGCGGCACGTGCTCGACTACCGCTCGGTGCTCATCTAGCAATGAGGACGATCTTCCTCGCGCGGCACGCCCTCGCCGGCTCCAACCGCGATGGTCTGGCTGCGTGCACGCCACCCGGCCTCGGGCTGACGCCGGAGGGCGTCGAGCAGGCGCGCCGGCTCGGAGAGCTGCTCGAGCACGAGAAGATCGACCTCGGAGTCGCGACAGAACACCTCCGGACGCAGCAGACGCTCGAGCACGCGCTCGCCGGGCGCGAGGTGCCGACGATCGCCGTGCCGGAGCTGAATGAGATCCACTTCGGCAGCTTCGACGGCGGGCTCCTCCTCGAGTACCGGGCGTGGGCCGGGGCCGAGTCGCCCTCGTTGCGCGCCCCGGGAGGAGGGGAGAGCCGTGCCGAAGCCGCGGCGCGCTACGCGCGAGGGCTCTCCATCGTGCTCGAGCGGCCGGAGGAGAACGCGCTCGTGATCGGCCATGCGCTGGCCGTCCGCTACGTTCTCGACGCCGCCGGCGGCCTCGTGCCCGCGGCGTTGATGGCATCTCCGGTGGAGCACGCCCTCCCGCATCGGCTCGACGCGGGCGATCTGCGCCGTGCTGCGGAGCTCCTCGAGGAGTGGAGTCGCGCGCCGGCGTTCCGCGTGCCCTCCGTCGACGGGCGAGCGGTGCCCTAGCACAGGGAGCTGCCCCGGCACAATGTGCGCATGGCTACCGAGCTTGCCGCGCGCGTCGAGCGCTTCGTTCGCGACCGGGATCTCATCCCACCCGGCGGAGACATCTGCTGCCTCGTCTCGGGCGGCGCAGACTCGACCTGCCTCTGGCACGTCCTTCGCGCGCTCGGCTACCGCGTCTCGGCCGTGCACGTCGACCACGGCCTGCGCAGCGAGGAGTCGGACGCGGACGCCCGCCACTGCCACGAGGTCCTGGGCGCGGAGATCCTGCGGCCAAGTAACAGTCTGTTACAAGGCGGGAGTGAGGCCGACCTTCGCGACCTCCGCTACGGGCTCACGCAGGGGCGCGGGCTTCGAGCGACGGGTCACAGCGCCTCGGACCAGGTGGAGACCGTCCTCTACCGGCTCGTCTCCTCCGGGAACGCGAAGGGCATCAGGCCGAGGCGCGAGGACGGCGTCGTCCGGCCTCTCCTCCCGATCTGGCGCGAGGAGACCGAGGCCTACTGCCGCGAGCGCGCGCTTCCGTTCCGCGTCGACAGCTCGAACGAGGATACGAAGCGCGGGCTGATCCGCCGCGAGATCCTCCCGCTCCTCAAACAGCTCCACCCCGGCGCGGAGGAGAACCTGCTGGCGCTGGCGGACGAGCGTCCGCGACTCCCGCGCGCCCTCGAGCGCACGCTCGCCGAGCTCCTGGCGTCGACCGAGGGTACGAAGGCGGCCGACCTCGGCCGGGGACTCCGAGCTGTGCGCGAGTACGACACGGTGCGGCTCGAAGGGGCGGTCTGCTTCGGGCCGTGGCGGCTCGAGAGCTCGGTGCCCGGGCTCGAGGTGCGCACACGTCGGCCGGGCGATCGCCTCGCGGGGCGCAGCAAGAAAGTGCAGGATCTGTTCGTGGACGCGAAGGTGCCGCGGGCCGAGCGGGATCGCTGGCCGCTCGTCGTCTCGGGCGACGAGGTCGTCGCGGTGCCGGGGATCGCGGAGGCGCCTGGCTGGGAAGGAACCGTCCGGGCATGGAAGGATACGGAGCCGTGACCCAAGCGGAGCTGGAGCAGGGGGTTGGCGAGGTCCTGATCGAGCAGGTGACGCTGCAGGGGCGGATTGCCGAGCTCGGGGTCGAGATCTCGGCCGACTACGAAGGGCGCGATCTCCTGCTCGTGGGCGTGCTCAAGGGCGCGGTCTTCTTCATGGCCGATCTCATGCGCGAGCTCACAGTGCCCTGCGAGATCGATTTCATGGCCATCTCGAGCTACGGCGCCGCGACCGACTCCTCCGGCGTCGTCCGCATCCTGAAGGACCTCGACATCAACGTCTCGGGACGCGACGTCCTCGTCGTCGAGGACATCATCGACTCGGGCCTCACGCTCTCGTACCTCATGCGGAACCTGCGCTCGCGCAAGCCCGCGTCGCTCGAGGTCGTCACGCTGCTGACGAAGCCCGAGCGCCGCGAGATCGACGTGCCGGTCCGCTACGTCGGCTTCGAGATCCCGAATCGCTTCGTCATCGGCTACGGGCTCGACTTCGCGGAGCGCTACCGGAACTTGCCGTACGTCGCGGTCCTCCACCCGGACTTGGTGCCGAGTGCCACATGAGCGCTTGACGAACCCGTACCAGGGGTAGGGCCCCGGCGCCTGGGTGCCGAAGAAACAGGGTGCTACCCTCCCTCCACTGACGTGAACCGCTTCTTCCGCAGCGCACTCTTCCCGCTCGTAATCATCGTCCTCCTCGTCTATCTGGCGAGCCAGACCGTCCTGCGCGGGGACAGCCAGACCGAGGAGATCACGTACTCGGCGCTGAAGCAGGAGGTCCGCGACGGGAACATCAACGAGGTGCTCTTCAACCCGCGGCCGCAGTCGATCGAGGCAACGCGCGTCGACGGCACGAAGATCAAGGTCAATTACCCGACGCCGCAGTCCGCGACTCAGTTCGAGGGACTCCTCGATCGGCAGAACGTCCCCTACGACTCCAAGGGGACGGGGTCTTCGCCGTGGTGGGCGCTCCTCATCAACATCCTGCCGTTCGTCATCCTGATCGCGTTCTGGATCTTCCTCATGAACCAGGTCCAGGGCGGCGGCTCGAAGGTGATGAGCTTCGGCAAGAGCCGCGCGAAGCGCATGTCGCCCGACTCGCCGAAGGTCACCTTCAAGGACGTGGCCGGCGCGGACGAGGCGGTCGAGGAGCTGCACGAGATCAAGGAGTTCCTCGAGAACCCGAAGAAGTTCCAGGCGCTCGGAGCGCAGATTCCGAAGGGCGTCCTCCTGTACGGGCCGCCCGGCACGGGGAAGACGCTGCTCGCCAGGGCGGTCGCCGGCGAGGCCGGCGTGCCTTTCTTTTCCATCTCGGGCTCGGATTTCGTCGAGATGTTCGTCGGCGTCGGCGCCTCTCGCGTGCGTGACCTCTTCGAGCAGGCGAAGCAGGCCTCGCCCTGCATCATCTTCATGGACGAGATCGACGCCGTCGGGCGGCATCGCGGCGCGGGTCTCGGAGGCGGTCACGACGAGCGTGAGCAGACGCTGAACCAGCTCCTCGTCGAGATGGACGGCTTCGAGATGAAGGACAACATCATCCTCATCGCCGCCACCAACCGGCCCGACATCCTCGACCCCGCGCTCCTTCGGCCGGGCCGCTTCGACCGGCAGATCGTCGTCGACCGTCCGGACCGCAGCGGCCGTCGCAAGGTCCTCGAGGTGCACGCGCGCGGGAAGCCGCTCGCGCGGGAAATCGACCTCGACACGCTCGCCGCCGGAACGCCCGGGTTCACCGGCGCCGACCTGCGGAACCTCATCAACGAGGCCGCGCTTCTCGCCGCGCGCCGCGGCAAGAAGATGATCGAGCAGGACGAGCTCGAGGAAGGGATCATGCGCGTGATCGCCGGGCCGGAGAAGAAGGCGCGCCTCCTCTCCGAGAAGGAGCGGAAGATCACGGCTTACCACGAGATGGGGCACGCGCTCGTCGGTCACTACCTCGAGAACACGAATCCGGTCCACAAGATCACGATCGTGTCTCGCGGCCAGGCGCTAGGCCTCACGATCTCGCTCCCGACCGAGGATCGCTACCTGACGACGAAGTCCGCGCTGATGGACGAGCTCGCGATGACGCTCGGCGGGCGCGCCGCAGAGGAGCTCGTGTTCCACGAGGTCACGACGGGCGCCGCGAACGACCTCGAGCGGGTGACCACGACCTCGAAGCAGATGATCATGCGCTTCGGGATGTCCGAGAAGCTCGGCCCGCGGGTCCTCGGCCGGAACCACGAGCTGCCCTTCCTCGGCCGCGACATGGGCTCGGAGCCGGACTACTCCGAGGAGATCGCGCGGGAGATCGACGACGAGATCCGGCGCGTCATCGAGGAGGCGCACGCCTCCGCCCACGCCGTGTTGCGGGCGCACATGGACGACCTCCACCGCCTCTCCGCCATCCTCATCGAACGCGAAACCCTCGACAAGGACCAGTTCGAGCGATTGCTCGCAGGCGAGTCCGAGGAGTCCGTCTTCCCAGCGGACGAGCCGGCGGTTGCCGAGCCGGAGCTCGACGCCGAGAAGCGCCCGAAGCTCAGGCCGCAGCCGCGCCCGATCCCGGGCACGGCGATGCAGCCGCCGCCGCCGGAGGGCGCGCCGTCCTAACTTGCGTGGCCGCTCGGCCGCGGCCACGCGTGGGCGATCTTCGGACCTGATCAGGGCCCGGTTTCGCGGCGTCGCGCCGCCGCCACGATCGCGAGGATCGCCGCTGCGGCGGCAGCCGTGCCGACCAGGTCGACGGCGAGCCCGCCCGCACCGACCCTGTCGACGACGCCGAGCAGGAGTCCGGCGACGACGAGCGCCACGATGGCCAGCAAAGCGGCGAACGCGAGCCGGCGGAATCCCTCACCCGATTCGGCCCTGACGCGCTCGCGCTCCTCGAGCGACCAGTAGGCGAGCTCGGCCGTGACCAGCGCGCCGGCCGCGAAGAGTGCGGCGCCACTGTCGAGACTCGCGTCGTCCACCGCGAGCTGGACGCCGTAGAGGCCTCCGAGGAGGCCGAGCGACGCCGGGACGAGCGGCGGCCAGTCGAGCACGAGCGCGGCGACGAGCGTCAGGAGGGCGACGACGGCCACACGCAGGCCGGCCTCGAACACGGCGTTGTCATCCGCCCGCGCCAAGGGCAGCGCCGCAAGGCTCACGGCGCCCCCGAGCGCGGCGGCGCCGGTGGCTACACGCGTGCGAGCCTCGCGTTGCGCCGGTATGTCCTCACCTCCTCCAGGGCGGCCTCGAGCGGCACGTCGTCTCTCCAGCGCGCGACGCCGACGCCGAGGCCTTCGAGCCTCGCGCGAAGCGTCTCGCGCTCGAGGAGCCAGAGCCGGTACGCGAGGCCGGCGATCTCGCTCCGGCCGGGCTCGACGAAGCCGACCGGGTCGACCTCGAGGACGACGAGGTCGAACCCGCGGCCGCGCAGGTCTTCGATCGCGGAGACGAAGCGAGAATCGACGAGCGGCGTGATCGCGAAGACCAGCGCCTTGGGAGGGAGGATCTGCGCGGGGATGCTCGAGACCTCGCGCCAGGTGTACGTGGGCTGGACCCCGGTCTCGAGCAGCGTCTCGATCAGCATGACGCGCTGCCAGAGCCCCATCCCAGGGCGAAGCCAGCGGAGGATGCCGCCGAACGCGATCAGACCGACGCGGTCCCGACGCTCGAGGTAGCGGCTTGCGAGCGTCGCCGTGGCGCGGACGGCGTCGTCCAGCGTGCTCCGGCCGTCGCCGCGCACGTCGGTGAAGCTGTCCACGAAGAGGACGACGTCGGTGTTCCGCTCCGGATGCCGCTCGTTGACGACGAGATCGCCTCTCCGCGCGGACGCACGCCAGTTGATCGCGCGAACCCGGTCTCCGGGCACGTAGTCGCGGATGTCGGCGTACTCGATTCCGTCACCCTTGACGCGCGCGACCTCGCTACCGGTGTGCGCCTGGGTCTCGACCGGTGGGACGGTGCGGCTCAGCCAGTCGAGCCGCGGGTACGCCTTGAGCGTCTGCGCACGCGCAAACCGCCTCTCCCACACGACGAGCCGAAGCGGATCGCGGGCGCGCGCCTCGACGTCTCCCACGTCGTACAGGCCCCAGCGCACGGCGCGAAGCCTGAGCGGGACGACGCGCTCCTCGCCGGCGCGGAGACGCACGGCGAGCGCGTCGGCGCCGTCGAGCACCTCCGTTCCGTTCGGTAGGTCGAGGAAGAGCTCGAGGCGGTCGACTGCCCGGTCGGTTCGGACGACGAGCTCGGCCTCGACGTCGGCGAGCTCGACGGTGCGATCCGTTCGAAGCGTGAACTCGACCTCGATGCCCGGGTCGCGCGCGAGCGCCGTGCCCGCCGCGAGCACGAGCGCGAAGGGCGCTGCCACGATCGCGAGCTCCGGGCGTCGCAGCGCGAGGGCGGCGACGAAGCCGATCGCGGCCAGCGCCCCGTAGCCTGCGAGCCGCGGGCTCCGGCTGCGCCTCACCGGAGCGCCGGCACGTCCTCGGCAGGAGGCGTCGGAACGCGTTGGAGCACGTCGCGCACGACGTCGGCGCCGGTGAGCTTCTGGACCCAGAGCTCGGGCCGGAGAACCAGCCGGTGGGCGAGCGCCGGGACCGCTACGGCCTTGACGTCGTCGGGCAGGACGTAGTCCCGGCCGGCGATCGCAGCCTTGCAGCGTGCGAGCTTGAGCAGGGCGAGGCTCCCGCGCGGGCTGGCCCCGACGGCGGAGTTCTGCGACTCCCTGGTCGCGGCGACGAGGTCCACGCAGTAGCGCCGAATGCTCGGGGCCACGTGCACCTCCTCGATCGCGTCCTGCATCTCGAGCAGCGCCTCGCGGTCGACGACGGGCCGAAGCTCGAGCTCGTCGCTGCGACGTTCGATTCGTCGATCGAGCATCTCGATCTCGTCCTCGTGATCCGGGTATCCGAACGCGGTCCGGAGCAGGAAGCGGTCGAGCTGGGCCTCGGGGAGCGGGTAGGTCCCCTCGTACTCGATCGGGTTCTGAGTGGCGATGACCAGGAAGGGCGGCTGGAGAACATGCGTCACCCCTTCGATCGTCACCTGGCGCTCCTGCATCGCCTCGAGCAGGGCCGCCTGGGTCTTCGGTGGCGCGCGGTTGATCTCGTCGGCGAGAAGCAGGTTCGCGAAGATCGGCCCCGGCCGGAACTCGAAGTCCGACTCGCGCTGGTTCCAGATCGAGGAGCCGGTGACGTCGGAGGGCATCAGGTCCGGGGTGAACTGGATGCGCGTGAAGCGCATGCTCAGGACCTGGGCGAACGAGCGCGCCGCGAGCGTCTTTGCGAGCCCCGGGTAGTCCTCGAGCAGGACGTGACCGTCCGCAAGGAGCCCGACGATCACGAGCTCGAGAGGATCTCGCTTGCCGACGATCGTGCGCTCGATCTCGTCGAGCGCCTGCTCGGTGAGCTCGCGGACCTGCTCGAGCTCCATCAGACGCGCTCCAGCGACCGCACCACTTCGGCGAGGATGGCCGGGGTCAAGCCCCGAGCGAGCCGATCCTCGGGCGGGGGCCGGCCCTCGCGGACGAGCTCCCACGTCTCGTCGCCGAGAATCCGGCGTGCCTCGTCCTCCTGCCGGTCGAGCGAGATGCGGCGACGAGTGTCGAGCAGGCTGAGGGTGAGATCGCGCAGACGGGGCCGGAGGCGGTAGTGGAGGTCGAAGGCGCCGGCGACGCCGATCGCGGCTTCCTGCTCGAGGCGTACGAGGCTGTGGGGAGGGCGACGCGGGGGCTCAGCGCCGCGGCCGCGCGGCCGGAGGCGTGCGGCGGTCGGATATGCCCGCAGCAGGGTCTCGAGCGCGAGCGTCAGGACAACGACGCAGACCAGGAGCGCGTAGACACGGGCGGCCAACGCAGCTCTTCCGGGGAGGAACGCGACGACGCCGACGAGCGCGAGCGTCGGTAGCAGGAGAAGTCGAGCGGCCCGCCGCACGTGGGACGTCATGCCGGCCTCTCGATCGCGACCATCCCGTGCGCCGACTCCTCGTCGGCTCGGGCTGCCGCGGCTCGGAGGTCGTCCCGCGCCGTCGTGAGGGCGGCGATGGCCTCCTCCTTCATGTCCGGACGGACGTCGTGGTGGGAGAACTTCGCCCAGGTGAACAGGTCGGTGAGCCGGCTGATCGAGCGCGCGTCGACCTCGAGCGCCGGGAGGATCCGCGCGAGGTACTCCTGCGGCGTCTCCGGTGAGTGCTTGGCGAGCCCGTGTAGGGCGAGAACGCGTTCGAGGCGCGCATATGCCGCGATGACCGCACGACGCGGGTCTGCCTCGGCGCGCAGGTCGTCGAGCGAGTCGTCGAAGACATCGGCGAGCGTCGCTGCCACTGCCGAGCGAGGTCGCGGCCCGCGCCGCCGGCGCGCTGCGACGGTGAACGCAGCGTAGGCGATCGCCGCGAGCGTTCCTACGACCAGGAGCGGCACCCACGCCAGC
>Ga0299907_10003114_pt1 | contig 10534 bp, 8 predicted proteins | sample RVTome_16_FD_198680 | JGI IMG/M metagenome (GOLD analysis project Ga0299907, IMG submission 198680) | Soil microbial communities from uranium-contaminated site in the Upper Colorado River Basin, Wyoming, United States - RVT152D67 (version 2) ... | reverse complement strand
AACTACGCCGGTAGCGTCTCCTTGATCGACGAGGAGATCGCGAGGATCCTTCGGGTGGTCGAGGAACGTGGGGAACTCGACCGCACGGTGATCGCCTTCGCTTCGGATCATGGCGAGATGAATGGGGATCACGGGCTGATCTACAAGAGGACGTTCATGAACGGAGCGGTGCGAATCCCTCTCTTGATACGCGCCCCGGGTGACGATGGTTTCGCCAGGGGGGCCGTTAGCAGTTCCCCCGTTGAACTCATGGACGTCGGGGTAACACTCCTACGCCTTGCGCGAGTTAGGAGGCCGGGGAGATCTCGCGCCCGCAGCCTGGTCCCCGTGCTCAAGGATCCGAATCTAGAGCACCGACCGGTGGCCGTGGCCGGTCTTAGAAAAGAGATCATGGTCGCGTCGCGCGATTGGAGGATGGTTATCAATCGCGCGGGAGAGCCGTATGTGCTTTTTGACCTCCAAAACGATCCTGACGACAGCATGAACCTGATTGGCGATCCCGCGCATGACGACACTGTGGCTCGGCTACTGAAGGCTCAATGGAAAGCTCAGCCGCCACTACGACGGGCCACGAAAAAAGGAGTCAACTAGGCACTCGGATCTGCGACACGCGGCGCCGCAGGCGGAGAAGCGCCCACGATGCCTGCGATGCGATCATTGTGCCGGTGGTCGGTCCCTCGACCGGTGAACCCCATCCGCGTTCACGTCGGAGCCGCTCACAGAACGCCAGAAGCCTGTAATCCTTTGCGTACCATCGCATCAGCGCCCGCGTCGCCGTCTGATCGAGGCTGCGGTCTTCCGAGCCACCACTCCTGTGGGCAGCCTTCGGGTCCGACGGCAACTCCAGATCGTCGGGAAGTGCGAGTACCTCCTTAATCTGCTCCCAATCCTGTGCGAGAGTTTCCTGGCGCGCGATGTACACAATGCTCCCGCTGCGCTGTTTGAGAAGGGCCGGACTCTCCAGCCAAATCCTCATCTCCCGTCGAAGCTGCCTTATCTCCGACATGGCCGCGAGTGCCTTGGTTCGAATGGGGGCGTCGGAACTGACCAATCCCGCCGCCAGTGCTTGAGGGGTTTCAAAGAGCGTGAAAACTTCTCGCTCCGAATCGGTCCATTCCCTGAAGTACTTCGGCCGGCCCTTGCGCAATCGGCTGTAGAAGGAACTGACGAACCGTGCCATGGGGTCACGCACCGAGAAGAACACAGGGTGGTCCGGAGGAACCTCCGCCAGCGTGAACGGGTGAGGATGCAAGAAGATCTTGCCGAACCTCGTTTCCGGTTCGCCAGCCTCCCGAATCGCCTGCTTTATTGCGCTCCCACCGGTCTTGCCCACGTGGATGAAGTGAACCGGCATTAGATGTAAGCCAAACCTTCCCTGTCGTTCGAAGCGTCGCCGCCTCCGGTTTTCATCCGATTACGTTACCTGCTCCCAGCGAGCTACTCACATATTCGAAGAGACAAACTCCCGACCGCCCGCCGACCGCCCGCATACGACGAGCGTTAGCCGGGGAGCAACGTCAGGCGCACATTGCGCCTGGGATTGTCTTGGTTCGGGTCCACCACCACGATGCTCTGCCATGTGCCGAGCGCCGGCGCGCCGTCGATCACGGGGATCGTCAGTGAGGGCGCTATGAAGGCCGGAAGAAGGTGATCGGCCCCGTGACCTCGAGATCCGTGGCGATGGGTCCAGCGGTCGTCGCGCGGCAGCAAGGTTTCGATCACCCCGGCGAGGTCTTGCTCCGAACCGGATCCCGTTTCCATGAGCGCCACTCCAGCCGTGGCGTGCGGCAGATAGACGTTCAGAAGGCCATCTCCGCCCGCGCTCGCGCAGAACTTCCGCGCATGGTCGGTGATGTCGACGAATCGCCTATTGGCGGTGTCCAGTTGCAGGACTTCGGTCTTCACTGCCGCCCCCCGAATCTCGGCGGTCGCTTCTCACGAAGTGAGGCTATCCCCTCGCGCACATCGGGCCCTCCGAAGCCGAGGAACTCCAGAGCTAGCGATGCGTCGAACGTGGGCCCCGCACTTCGCAGCCAATTGTTGAGTGCGTACTTCGTCCAGCGGATGGCCGTCTGGGAACCTCGCGCCAGCTTTCGGGCTACGCGCAGCGATTCTTGCTCGAGTTCCTCGTCCTCCACACACATCGCGACGAGCCCGATCCGTTCGGCTTCTTCTCCAGAGACCGGCTCGCACAGCAGTAGGTAGTACTTCGCCTTCGCCATGCCGCACAACAGAGGCCACACGATCGCCGCGTGATCTCCGGCCGCGACCCCGAGCCTCGTATGACCGTCGATGATCCGCGCCGACTTTGAGGCGATCGAGATGTCGGCGAGAAGACCGACGACCAAGCCCGCCCCCACCGCAGGACCGTGCATCGCCGAAACGATCGGCTTAGTGCAGTTGAGGATGTTGTAGACGAGGTCGCGCGCCTCTACGAGGACGCGGGCCCGGACCTCGAAGTCCTCGGCCATGTCCGCGACCAAGTCCAGGTCTCCTCCGGATGAGAACCCTTCGCCGGCTCCACTCACGATGACGACGTCGACCTCCGGATCGGCGTCGATCTCGCGCCATACCCCCGCGAGCTGACTGTGCATCTCGTGACCCACGGCGTTCAGTTTCCCGGGCGTGTTCATCGTCACGCGCAAGATGCGCGATTCGACCATCTCGAACTGAAGCTGATCGAAAGGCGAATAGCGATCGATGCTCATGGTACAGATACGCCGCGACCGTGCGTTGACTCGCCCGACCGCAGCCATAGCGCCACTCCGGCGGCGATCGCCAGCCCCAGCGTGATCCACGCCAGCGCAGGCGACAACGGGCCGCGTGCAACGGATAAGACGGCCGTGCCGGTCAGAACCAGCACGGCAACGGACGTCGCTGGAGCGATTCCCATGTAGTCGGCGACCTGTCCATCGGGCACCAACCACCGGGCGAAGCCAACACCCGGAGCAAGAAGGAGCGCCAGCGCTAAAAGAAGCCATCCAATGTGCAGCGGCCCACCCTCGGCTTCATCGACGGCGGAATCCACCGGCGGCGCGGTCTCTCCGAGCGCCGTGATAGCACCTTCGTGCAATATCCACAGATCGGCAGGCATCGGAAGTACTGGCCCGGTATTCGCTCCCGTAGCGATTGCCGTGTTCGGGCCGTTCTCGTTGAAGACGCTTGCAAGCACCACGAGCGGCTCTTCGTCGGACTCCTCCACTCCGTCGCGCAGGTCCTCCAGGGAGGCACGTGAGAGATCGTCATATGCGCTGTTTCCCGTGACCGTCGGTTCCCCGGCGAGATAGCTCTCCAGAGCGCCTTGATACACATAACTCTGATCGATCTGTCCGGGGGGCAGTCCATACCGAGCCGTATTCCCGTTCACCTGGGTGATCCCCCAAGACTGGGCGAGTGTTTCGATCTCCGGAGGCCGCACATCGATAACGAAAACCACAGGTCGATCGAGCTCGTCGAGCGCGGTGAGATTGGCGCGCAGGAGATCGAGGTCGGCACGCTTTTTGGCGGTCAGCCAGCCGCGCGTGGGATCGTTCCAGTTTGACGCGTCAAAACCCGACGTGAAGTTTGTCGCGAGTATGAAAGCGACCCCGACCACACCGACCAATGCTAGGCGCGATGAGCCGCCCCGGCGCGCCCTCTCCATGAAGAATCTGAAAGCGAAATAAGCGCCGACTCCCACGAGAAGGACCCATGCAAGCGTCGTGTTGAAGAACCGGTAGTACGGAAAGACAAACCCGAGCAAGAACCCGAAGGTCCCAACCAGCGGGGCCAGCCACACAATAGAAACGAGGGCGAGATCGTTGTTCACCCACCGCCTGCCTGCCGCCAGCAACCCCAGGGCGCCGATCAGGAAGAGAGGGCCGTTTAGCGCAGGCCGCATGGCGTCGACCCACTCATCGAGCCGCGCCATGAAGAAGTCCTGCGAATAGGGAAAGACGAGGGCGGATTCACTCAGCGGCGCTGATTCACCCCAGATCCCCACCGACCAGATCGCCACCGTGACGATCGCTGCGACGAGGGCTGTGCCGAGCATCGGGGCGTCCTTCCGCACCACCTCTCTCACCCGGCCCACCAGGCCGGCTTCGGAATAACCGAACATGATGCGCGCGACGGTCATCGCACCCAAGGTCAGCCCGAAGATCGCGAGCGTTGTGGTGTGCGTCACCCCCGTGGCTAGAAGGAAGATCCCGAATCCGATTCGCCCCCGCCACGAAGTGCGAGCCGGACCCACGAACCACAGAGCTCCGGCGAGAAAGAGCATGCTCATTACGTTGTCGAGGTACCCGACGAATGGGGGGGTCAGCATCAGTCCGGCGGAGGCAAACGCAACGGAATGCCATAGAAGGGGATCCCGGCGATGCCTGTACGCAAATCCTGCCAGGAGCAATGAGACGATCACCGGAGTGATCACCATGAGCAGCGCGATGGTCGATCGCGAGTCCACATCCCCGATGCGTCGAACGAGGCCTCCAAAAACCGGTGCCGAGATTCGGTAGGCGCCGCCGTGCAGTCCGTTGGGGCCCTCGATCTCGACCAGACGACCCGGTTCCTCGGTCAGGATCGCTTCGGTCCTCCAGGTGTAAAAGGCCGGGTCCCGGGTCGGCGCCGTCCGTCCTGGATTGAGCACGAAAGTGGAGCCGAACAACGATAGGAGGACAACCGCGGTCGCTATGAATGCCAGCGGATGCCCGAGGACGCGGTCGAATCCGGTCGGTCCCTGCACGCGCGGTACGTCTGGAGGTGGAGTCGCGGTTGCTGTGGCCATGCCGGACGTGAGTCTATCCACCTGCCTCAGGGACCTTCCGCGGACGATCCCGTTGCCGATTCCGTGAGGCGGCCCTCCTCGTACTCGCCGTCTCCTAGTGCGGCTATGTCCTCGGCCGAAAGAGACTCGAGGAAATCGGTAGTGAAGGCCCCGGCAAAGAGACGCTCATCGAGGCGGGCCGGTGGCACTCTGTCACTTCCGGGCCTGTTCTCCGGGATGTTCTCCTCTATCGTGTAAGAACCGATGTACGAGGCGATCTCGGATAGATCCACGTCCTGCTCCTCGACCATCTCCAGGTCGAGAAACAGCTCGACCGAGTTCCGGTCGGCGACTATGCCTTCGCCGAACCGGTCTTCGATGTCACGCACGAGCTCATTTGTGTTGATCCGCCATCCACCCACTTGCTCCGGTAACGGCTGCTGCCCGTGGTCGGCCGTCACCGCAAGGACGTAGTTGCCGTCGCCCACCCTCCGGTCGAGGATGGCTTTGAAACGCTCGATCTGCCGGTCCGTCTCCCGCAACGTGTCGGCTTGCTCGGGGCCGAGCATGTTCCAGAGGTGCCCGCCGAAGTCCGGTGGTTTGAGTTCGATCCAGACAAGATCCGTGATGTCGTCCTTGCCGATCTCTTCTTTTTGCAGAACGTCGGCCACGGCATCCCCCGTGAACTTCACAAAGGCAGTCGTTCCCGGGCGAATAGGGGCCTGCCGGATCTCTTCCAACGTCTTGCCAAACCACGTGCCGTCGAGGAGGCCGTCGCGGGCATCCAATTCCCCTTCGTACTTCTCAAGAGTTGCAAGATCGGTTGTCTCGAGATACTCGGGGAGGGTGTAGAAGGACTCGTTGATCCACCACTCGTTGGGTTCACTCTCCCAGATCGCAGCGATGTCTTTGTCTCCGCCGGGACGCTGCCCGCCGTGACCGATCATTCCGAGGTGCCAGCCTTCGTACGACACCGTTGCGACGACCGGCTCGTTACCGTTTTGTTCGTCCCAAAGTTCGGAAACGGTGGGTAATTCAAGGTATCTCGGGTCGGCGTTCTGAAGCCACGTATCGATCGTTACGTCACCGTTGGCATCCCGGACTTCAGGATCACGCATCTGATTGCCCGGAACACCGTGGTGGCGCGGGTAGAAGCCTGTGGACATCGTTGCGTGGATCGCACCGGTGATCGACGGCGCCGATCCGATCGTGGCGTTTACGTAAGTAGTACCGGACTTGCGAAGTGCATCGATCGTCGGATGCGACGTCGGATGCTGCTCGAGGACGTTCCACCCTCCCCCGTCGATTACCACAGTAAGTATGACCTTCGGAGGGGCGCCGGCCGAGCTACCGAACACCTCTGGAAGAGGCTCTGCGTCCGACTCAAAGTCGTCCATTCCGAGGAGCTCGGCGTAACTGGGTGCGATTCCCGCAATGTCGACGGGCCGGGTCACCTCGAGGCCCTGCGGAACCGACGGTCCGTAGAAGATCATCGGCACCTTCGAGATGTAGTTCCACGGATTGGGATGCGTCGTATTCATCCAGGGCGCATCCGTGTCGAGGGTCGTCAGATCCCAGTCGCCGGCCAGATACCGGTGAGGTTTCGGCACGAGGTAGATCTCTCCGGAGCGACCCGGGACGTGCCCCCGGTAGATGTTTTGCATGACGTCGGTGCCGATGGCACGCGCCATGTCAGACTGCGAAGGGGCTCCAGCGGGGACGCGCGGTCCAGGTCGCAGCGCGAAAACCGCAAGCACCGCTGCGATGAGCGCGGAGCCGACAACGATCAGATCGCGCTTCGACACAATCTAGCCCTCGAAGTTTTCACGGTGGGGACTCTAAGCCACACGAGATCGAAGCGAGTGACTCCGACGGTGCCACAAGTGAAAAGAGCTTGTCGTCCGGCTTGAAGTCGCCCGCACCTTCGGACAAGATGCGCGGGTCGGTGGCGTTATCCCGCATCCGGTAGTCGGCAAGGAAACGGACTACATCGCCGGTGGAGACGCCGAGGCGCTCCATCGCTCTTTCATCCAGATACATCTGGGTCGGCCGCAAAGTAAAAACGATGTCGCCGAACTCGGCCTCGACATCGGCCCTCACCTTCTGAGGATTGATACCGAACCCTCCGATATCGGCAGCGTCGGGTTGCTGGCCATGATCGGCGGTTATCACTATCACGTACTCTCCGCTCCCCAGCCGTTCATCGAGGAACTCAACGAGCATGCCCAGCTCGCGATCGGTGGCCTCTAGCGATTCCCGGACTTCCTCCGAGGCCATGTTGAAGTAGTGGCCAACTCTATCTATCTGCTTGAAGTTGGTGAACAGAAGGTCGGTAACATCGTCGGCGCCGTAGCCATCAACATCGATGAGATTCCGCATGACTGCCCCGTGATACCTAATGAATGCGGGTGTCTCCTCGAGCCGCGAGGGATCGTCGAGGATCTCATGCTCTCCCCAAGCTCTGTCGATGTCACCATCCGCTTCGTCGAGTTCGTCGACGAACACATCCAGACTCGGAGCCGTTTCGGGGACGGACTCGGGCAGGCGGTAGTGATCCGGATTGCTAATCCACTCGTTCGTGTCCCGGTCGAGCCAAACAGCATCGTCCCGATCGCCCCCCTCGCGGGCGGCCCCCCGGCCAATCATCCCGAGGTGCCACGGTTCGTATCCCACCATGCCGACGAGTGCCCGGTTGTCGTTTCCTTCGTCCCACAACTCTGCGAATGCCGGAACGTTGATGAAACGCGAATCACCACCCTCGAATGCATCCACTGGGTTCCCGCCCTCATCGAACACCGGGATATCGACAATCCCGTGCGTCGCGGGAAACGTCCCGGTTCCCAGAGTCGTGTGAACCGATGGAGTAACCGACGGACTCGAACCCACCGTGGCCTTCGTGTACGAGACACCCTCATTCATCAGTCTCTTGAGGACGGGCCACGAATCAGGCCATTCCCGGAGAGTGTTCCAGCCGCCGCCGTCCCACATGATCGTTACAACCAACTTAGGGGGGCGGGGTCCGCTTTGCGATCCCGCAACTTCCTCCAGCACCGTGCCGTCCGCCGTGTTGAATTCGGTGCCTAAAAGGGCCGCGGAAGTTGGTGCAACGTCGGCGAGAGTGACCGGTTCGGACACATCGCCTCGACGCGGCACGATCCCGGGACCGTAGAAAACCAAGGGAACATCCTGCAGGTAGGGCCAGGGTCCCGAATGGCTCCACCCGCCGGCACCGGATGAGAAATACATTGGCCAGCGCGGAACAACCTGGATCTGTCCCGACCGCCCCCGCATGTATCCATCTTTGATCCGCTGGAGGTATTCCGGAGGAATGGAGCATGCCTGTTCCCTCACTGGAGGGTTGCGCTCCTGTCCGAGCAGCCCATAGGCCAGCACGGTGCCGGAGGCCACAAGAACAACGACCAGAATCCGGGCGGCCGGGTTCGACCAGAACGCTCGGCGGCGCGGACTGGGTTCTCCAGAGGCCGTCATCCCGAGCGTGATTTCACGGTCGCGGGAACCTCGAACAGGCCGGCGCTACGGAACCATGCCGCGAGCCCCGCAATGCCGACCAGGAACACCACGCCTACTGCAGCGATAAGAGCGCCGCGGCTTTCCGGAGTCCATGTCAGCTTGAGTATTGCCGCTGCAATCACCCACGCCAGGTTGTAAGCGATGTCGTACAGGGAGAAGGCGCGCCCACGAAACTCGTCCCCCAATGCTTCCTGAACCAGAGTGTCGAGTGAGATCTTGGCAAGAAAAAACCCGAACCCGAGAAAGAACGTGAGCACCGCGATCGCTGCGCTGACTCCGATGGCTCCGAACGCGGCCACTGCCGTTCCCGCCACGAACGATGCAGCGAAGACGAGATGCGATGTAGTTCTCACCCGAGCATGAAGGCGATGCGCAAGCAGGAAGCCTAGAGCCGCCCCAACCGCTCCCGTCCCGCCCGTGATCACGAGGACCACTGTGTCCTCATCCGCTAGAAGGTCCCGGGCTACGATTCCGATAGACACAATGGAAAAGCTCCACAGGAATCGAAGCCAGAAGTAAGTCGTGATCGATGCTCCCGCCTTGGGCGTGCGCGCGACCTCCACTACCCCGGCAGCGATGTTCCGCGCGACACGCGCCGCCTCCTCGGAGAAGCTGAGGCGAGTCCGAGATTCCCCAACGTGCCGAAGCCACAGCGCCAAGACCGCCCCGCCGGCATAGACGAGAGCTCCGAACATCACGACGGGCTCGACATCTATCACTCCGGTCAGCACAAGCGCTATCCCAGCTCCGCCCAGTTGGAACATTGCGCCTCCGAGCTGTGAGACCGCGTTGCCCTCGACAAGGGACGTCTCGTTGAGGACGACGGGAAGCGCAGCCGCCTTGGTGGCAAGGACGATGCGCGTGGACGAGATCGTTAGCAGGAACGCCAAGAACAGTCCGGCATCGGGAATCCTCCCGGTGCCTGCAAGTGCGACGGTCGCAATCACCAGGGCGCGAAACCCATTCGCCAGGAACAGCAGCCGTTTGCGATCCCATCGGTCGATGACGACGCCCAAAAAAGGACTCAAGACCGTGTATGGGACGAAGACGTACAACACGATGCGCAGGAGTTCGTCGGGGCTCCGAGCAGCTTCAACATCGAATCCCTTCTGGCCGCCGAACACGATGAGTTTGGCCAGTGCTGCCTGCACGAGGCCGTCTCCTGCCTGGGCGAGGAACTGGACACCCATGAGGAGCGAGAAGTCTCGGGCGCCGACAAAGAGGTGCCCACCCCGTCGGATCATGTCCATACTTTGGGGCACCCTACCGCCTGGCCCCGGCCTGGAGGCGCACTCCAGATGGGGTGCCGGTGCGTTCACGCAGCGTATTGCGGGAATTCCTGTGGAAGATGCGAAGGCCCGATAGCGTTGGTAGAGAGTGTGCAATCGTCGACGAAAGTGACAAACACCATGGTTCATACGTTTCCGTCACGTAAGAGAGTGGGCCTCATCGCTCATGACAACAAGAAGAAAGACCTGATGGAGTGGGCGGAGTTCAACCGCGGGACGCTGGCGCGCCACCAACTTTGCGCCACGGGTACCACCGGGAAAGTTCTCTCCGAGAAGCTGGATCTCGAGGTCACAAAACTGCAGAGCGGCCCTCTCGGCGGAGACCAGCAGATCGGAGCGATGATCTCGCAGGATGAGATCGACGTGCTGATCTTTTTTTGGGACCCGCTCGAGCCTCAGCCGCACGATCCCGACGTGAAAGCCCTTCTGCGGATGGCGGTGGTGTGGAACATCCCTATCGCATGCAACCGCAGTACCGCCGACTTCATGATCGCTTCGCCGCTGATGGGCGGGACCTACCGCCCCCGGGTGCCCGACTACGGCACGTACGAGGCGCGGCCCGTCGAGGCCGGCTGACTACCGGGAAGGCACGGCCCGGCCGGCCGACGACTTACGGCGCGCCGGCGGGCTCGGTGATGTACAGGCGTCCCTCCGGATAGTCGCCCGCCCCGAAGGAAGTGATCTCCCCCGGCGTCAGCGACACGAGGTAATCACTGGTGAAGGCACCGGCAAAGAGGCGTTCGTTCAACCGCGGCCGCGGGACACGATCTGCTCCCGGCGCGCCGCCCGGGATGTTCTCCGCGATCGCGTAGGTGCCGATGTAACGGGCGATGTCTTCCGGGTCGATCCCTCGCCGTTCGACCTCCGTCCGGTCGAGGAAGATGTCGACCGTTGTGATCTTCTCGACGACGGGCCCGAAGCGCCCTTCGATATCGCGCTGAAGCTCCCGGCTATAGATGCGCCATCCGCC
>Ga0299907_10003113_pt1 | contig 10535 bp, 9 predicted proteins | sample RVTome_16_FD_198680 | JGI IMG/M metagenome (GOLD analysis project Ga0299907, IMG submission 198680) | Soil microbial communities from uranium-contaminated site in the Upper Colorado River Basin, Wyoming, United States - RVT152D67 (version 2) ... | reverse complement strand
ATGTGACCGTTCGGGATGTTCAGGATCTCCTCGATGTCGGGCGGCAGCAGCACCTGCATGTCGATGACCTGCGAGGAGAAGCCGGGCGCGAACTCGTCGATCACGCCGAGCGCGTTCTTCACGAAGCCCGCCCGCTCGTGCTCCCAGGTCGCGTTCTTCAGCTCGTAGGGCGCGTGGCCGCCGAACAGGTGCACGACGTGCTTGCCGGGCGGGGCGATGGTCTCATCGCGCATGGTCGGCACCACCGGCGTGATGAAGGGTCTGGTCGAGTACCAGCCATACTTGGCGTCGTCGTAGGCGCGCTCGAGCCAGTCGATGTCGGGCGCGAGATGCACATAGGTCGGGTAGTCGAAGCTGGCCCTGGCCGCATCGAAGGCGCGATAGCGCGGCGGCGCCTCGGCGGCGATGTTGATCTTGAAGGCGCTCGAGAAGGTGCGAAAGCTGTCGATCTCCGCCAGGAGATCGGCCGGCAGGTGCCGGGGTTCCAGGAGCTTCCGGTAGAGCACCTTGGCGTTGGCGTTGCAGGCGACGACCCTGGCCTCGTGCTCGTCGCCGGCCTCGGTCACGACGCCGGTCGTCCGACCGTTTCGCACCCGGACCTCGGCGACTGGTGCGTCGGTCCTGATCTCGAGACCGAAGCGCATGCCCGACGCGGCGATCGCCTGCGAGATCGTGCCCATGCCGCCGCGCACGAATCCCCAGCCGGCAGCGCCCTCGTGCTCGCCCATCACGTGGTGCATGATAACGTAGGCCGAGCCCGGCGACTTCGGCCCGGCGAAGGTGCCGATCGAGGCGTAATAGGCGAACAGCGCCTTGATGATGTCGCTCTCGAACCAGCGCGACAGGTAGTCGTAGGCGCTCATGCTCAAAAGATCGACGACCCGGTAGAAGTCGCGGCCGATCCTGCGCTGGCGCCAGAGGAAGGCAGCGCTCGCCTTGAAGCCCCTCCAGTCGCGCCGGGTCGGATCGATCGGGGTCTCGAGCAGCAGCGCGCGCACGAGCCGCGCGGACTCCTGCAGATAGTCGCTGAAGGCGGGATAGACGTCGGCATCGTGCTTGGAGAAGCGGGCGAACTGCTCCTGCGTCCTGCGCACGTCGTCGGACAGGATGATGTAGTCGTCGTCGTAGAGTGGGGAGAACAGGTCGTTGGCCGGCAGAACCTCGAGCCCGAAGTTTTCCAGCTCCAGCTCGCGGATCACCTTCGGGTGCAGGAGGCTCATGACATAGGAGAAGACCGAGAAGGTGAACCCCGGCACGATCTCTTCCGAGACGGCGGCGCCACCGATCACGTGCCGGCGCTCCAGCACCAGTGTTCTCAGCCCGGCCTTGGCCAGATAGGTCCCGCAGACCAGGCCGTTGTGCCCGCCGCCAATGACGATCGCATCGTACGCCTGCGCCATACGGTCATCCCGGGTCCCAGGGGTTGATCACCGTGACGCCGAGCGGCTTGAAGCCGCCGACGTCCCGTGTCGCCACGACCATATCGTTCACCTGAGCCACTGCTACGATCTGCGCGTCGCTGAGCTTAGGTTCTCGTCCCCGACCCCGCGCCGCAGCGAACAGTTCGGCAAATGCGAGGGCCGCCTCAGCATCGTAGGGTAGCACGCGCCCCGCGAACTGCTTCTCGAGAAGACCTGCTAACCAAGCTTCTATGCTCGAACGACGGCGACCACCGGGAAGCGTCGTCATACCGACGCCAAGTTCGCCGACGACCGTCGCCGTAAGAAACAGATTTTGGGAGCTTGATCAGCGAGCCAGGCAAGCACCTTGGAATCAAGACGCGGCCGACGCGGCTCCCAGACGACATTCGTGTCCAGAACCACGTCGTTCATTCAAAAAGATCCGGCACCTCGACCGGTTCGTCCAGCTGCTCCAATATTCTCCAGAACTCGTCGTCGTCTTCTAGGAACGGACCGTCGCCGCGGAGCGCCGCGACGAACGCGGCGCCGGCCATCTCGCGCTTCGCAGGCCGAGCCTCCTCGAGAATCGCGCGGTGCTCGGCCTCCGGCCGAGCGGCCGTGCGCCTTGGCCCGCGCCTTCAAGCGCTGCACCAGGGTATCATCGAGCTTGCGGACGATCAGCGTGGCCATGCCGCTCTCCTCCTCCGCCTGAGGATAGCGCGTGCTATCACCAGGGCTCAATGCGGCGTGACGAGCTTCAGGCCGACGATGCCGGCGACGATCAGGCCGATGCAGGCGAGGCGGAGCGCATCGGTCGATTCGCCGAACAGCAGGATGCCGAGCATGGCCGTGCCGATGGTGCCGATCCCGGTCCAGATGGCATAGGCCGTGCCGAGAGGAAGGCTCTTCAGCGCCAGGCCGAGCAGGCCGAGGCTCACGACCATCGAGGCGATGGTCCACAGCGACGGCGCCAGCCGGGTGAAGCCGTCGGTGTACTTCAGGCCGACCGCCCAGCCGATCTCGAACAATCCCGCAAGGAACAGGACGACCCAAGCCATGGTTAGTCTCCTGGCTTCGGTGGGGTCGTCCCCACGGGAACAGGCATCGTTGCGGGGTCGTCCCCGCGCCCGCTTTTTTTCTTAGTTGGGCAGCATCGGCCCGGTTCGGCCTGTGCCATCCGGTCGCAGCGATCGCCGAAAAGCTGTGGCTCCCACCACAGCGTCACGGCTATTGTTCACCCACGGCGAGAACGCCCCTTGCGGGAGGCGGGCATGAACAGGGAGGTGATCGTCACCTGCGCGGTAACCGGTGCCGGGGATACCGTCGGCCGGCATCCGGCGATCCCGGTGACGCCTGAGGAGATCGCCGGCGCCGCGCTGGAGTCAGCGGAGGCGGGCGCCGCCATCGTCCACATACACGTGCGCGACCCGAAAACCGGCAAGGCCGATCGCAGGCCGCACCTCTATCGCGAGGTGCTGGAGCGCATCCGCGCCCGGAACGAGGACGTGATCCTGAACCTCAGCGCCGGCATGGGCGGCGACTTCGTGCCGGACGAGCGCGAGCCCTGGCGCGGCGGCTCGGGCACCGACATGGCAAGCGTCGCCGACCGCCTCACCCATGTCGAGGAGCTGCGACCCGAAATCTGCACCCTCGACTGCGGCAGCATGAACTACGCCGCCTCGGCCTATGTCAGCACGCCCGAGATGCTGCGCGCGATGGCCGCCCGGATCAAAGCTGCCGGCGTCAAGCCCGAGATCGAGGCGTTCGAGCTCGGCCATGTCTGGATGGCCAAGCAGCTGATCGAGGAGGGACTGATCGAGCCCCCTGCCCTCTTCCAGCTGTGTATGGGCATCCCCTTCGGTGCCGAATGCGATCCGCGCGCCATCCTCACGATGCGCGACCTCCTGCCCCCGGGCTCGATCTTCGCCGCCTTCGGCATCGGCCGCATGCAGATGCCGATGGTCGCGCAGGCGGTCTTTCTGGGCGGCCACGTGCGGGTCGGCCTCGAGGACAATCTCTGGCTCGAAAAGGGCGTGCCGGCGAGCAACGGGCAGCTGGTCGAGCGCGCGCGGCAGATCGTCGAGCTGATGGGGGCGCGCGTGATCGGGCCCGACCAGGCCAGGGACAGGCTCAGCTTGAGGCCGCACTGAGCGGCGCGGCATGGGCGAGATCCGCAACGTCGCGCTGGTCGGCGCCGGGGTCATCGGCGCAGGCTGGGCCGCGCGCCTGGTGCTGAACGGGATCGACGTCACGCTCTGCGACCCTGATCCGGAGGCCGGGCGCAAGGTTCAGGAAGTCCGGGACAACGCTCTGCGCGCCTGGCGCAGGCTGACGCTCGCACCCCTCGACCACCTCGGCCGAATCACATTCTTGCGCGATCTCGAGGCGGCGGTGGGAGACGCCGACCTCATCCAGGAAAGCGCCCCGGAGCGCGAGGAGCTGAAGCGCGATCTGCTCGCGCGGGCGAGCCGCGCCTGCCGCCCCGACGTCGTGATCGCGTCCAGTACCTCGGGGCTCCTGCCGAGCCGGCTCCAGGCCGCGATGGCGCGCCCGGAGCGCTTCGTCGTCGGCCATCCGTTCAATCCCGTCTACCTCCTGCCGCTGGTCGAGGTGTGCGGCGGCAGCCTCACCTCCGACGAGACGAAGCAGCGCGTCGCCGACTTCTACCGCTCCATCGGCATGCACCCGCTGATGCTGCGGAAAGAAGTCGACGGCTTCGTCGCCGACCGGCTGCTCGAGGCGCTCTGGCGCGAGGCCCTGCATCTGGTCAACGACGGCATCGCGACCACCGACGAGATCGACCAGGCGATCGCCTACGGCCCGGGCCTGCGCTGGTCCTTCATGGGCACGTTCCTGGCCTATCGGCTGGCGGGTGGCGAGGCGGGCATGCGCCACTTCATGGCCCAGTTCGGCCCCACGCTGAAGCTGCCCTGGACGCGCCTCGAAGCGCCGGAGCTGACCGACGCGCTGATCGAGAGGATCGTCGAGCAGTCGGACGCCCAGGCCGGGGGGCGCTCGATACGCGAGCTGGAGCGCCTGCGCGACGAGTGCCTGGTCGCCGTGCTGCAGGGCCTGCGCGCCCAGGGCCAGGCTGCCGGTGCCGTGCTCAAGGCCCACGAGGAAAAACTGTACGAGCACGGCCACCCGCTCGTGATGGCCGAGGGCGACAACCTTGGAAAACCGCTGCGCCTGCACGAGGCGCGCGTGCTGCCCGAATGGGTCGACTACAACGGCCACATAAGCGAATCGCGCTATCTCCAGGTGTTCGGCGACAGTTCGGATGCGCTTTCCCGCTATGTCGGCATCGATCCGGATTATCATGCCGCCGGGATGACCTACTACACGGTCGAAACCCACATGATGCATTTGAAGGAGGTGGCGGCCGAGGAGCCGCTTCACGTCACGACCCAGGTGCTGGGGTGTGACGCCAAGCGCCTGCACGTCTTCCACACGCTCTATCGGACCCGGGACGAGGCCCGCCTCGCCACCGCCGAGCAGATGCTGCTGCACGTCGACACGAAGGCCGGCCGCGCCTGCCCAGCCCGCCCCGACGTGCTGGCAAGGATCCAGCGCATCGCCGAGGCCCATGCTGCGCTGCCGTCGCCCGAGCACGCCGGCCGGCGGGTCGGCGAGCGAAGAAGCTGACGCGCGAGGCACAATGGAGTTCGGGCTGAGCGAGGAACAGCAGATGGTGGTCGACACCGTGCGCGACTTCGTCGAGCGCGAGCTGTACCCGCTCGAGGACGAGGTCGACCGTACGGGGCGGGTGCCGGACGAGGTTGGGCGCGAGATCCGGCGCAAAGTCCGGGAAATTGGCTTCTACGCCGCCAACATGCCGGAGGAGGTCGGGGGCGGCGGGCTCGACCATCTGACCTTCACGCTGCTCGAGCGCGAGCTGGGGCGCGCGTCGATGGCGCTGACCGTGCATTTCGGGCGCCCGTCCAACATCCTCTGCGCCTGCGACGAGGCCCAGCGCGAGCGCTATCTTCTGCCTGCGGTGCGTGGCGAGAAGATCGACTGCCTCGCCATGACCGAGCCGGAGGCCGGCTCCGACATCCGCTCGATGAGGACGCTCGCAAGGGCCGACGGCGCCGACTACGTGATCAACGGCACCAAGCATTTCATCAGCCACGCCGACATCGCCGATTTCGCGATCGTGTTCGTCGCCACCGGGACGGAGCAGACCGCCAAAGGTCCAAAGCAGCGCATCACCTGCTTCCTGATCGACCGCGGCACGCCGGGCTTCGAGATCAGGCAAGGCTATGGCTCGGTCTCGCATCGCGGGTATCACAACTGCATTCTTTCGTTTGCGGACTGCCGCGTGCCGGCGGCGCAGGTGCTGGGCAAGGAAGGCCAGGGCTTCGATCTGATGAACACCTGGCTCTACGCGACGCGGCTGACGGTCGCCGCCATGTGCGTCGGCCGCGCGCGCCGCGTGCTCGATCTCGCAGCGGAATGGTGCGCGTCGCGAAAGCAGTTCGGCCAGCCGATCGGCAAGTTCCAGGGCACGTCGTTCAAGCTCGCCGACATGGCCACCGAGATCGACGCGGCCGACCTCCTGACGCTTGCCGCCGCCTGGATGCTGGACCAGGGTCGGGACGCCAACCGTCAGATCGCCGAGGCCAAGCTGTTCGCGAGCGAGATGCTGGCGCGGGTCACCGACCACGCAGTGCAGATCTTCGGCGGCATGGGGCTGATGGACGAGGTGCCGATCGCGCGTTTCTGGCGCGACGCGAGGGTCGAGCGGATCTGGGACGGGACGAGCGAGGTCCAGCGCCACATCATCTCGCGCGAGATTCTCCGACCTCTCGGGGGCTGAGCGCGATGCTCACGGACACACGCCGGCGGAATCTGGAACGGCTCCTCAAGCCAAAGATCATTGCGGTGGTCGGCGGGCGCTTCGCCGAGGAGGTGATCCGCCAGTCGCGAAAACTCGGCTTCGCCGGACCGATACATGCGGTGAACCCGAAGCGCGACACGCTCGCCGGCGTGCCCTGCCTTGCCCGCATCGAGGATCTGCCCGAGCCGCCCGATGCGGTGTTCCTGGGCGTCGGGCGCGAGGCGGCCGTCGAGATCGTGGGAAGGCTCGCCGCGATCGGCGCGGGCGGTGCGGTCGTCTACGCCTCGGGCTTCGCCGAGGTCGAAGACGGCAAGGAGCTGCAGCAGCGCCTGGTCGAGGCGGCGGGCGACATGGCGATCGTCGGCCCCAACTGCTACGGCGTCCTTAGTCCCTTGGACGGCGTCGCGCTTTGGCCGGACGAGCACGGCGGAACGCCCGTGGAGCGTGGCGTCGCGCTGATCACGCAGAGCGGCAACATCGGCATCACGCTCACCATGCAGGAGCGCAGCCTGCCAATCGCTGCCGTGCTCTCGGTCGGAAACCAGGCTCAGCTCGCCGTGCACGACTACATCGAAGTGTTGACGGGCGACCCGCGCATCACCGCGATCGGCCTTTATCTCGAGGGCATCGCCGATCCGGTGGGGCTTGCGCGGGTGGCGCTGAAGTGCGCAGCCAAGGGCATCCCGATCGTCGCGCTGAAGGCCGGCCGCTCCGAGCACGGCGCACGCACGGCGCTGAGCCACACCAGCTCGCTCGCCGGCGCCGGCGCGCTGATCGATGCGTTCTTCGACCGCTACGGGATCGTGCGCGTGGAAACCCTCGCCGATCTCCTGGAGACCCTGAAGCTCCTGTCGGTGGTGGGGCCGCTCCCGGGGCGGCGCATCGGCTCGATGAGCTGTTCGGGCGGCGATGCCGCCATGGTCGCCGATCTAGCCCTGCCGCTTGGCCTCCAACTGGCGCCGATCGCGGATGCGAGCCGTCGGGCGCTCGAGGAGGTGCTCGGTGCGCGCGTCGCTGTTGGAAATCCGCTCGACTACCAGACCCACATCTGGGGCGATCCGGATTGCATGCGCCGCTGCTTCGCCGCCATGCTCCGCGCCGGCTTCAACGCCACGCTGCTCGTGCTCGACTATCCGCGCCCGGCCGCGAACGACGTCGCCGCCTGGGACGTGGCGGCCGATGCGATGATCGATGCGACGAGGGGCACCGGCGTCCGGGCGATTGTTGCCTCGTCACTGCCCGAGACCTTGCCTCCCCGCGCCCGGGAACGGCTGATGGCGGCTGGCATAGCGCCGATGCAGGGTCTGCCGGAGTCCCTGAGGGCGATCGCCGCCGCCGCCTGGCTCGGCGATGCCTGGCAGCGGATCGCGGAATCACCGCCGCCCTTGTGCCTCGCACCAGCGCCCGACTGCCCTTCGCCGGAGCCGCTTCTGCTGCCGGAAGGGGCGGCGAAATGCCTGTTGGCATCGTTTGGGCTGCGGGTGCCGCACGGAGAGATCGTACCGATTGCCGAAGCGGCGGCAGCGGCCCGGCGGATCGGTTTCCCGGTGGCGCTCAAGACCGCCGTCGATCTCGCGCACAAGAGCGACGCGGGCGGCGTCGCTCTCGGCCTGGAAAGTGAAGAAAAAGTCGCAAGCGCCGCATCGGGCATGGCGGGAATTGGCGATCAGGTGCTGATCGAGGCCATGCTGCCGCCGCCCCTTCTGGAGATGATCGTTGGCATCGACAGGGATCCCGGGTTCGGCCCGCATCTGCTGATCGGCGCGGGCGGCACGCTGGTCGAGCTGTGGCGCGACACGGCGCTCCTGCTGTTGCCCGTCCATGCCGACGAGGTGCGCCAGGCGCTCCGCTCGCTGAAGCTCTGGCCGCTCCTCGAGGGCTGGCGCGGCACGCCGGCTGCCGATCTGGACGCGATCGTCGACGCGGCGTGCAGGATCGGCGCCTTCGCCGCGGAAAACGCCGAGCGGCTGCTCGAGCTCGAGGTCAACCCCCTGATGATCTACCCGGCCGGTCAGGGCGTGGTCGTTGCGGACGCGCTGATCCGCTTGGCCGCGCCGCTCGAGGTTGCAACAGAGGCACTGGAGCAGGTGGCGTGAGCGAGGCGCTGAAAGTCATCCGCGACGACGTGATCCTGGAGGTCACCCTCGACCGGCCGAAGGCGAACGCCATCGACGGCGTGACCAGCCGGGCGATGGGCGAGCTCTTCGCCGCCTTCCGCGACGATTCTGCGCTGCGCGTCGCGATCGTGACCGGCGCGGGCGAGCGCTTCTTCTCTGCCGGCTGGGATCTCAAGGCGGCGGCCGAAGGCGAGACGCCGGATGCCGATTTCGGGATCGGCGGGTTCGGCGGCATCCAGGAGCTGCCCGACCTGAACAAGCCGGTCATTGCCGCCGTCAACGGCATGGCGGTCGGGGGCGGCTTCGAGCTCGCCCTCTCGGCGGATCTGATCCTCGCCGCCTCCCATGCGCGCTTCGCCCTGCCCGAGATCAAGGCGGGGCAGCTGGCCGATGCCGCGAGCATAAAGCTGCCGCGGCGCATCCCGCACCACGTCGCCATGGACCTCCTGCTCACCGGCCGTTGGATGGAGGCCGAGGAGGCCAGGCGCTGGGGCCTGGTCAACGAGGTCGTGCCGTCCGATCGCCTGCTGGCCCGAGCGCGCGAGGTCGCGGCGCTCCTGGCGGACGGCCCGCCGCTGGTCTTCGCCGCCCTGAAGGAAGTAATCCGCGAGACCGCCCATCTGCCGGTCCAGGACGCGTTCGATCTGGTCACCAAAAAGCGCCTGGCGGGCGTACGGACGCTCTACGAGAGCGAAGATGCCAAGGAGGGCGCCCGCGCCTTCGCCGAGAAGCGCAAACCGATCTGGAGAGGGCGCTGATCCAAGCCGCGCCTAGTCCGGTCGCGCACCCAGATCCGGGTCAGCAATTTCTGCGAGCACGGGCCCGGCCAGCCGGGAATCACCAGGCGAAGCGGTGCGCCGTTCATCGGGTGCAGCGGCGCGCCGTTCATTTCGAAGGCGATCAGGTTGCCTTCGATCACGAACCCTTCCGCTCGTCGGCCAGCGCCCCCGGAATCAGGCCGGCCGGCATGTTGCGATGGATAGGAATGGACGCTCCCAGCGCGGCGCTCATCGCCGCGAGGCCGGCGCCCTTGAGGAAGCCGCGCCGGCCAGGTCCGGAAATCCGACCGAACACCATCCAGTCGGCCCCCTCGGCGTAAAGCTCGTTCTCCCCTGAATTTGCCGTCGCACGGCGAAGCGTTTTAATCATCCATATCGTCCGGGTCGCGGGCTGGTCGAGGCCGAAGGCCACCCCGAGTTGACGCCTTCCGAAGCGCTCGCCACTTAGAGACCAGGGAAGCCGAGGGATCATGGACCGAGCCGAGCAAGCAGCGGATCTGGAGGAGCGCATGGCCGCCATGCCGGCGCCAGCCGCGGAGCGCGGGGGCACGCGCGCGGCCGCCGACGGCGCGGACGGCGGCGCGGCACTGATCCAGAAGGTCGCGGCCACCCTGCCCAACCGGCCGGGCGTCTACCAGATGCTCGACGCCAAGGGCGAGGTGCTCTACGTCGGCAAGGCGAAGTCGCTGCGCAAACGGGTGCCGGCCTACGCGAAGACCGCAGGCCTGCCGGCGCGGCTCGCGCGCATGGTGGCGCTGACCCGCAGCGTCGAGGTGATCACCACCTCGAGCGACGTCGAGGCGCTGCTGCTCGAGTGCAACCTGATCAAGCGGCACCGGCCGGCGTTCAATATCGTCCTGCGCGACGACAAGTCGTTCCCGTACATCTACGTCGGCAAGATCACCGAGGAGCAGCCGTTTCCGCGGATCGGCCGTCACCGCGGCGCCAAGCGCAAGGACTGCGACTATTTCGGGCCGTTCGCCTCCTCGGGCGCGGTCAACGAGACCCTCGGCGCGCTCTTGCGCGCGTTTCCGGTCCGCTCCTGCGCCGACAGCATCTTCCACAACCGCACCCGGCCGTGCCTGCAGTACCAGATCAAGCGCTGCACCGCGCCCTGCGTCGGCCGCATCGGGGCCGAGGACTACGCGCTCCTGATCGAGCAGACCCGGGAGTTCCTCGCCGGCCGGAGCGGCGCCATCCAGGCCGAGCTGCAGGCCGAGATGCAGAACGCGAGCGACCGGCTGGACTTCGAGCAGGCGGCCTCGATCCGGGACCGGCTGCGGGCGCTCGCCCACATCACCTCGCGCCAGGGCATCAACGTCGCCTCGGTCGACGACGCCGACGTGGTCGGGCTCGCCCAGGATGCCGGCCAGGCCTGCGTTCAGGTTTTCTTCTATCG
>Ga0299907_10003112_pt1 | contig 10536 bp, 14 predicted proteins | sample RVTome_16_FD_198680 | JGI IMG/M metagenome (GOLD analysis project Ga0299907, IMG submission 198680) | Soil microbial communities from uranium-contaminated site in the Upper Colorado River Basin, Wyoming, United States - RVT152D67 (version 2) ... | reverse complement strand
GCCGTCCAGCAGCTGCCGCCTCGAGGGGAGGAGAGCTAGCGTGGACATGAAGCTCGAGCTCGTTCTCATCCCGGTCTCGGACGTCGACCGGGCGAAGGCGTTCTACACGGAGACGCTGGGCTTCGCGCTCGACGTCGACCACCAGCCGAGTGACCAGTTCCGCGTCGTCCAGATGACGCCTCCCGGCTCGGCGTGCTCGATCACGATCGGGATTGGCATCACCGACGCGGAGCCGGGCACGTACCGCGGCACGCACCTCGTCGTTTGGGACATCGATGCCGCGCGCGAGGAGCTCGTCGGGCGTGGGGTCGAGGTCAGCGATGTGCGTCACTTCGACCGCGAGCTGGGCGAGTGGAAGCCAGGCGCAGATCCGGAGCATGGCGACTACGCATCCTTCGCGGACTTCGCCGATCCTGACGGCAACACGTGGGTGCTCCAGGAGGTCAGGAGGGGCGAGGCCGCGCCGTGAGCATCGACGTCGACGCCAGCATCGGCGCGCTTCGCCAATCGCTGGAAGGGGTCGTTCTCGCCCCGGGAGACACCGACTATGACGCCGCACGCGTCTGCTTCAACGCCCTCGTCGACCGTCGACCTGCCGTGATCGTGCGCTGCATCGGCGCGGAGGACATTGCGACAGCCTTCGACTATGCCCGCAGCCACGACCTGGAGGTCGCCGTGCGCGGGGGCGGCCACAACCCTGCTGGGCACTGCGTCCTCGACGACGGGCTCGTGATCGATCTGTCGGCGATGCGCCGGGTCGAGGTCGACCCAGACGCACGGGTCGCCCGTGCGCAAGGCGGCTCGACCTGGAGCGACTTTGACACGTCTACGCAGGCGTTCGGGCTCGTCACGCCCGGTGGTGTCGTCGTCTCGACCGGCGTGGCAGGTCTTACGTTCGGTGGCGGGATTGGGCATCTGACGGCGCAGCACGGCCTGACCTGCGACAACCTCGTCGGCGCAGAGCTCGTGGTCCCGGACGGTTCCGTCGTCCAAGTGACTGAGCACGAGAACGCGGAGCTGCTGTATGGCCTTCGGGGCGGGGGCGGCAACTTCGGGGTGGCGACGCAGGTCGAGTTCCGGCTCCACCCGCTCGAGCGTGTCGTCGGCGGCCGGCTCGACTACCGCGGAGCCGGCGTCCGCAACACGCTGCGCCGGTACCGAGACGTGGTCGGGGGCTCTCCGCGAGACCTCAGCTGCCAGGCGGTCGTTGGAGTGAACGAGTCGCGCACGCCGGAGCTACTGCTCGCGCCGTGCTACACGGGCTCGCGCACGGATCCCGTCGAGCTCGAGACGCTGCGCTCGGCGCCTGGCCTCGTGAGCGACGACGTGCGCGCGCGGCCGTTCCTCGAACAGCAACTCGTGCTCGACTCGCCGTACGGCATGAACAGGCACTACTGGAAGGGCCACTTCGTCCGAGAGCTGACAGACGAGCTGATCGACGAGCTGCTTCTGCGGATCGTCGAGTTCGGCCAACCCCAGTCTCACGTCCTCCTCGAGTCGCTCCACGGCGCTCCGAAAGACGTCGCTGCGAGCTCCTCGGCGCTCGCGTACCGCCACGCGGCCTTCAACGTGAGCGTCATGGCGGTCTGGAGCGAGCCCGAGGCCGACGATCGTCACATCGTCTGGGCGCGCGAGACGGCAGCGGCGATCGAGCCGTGGTCGTTGGGGGGCGGCTATGCGAACTACATGCAGGCGGACGAGCCGCTCGAGCGCATCCGGGGCTCCTATGGAGAAGCGGGGTTCGAGCGTCTCCGTGCCCTCAAGCGTCGGCACGACCCGAACAACGTCCTACGGCGCAACCAGAACATCCCGCCGTCGTAGCACCGCCTCAATCGGGGAGGAGCGGCATGGAGATCCCCGGATCGCGGCCGACGAGCACGGCGCGGGTGATCGCCGAAGAGCCAAAGCGATCCCGGACCTCGTCGACCGCTGCGTCGAGCGCGTCGGGTCGCCAGTCGTCGGTCAGGGTGAGCTGGATGCGGTCCGAGTCTTCGAGGTTGGTCAGCGAGATCCCGACGAGGGTGAGGCCGCGCGTCGCGATGAGCGGGGATGCTGCCGACAGCAGGCCGCGTGCCGCCGCGAGGATCTCCGCTGACTGATCAGTCAATCGCGGCATGGTGAAGGACCGTGTCGCGCGCGTGAAGTCGTCGAAGCGGAGGCGGAGAACGACGGTGCGACAGCGCCTCCGGCCGGCGCGCAATCTCCGCGAGACCCGGTCGACGATGGCAATGACTGACGAGTCAATCTCCTCGAACGACCTCGGCCGACGCCCGAGCGCGCGCTGCGAGCCGATCGAGCGCCGGCGGCGCCCTGTTTGCACCGGCCGCGGGTCGCGGTTGTGCGCAAGGGCGTGGAGGTGGCGACCCGAGGCACGGCCGAGCAGGTGGACGAGGAGCGTCTCGTCGAGCGCGGCGACCTGGCCGACGGTCCGCAGGCCGCGGTCGTTGAGCTTCGCGGCGGTGACTCGACCGACGCCCCACAACCGCTCGACGGGAAGGGGGTGGAGGAAGCCGAGCTCGTCGTCGGGCGGGACGAGGAGAAGGCCGTTCGGCTTCGCGACGGCGCTTGCGACCTTCGCGAGGAACTTCGTGCGCGCGATGCCGACCGTGATCGGGAGGCCGACCTCGTCGCGCACGCGTCGCCTCAGCCGGGTCGCGATCTCGGGCGGCGGTCCGGCGAGCCGCTCGAGCCCGCGGACGTCGAGGAACGCCTCGTCGATCGAGAGCCCTTCGACGAGCGGCGTCGTGTCCTCGAACACGGCGAAGACGGACTTGCTCGCCTCGGAGTAGGCCGACATCCGTGGCGGGACGACGATCGCTTGAGGGCAGAGTCGTCGCGCCTGCCGACCGCCCATCGCGGTCTGGATGCCGTACGCCTTCGCCTCGTAGCTGGCCGCGAGCACGACCCCGCTGCCGACGATGACGGGCCGCCCGCGAAGCCTCGGATCGTCACGCTGCTCGACCGAGGCGAAGAACGCATCGAGGTCCGCATGCAGGATGGTCGCGGCTGGCAATACGAACACATGTTCGCATCACTGACACGGCGCGGCAAGCTAGATTGCGGCGTGGCTAGCGCAGAGCACTGGGACGAGGCGTACTCCACGCGCGGCATCGGCGTGAGCTGGTACCAGGCCGTTCCCGCCGTGTCGCTCGAGCTCGTCGAGACGCTCGGGGTCTCTCGGGACACCGCGGTGATCGACGTCGGCGGGGGTGGAGCATCCCTGGCCCACGAGCTCGTCGAGCGCGGCTTCACCGATATCACGGTGCTCGACATCTCTCAAGAGGCGCTCGACGCAACCTGAGGACGGCTCCCCCCTGACGCACCCGTGCGGTGCGTCGAGGCGGATCTCCTCGAGTGGGAGCCGGATCGGCGCTACGGCCTGTGGCACGACCGCGCCGTCCTCCACTTCCTGGTCGACGAACAGGAACGCGAGACGTACGTCGACACGTTGACCCGTGCGTTCGAGCCGGACGGCACCGTGATTGTCGGGACGTTTGCCGCTGACGGCCCGGAGGTCTGCTCTGGCCTTCCCGTCCGGCGCTACTCGGCCACCGACCTGAGCGCGGCGCTGGGCGAAGCGTTCGTTGTTCTCCAGACGCGGCGCGAGGAGCACATCACGCCGCGCGGCGTCACGCAGCCGTTCACCTGGGTCGCGGGAACGCTCGGTTAGGGAAGCCAGCCGTCGCGGTAGCGGGCGTGAGAGCGCTTGGTCCACCCCGCGTACGCCTCTTGTGCGTCGTTCGTCTCGCGCTCGACGCCCGCTCCGCGGCGTTGTGCGACCTCGTCCACGGTGTAGCCGCCCCAGTCCGCGCCGTCCTGATTCTGTCGCGCCCCGACCGCGACGACCACCGCCGGACCGCTGCCCGCTCCCACGATCGTGTGCTTCGTCAGGCTCGCACAGTGGAAGAAGTCCCATTGCCGCAGCGGTCGTTCCTCGCCTTCGACGATGAGGAGCACCTCTCCCGACACCACGAGAAAGTCCTCCTGGTCGACCTCCCAGTGGTACATCGCCATCGGCTGGCCCGGCTCCAGCACCTGGACGTTGATGCCGACCTGTGGGAACTCCTGCTCTCCTTCGAGATCGCAGAACGCGCCCCGCCCGTCGGCGTGGTACCAGCGTGCGTCGCGCGCGTTGAGGATGTACCAGCCGTCGCCCTGTGGGACGAGCCCGTGCTCGGTCTGCTCGAGCGGTGCCTCGGGAGTCATGCGGTGGAGCTTGCCACACACGCGCGGTAGCGTCCGCGCTATGTCCTCACTCGCGAACGAGCTCGATGCGTTGGCGGTGGAGAGCGCCTTCTCCGGCGTCATCCGCGTCGATCGCGGCGACGAGATCGTCGTCGAGAAGGCATACGGCTTCGCGGATCGCAGATGGGAGATTGCGAACACGGCGGACACACGCTTCGCGATCGCGAGCGGCCTGAAGGGCATGACCGCGCTCGCCGTCGTACGCCTCGTCGAGGACGGCATCCTCGAGCTGACCGCGACGGCTCGGTCGGTTCTCGGCGACGACCTCCCGCTGATCGACGACCGCGTGACCGTCGAGCAGCTCCTCGCGCACCGCTCCGGGATCGGCGACTACCTCGACGAGGAAGCCGGCGGGGAGATCACCGACTACGTCATGCCGGTTCCGGTGCATCGGCTCGCCGACACCGAGGAGTTCCTCGCGGTGCTCGACGGCTATCCGACCGCCTTCGCACCGGACGAGCGGTTCTCGTACTGCAACGGAGGCTACGTCGTGCTCGCGCTGATCGCGGAGCGCGCGAGTGGGATGCCCTATCACGAGCTCGTGACCCAGTGGGTGTGCGGGCCGGCCGAGATGCACGACACCGCGTTCCTGCGCTCGGACGAGCTCCCGGGGCGGACGGCGCTCGGCTACCTCGCGGCCGACGGGCTGCGGACGAACGTGCTCCACCTGCCAGTGCGCGGCACGGGCGACGGCGGCATCTACACGACTGCCGCGGACATACGCTCGTTCTGGGCGGCGTTCCTCGCCGGAAGAATCGTCTCGCGCGAGTGGGTCGCGGAGATGACGCGTCCGCGAAGCGACGACGACAAGAGGCGTTACGGCCTCGGCTTCTGGCTCCATGCGTCGACCGACACCGTGATCCTCGAGGGCTACGACGCGGGCGTGTCGTTCCGGTCGCTCCACGATCCGCGGGGGGATGTGACCGCGACGGTCATCTCGAACTGGAGCGACGGCGCCTGGTTGATCGCGCGATTTCTCGACGAGCGATTCGGCTAGCTGCGGTGCTGACCTTCCACGCGGGTCTCGGCATGCTCCTCGTGCTCGGCGCACTCGTCGGTCTCCCGCGCAGCGAGGCCGCGGCTGGCGCTCCTCACGCCGTCGATCGGCTGACGCTCGAGCAGCAGGTGGGGCAGCTCCTGGTGTTGAGCTTCACCGGGACGACGCCACCGGAGTACGTGCGAGAGGCGCTGCGCCAGAAGCGCGCGGCAGGCGTGATCCTGTTCGGTGGGAACATCCGCGGCCCGAGGCAGTTGGGCGAGCTGACGCGTGTCCTGCGGCGTTGGGGTGGACGCCCGATCGTTGCCGTCGATCAGGAGGGCGGACCGGTTCGGCGGCTGCCCTGGGCAGGACCCCTCGCAGCTCAGCCCCGGCAGCTCAGCCGCGGAACCGTGCGCGCGGATGCCACGGCAGCCGCTCGAGCGCTCCGCGCCGCCGGAGTCACCGTCACGTTCGCGCCGGTCGCCGACGTGCCCAGCGTGCCCGGTGCCGCGCTCGCGCGCCGCGCCTTCACGCGCGACCCGCGAGCCGCGGGCGACGCCGTACAGGCCGCGGTGCGAGGTTGGCGTGCGGGAGGCGTCGCGGCGACCGCGAAGCACTTCCCCGGGCTCGGCGGCGCGCCGGCGAACACCGACGACGCGATCGTGACGATCCGACGCTCTCGCGCGGCGCTCGACGCCGTCGACCTCCCGCCGTTCGCTGCCGCGATCGCTACCGGTGTACCGCTCGTGATGGTCGGGCATGCGCGGTACCCGGCGCTCGACCGCTTCCGCCTCGCGTCGCAGTCACGGCCGATCATCGCCGGCGTGCTGCGCGAGGAGCTCGGCTTCCGCGGCGTCGTCGTCACCGACTCGATGGAGGCGCGCGCCTCGCTCGCGACCGGCGGGATCACGAAGGTGTGCGAGCGCGCGATTCGCGCCGGGGCCGATCTCCTGCTCCTGACCGGGCGAGGGTCGTACCGGCCCGTCTACGAGCACGTGCTCGCGTTGGCGCGGAGCTCGCCGGAGCTGCGCGCCCGCGTGCGTGAGTCGGCCGCGCGCGTCCTCGCGCTCAAGCAGCGTGGCCCGCGCTCGCCGGGTTGAGCCGCAGCAGAACCTCGTCGTCGTACACGATCTCGCCCGTCCGCTCGAACCCGTAGCGCTCGTAGAACGGGATCGGGCTTCCCTCGCCGAAGCGCGAGCACCGCGTCGCGGTTCGAGTCGTCGATTCCCGCAGCGTGATCACGCCGAGACGCTGACGTCGAGGTCGCGCAGCAGCCCGTCCTCGAGCCGGTAGACGACCCCGTGCACGGTGAGGTCCTGGCCGCGCGCCCACGCGTCCTCGACGATCGTCGTCTGGCAGACGTTGACGACCTGCTCGACGACGTTCAGCTCGCACAGCCGGTCGAACCGAAGCTCCTGGTCGAGTGACGCGAGCTCGTCGGCGTGCTTCTCGGCGACGTCCACGACGTGCCGGAGCCAGTTGTCGATGAGCCCGTGCCGCGACCCGTCGAGCGCCGCGCGGACGCCGCCGCACCCGTAGTGGCCGCAGACGATCGCGTGCTTCACGCCCAGGACGTCGACGGCGTACTGCAGCACGGACAGGCAGTTGAGATCCGTGTGCACCACGACGTTCGCGACATTGCGGTGGACGAAGACCTCGCCCGGAGCGAGCCCGACGATCTGGTTCGCCGGGACGCGGCTGTCCGAGCAGCCGATCCAGAGGTACTCCGGTGCCTGCCGCTCGGCGAGCCCGGTGAAGAAGCCGGGATCGCGAGCTACCAGCTCGGCCGCCCAGGCCCGGTTGCGCTCGAACAGATCCGCGAGGTCGGCCACGGGCTTAGAAGCTACCGCGGCGTCGGGACCTCCATGACTACGATCGGCCCGTGCCCGAGCTACCCGGCGGAACCGTCACGTTCGTCTTCACCGACATCGAGGACTCGACGGAGCTCCTCAAGCGCCTCGGTGACGACTACCGCGAGGTGCTCACGGTGCACCGGCGCATCGTCCGCGAGACGTTCGCGGCCGGCGACGGCATCGAGATCGACACGCAGGGCGACGCGTTCTTCTTCGTCTTCCCGCGTGCTCGTGACGCCGTCTCCGCGGCCGTTGAGGCGACGCGCGCGCATGCGGCGGAGACTTGGCGAGGCGAGGTCGACGTCCGCGTGCGGATGGGACTGCACACCGGTGAGCCGGCCGTGCACGAAGAGGGATACGTCGGGCTCGACGTCGTGCGCGCCGCGCGCATCTGCACCGTCGGACGGGGAGGGCAGATCCTCCTCTCGGAGACGACGCGCGCGCTCCTCGGGTCGGGGCTTCCGGAGGGCGTCTCCGTGTTCCCGCTCGGCCAGCGCCACCTCCGGGGAATCGACGAGCCCGAGCGCGTGTTCGAGGTGGCGATCGACGGGCTCGAGCAGGAGGCCGTCGTGCCGGCGGAGGATGCCGAGCGGCCGGTGCCGGCACGACCCGCACGACCGCCAGCCGAGCGGGAGCTCGAGCAGGACGTCGCGCGACGCTTCGAAGAGCTCGGCGCGCGTCTCGCGGCCGGGATCCAGGATCGCGTGCTTCGCTCGCTCGAGGAGAAGGCCCCTGCGCCTGGCGCGGGCTCGGGAGTCGACGACATCGCGGCGCGTGTCGACTCGCTAGGCGCGGAGATCGATGCGCGCGTCCGGGCAGCGCTCGCGAAGAAGGGCATCTCTCCGAGAGACACCGATACCGAGAAGCGCGGAGGGTCGGCGTGAGCCTCACGCAGTACTACACGGCGACCACGCTCGACGGCTTCATCGCCACCGCCGACCACTCGCTCGACTGGCTGTTCACGCGGGATCAGGATCAGCAGGGCATCCTCAACTACGGTGAGTTCATTGCGAACGTCGGAGCGTTGGCGATGGGATCGTCCACCTACGAATGGATCCTCGACCACGAGTTCGCCGACAAGGATCCGGCGGACTGGAAGTGGCCCTACGACCTCCCTAGCTGGGTCTTCACGAGCCGGGAGCTGGCCAGCGTTTCCGATTCGCAGATCGAGTTCGTGAACGGCGACGTCACGGCCGTGCACGCGAAGATGCTCGAAGCCGCGGGCGGTCGGAACGTCTGGATCGTCGGCGGGGGAGACCTGGCCGGTCAGTTCGCCGACGCGGGCCTGCTCGACGAGGTCATCGTGTACATCGCGCCAGTGACGCTCGGCGCGGGCGCGCCGCTCCTTTCGCGCAAGGTGGAGCTTCGGCTAGAAGAGCTCGGCCGGAACTGCGACTTCGCGGCGGCGAGATACACAGTGGTGCGCGAGCCCGTCTGACGCCGAGGCGTGCGACCGGGCCGTCGTGGACCGTCAAGCAGGAGGACGCCTCGCCCAGTCGATGGACCGCCTGCTTGACTTGGTGGTTACCTCACTCCCGGCAGCACCTCATCGACGCCGAACGCGCACGGCTTAGGATCTGCTGATCGAACCGCTCTGATACGGCCCCGACATCCAGGAGGCAGAATGCCTACCGTATTCGTCTACCACGTCGTGAAGGACAAGGACCATTGGCTCGCCTCGCCCAAGCGTGAGGAGGTCCTCGGTCCTCTTGGCGTGACGAACATCCGCCTCTTCGTTGACCCCGAGAACCCGACGCGAGTCGGCGGGCTGATGGACATCCCGGACATGGACGCCTTCATGGCCGCGATGCAGACCGAGGCGGGCGCTGAGGCGATGGCGTACGACGGAATCTTGCCCGAGACGCTCGTCATCCTCGTCGAAGCCTGACCAGCCGACCACGTCGGGTGACCTCGTCCCCGGCGCGGATAGCTCAAGCGACATTCCCGCACACTCGCGCACTCGGATGAACCTCTCATCGGAGCGAAGTCTCTGCGGCCCGGTTAATCGAGAGCGTCGCGGAGGGCTAGTTCTCGCCTTCCCAGTACTCGACCGGGGGTCCGGGCCTCGCGAACATGATGTCTTCATCCTCGACGTCCTTGGCAAGAACCTTTCCGGTGTCGAGGTACTCGATGATTTCGCCGCGGATCATCGAGGAGAGCATGAGTACGCGAATAGGCGAGTCCGTTCGGTTGATGATCTGATGCGCACCGTTCTTGCCTCGCGGACAGCAGACGACGTCACCCTCCTTCAACACGTGCTCGCCTTCGGGCGTACGCAGCGTCGGCTCGCCGCGAAGCACGACCACCCATTCCTCGTTCAGGTGGTGCGTGTGGTAGGGCCAGAGCCTGCTGCCAGGCTCGACCTCGGACATGGTCGCGCCGAGTAGCTCACCGCCGATCCGTTGACCGACAAGTATCCCCTTGGCGCGCCAGCCTTCACGGTCTCTCGTCGCGTCCCACTCGTCGCTGTGGAGGTTGAAGGTCTTCATTCGGCCAACAATAGCCTGCGTCTCAAGCGACATTCCCGCACGCGCGCCCAGGCGAGAGTCCCCCAGGGAGTGGCCGGTTGCGACGGCGTCGGAAGGACGCTCGCCAACACCAGGCAGGATGTGCGTAGAGTCGTCATTGGGCCGGCCGGTGACCGGGAGCGGGAGGTGCGATGAGCGAGTACGCGATCAAGCCACTCGATGCCTCAACGTGGGATGCCTTCGCGCGTCTCGCTGAGAAGCACAACGGCATGGGGTTCGGCGGTTGCTGGTGTACCTGGTTCCATTCGCGGGTCGGCAGGCCCGAGGGCGAAAAAGGCCGCCCTTGGAAGGAGCGTCTCGTTCGCGAGGAAGACGCTCACGCCGCCCTCGTCTTCGACGGCGACGCCGCGGTGGCGTGGTGTCAGTACGGCTCTCCGGATGAGCTCCCGAACATCCACCACCGGAAGGACTACGAGGCGAACCGTACGGAGGAGCTGCCCGACTACCGGCTCACGTGCATCTTCGTCGACAGGGACTATCGACGCAAGGGCGTCGCAGGCGTGGCGCTTCGCGGTGCCCTCGATCTGATCGCCAAGGCGGGCGGCGGCGTCGTCGAGGGCTATCCGCAGGACACGCAGGGAAAGAAGATCTCGGCCAAGTTTCTCTACAACACCACGCGCAGCCTCTACGAGCAGACCGGCTTTACGTATCTGCGACGCAAGGGCAAGAACCACTGCGTGATGCGCAGGACAGTCTTGCCCGTCAAAGCGTCTTGATTTGGGTCGCGTCCGGCCGTCGGCGGCGATTCGTAGCTCAAGCGACATTCCCGCACACTCGCGCACGTGAGCGGCATGTCTCATGGCGCTGCCGTCCTTCCCAGGGCGTCCTCCCCACGGCCCAGTGAGGCCCCGCCTACCCGAGAGGATGTCGGGCCTCCGTGCCCGCTAGGAAGCGTGAGCGACGATAAACGGCTCGACGGCGGCCGCGACAG
>Ga0299907_10003111_pt1 | contig 10537 bp, 6 predicted proteins | sample RVTome_16_FD_198680 | JGI IMG/M metagenome (GOLD analysis project Ga0299907, IMG submission 198680) | Soil microbial communities from uranium-contaminated site in the Upper Colorado River Basin, Wyoming, United States - RVT152D67 (version 2) ... | reverse complement strand
CACGTTCGAGGTCCCGGTCGAGGGATGAACGGCGCCCCGCCGGCATCGGCCCTCAGGGCCTGAGGGCCCGTCCGCCTCGATAGGTAGACTCGCCCGACCATGGACCCCACAGAAGCCGTCGGCATCGTCGACGAGCAGCTCGAGCGCGGCAGGGCACAGGTCCGCGCCGCCGCGACGATCGAGGCGCTCGAGGAAGCGAAGGTCGCGCTCCTGGGGCGCAAGGCGCCGATCTCCGCGGTCCAGAGCTCGCTCGGCTCTTTCCCCGCTGACGCCCGCCGCGACGTCGGCCGACGCACGAACGAGGCGTTCGCCGAGCTGCGGGCGGCCATCGAGGCGCGTCGGGCCGAGATCGAAGAGGGCGGCGACCTCGAGCGCCTCGAGGCCGACCGCGTGGACGTAACGCTCCCCGGGCGGCGGTTGCGCGGGGGATCGCTCCATCCACTCACGATCGTCGAGGCCGAGATCGTCGACATCTTCACCCGCATGGGGTACCGGGTGGTCGAGGGCCCCGAGGTCGAGGACGAATGGCACAATTTCGACGCGCTCAACATCCCGCCCGATCATCCGGCGAGGACAACGATGGACACCACGTTCCTCGACGTGCCGGGCCATCCCGAGCTCGTGCTTCGGACCCACACCTCGCCGATGCAGATCAGGACGATGGAGCGCCGGGATCCGCCCGTCTACGTGATCGTCCCCGGCCGCGTCTACCGCAACGAGGAGATCACCGCGAAGAACATGCCGGTCTTCCATCAGGTGGAGGGACTCGCGGTGGACGAGGGCATCTCGTTCGCGGACCTGAACGGGACGTTGCAGACCTTCTACCGGGAGCTCCTCGGGCCCGAGCGTGAGGTGCGGCTCACGCCGTCGTTCTTCCCGTTCGTCGAGCCGGGATGCCAGGTGGAGGTCTCGTGCTTCGTCTGCGACGGCTCGGGATGCCGGACGTGCGCCCAGACCGGGTGGATCGAGACGATGGGCGCCGGCATGGTGCACCCGACGGTGCTCGAGAAGGTGGGGTACGACCCCGAACGGTTCACGGGCTTCGCCTTCGGTGGTGGGTACGACCGCCTCGCGATGATCCGGTTCGGGATCCCCGACATCCGGCTGCTCTGGGAGAACGACGTGCGCTTCCTCGAGCAGTTCGAGGGTGTCGCGTGAAGGTCGTCCTGTCCTGGCTCCGCGAGTTCTGCCCGGTCGACCTTTCGCCGGAGGAGCTGGGCGAGCTGCTCGACAACAAGGGCATGCACGTCGAGTCGATCGATCGCCCGTGGGAGGGACTGGAAGACGTGGTCGTGGCCCGCGTCCTGGAGGTCCGCGACCACCCGAACTCGGAGAAGCTGTGCGTCGCGCGCATCGACGTCGGGGCGACCGAGCGAGAGGTCGTGGTCGGCGTCCGCAACATGGTGCCGGGCGACCTCGTGCCGTACGCGGGCCCGGGAGCGCGCGTCCCCGCCCTGCCCCAACCGCTCTCGGGGCGCGAGATCCGGGGGGTCGCCTCGGAGGGGATGCTCTGTTCGGCTCGCGAGCTTGCGATCTCGGCCGACCATTCCGGCATCCTCGTCCTCGCGGCGGACTTCGAGACCGGCGCGGACGTGAAGGCGGCGATCGGTCTGGACGAGGCAGTCCTCGATCTCGAGATCGAGACGAACCGACCGGACCTGCTGTCCGTGCTCGGGATCGCGAGGGAGGTCGCGGCCGCGACCGGGCTCCCGCTCTCGCCGCCCGACGTGTCGGTCGAGGAGGGGGGCGAGGACGCGTCGACGATGGCGTCGGTCGTGGTCGAGGACCCCGAACGGTGCCCGCGGTACCTCGCGCGGCTCATCGCGAACGTCGAGGTGCGGCCGGCGCCGCTGCGAGCGCAGGCGCGGCTCACGGCCGCGGGGATGCGACCCGTCTCGAACGTCGTGGACGCGACGAACTACGTGATGCTCGAGATGGGGCAGCCGATGCACCCGTTCGACCTCGAACGGCTCTACGGGCGCGGCATCGTCGTCCGCCGCGCACGGCCCGGCGAGCGCCTCGTCACCCTCGACGACGTCGAGCGCGAATTCACGGAGGACGACCTGCTGATCGCCGATCAGGACAAGGCGGTGGGCATCGCGGGCGTGATGGGGTCGGCGTCGGCGGAGGTTTCGGACGAGACCACGGAGGTCTTGCTCGAGAGCGCGTACTTCGAGCCGCGTGGCGTCCTGCGGACGTCGCGGCGGCTGCTGTTGCCGACCGAGGCGTCGATCCGTTTCTCGCGGGGAACCGACCCAGAGGGCGTCGGCCCCGCGGCCGCTCGCTCGGTCCGGCTCATGGTCGAGTGGGGCGGCGGCATCGTGCTGCGGGGTGCCATCGACGTGGGTGCGTCGCCACCCCGCCGACGGATCGGCGTCCGCCCGGAGCGTGCGTCGCTCCTGATCGGCCACGAGGAGTCCGCCTCCGATGTCGCCGAGGCGCTCGAACGGATCGGCATCGCCACCGAGAAGCAGGACGGCGTGGTCGTCGCCGAGGCGCCGAGCTTCCGCCCCGACCTCCGGCGCGAGGAAGACCTGATCGAGGAGGTCGCCCGCGTCCAGGGCTACGAGAACCTCCGCGCCACCCTGCCCGGGATCCGCCAGGCAGGCGGGCTGGCGCCTGCGCACGCGTTCCGGCGTCGAGTACGCGAGGCACTGGTCCGGTCGGGTCTGCGAGAGGCGCTCTCGCTATCCTTCTCCACCCCGGCGGACCTCGAGCTCATGGGTCACGAGGGTGCGATGGTCGTCGCGAACCCGCCGTCGGCCGACGAGCCGTTCCTGCGCCGCAGCCTCGTTCCCGGACTCGTTCGGGCGCTCGCCCGGACGATGTCACGCGGGGCGCGCGGCGCCGCGCTGTTCGAGGTGGGACACGTCTTCCACCCAGCGGACCCCGTCGACGAGCGAGAGATGGTGAGCTTCGTGCTCGCGGGCCCGGCCGATGATGGGCTGTACGCCGACGGCCGGGCGTTCGACTTCTTCGACGCCAAGGGCGCGCTCGAAGCGCTCATGGAGTCCCTCTCGATCGAGGGCTGGAGCCTGACCCAGCCGCTGGGCCGTCCGTTCCACGCCGGCCGCTCCGCGGGGGTCGACGTCGCGGGCGACCCCGCCGGCACGATCGGCGAGCTCGATCCGCGGGTCGCGCGACGCCTCGACCTCCCGGCGCGTGTCGCCGTGGTCGAGCTCGACGTGGAGGTCCTGGCAGCCCGCGCGGGGAGCGGCGCCACCTACCGGGACATCCCGAGGTTCCCGCCCGTGCGTCGCGACCTCGCCTTCACGGTCGACGCCGCGGTTCCGGCCGCCGCGGTCCGTGCGGCGCTCGAGGAGGCGGGAGGGGACCTGGTCGGCGCGGTGCTGCTGTTCGACGTCTTCGAGGGCGACCCGCTCCCGGCCGGCAAGCGGAGCCTCGCGTTCTCGATCGACATCCGCGCCACGGACCGAACGCTCACCGACCCGGAGGCCGACGGCGTCGTCGCGGCGATCGTGGAACGGCTCTCACGCGACTTCGGCGGCGAGCTGCGAGCCGGCTGACGACTCGCGAACGCGGAGGAGCCGACGATCCCGATCCGACGACACATCGCGACCCGGCGCGCCCTCGCGGCGCGGATCGTCGCGTTGGCCCCGGTCTCGGCGATCGCCCTGCTGGCGGCGCTCGCGGGCTCGGCGGTCCCCGTCCTCGGACAGGAGGCGCCGACCTGCTTCGGTCTGGAACCGACCATCGTCGGGACCGAACGATCGGACCGACTGGTCGGCACCCCCGGCGATGACGTGATCATCGGGCTCGAGGGGAACGACGAGATCCTCGGTCGTGCGGGCGACGACCTCATCTGCGGGGGGGACGGCGCGGACAGCATGATCGGCCACTCGGGCGCCGACCGGATCGACGGCGGTGCAGGTAACGACGGCGTGTTCGGCACGGCGGGGCCCGACCGGTTGTTCGGCGGCGAAGGTGACGACGTCATGACGGGGGGTCAGTCCGATCCCTCCGGCGATCTGATCGACGGCGGTCCGGGCGACGATGCCATCCTCAATGCCGGCCCGGGGCGGGACACGTTGATCGGCGGTGACGGCCACGACGTCCTGGCAGGGCACCACGACGCCGACCGACTGATCGGCGGCGGCGGGAACGACCTGCTCGTGGCCCACAACGGACATGACGTGCTCCGCGGAGGCGCCGACGCCGACCGGCTCGTGGGGGGTCTGGGCGACGACCGGCTCACCGGGGGGGACGGGGAAGACGTCTTGGACGGAGGCGCGGGCGTGGACAGACTGGCCGGGAGGGGGGGTTCAGACGTCTGCCTCGGCGGAGAACGCCGTTCCGGGTGCGAGTCGAGCACGCCGACCGTTCCCACCCGACCATCGCAGCGGCGGCTCGAATGTGCGGGCCTCATGGCGACGATCGCGGGCACGAACGAGAACGACTTCCTCGTCGGCTCGCCCGGCCCCGACGTGATCGCGGGCGCGGGCGGGGACGACGTCATCTGGGGCATGGGCGGCGATGATCGGGTATGCGGCAGCGGCGGCAGCGACTCGCTCGAGGGAGGGGAGGGCGACGATGTGCTCCTGGGTGGGTCGGGCTCGGACGCTGTGTTCGGCGATCAGGGCACCGATCGGATCGCGGGCGGCTCGGGTGCGGACATCGTGTTCGGTGGCGCGGGGGACGATCGGATCGACGGCGGGTTCGGGAACGATTTCCTGTCCGGTGAGGACGGACGCGACCGGCTGCTCGGTGGCCCCGGCGTCGACGCCATCCATGCCGGCAACGGACGGGACACCGTGCTCGGGGGATACGACACGGACTCCGTCTACGGGGGCGATGGCAACGACACGATCCGCGGCCAGGACGGCGACGACCGCCTGTACGGGGGGTTCAACCGGGACACGATCGAAGGCGGGCCGGGCGACGACATCCTCGACGGCCACGGGCAGGCGAACCGCGTCGACGGCGGGCCCGGGACCGACGTCTGCCTCAACGCGGTTGTCCGGATCGGGTGCGAGGATTGACCGCGCGCACGCGGCGGGTCGGAGCTCCGGGATAGACTCGGTTCGTGAAGCGGGACCTGCTGTCCGTCGACGACCTCTCGCCGAGCGAGCTCGCCTCCGTGCTCGACCTGTCGGCGAAGGTCAAGGCCCAGCCGGGCGACCACGCCGAACGCATGGCCGGCCGCGCCGTCGCGATGATCTTCGAAGAACCGTCGGCGCGAACGCGCGTGTCGTTCGATATGGCGGTGGCGTCCGCCGGCGGGCACCCGGTGCCCCTGTCCTCGTTCGAGCTGCAGCTCGGGCGGGAGGAGACGATCGAGGACACCGGCCGGGCCCTCTCACGCTACGTGGACGCGATCGTGGTGCGCACGTTCGAACAGGAGCGGCTCGAGGTGCTCGCGTCGGCGGCGGCCGTCCCGGTGGTCAACGCGCTTTCGGATTTCGAGCATCCGTGCCAGTGCCTGGCCGACCTGCTCACGGTCCTGGAGGTGAAGGGCGACCTCGCCGGGCGGACGATCACGTACCTCGGTGACGGCAACAACGTGACGCACTCGCTGATGCTCGGCGGCGCCAAGGCCGGGATGCACGTGCGCGCGGGCACGCCGCCGGGGTTCGAACCCATCCCGCAGGTGGTTCAGCGCGCGTCCGAGATCGCCGCCGAGACCGGCGGCAGCGTGACGGTGACCCACGACCCGGTCGCCGCGTCGCGAGACGCGGATGTCCTGTACACCGACGTGTGGGCGAGCATCGGGCAGGAGGAGGAGGCGGAGGAGCGGGCCCTCGTGTTCCCGGCCTACGCGCTCGACCGGGAGAAGCTCGAGGTCGCGAAGCCCGACGTCACGGTGATGCACTGCCTCCCGGCTCACCGCGGACAGGAGATCACCGACGAGATGATCGACGGGCCGTTCTCGGTCGTCTGGGACCAGGCCGAGAACCGGATGCACGCGCAGAAGGCGCTGCTGCTCTGGCTCCTCGGCCTCGTCTGATCGGCCCGGCGGGAGCCTGAGTGGCACGGGCGAACGACGCCGTCGAGGCGGCGCTGCTCGAGTACGCGGACCTGCTCTCGATCGTCAGCGACGATCCGTACAAGGCGCGCGCGTACGAGAAGGCCGCGCGCGCGGTCGGCGGCTACCACGCCGACATCGAGGGGATGGATCTCAAGGCGATCTTGCAGATCCCGACCGTGGGCAAGTCGATCGGGGAGAAGGTCCACGAGTTCCTCGACACGGGCGCGATCGCGGTGCTGGACGAGCTCCGAGCCGAGGTCCCCTCCGGGGTCCGCGAGATGATCGCGATCCCCGGGCTCGGCCCGAAGAAGGCACTGATCCTGTACCGCGACCTCGGCATCGCGGACGTCGAGGGGCTTCGGGCCGCGGTCGACGCCGGACAGCTCGCCGAGCTGAAGGGTTTCGGCGCCAGGACGGAGGAGAACATCCGTCGCGGGATCGAACGGATGACGCAGGCGAGCGGCCGCGTGCTCGCCTCCGTCGCCATGGATCTCGCCGAGTTCCTGCGCGAGCGGCTCGGGGAACGCACCGATGTCCGGCGTATCGAGTACGCGGGTTCGCTCCGCCGGATGGTCGAGACGGTCGGCGACCTGGACCTGCTCGTCGCGAGCGACGACCCGGTCGCGGTCATGGAGGCCTTCACCGGCCTGGGGATGGTCGAACGGATCCTCGCGAAGGGCGAGGCGAAGTCCTCGGTCCTCACGCGCACGGGCCTGCAGGTGGACCTCCGCGTCGTCCCGGCCGAGGCATGGGGCGCGGCGATGATCTACTTCACCGGCTCGAAGGCGCACAACATCCGGATCCGCGAGATGGCGGTGCGCAAGGGCCTCAAACTGAACGAGTACGGACTCTTCCGCGCGAAGTCCGGAAGGCTCATCGTCGCCGAGACGGAGGAGCAGGTGTACGACAAGCTCGGCCTCCCGTGGATCCCGCCCACCCTGCGGGAGGATCGGGGAGAGGTCGAGGCCGCGCTCGAGGGCACCTTGCCCGACGTCCTGACCGGTACGCAGATCCGCGGCGACCTGCACACGCACACGAAGCTCACCGACGGGCTCGCGACCCTCGACCAGATGCTGGAGGTCGCCTCGTCGCACCGATACGCCTACTACGCGGTGACCGACCACGCGCCGAATCTGTGGATGCAGCGGATGACCGACGAAAAGATGCTCGCCCAGCGGGTCGAGCTGAGGTCGCTGCAGGACCGCCATCCTAAGATGACCCTCCTGCACGGCACGGAGCTCAACATCGATCCCGAGGGCAACGTGGACTGGGAGCCGGAGTTCCTCGAGGGGTTCGACATCTGCGTCGCCTCGGTGCACTCCCACTTCAACCAGTCGAAGGAGGAGATGACGCGTCGGATCGTCCGCGCGATGGAGAACCCGTTCGTGCACGTGATCGGCCACCCGACGGGACGGAAGATCAACCAGCGCGAGCCCTACGACCTCGACCTCGACGAGGTGTTCGCTGCCGCGGCGCGGACCGGCACGGCGCTCGAGGTGAACGGCTATCCGGACCGGCTCGACCTCAAGGACGAGCACATCTTGTGGGCGCGGCGCCACGGGGTCCGTTTCTCGGTCGACACCGACTCGCACGCGACGACCCACCTCGAGCACATGCGGTACGGCGTCGCCACGGCGCAGCGTGGTTGGCTGACGAAGGACGACGTCATCAACGCCTGGCCGCTGTCGAAGCTCCGCAGGTTCCTCCGCAAGGGCCGGGGAACGTAGGAGGTTGAGGCTCGGCCGCCGGCTGCCGCGTGCGTTCTTCGCTCGTCCGTCGACCGAGGTGGCGCCCGACCTCGTCGGCAGGATCCTGGTTCGCGTCCTTCCGGGAGGCATACGGCTCGCGGCACGGCTCGTCGAGGTGGAGGCGTACGAGCAGGGCGATCCCGCGAGCCACTCGTTCGAGGGACGCCCCACGCCCCGGACCGAGGTGATGTTCGGGCCGCCGGGGCGCCTGTACGTGTATTTCACCTACGGGCAGCACTTCTGCTCGAACGTCGTGACGAGGGAGGAGGGCGTCGGGAGCGCGGTGCTGCTTCGCGCGGCCGAACCGCTCGATGGCCTCGAGTTCATGGGCGCGAACCGCGGCTCGGACGCCGTCCGCCTGCTGTGCTCGGGCCCCGCCCGCTTGACTCAGGCGTTCGGCATCGCTCGGCCCGAGAACGGGGTCGACCTCGTGCGCGACCCGTCGCTGTTCCTCCTCTCGGGCGCCCCGCCGGTGCGGCGCGCGATCGCCCGCAGCACGCGGGTCGGCGTGAACGTAGGGATCGAACGCCGCTGGCGCTTCTTCGAACGGGGTAGCCCGTTCGTCTCGCCCGGTCGGCCGTCGGTGCCGCCGGACCGGCCGGGAGCTATGGGTTGACGACCAGGCTCACGGTCGCGCCCGGCTCGACCTCCGCGCCGCCTCCGGGCGACTGGTCCCAGACGATCCCAGGCCGGTAGTCACACCCCTCGTCGCTGGGGTCGCACTGCGGCTCGACCGAGATGACCACCGTGAAGCCCGCGTTCGTGAGCGCCGCGGTCGCGGCCCCCTGGGACCTCCCGATTACGTTGGGGACGGTCACGAGCTCGGGCTCGGGCGGCGCTCCCCGCGCCACGGAGATCGTCACCGTTCCGGTCTGGATCAGGCGGCTACCGGCCGTGGGATCCTGCCCCACGACCGTCCCCTCCGGATGGTCGGACGACACGATGCGGACCGAGACGTTGAAGCCGGCGCCGTGCAGCCGTGAGACCGCCGTGCCGCGATCGAGCCCGATCACCGAGGGGACCGTGAGCTCCTGGTAGGAGCTCGGTTTCTTGCAGACCTCGTACCTCGCCTCTATCCCCGCCGGGAACTGGAGCACGTCGACGTCTTGGGGGAGCGTGTACCGGTTCGCGAGGCACCCACGGGTCGTGTCGACCCGCAGGGTGACGTACTCGATCTCCGGGGCCTCGCCGAACTCCCGGGCCGCCATCCCGGCCGTCGCCTCGAGCATGAAGGCTCGCCAGATGGAGGCCGGCCAGGTCCCCCCGTAGACGGTCGAGATCCGGACGTTCCCACAGCACATCGGGATCTGGCCCTGCGGGAAGCCCACCCAGACCGCGGTCGCGAGCTGCGGGATCGCGCCGACGAACCAGGCGTCGCTCGCGTTCTGGGCTGTCCCCGTCTTGCCGAACTGTGCCCTCCCGATGTTCGCCCCCGCCCCCGTGCCCGAGGCCACGACGCCCTTCAGGATGTCCACCGCCTCGGACGCGATCGCGCGGTCGACGACCTGGTCCGGATGCGGCGTGGCCTGGTAGATCAGTCGGCCGTTCGAATCCGTGATCGTGATCGCCGGCGTCGGCTGCACGTGCCGCCCGAGGTAGGCGAGCGTGCCGAACGCGGACGCCATCTCCAGCGTGCTCACCTCGTTCACCCCGAGGACCGCCGACGGGACCGCCGCGAGGGGTCCGTTCGGTTCGGTCGTCCTCGGGCAGCACCGGATCCCCATCCGGACAGCGGCCTCGACCGTCGCGGCCGCGCCGTCGTAGGGATCGCCGCGGCCGATCACGGAGAGCAGGTTCGCATACGCGATGTTCACGGAGTTCACGGTCGCGCTCTCGAGGGAGATCGTCCCGTAGCCGCCGCCCTCGGCGTTCTGCGGATCCCAGTACTCGCCGGTCTTAAGCAGGATGTGCGCCGACGACCCGTTGAGCGGCTGGGAGCGCCTGATGCCGTGCTCGAGCGCCGCGACGAGCGCGAACGGCTTGAAGGCCGAGCCCGCTTGCCGTCCCGTGCTGCCGCCCGTGGCGAGGTTGACCCGCGAGAACGAGCTGTCGGCTTTCCAGTAGTTGCGTCCCCCTACCATGGCGCGGACGTAGCCGGTGTTCGGCTCGATCGCGGTGAGCGCAGCGTAGGGGTCGCTGGGCTCGGTCAGCACCGAGGCCGCCGCGCGTTCGGCGGCCGCCTGCATACGGAGGTCGAGGCTCGTGACGATCTGCAGACCGCCCTCGAACAAGAGGTCGTACCGTTCCTGCGGCGTGTCGCCGAAGCGCGGATTGGAGAGGAACCACTCCTTGAAGTAGTCGACGAAGTACGGCGCCCGGTACTCGTCGTCGTCGTCCGGAGTGAGGTTCAACACGACCTTCGAGGCGACTGCGCGCTCGAGGGTCGGCTGATCGATCATGCCGAGCTCGCGCATCTGGAAGAGCACGCGGTTGCGTCGCCACTTCGCCCGGGACGGGTGCGTCACGGGGTCGTAGTCGACCGGCGCCGCGATCAGCCCGGCCAGGAGCGCGGATTGGGTGAGCGTCAGATCGAGCGGCGACGTGTCGAAGTAGGTCTCGGATGCCGCCTGGATGCCGTACGCGCCATTGCCGAAGTACACCGTGTTGAGGTACCGGGTGAGGATCTGCTCCTTCGTCAGCTTCTCCTCGAGCTGCCACGCGAGGTAGGCCTCCCGGATCTTTCGGGTGACCGACTCCTCGCCGCCGACGTAGACGTTCTTGACCAGCTGCTGCGTGATCGTCGAGCCGCCCTGGACGATCTCGCCCTGGGCGGCGTCGACATACGCGGCGCGAAGGAGCGCGC
>Ga0299907_10003110_pt1 | contig 10538 bp, 12 predicted proteins | sample RVTome_16_FD_198680 | JGI IMG/M metagenome (GOLD analysis project Ga0299907, IMG submission 198680) | Soil microbial communities from uranium-contaminated site in the Upper Colorado River Basin, Wyoming, United States - RVT152D67 (version 2) ... | reverse complement strand
TCCCAGGGCGAGGCGGATCACGGTCCGCCGGCGGGCCGGGGAGATCACGATCGTCGCCGCGATCAGGAGGACCGTGAGGACCACGAGCCCCCAGACCCACCGATCAGCCCGTTCCGTTGTGGCCTGGATCTCGTTCAGGCGATCCTCAGACATGACCGTCACCTGCCCGAAGTCGTCGGGCACCCGTTCCCCGAGTGAAGCGCGGAACTGGGCGATGGCCTCGTCGACGTTGCTCGAGATCGCATCAGGCAGGTCGAGGTTGGGAAGGAGGTCACGGAGCTCGTCCCCGATCCGCTGGAGCGCGGATGCGACCAGTGGTAACAGGTTGAGCCGAACCTCACCATCCGTCACCGACAGGTTGGGCAACTCCTCCATGTTCCCCCGCAAAAGGGCCACCGCCGACTCGTGGGCCCGCCGAACCACCTGGGGGACCAGCTCGTCGACCTGGGACGATGCCATCAGATTGCCCACGATCCCGGCGATCCGCTCGTTGAACCGATCGGCGATGGGAGCGGCCAGTGCGGTGAGAGTCGGGCGGTCCAGACCGGCGAGCTGGTCGGTGATCCGATCGTTGTCGATCAGCCCGAGCAGAGCGGCTGACAAGAACGCATCCAGGTTGGTCAGGGGTTCCTGGAGCCTCTGCTCCAGGTCGAGGGCTCCGGTCACCTCCTCGGTGACGAAGTCCCCGAGGGCTGCTTCCAGTTGGGGGTCGTCGAGCACCGGCTGAATGGTCTCCATGAACGAGTCGGTGTCGAAGATCGTCTGATGGGCCCACACGGCGATGACCGAGGCCAGGACTGCGATCGACGAGACCACTACGAGCAGCAAGGCGATCCACCTGCGCTGCCGGGAATGGTCCGGCGGCCTGGCCTCAGTCCCGGTCATCAGTTGAGTCAACGTTCACACGGTGCGTGTGATGTCCCGGCCATGTGCCGTCAAAGCCCAAATAACGAAGATCGCGGCAGCCGCGATCAGTGCTCCCCAGATCGGGTAGTAGGGCATCCAGGCGAATGCAGCGAGGGCGGAGATCACAGCCAGGATCACCCCGATGGTCCTCGCCCAGACCGCTCCGCTGAACAAGGCGAGACCGGAGAGGACGATCACGATGCCGAGGATCAGGTGGACCCAACCCCATGTGGTCACGTCGAATTGGAAGATGTACTCCTGACCGAGCACGTAGAACTCGTTCTCGAGGATTGCCACCAGGCCTGCAATGCCGTGCCAAAACCCGATCATGATCATCATCACGGCGGCGAACGTCGTCCAACCGACGGCCCAGCCACTTGTCTCCTGAGTCATTCTTCCTCCTTGGTCGATCGACTCATATCCAATTTGGCTGATAGATCGGGAATCGTATTCACCCGATGTGGGTGATTGGGCCTCACTTTTGTTCAGTAGGCTCCGGCACAACCGTTGGCTAGGGGCAGGACGGACAGGTTTTCGTCGCCCGCGCAGGAGCCGACCGACACGAGAAAGGTGGCGACGTGCCTCTTTTGGATCTGTTCTGGACGATGTTGTGGTTCTTTCTGTTCTTTGCCTGGATCTGGTTGCTGATCTCGGTCTTTGCCGACATCTTCCGAAGCGCCGACCTCAGCGGCGGGGTCAAGGCTTTCTGGATCCTGTTCGTCGTGATCCTCCCCTACCTCGGGGTCCTGGTCTACCTGATCGCTCGCGGCGGCAAGATGCAGGAGCGGGCGGCGCAGGACATGGCGCAGCGGGAACAGGCCACCCGCCAGTACATCCAGGAGGCTGCCGGAGGCGGAGGTGGCGCCTCGAGTGCCGACGAGATCGCCAAGCTGGCCCAACTTCGGGACCAGGGTCACCTCACCGACGCCGAGTTCGCGGCACAGAAGGCCAAGATCCTGGCCTGAATCCGAGGGTTCAAAGCGACGTCCGGCCCCTGGCCGGGCGTCGCCGCGTCTCCGGGCACAGATTTCTCCTGAAATCATGTTTGAGAAGCGGTGGGACGGGGTATGCGCGATTGAAAGTCAAGAACATCGGGGCGGATCTGGAAACACCGCTCCCGCCTCCCTCGGCGAGCATATAGCCCCACCCCGCCCGGTCCGTCCCGATTCTTGACTAGGAGCCCCTTCCAGCCTCAGTAGTACTCGAGGTACTCGGCGATCTCCCAATCGGTCGTATGGTTGTTGAAGCGGGCCCACTCGGCCCGCTTCACGGCGAGGAATCCCTCTACGTAGGCAGGCGAGAACGCCTCGACGAAGTCCTTGTCCTGTTCCAGGGCATCCAACGCCGCTCCCAGATCCGGCGGGACCGTCACATCGGCATCTGCTCCGGTGATGCAGTCCTGGGTCTCGGCGGGCGGGCACTCGAGGCCCATGTTCACGCCGCGCAGGGCCGAGACGAGAGTGGCGGCCGCGGCGAGATGGACCGACGCCGCGCCGTCGGCCAGTCTGTGCTCCAGCCTGGTCCGGGTCCCACCGACGGGTGGCACCCGCACCGCGACTCCTCGGTGATCGAAACCCCAGTTGGCGTAGAACCCGTTGAGTGATGCGGGGCGGAGTCTCTTGTAGGCGTTGACGGTCGGCGCCACCAGCGCCGACATTGAAACATGGTCGTTGACGATTCCGGCGATGCATTGCCTGGCCAAAGTGCTCAACCCATCGGGGGCGGACGCATCGGAAAGTGCGTTCTCGCCGGCGTCGTCGAGGAGGGACAGGTTGACGTGGATGCCACTCCCACCCCTCTCAGTGATCGGCTTGCCCATGAAGGCGAGCAGATATCCCCGCTTGGCCGCGACTTCCTTGGCCATCACCTTGAAGAGGAAGGCGTCGTCGGTCGCTGGCAGCGCCTCTCCGTAGCGGAGGGTCAACTCGAACTGGCCGTCGTCGTATTCGGAGTTCACCGACTCCAACTCGATACCCATCGCATGGGCGGTTTCCATGATCTCCTCGATGGTCCCGCTCGGGTCGACGGCGGTGCCTGTCCCGTACACGTATGAGCCAGGGGTATGGATCGGGTTCCAGCCCCGGTCGCCGTCGGGCTCGAACAAGAAGGCCTCGAGCTCGAGGCCGATCATCGGGGTGTATCCGGCCTCTCTCCACTCGCCGATGACCCTCTCCAGGATGGAGCGGGGAGCCAGCTCTACCGGGACGCCGTCCTTGCTGATCGAGGCGACCACGACGCCGGTGTCCTTTTCCCAACCCGGCCGCACGTCGTCGACGGAGAACCTTGCCTCCACGTCGGGGAAACTCTCGTGATGGGCTCCGGGGAACGGGATCATCTCCCGATTGAGCTGAAGCGAGAACAGGGCTACACAGTGGTTCGAGCCTTCGGCGGCGCGGGCTGCCGACAGGTATTTGCCCCGGGCCAGGCCGAGATGGTCGGGCCAGAGGAATCGGACGCGTGCGTAGGGAAGCTCGCTCACTCGCCCCGACACAGTATCAAGCGACACCCCGTTGCAACAGGCCCCGGGGCGTCCGCGGTCAGGCGGTGGGGGCGGGGTACACCAGGTCGGACATCACCTCGTCGAACGGGAGGTTGAGCTCGAGCTGGAAGAAGGGTGGCTTGGGCTGGCGTCTGCTTCGCCGCAGGTTGCGGAAGAATCTCATTTGCTCCTCCTGGTGAGTTCCTAGTGAGTTTCGAATCGCTACTAACCACCATACCCAAGTGAGTAGCGCATCGCAACTGACAACCGACTAGGGTGCGCTTCATGTCGCGCAAGTCCCTGCAACATCTGGAGTGTGCGGTGGCCAACACCGTGGAGATGGTCAACGACTCGTGGACCATCCTGATCCTTCGGGACGCCTTTCTCGGTGTCCGCCGCTTCGACGAGTTCGTCAACGATCTCGGTATCGCCCGAAACGTGCTGACCGACCGTCTCGAGCGACTCGTCGCCAACGGGATGCTGGAGACCCGGCTCTATTCGGAGCGACCGCCGAGACACGAATACCGGCTCACTGAGCAGGGGAAGGACCTGTTCGACGTGCTCATGACCCTGTGGAGCTACGGCGAGCGGTGGAAGCCGCCGGCCGGAACCGACCGACAGAAGGTGATCCACCTCACCTGTGGCAACGAGGCCCAGGCGGTGGCCCATTGCGCCCACTGTGGTGACAGGCTGACGAGGCGCGACGTGCGCATCGTCCCCACCCTGCCCGTCGTACGCGACCGGGTAGTCGAAGTGGCGGCCACCGGATCGTGACGAGCACCTCGGTCGACGTCAGGACCTGTCCGCTCTGTGAGGCGACCTGTGGTCTCGAGGTGACCCACCGGGACGAGACCATCATCCGGATCAGGGGAGACCGCGATGACGTCTTCAGCCACGGGTTCATCTGCCCCAAGGGATCGACTCTGGGCAAGCTGGATGAGGACCCGGACCGGCTGCGAGTGCCCCTGATCAAGCGGGAGGGCAGGCACGAGCCTGCCACCTGGGACGAGGCGTTCTCCCTGATCGAATCCAGGCTGGTGCCGATCATCGCCGAACACGGAAACGACGCCGTGGGGGTCTATTTGGGGAACCCCAACGTCCATTCGATGTCGGGGGTCCTCTACCCGCGGGTGTTGCTCAAGATGCTGCGGACCAAGAGCATCTTCAGCGCGGCCACGGTCGATCAGATGCCGAAGCACATCTCGTCGGGTCTCATGTTCGGCCACCCCGACCTGATCCCGGTGCCGGACATCGACCGCACCTCCTATCTCCTGATGCTGGGGGCCAACCCCTACGAGTCGAACGGGAGTCTGGCCACGGCCCCCGACTGGCCGGGCCGGCTCCAGGCGATACGGGACCGTGGGGGCACGGTCGTCGTGGTCGACCCGAGGCGAACTCGAACTGCTGCTGCCGCCGATGAGCACGTCTTCATCCGTCCCGGGACCGATCCCTTGTTCCTCTTTGCCCTGGCCAACGTGCTATTCGACGAGGGTTTGGTCGACCTGGGGGACCTGCAGGACCAAGTGACCGGGCTCGACGAGTTGGCCGCCGCAGTGGAGCCCTTCGCTCCGGAGACGGTTGGAGAGGTGACCGGGGTCGATCCCGTCGTCATCCGTCGCCTCGCCCGCGAGTTGGCCGCCGCAGAAAGTGCCGCGGTGTACGGGAGGATCGGCACCCACACCGCCGAGTTCGGGACGATGGCCTCGTGGATGGTCGACGTCCTCAATCTCCTGACCGGGAACCTGGACCGTGCCGGGGGCGCAATGTTCTCCCACGCCGCCCATGAGCAGCCACGGTCACCCCGTGGCTTCCAGACCGGGAGGTGGCGGAGCCGGGTTCGGGGATTGCCCGAGGTGAGGGGCGAGATCCCGGTCTCGACCATGGCCGAGGAGATCCTGGAGCCCGGGCCGGGTCAGATCAAGGCCATGATCACCATCGCGGGCAACCCGATCTTGTCCACGCCCAACAGCGACCGACTCGACGAGGCCCTGCGCGGGCTCGACTTCATGGTGTCGATCGACCTCTATCTCAACGAGACCACCCGACACGCCGACGTCATCCTCCCCGGAGTCTCCCCGTTGCGCCGGTCGCATTACGACTTCGCCTTCAACCAGCTCTCGGTGCGCAACGTCGCCAACTATTCACCACCCTTGTTCCCCCTTCCGGACGGAACCCCGGACGAGTGGCAGGTGCTGTTGCGCCTCGGAGCCGTCGTCTCCGGCCAGGGCGCGGAGGCCGACCTCGACGCGTTGGATGACGGGGTGTTCGGGATGATGGTTGGGTCTGCCGTCGGGAATCCTGCTTCCTCGGTCCACGGCCGCGCCCCCGAGGAGATCTTCGACGCCACGACCGGCCGGCGCGGCCCGGAGAGGATGCTCGACTTCATGGTGCGCACCGGGCCTTATGGCGACGGTTACGGGGCCGATCCCGATGGGCTGACCCTGGATCGTCTCAAGCAAGCGCCACATGGCATCGACCTTGGTCCTCTCCGGCCCCGTCTGCCCGAAGCCTTGTGCACCCCCTCGGGCCGCGTCGAGCTCGCCCCGGAGCCGCTGCTGGCCGATGTCGCCCGGCTGAGAGAGGCGGCCACCCGGGCGGTCAATGGTGGGTTCCTCCTCATCGGGCGCAGGCACGTCCGATCCAACAACTCGTGGATGCACAACATCGACGTCTTGGTCAAGGGCAAGGAACGCTGCACTCTCCAGATCAGTGCCGACGACGCCTCCCGCCTCGGTGTCGGCGCCGACGGTCGGGTCAAGGTCTCCTCGGCCGCCGGGACGTTGATCGTCCCCGTCGAGGTCACGGACGACATCATGCCCGGAGTGGTCAGCCTCCCCCACGGCTGGGGTCACGACCTCGAGGGCTCGGCTCTGTCCGTGGCCGCGGACCGCCCCGGGGTCAACACCAACCGGCTCTCGCCGGGCGAGATGGACCCGGTGTCGGGGAACGCCATCCTCAACGGCATCCCCGTCGAGGTGGTTCCCGCCTAACGGGCCACTAGGTTGGCCCAATGGAAACATTTGATGCCATCCGGGCGCGTCGCGCCACCAAGGAATACGACAGCAGGCCGGTTGCCAAGGAGGACCTCGAGCAGATCCTCGAGGCCGGCCGCAGGGCACCATCGGCCGGCAATCGCCAGAATTGGGACTTCGTCCTGATCCAGGATCGGGGCCAGTTGGAGAAGATCTCGCATGTGTGGCAGGGGGCCGCTCACATCGCCAACGCCGCGGCTGCGGTCGGTCTGGTCGCACCTTTCTCCGATGATCTCAGGCAGACCGCCGTCATCAACTACGACCTGGGGCAGGTTGCGATGTCGATGATGATCGCGGCCGCCGACCTCGGCATCGGGAGCCGCACGGCTTCGGTCCAGGAACACGACCTCGCCGCAGAGATCCTCGGGACCCCAGACGACAGGAGACTGACCTGGCTGCTTGGCCTCGGTTATCCGGGCGATCGGCCGTTGAAGCCGATCAAGAACCCGGCGCGGCGCCCTGTGGACGAGGTGGTCCACCACGATCGTTGGTGAAGAGCCCGTCACCCGGTCGATCCCGATCGAGGGCCCTCTCGATCTCAAGGCCACCCTGCGCCCGTTGCACGGATGGTTCGCCGACGACGGCTGGTGGCTGACCGCCCGCACTTTCGACGGACCCGGCACGATCAGGGTCCGTCGCACCCGGGAGGAGCTCATCGGTGATGCCTGGGGCGACGGGGCCGGCTGGCTCGTCGCTCGTCTCGGGTCCCTGGCCGGGTTGGATGACGATCCCGGCTCGTTCCGCACCGACCACCCCATAGTCGGCGAGCTCCACCGGCGTCATCCGGGTTGGCGATTCGGGCGCACCAGTCTGGTCTTCGATGCCCTGGTCCGCGCCGTCTGCGGCCAGAAGGTGACCGGTTCGGAGGCCACGGCGGCGTTGAAGGGGCTGAGACAACGGTTCGGTGACCCGGCGCCGGGACCCAAGAGGGGCCTCCGTCTCCCCCCCGACCCGAATCGGATGGCCGCATCCCCGTATTGGGTGTATCACGAGCTGCACCTGGAGAAGCGGCGGGCCGATCTATTGAGACGGGTGGCGGCGGCCGCCGATCGGATCGATCTCCTTCACCAGGCGGGGCCCGCCACTGCCACGGACACACTGCTCTCGTTTCCCGGGATCGGCCCGTGGACCGTGGCCAAGACACTCATCATTTCCCACGGGGACCCCGACCAGGTCGAGGTGGGCGACTTCCACCTCAAACACATCGTCGTCCACCACCTCTCCGGCCGTCCCCGGGGCACGGACGAGGAGATGCTGGAGCTCCTCGAGCCGTTCCGGCCCCATCGGGGAAGGGTGAACCGACTGCTTCACATCTTGGGCCACGAGCCAAGCTTCGGCCCCAGGCTGGCGCCGAAGGACATCACCCGGATCTGAGAGCTCGAGCTGACCGACCGTTCGTCGATCGATCCGGCGGGAGGAGCAGGCTGAGGCCGCCGATGGCGGTGACCGGGGCGATGAGGAACAGCCACGATGTGGGGAGGAGTGAGGCGATCATCATCCCAATCCAGCCGACGGCACGTCGGGTAGTCGTCCGCCACGCCTCGGGACCGTCGAAGCTGAGAAGGAACACGACGCTTCCCGCCAATCCAATTGCGCCCACTCCGACCACCAGGAGCAATATCTCGAAGTTGTCGATGTCGGCGCCGACCATCGCCCCGATGATATTGCCGAGGAAGACGACTGCGGAGTAGAGCAGGACCGCGATCCCGATGACTCGGGCGAGCCTGGTCGCCAAGGCGATCACCAGGTCATCCTACGATCCATCCTGATGATCACCTACCGCACCGGCAACAACATCGATCTCGACGAGATGATCGAGCTCTACGTCGACTCGACCCTCGGTGAGCGACGTCCTGTGGGGGAGCGGGAGCGGATGGCCCGGATGCTGGGGGAGGCCAACCTGGTGATCACCGCCCGGGACGATGACCTCCTGGTAGGGATCTCTCGATGTGTCACCGACTGGGTCTACGCCACGTACCTGTCCGATCTGGCGGTCCGTGCCAGTCACCAGGGGCAGGGCATCGGCAAGGAGTTGGTCCGTCTCACCCGGGAGGCGACCCCTGAGGCGTCGATCATCCTGCTCGCGGCCCCCAAAGCGGTCGACTACTACCCCAAGATCGGCATGACCCGCCACGACAGCGCCTGGGTTCTCTGGCCCGGTGAGGAGCCGGTCTGAGGCGACGGCTTCTTTCTTTGTCGGCGTAGCGCCAAGAGTTCCCCCCTCCCCGGCTGCCGCCGGTACTCCCCCCTTCGGGGAAGAAACGGAATCCGCGTTTCCTCCCCCGGAGGGGGAGGTGGCCCGCCAGGGCCGGAGGGGGCGTTTTCTAGCCGCGGGTGGGATTTCCCCTGCGGGGCCATAACTCGGGTGGGATCTAGCCCCGTTCCAGCCAGGTGACGACCAGGTCGCCGACCACGTCGGGATCGTGCATGTCGTTGTGGCGGGCGCCTTCGACGACTTCGACCACTGCCTCGGTCCCCGCCTCGGTGAGGGCGGCGCTGAAGTCGGTGGCGAAGTCGAAGCTGACCAGACCATCCTCCCCGCCATGCATGATCAGACTGGACAAGTCGGGGTTGTTCCCGGCCTGGAACAGGGGATTGCCCTTGACCCACAACTCGGGATCATCGCTCGGGCCGACCCCGAAGAAGGGTCCGATCAGCGGGCCGAGCCGGGCAATGTCATAGGGGCCGGCCAGTCCGACTAGGCGATCCGGAATCACCGGGTCTCGGAGCGCGCAGCCGGTCCCATAGGTCCCCTCGTCCAGCGCGACCAGAGCGGCCAGGTGAGCGCCTGCCGAATGCCCGATGACGGCGACTGTGCCGTCGGCGTCCGGGTGAGCGGCGACGTGACGGACGGCGCAGGCGATGTCGTCGATCGCGACCGGGAACCCGGCGACTCCGTTAGCCAGGGTGTAAGGCGCGCTCAGCGTCAGGTAGCCCTCATCGGTTAGGTATGCGGCCAGGTCATCCATCAGTGTCGGGGACCCGGCAACCCACCCTCCACCGTGAACCAGCACCGCCGCCGGGAAGGGGCCGCCGTCTCCATCGGGCACCCGGATCTCGAAGTCGAGATCGGGCACCGGGTCGGAGGGGCCTGGGCTCAGGGTCGAGGTGGGGGAGGGCCGCGTCGTGGACGTGGTGCTTGTGATCGTGGTTGTGCCCACGGCAGCCGTGCTGGTGTTGGTCGCCTCTGATCCCGGGGCGCAAGCCGCCAGAAAGAGGGCGACGGCCAAGGTGGCGGTCAGCCGAGAAGAGATGCAGCGCCCCGATCCAGGTACCACTCGACCAACGCCTCGCCATCGCCGAGCCGCCCCGCCGGCGTGGTCCCGTCGAAGCTCGCCTTGACGGCTGGTGCCTTGTTCTCACCCACCGCGAGCACCATGAGGAGCTTCGCCCTCCACAGGAGGGGGAAGGTGGCGGTGAGGCGGTCCTCACCCAAATGGGTCACGTGGTTTGCCACGAACCAGCGACTGGTCGCGTCCAGGGCTGCCGTCCCCGGGAACAGGGAGGCGGTGTGCCCGTCGTCACCCACCCCGAGCAGCACGACATCTGATGGGGCGCCGTCATGGATCGAGCGGAGCGTGGCCTCGTAGTAGGCGGCCGAGTCCTCCGGCGACATGAGCTCGCTCCAGCGTGGCCGGTGAAAGACGGCGTCGACATGGTCGAGAAGGGTCGTCGCTGCCATCCTCCCGTTGGATCGCTCGTGGTCCGGGGGCACCCACCGCTCGTCGGACAGCCAGGCTTGAACTTTGTCCCATCCTGTGGCCCGACCCCGCAGCTCCTGGTAGGTCGCCTCGGGCGTCGAGCCTCCGGCTAGCCCCAGGGAGAACGAACCGGTGGCAGATGCGATGAGCTCGGCCATTCGTTTCGAAGCGACTTCGGCCACCTCGTCGGGCGTCTCCTGGACGATCAACTCCATGGGCAAACGGTAACGGCCCTACATTTGTTGCATGGCCGGCACGACCGACATCAACTGGCCCGGCGGGCAGGTGACCGGTCGATTGACCGGTTCCGGGCCCGTGGGGATCCTCCTGGCGCACGGGGCCGGGACCAACCAGGACCATCCATTCATGGTCGCGCTGCGCGATGGGCTGGCCGGCGCTGGTCACGCGGCGATGACCTTC
>Ga0299907_10003109_pt1 | contig 10538 bp, 9 predicted proteins | sample RVTome_16_FD_198680 | JGI IMG/M metagenome (GOLD analysis project Ga0299907, IMG submission 198680) | Soil microbial communities from uranium-contaminated site in the Upper Colorado River Basin, Wyoming, United States - RVT152D67 (version 2) ... | reverse complement strand
GTCGACCGACCAGGCCCAGCGGAGCGCATCGACATAAGTGAGGTTGTGGGTGACATCCAGCCATCCCCATTCGTTGGTGTCGTCGGTGTCGATGTCGATGTCGAACCGGCGGAACCGCTCCGAGGCGGCCAGCGACACCACGTCTATGAGCCTGCCCACATCGACGCCCGCCTCGAGCGCCGAGCTCAATGCCGTGAACGCCTCTTGGGGGCTGCCGTCGAGTATGGCTCGCCCGAAGGCTTCCGGTCTGGCGTGTGCTCCGTTCTGACGGGACATCAGGGCCGTCAGATCGAGGTCGGCCGACTCCCAGGCCTTCAGGAACTTCTTCATGTAGGGCAGACGGTCGTAGCGAGTCGACCGGACGGCGTTCAGCACCAGAGGGCCCAAGACGGTGTCGGCCGCCTCCCAACCGATTCGATCAAGCATCTCGAACGATTTCTGCGCGTAGATCATGGGATGGCCATATCCGAGGAAGTGGTCGGTGGTGGAGGTGAGCAAGGCGTGACGAATTCGATTCGGCTCGACGCCGGCAGCGATCAGACCGCGCAGGAGGGCCTCCGCCTCGTCGGCCCTCTCGTCGTCGACCAGGGATGGGTACGCCCCCAGCGCCTCACCGATCGACCCATAGACCGCGACCGGGTCCACCGGGTCGGGACGGGATCGCATCGGCCGACGCACCTCGTTCTGGCTCACCACGGACATGCCCTGGATGACCGGGAAAGCCTGGAGCTCCCCTTCGAACATCGCAGCCAGGTTGAGACAGTCGGTGAGCGTGGCCAGCGAGTGATTCCACCCGTACTCCATCCTGGGCGCCCCGAAATTCACTCCTTCCTTGACGACCTCGGTGAGCGATGTCCCGATCTGGCGAAGCCGCATGGTGTCTCTGGCGAGCCGCCCGATGTCGACCTCACCCATCGCCTCGAGCAGGCTCGAGAACAACTGGGGAGCGATGACCTCCGCAGCCGGATCGGTGATGTCGACGAACACCTGGCCACCCCGGGTCTCGACCGGATACGAGCGGACGTTCTCGCCACCGAAGCTGCACTGGCCGCCCTCGTCCAACTCGAACTTCCAGTTGTGCCAGGCACAGGTCAGCGTCTCCTGACGCATATCCCCCTGGAGCAGGGCATAGCCCTGGTGCGGGCACCGGTTGTCGATTGCGTAGATGCCGCGATCGGTCCGGAAGAGAGCGATTCGCTTGTCATAGTGCCGGAACAGCATCCGACCACCCACCGGCAAGTCGTCGATAGCAGCGGCGGGAACCCAATCCCCAGGTGTCGAAGTCATAACCATCAAACTACAACTTCAAGTCAACTTGAAGTCAAGGGGTGTACTCTTCCTGCATGGAGTGGCTCACGATCGGCGAGGTCGCAGCGAGATCCGGGGTGACGACGTCGGCCCTTCGCTTCTACGAGACCAAGGACCTGATCGAGTCGACCCGCACCGACGGGAACCAACGCAGATATCCCCGGGCGGTGCTGCGCAGGGTGGCGCTGATCAGGGCCGCCCAGGAGGTGGGGCTGTCGCTCAATGAGGTGTCCGATGCGTTGCAGACGCTGCCCCACGACAAGACTCCAACGAAGGGCGATTGGGAGCGGCTCTCTCGTTCCTGGCAGGAGCGTCTCGACCAGCAGATCGACGAGCTCGAGGCTCTTCGCAACGAGCTCACCGACTGCATCGGGTGCGGCTGCCTGTCCTTGAAGTCATGTGCGATATTCAACCCCTCGGACGCCATCGCCGCACGAGGGTCGGGGCCCCGGTATCTCCTCGGAGATGACCGGATTCAACCCGACAACTGAGGCTCGGGAGCGGGGACCTGGATCGCGGCCGCCGAGGCGAGCACGTAGGTGACCCATAGCGCGTCGGCCAGGAAGAGATGGACGAGCTGCAACCAGACTGGGACGCCGAGTATCACATTGAGGATTCCCGACATCAGCATCGCCCCCACCAAGGTCGGGAGGGCAACTCCCACCAATAGGTCCGGAGGCTGAGCGCGCCGCCAGAGCAGCCAGCCAACGGAGGCGGCGAACACGGCGAGAATCGGGTGGATCACACGGAGTGCCGTCAGGAAACTCTCCTCCCCCGAGGATGCACCCTTCGGGAACAGGGTGTCGGCGAGCGCGGTGATCGCTCCGGTGGCCGAAAGCGCGATGAGGGCAACGCCACCGGCGACGACCCATCGTCGTGTGGTCCCCGCCTGATCCCAGGCGAGGGGCCGGCCCCCGGAGAGCCAGAACCCGGTCAGGGCGAGGGCAGCCAGCAGCACCAATGTGTTGACCAGATGGAGGGGGACCGCGACCGCCCGCGCCACCGAGGCATCGTCGGCAACCCACTCGGCGAGGACGATCGCCGCGCCGATCAGGGCCTCGCCGACGATCGAGAGCGCCGCGACGGTGACCCCGATTCGGGCCGACCCGCCTCTGGGAACGAGGCGGAACACCCAGATGACCAGAATTGCCACCAGAGCGAGGGCCACACCGCTGACGGCCCGGTGACTGAACTCGATCGCCGTGGCTCCCTCCAGATCGGGGATCAGCTCGCCCTGGCAGGCCGGCCACGACCGCCCACACCCGGCGCCGGAGCCGGTGGCCCGGACCCAGGCGCCGACGAGGATCACCCCGATGTTGAAGAGGAGAACTGCCCAGGCGTACCGGGCCAATCTGATCATGCGATGACAATAGGAACCCCTTCCGGGAACTCCATATACGATCGCGGTCATGAAGCGCCGGGTGCTCACCACCACATTCGCCGTTCTGGCGGTGATCGTGGGCACCGGGCTGCCGGTCACGGCGTGCGGCTGTGACTCCAAGCCGCTGGCCGAGCTTCTCGAGGACGCCGACGTCGTCTTCACGGCCACCGCCCCGGAGAGGTCGGGTCTCGACTCATCCCGGCCGATCGAGGTCGCCGTCGAAAGGGTCTACAAGGGAGACGTCGCGGCCACGGCGACGGTGTGGGCCAGTGACGGGCCACTCGCCTGTGGCATCGACCCGGCCGGTGCGGGTCGGGACGGCTTCATCGCCTCGACCGATGCCGGGCGCACCACGATCGGCACCTGTCTCCCGGCCTTCGGTGTTGCCGACATCGAGCAGATCCTCGGGCCCGGCCACGAGCCCGAGGCCACCCTCGCCGTCACCGCCCGCGGCATCGAGCCGATCGGCTGGCTGGCCGGCCTGGGAGCGGCGGCCGGGGTGGTCCTCATCCTGCGATGGTCGACGCGGCGGTCAGATCGGGTCGAGGACGATCACCGGGATGTGTGAGCGCGAAGTCTTCTGCTCATAGCCGGCGAATTGAGGCCAATCTCTCTTCTGGTTCTCCCAGATGACATCGCGCTCGTCACCTTCGGCCTGCCTGGCCATGACACTGACGACTTCGTCGCCGATCTCGATCTTGGTCTCGGGGTTGGCCATCAGGTTGTGGAACCAGTCGGGGTTGGTGTTGGCTCCTCCCTTGGATGCGAAGATCGCCCAGCTGTCGCCAACCGGCTGATACATGAGCGGTGAGACCCGCTCGGTGCCGGTCTTGGCCCCCATGTGGTGGAGGAGAAGCAGGGGTGCCCCTTCGAACATGCCCCCGACCTCTCCCGCGTTCTCCCTGAACTCGTCGACGATGCCTGTATTCCATTCACTCATGTTGCTCTCCAACAGTCATTGCTTGTCTCTCTTCCAACGAACCAGACGCCGTGATATTTCGTAGAGCCCCCGAATGACACACCAGCACGCCCACATCTAGCCTCTCGGGCGATGCAGGTCCACGACAACGTCCTCGGCGCGATCGGGGGGACCCCCATGGTGCGTCTGGGCAGAATCCATCCCCCGGGAAATCTCGTGGCGAAGCTGGAGCACACCAATCCCGGAGGCTCGATCAAGGAGCGGATCGCGGTCGCAATGATCGACGCGGCGGAGGCCGAGGGGTTGTTGCAGCCGGGGGGGACGATCATCGAGCCCACCTCCGGCAACACGGGTGTCGGCCTTGCCATGGTCGGCGCCGTGAGGGGATACCGCGTCATCTGCACCATCCCCGACAAGGTCTCGAAGGAGAAACAGGACTTGCTCCGTGCCTATGGAGTCGAGGTCATCGTTGCCCCGACCGAGCATGGGCCCGACCATCCCGACTCCTATTACGGGGTCGCCGAGAGGCTGACCCGCGAGATCAAGGGCTCGTTCCGTCCCGACCAGTACTCGAACCTCGCCAATCCCGAGGCGCACTACGAGACGACCGGGCCCGAGATCTGGGAGCAGACCGCCGGCGCTATCGACGTGCTCGTCGCAGGGGTCGGGACCGGCGGCACCATCACCGGCTGCGCCCGGTACCTCAAGGAGAGGAACCCCGATCTCGTCGTGGTCGGGGTGGACCCGGTGGGATCGATCTACACCAGGGGTCCCGACGGCGACCTGCATCAGTATCTGGTCGAAGGGGTAGGCGAGGATTTCTACCCGGAGACGGTCGACCTGGCTCTGATCGACCGTTGGATCGAAGTGACCGACGAGGAGTCGTTTCGGATGACGAGACGCCTCGCCCGCGAGGAGGGAATCCTCGTCGGCGGCTCGTGCGGGATGGCCGCCCATGGGGCAGTGCTGGTGGCGGCCGAGATGCCCGATGCCCTCACCGTGGTGATCCTCCCCGATTCAGGCCGGGGCTATCTCTCGAAGGTCTTCAACGAGGAATGGCTGAGGGAACGGGGTTTCCAGACCTGACCGGTGCCCGCCAAAGTGACGGAGGGCCCCCGAAGGGGCCCTCCTTTGATTTGGTCGGCCATGGCTCGCTCGACGATGTCGCCGCGGATGGACGAGGTCCGCGGTAGCCAGAGCCGGGTGGTCCGGGTTTGAAGTCGCCACCGCGTCCGTGAGGACGAGCAGCGCATGCGGTCAGCGCCGCTCAGCGCCCGACCACCTCCAGAGTCCTAAAACATTCATGCAACTTCGGACCACCTCCTTTCTCTGGTCCCGACAGTTTGCCATACGCGTCAAGATCCGGGAGCCCTTTTTTGGTGGGTTCGGGTCGGCACCAACTAACCCTGTCTGAACACATCGGGGGGGATCGGGTCCTGCTCCCGCCGGCGGGCGCCGAGGCCGGAGAGGTACTGATTGGGGAACGCGTGACCGGTGTAACCGAGGTCGATCGCGGCGTTCATCGTCCAATAGGGGTCGACCAGATGCGGTCGCGCCAGGACGCACAGGTCGGCCCGACCCGAGACGAGGATGTTGTTGATGTCGTCGATGCTGGAGACGGCTCCGACCGTCATCGTGGCGATCCCGACCTCGTGGCGAATCCGGTCACTGAAAGGCGTCTGATAGAGCCTTCCGTACTCCGGTCGGGCGTCGATGGAGGTCTGACCGGTGGAGACATCGATCAGGTCACAGCCCCGGTCCTTGAGCTCCCGGCTGAGCCTCACCGCGTCGTCGCCGTCGAACCCGTCGCCTACCCAATCGGTGGCGGAGATCCTGACCGACATCGGGCGTTCCTGGGGCCAGACTGCCCGCACCGCCTCGAAGACCTCCAGCGGGTAGCGCATCCGATTGGTGAGTGACCCCCCGTATTCGTCTGATCGCTGGTTGGCGAGCGGGGTGAGGAAGCTGGAGAGCAGATATCCGTGGGCGTAGTGCAGTTCGAGGAGGTCGAAACCGGCATCAGCCCCGCGCCGGGCGGCCTCCACATGCTCGGTGAGGATCCGGCTCATGTCGTCGCGGCTCATCTCCCGCGGCGTCTGGCTGTCGGAGCGATATTTGATCGGCGACGGGCCGATGATCTCCCAGTTCCCGCTGTCGAGTGGCTCGGTGTCGCCCTCCCACATCAGCTTGGTGGAGCCTTTCCTTCCCGAGTGCCCGATCTGCAGGCCGATTTTCGAAGCCGTGTGGGTGTGCACGAAATCGACGATCGTCGCCCAGTAGGCGGCCTGGTCGTCATCCCAGATCCCGGTGCATCCCAGGCTGATTCGGCCTTCGCGCGACACACAGGTCATCTCGGTCATGACCAGCCCGGCGCCGCCGACTGCGCGCGAGCCGAGATGGACCAGATGCCACTCGTTGGGCATCCCGTCGACAGCGGTGTACTGATCCATCGGTGAGACGACCACGCGGTTCTCGAGGACCAGATCCCGGATCTTGAACCGGTGAAACATCGGTGGGACCGAGGGGTCGGGGATCTCCGGGGACCGATGGTCTGATTCGGCGTACCAACGGTCGACGCCTGCCATGTATTCGGGATCCCTGACCCGAAGGTTGTCGTAGGTGACCCTCTGGCTTCGGGTCAGCATGGCGAACACGAACTGCTCCGGTTCGACGAATTGGTACCGGTGGATGCCCTCGAACCACTGCAGGCTGGCCTTGGCCGCTCGCTGCAGACTCTCGACCTCGGGACGACGCGCCGACTCGTAACGCTCGACGGCCGTGCCGATGGGCACCTCGTCGACGAGAAGGGACGAGAGTGCGATCGCATCCTCCATCGCCAGCTTGGTCCCCGAGCCGACCGAGAAGTGGGCGGTGTGGACCGCGTCGCCCAACATCACCACGTTGTCGTGACTCCATCTGTCCGCGGTGATAGTGGGGAACTGGAGCCATTTCGAGTTGTTGCCGAGGAGCATCGCCCCATCGAGATGCTCCTGGAACAGGTCGGTGCAGACGGCGAGGGCGTGGTCATCGCTGACCCCGGGTGGGAACTCGGTGCTCTCGGTCTTGTCGAGACCCAGGCCGAGCCAGGTCTCGGGGGACATCTCGACGATGAAGGTGCTCCCTTCGTCGCTATATGGGTAGATGTGGGCCCAGACCAGCCCGGCGGAGGTCTCGAGGAAGATGAAGTTGAACTCCGGGAACACCTTGGGAGTGCCGAACCAGATGTACTTGTTCCTACGCATGTCCACGGTCGGCCCGAGATGATCGGCGAGAAGCCGGCGAACGACACTGTTGGCGCCGTCAGCACCAACGATCAGATCTGATCCCGCCAACCCGTCGAGACTCGTCACCTCGGTGGAGAAACGGAGCTCGGCGCCGAGCTCGACCGCCCGGTCGGTCAGGATCTCGAGAAGACGGCGGCGGCTGACCGCGGCGAAGCCGTGCCCACCTGACAGAAAGACCCGGCCGGCCGGGTGACGGACCCTGATGTCTCCCCATCTCTTGAAGCTCCCGCTGAGGGCGTCGAAGCTGGGTCGATCGGCGTCGGCGAAGTGGTCGATGGTCTCATCGCTGAACACCACGCCGAATCCGTAGGCGTCGCTGGGCTGGTTTCTCTCGTAGACGATTACTCGAGTCTCAGGTCTACCCGCCTTGACCAGGATCGCCAGGTACAAGCCGGCCGGACCACCACCAACCACGGATATGACTTCAGACGATGAGCTCAACGCGGGCCGAGGCTAGAGCCTCAATTGCCCGAAGAAGTCGTCCCACCAGCTCGAGAAGGAGTCCCAGGCGTTCCCGACAGCCCAGATCAGGACGATGACCAAGGCGACCACGAGGACCACCGTCGCCAGGTTCCTAACCCGGTACAGCTGGCGTTGGGCGTTGTCTTCAATGTAGGAGGGCTCGACGACCGGGGGTCGCGCCGGCGCATAGATCAGGGAGCCGCGGGGGGCCACATAGCCGGGTGGAGGCGTCGCCACGGGAAGGCTTGGCGGCGGAGTCGGCCACATCGGGTCAGGTTCGGGAGCGACCTCCTCGGGGAACGGGCGCAACCACTGCTCGGCCACCGACTCCTCCTCGTCTTCGGTTTCTGGTTGTTCGACCTGGGAATAGCCGTCGTCGTCTTCGTCGTCGAGTTCCAGCGGCTCGGCGGCCTGTGACGCGATGTCGCCGATGGTGGCAGCCGGGCTCAGCGTGGCCAGGGCCTGCTCGACGGTGGGACTGGTCTCATGGGGGATGACCTCCATTCCGGCCTTGGAATAGAGCATCCCCTTGTCGATTCCGAGGACCGCGGAAAGGGCGTCGACCACCGATTCGTCACTGGGCACGGTGGTGTCCCTCTCCCAGCTCCTGATGGTGCTGGCAGACCGGCCGACTAGCTCGCCGAGCTTGGCCTGGCTCAAACCCATCTTGGTCCGTCGGTAGCGGATGGTGCGTCCGAAGGAGCGTTCCGGCATGTCCCAGATGGTAACTAGGGCCGCGTTTTGCGCAGGTAAGAGTTGGCCAGGGCCTGCTCTAGTCTCCGGTCTCCATCGTGGAGGCGTCCGGACGCCTGGTGGGTCCCCCGGTCTTCAAAACGGGTTGGGTGTCGTCGTTCCTCCTGGTAGCGGGAAACTCGAACATACTGAAGGGTCGAAGAAGGGCCGAATAACGTTGAAAAGTCGGGTTTCAACCCGACTCGCGGCCTTGGTTGCCGATAGAGCGATGCCGTTGTCGTCCATGGCTTGGATGGGCCTGGAGAATAGGCTGACCGTGTGTTGGCAGTCACCTTTCTAGGCGTTGGCTTCATCCTTTGGGTGCGGGAACTTTTCCTGATATGGAGGAATCGGCCAACCGATGCTCCGGGTACCCGAAAGGAGGCGTTGCGCCGCATGATGAGAATGTCCTTCAAAATCCGCACTCGAGGTGTCCTCCTGCTGGCTGTCCCCTTTCTTATCGGTTACCTGCTCGACCAGCTCCTCGGGACATCTCTGACGCTCGACTAGCCGCGGAAACGAATTTGCTAGGTGGTGTGCTTGAGCCGTCTCGACGAAAACACGTTGACGGAGGCTGTCAGTGGCTCTTGGTACGGTCAAGGTCATGAACTGGGCACTCGCCATCTCGTCAATCGCACTAGTCATCGCCACGGTTGTGCTTGGGCTGTTCACCTACCGGCTGTGGCGGGAGACTCGTGCTGCTCGCCAACCAAGACTGGTGGCCTCTCTGGACTTCGTTGCGCCCAACTACGGAGAAGTACGACTGGTCAATGCCGGGACCGGAGCAGCCACCCATATAGAGGTCACGTTGCAACCTGCCGGTGGCCAGGCGCGGCGCTGGACTGAGTCGGTCTTATTGTCGGGTGAGGGTGTGAACTTCAAGCTGGTGACCGACCAGGAAGATTCCGAGCACCCCAAGACGCAGAGCGACCTTGAACGTTTCATCGAGGTCTTCGGCCAGTTGCACGTCCAGGGCACCTATCACGATGTGGTCGACAAGGAGTACCCGATCGACCAGACCATCGACGTCGGAGAGACTTGGGGTCAGACCAAGCAAGCGGTCCAGCTGCGGGCATACCGTGGACCACTGCTGTTCTTCTATCAAGAGGTGGTCAAAATCAGGGAAACGCTGCAGAAGCTCATCAAGGACTAAAGCTCCGGCTGACAATCGAATCGGGGCAGAAGCGAGTCCGCGAAATCCGAGAACACCACGCTCTTTCGTCCCGGCTTCTGCTGTTGTACGGTGCCATCACCGGACGTTGCTGGTGACTAGAGCCAGTCGTATCCGAAGCGCAGAATTGCGTAGGCGTGTTGTGGGAGACCTCAGCCGATCTCTGATCGAGGTGCCGGTGCCGTAGCTGACAGCCCTGTACTGATCACTGTCTGGTGATTGGGTGCAGGGCTTTGTTGCGTCTGACCCTCTTTCCAGACCGAACGGAAGGAGTCGCAATGCGACTAGAGGACTACATGGCCAACTTCGGTGTGGACGGGAACATGTTCCACGTCGTTGGTTACTTGGTCGAGAACGAGGCAACCCGGGAGGCCGATGGTGAGTACTGGGTGTTGATCCAGGAAGGTCACTTCAGCGAGTTGCGGGAGCGGAGCGCAGAGGGTTGTAACCACCACAGAAGTCTCATCGGGAATGGAATCACCAAGTTGCCAGAGGATCTGCAGGGCCGACAGAAGGGCCGAATTTTGGAAATTTCTTCCAGATAGGGTCGAGCGACCTACCTGAAGAAATCAGCGAGAAGCAGCACCGGGAGAGTTGACATTTCCCCTGGTCAATGTCACTTTCTGACAACTTTTCAGGGTGTTCTCCCAGCTAAGATGGTTGTCGGAGGCGTCCGGACGCCTGGTGGGTCCCCCGGTCTTCAAAACCGGTGAGAGGCAGATCCTGTCTCTGGCGGGTTCGATTCCCGTCCGCCTCCGCCACCAACTGGCTGACTCTCTTCCGTGATCCATCGAGGGAAGATGGCGAGGGCCGCAACGGGGGCGTAGATCAAGAGAGCGACGGCCCTTCGATTTCGGGCAGGCGTGAGCACGAGTACGAAATGAGTCTGCGAGGGGGCGCCGGGTGGTACGAACAGAGGAATCTCGGGGGCGGCGGCACAAGCCGCTAGGTAGTTCGGCTGGTGGCGACGAGTTGTTTGAGCCTGGGGTGGAGGGGCTCCCGGGGCGGGGGGTAGATGGTGTGGTCGGGTTTGCGGAACACGAACCGGCCGTTTCCGGTGTTGGTGATGGTCCAGTGGTGGTGGTGGAGGAACCGGTGGTGGTATCCACAGAGAAGGACCAGATTGTCGAGGTTGGTGGGGCCTCGGTCGGCCCAGTGGATGACATGATGGACCTGGAGCCAGTGGCGGGCGCCCCATCCGACCCACCGGCACCGGTATCCGTCCCGATACTCCACCTGACGACGTAACCAACCCGGAACCGTCCTCGAATTCCGGCCGAC
>Ga0299907_10003108_pt1 | contig 10541 bp, 15 predicted proteins | sample RVTome_16_FD_198680 | JGI IMG/M metagenome (GOLD analysis project Ga0299907, IMG submission 198680) | Soil microbial communities from uranium-contaminated site in the Upper Colorado River Basin, Wyoming, United States - RVT152D67 (version 2) ... | reverse complement strand
CCGGCATCGATTGAACCGAGGCGGGGACCGGATCGCCAACAACGCGCTGTGGCGGATCGTCTTGGTCAGGATGAGTTCCGACCCCAGGACGAGGTACTACATGGAGCGGCGGACCAAGGAGGGTCTGTCCAAGAAGGAGATCATCCGGTGTCTCAAACGATACGTGGCGCGGGAGGTCTATCGCCGTCTCGTGGGCGTTGACGAACAATAGGAGCATCCCCACACGCTCGGATTCGCTATCGCGTTCATCGCCTTCGCGTTTGGCGGTGCCTTGAGTCTGCCTGTGGGGCGCGAATACTCGGATCGGCACGTTACGTGCGGAAACGCGAGCAGCCATCAAGGAGCCGACTGGCTCCTCCTACTGTGGTAGGAGGAGCGGCGGCGAGGTCTGTCTGATGGGTCTCCCGCTTCGTACCGTGGTAGGAACGATCGGGACTCTGGTTGGAAGGACCGAGGATCCGACCCGCGTTTCGCCTGCACACCGACGGTATCGCAATAAGTGTGCCCCACAGGTAGGGCTCTCTGCGGCGACCTCGCTTTTTCCGTGAAGGAGCACCCGAGACGACCGCCAGCTCGTATGCGGCTTCGTCGTTCTCGAGCTTCCCCGCCTGGAAGGCGCGCTCCGATGTCCGCGCACCCGCCGTGTCCGAAAAATGTGGGTCTCATCGACGGTTAGAGGTTCCAATCGCGAAGCGATGGGTACCGGGAGGGTCCAACGCGATACCGGAGGGAAGGACAGATGGCCGACACGAGTTCGAAGGGGAAGGAGACGGCCGCCGCGACGAAGGAAGCGGCAGCACGGACGAGCGACGTTGTGATGGATCTGACAGACGACCGGGAGGACATCCCAACGCCGATGCGTGTCGTCAAGAACCTCGGTATCACCTCGGGGATGGCGTACACCGCTGGAGTCGTATCGATCCTGCTGAGCCTGGTGATGTGGTTCTTCCGACGGGGCGGAGAGCGCGAGACGGCGGAGCGCCTGGCGATCTTCGTTGGGCTCTGGCCCCCGACATTCATGGCCATCGGCAAGGCCCTCGAGGGATACGAGCATCCAGGCCGGTAATCCACGCACGTAATCGATGAGTCCCGCCGACAACGCTTTAGGTAGCGCGCCTGCGGCAGCATGCTTGGGAGCCTTTGCCTGCCGCACGCTTTCGACCGAGTCCGACCGGCGTCCGCCGGGCCTTGACAACCGAGGGAGGTTCGACGAATGAGGAAGCTCGACGTAGCGGCACTCGTCCTGGCAATCGTCGGGGCGCTGAATTGGGGCCTGGTCGCGCTCGCGGAGTTCGACCTCGTGGCGGAGATCGCGGGTCTCGAGTTCGGAGAGACGAACGCCCTTACCCGTGTGATCTACGGCTTGGTGGGGCTGTCGGGCGCTTGGCTGGCGATTCGGGCGGCCGAGCTGATTGGCCGGGATCGCGAGCACAGTTTCTCCCGGATAACGGCGTAGGCAGGAGCGATGGTGTGAGCGGACCATCGCCCGCGCTAGGAAGGCCGCCATCAGAGGAACCGCCGCGTCTCGCTTTACGGAGGAGCGCTACGCGAGGACGAGGAGAATCGATCAAGGCGATCTTCGACGAGCGCGCGCTCCGTTTTCGCCAAGCACTTTCCGATAGTCGAGCGGGTTGACCGACTCGATAGTGCCGTCATCGCGGACCACGAACTCGGGATGCGCGGCGTAGAACGAGCCCTGGTCGGGTAGGGCTGGCGTCCCTCGCACCTCGCTAGCCTCCACAGTCAAGATCTCAAATGGGAAGTCTGCTGGGGTAATCGTGACGGCCCCGTGTACGCCGCGGGGCCAATGCGGGGCCACTGGCGCATGTGAACCCGGGATATGCCCCTGACCTGCGTAGACCTGGCTGGACGATGTGTGAACTACCTGCCTCTGCTCCTGGAGCTCCAGAATCAATCGGCGTGTAGGCACACAAACCACTGATCCTCGAATCCACCAGGGCGTTCGTACCATCCAGCCTCCTTGTCTTGGGAGGTTCCGTTCGTGCTCTTCGCCCTCGTCTATCTGGTACTGCGTCGTGTCGTCCTGTCGATCGCTGGCTCTTCCAACGAACAGATGAACACCGAGGTCGAGGTGGTCGTCCTTCGCCACCAGCTGATGGTCCTTAGGCGCCACGTGGCGAAGCCGCGTCTTCGCCGCCGCGACCGCCTGTTCATGGCCGCGATCAGCAGCGCCCTTCCTCGAGCTCGGTGGTCGTCCTTCCTCGTCAGCCCGAAGACGCTGCTTCGATGGCATCGGGAGCTGGTGAGACGGAAGTGGACCTACCGGCGAAGGTCCGTCGGCGGCAGGCCTCCGATCCCCGATGAGGTTCGAGAGCTCATCTTGCGGATGGGAAGGGAGAATCCCAGGTGGGGGTGCATCCGGATCCGGGGTGAGCTCGGAAAGCTCGGGATCCGGGTCTGGGCGACCATGCGCCCTGCTTCGGGCCAGTGGGCTCGGGCCGGCCCCCCGGCGAGACGGCCCGACTTGGAGCGAGTTCCTGAAGTCGCAGGCCCGAGGGATCCTGGCGCTCGACTTCTTCACTGTGGAAACCGTCTTGTTTCGGACGATGTACGTGCTGTTCGCGATCCACATCCAATCCCGCCAAGTGCACGTCCTCGGCGTCACCAGGAACCCCGACTCAGCGTGGGCGACGCAGCAAGCCCGCAACCTGGCGGTGGGGGAGCGGCTTCGAGGGGTGCGGTTCGTGATCCGGGACCGGGACTCGAAGTTCTCCGGTCCCTTCGACGAGGTCTTCCGCTCCGAAGGCGTGAGCATTCTCAGGACTCCGATCCGTGCCCCAAGAGCCAACGCATTCGCGGAGCGGTGGGTTCGCACGGTTCGGGCCGAGTGCCTGGACTGGATGCTGGTGCTCGGCCGCCGCCACCTGGAACGCGTGCTTCGGATCTACGCCACTCACTACAACGGGGCCAGGCCCCATCGAGGACTCGACCTGAGGACGCCGAGCCCGCGGCTCGATCCGCCTCGTCGTCCAGCCGATGGGGTCCGCGTTCGAGGACATGGTGTCTTGGGAGGGCTCATTCATGAGTACGAACTTGCTGCTTGAAGTGGGATCGGGAGTTTCCGTGCCCTTCACCATCGAGGGTGCGAGAGGTCACGGAGTGGGCAAAGACGTGGCGCGCCGCGAAGCCCTGGCGCTAGCGGTTCCCGTCCCGCTCGAACATGAGGCCGCGAAGCCAGCCGATGATCCTAACGACGAGCATGTACGCAAGCCCGATGAGCTCTCCAAAGAATAACGCCAGGAACCACTTCTCAGGTTCGTTGAAGGACCGCTCATCGGATCGCGCCATGGCTGTTAGCAGGATAACGCCCGATCTCCTCGGCACCCGGTCCCGCTCGTCGAGGAACAGCACGTCGTTGTGCGCCAGTGTTCGCGAATGTCGCCTGAGTCCCGCCCGTCGGTCACTCAAGCCCTGAGCGTTGCGGGCGATACCTACCCGAGAGGCTCATACCGGGACGGGTGAAGATGGCGAGCACCGTGCGAGACGATGCGGGCGGGAGCTCTGTCGCTTTCGCGATCGTATTCCTCACATTCGTCTTTCGCGGTTTCATTCAGATGCCCTCCTGGGTCTGGTGGGTCGTCTTGGCCGCGGCCGTCTTGCTCGCCGTCAAGGACGGGATCAGAGGTCTAGATGTGATCACGCTTGGAATCGCCGGGTTCATAATCGTCGGACCTCTGGTGTCCGGGGCCATCACCGGAACGACCACCGCACCCGATCTGGAGGAGCCGATCCCGGTGCCGTCCGGATACGGCTTCAAACTCAATCCGGATTCCACGAACTTGGAACACAAGTACGACTCCGGCCGGTTGCCACCCCAGCGAGCTGAAGTCGCAGCCGTCGAGGTCGTCGATTACTACGTGAACCATCTTTCGCCGGAATGGACGCTGGTCTCCCGCCAGGAAGCGACTCTTGGGGTCGAACTGAGGCAGGGCGATACGTCGCGAGGGATCAGCATCTCGGTATCGGTCGTCACGCCACAGGGTCGGCCCGCGGTCCTCGTGCTTTCGATCCGTACCCTTCTTTGCGGAGAGGACCTCCCCGTCCCCGAGCCTTCCCCTGGCGGGTGCATGGCTGCCCCGGTCAGGAAGCTCGTACGGTATCCGGGCGGGGGTCCGGTCCCGGTCGCCGAGCCGAACACGGGGCCGCTTCGCGAGCCGGTGCCCCTCCCGCCCGGCTACGAGTTCGCTCTTGTTGCGGGGGCCTCTGACGAGCAGCGGCACTCCTACGTGTCGACCACCAGCATGAGCACCGCTGAGGCAGATCGCGGGCAGCGAGCCGTGATTCGCTACTACCGCCATGCGCTCAACGACTGGACCATCGTCGAGACGGATGAGGCGAAGCTTGTTGTCAAAGACCCCGATTCGACGAGTGGACTCGAGATCTATGCCCGGCCGGGGTCGTGGGTTATGGGGGGCCGGGTGGAGCTCGAGATCCGGAAGCTCTACTGCCCGGAGGACTACTCGTGCACCTGGATTGCTGCTGGCTAGCCTGCAAGCGCCTCGACGCCCTCGGGCCGGCTTCGCGTCCGGACGCAGGGCCCGACGAAGAACGGTTGTTGCGGCGGCAAGCATCAATGCGACGCCGGTGACGAGCAGCCGCCGGCAAGGGTGGGGTCAGACCTGAGCGGGCATCCTGCTCCCGGGCGGACGCGCCAGGTGACCTACGTCCGCGCTCGCACGTAACCTCCGCTACCCAGGTGGACAGCGCCGCGGGTGCGCCGGTTCCTCGCCCTGGCTCCCGGTTCGCCGCCCCAGTGCAAAGGCTACGGTGCATTTGGACCTGGACGCCGACGCCCCGGGGAACGTACGCCGAGTTACGAGCGTTCTTGGGAGAGCGAGGGGATCAGAGGAGCACGGTTCCTCGGACCTAGGTGTCAGTCAGCATCGAGGGAGGCGTGATGGACGAGCAGATCGTGAGCAGACAGCGGCCCCAGGAGCAGCTCCCGAGCTCCGAGGAGGAGTGGCGACAGCGCTTGACCCCGGAACAATTCGAGGTGCTCAGGTACAAGGGCACGGAGCGCCCCTTCACCGGCAAGTACGCGTTCACGAAGGATCGCGGGACCTACCGGTGCGCGGCGTGCGGAGCGGAACTGTTCCGTTCCGAGGCGAAGTACGACTCGGGCACCGGCTGGCCCAGCTTCTTCGAGCCGATCGCTCGCGGAGCCGTCGAGCTTCACGAGGATGTGAGCTTCGGCATGCGCCGAATCGAGGTCACGTGCGCCCGGTGCGGCGGCCACCTTGGCCATTTGTTCGATGATGGTCCCGAGCCCAGCGGAGACCGCTACTGCATGAACTCGATCTCTCTGGATCTCGAGGCGGACGATGCCCAGCGGGACGGCGTGGTCGACTGAACCAGAGGAGCGGGAAGCATCGGTGCCCGTCGTCGTGCCGTCCCGTACGAACGGTAAACATGCAGGAATGCGCGTCACCGGGGTGGACAAACTTGCTGCTTGACGTGGGATCGGGAGTTTCCGTGCCCTTCAGGCGGGACGATCTACGGGCTCGGGGTCTTCGGAGCGCTTGTTCTACTACCGGCAGCAGGCCGACGCGTTCAAGGAGTACGTCTGGGGGATCTTCCCGAGAGAGATTCTCTGGCGTCGTTCCTTGTTTACGAGGGGTTCAAAGCGCTCGGCGGATGACCGCAATGTGATCCGTACCGTCATCAGCTCGTTCGCATATGAGAAGACGGTGGGCGTGGCTGCTCGACGCCATCGGACGTCGTGGTCAGATCGGACGAGTTCGCGCAGCGAGCAGACGGCGACAACCGAACCGACCATGCGTGCGGGTTATGACTTTTTCTCGGCCTTGTCGGGAGCGTCCGGGATGACGACGAAGGTTTCTCTTGTCCGCTCGCGGAGGCTTACGCCCAGTAGGTCGATCACCTCAGCAAGTCTCTCGTGTGCGCGTTCGAGCTCGGCAACGGCCGTGCGGAAGACGCGCTTGACTTCGGCCGTCTCCGCTTGTGCTTCTTCGCGCATCCGGTTCGCCTCAGCTCGTGCGGCGTCAACAATCTGCGCCGCTTCGGCCTCGGTTTCGGCTCGAAGCTTCATCGTCTCTTGCCTTATGCGTTGAGCGTCGGCGCGGTCGGCTCGCGCGGATTCCGCGGCTGAACGCGCTTGATGTATGTGCGTCCCGACCGCCTCGACGAACCCGCGCACGAGCTCGACGATCTCCGATCCAGCCTGGTCGTAAGGATCGGTCTCGGCACCCGGACTCGTCGGCGTGACTGACTCGCTCGCTCCGGGTGCCGGCGACGTCGGCGAATTCGTCTCCTCGATACTCAAATGTCGACCACCCTCATCGACGGTAATCCCCCGTCTCAGGACGGCAATACCGACGATGGTCCCGAGACTCAGTAACACCGTCCTAAGCCTTTTGGCGGTCGGCCCGCCATCCTCGGGATATTCGCGTCGATTGCCTGGCGACCGACGCTCGCCAGTCAGAGAACACGCCCTGTCAGAGAATGAGTGGATGCGCCCCGAACAGCCCGCTCGGTCAGCGGCCTTCGATCGGTCAACCCCTTGTGCCGCCGAGCACCCGATCCTCATCGGCTTGCTCGCGGACGCGCTCGGCACGGGCGACGTCTTCCTTGACGTCGGAGCGAACACCGGGCTCTTCGTTCTCCCCATCGCGGAGGTCGTGGGGCGCGAGGGACGGGTGCTGGCCTTCGAGCCGGCTCGCGACGCCGCGCGACTCCTTCGGTCGGCGGCCCGGGCGCGTGGCGTGCTGTTCCAAGTGTCGCTGTACGAGATGGCGCTGGGGGACGAGACCGGCTCGCACGAGCTTCGGGCCGATCCCGCGCTTCCAGAGGACACGACGAAGCGCTCGCTGTACGTCGATGGTCCGGTGGTTGCGGAGGTACCTGTTCGAGCGTTCGACGAACTGGTCCGCTCGGGCGAGCTCGACCTCGCCAGGGGGATCGACGCTGTGAAGATCGACGTGGAGGGAGCGGAGGTGCGGGTCCTCGCGGGGATGCGGGAGACGCTCGAGCGGCATCGACCACGCATAGTCGTCATCGAGACGATCGAGGGGCATTTGAACCGTGCAGGGTCGTCTGTCTCCGAGGTTGACGCGTTCATGAGAGACGTGGGCTACGGTCGCATGAACGACGATACCCACCGGCTCGAGCTGAACGCGGTGTTCGTTCCGATCTGATGCCGCTCGCGCGAGCTTGAAGGTAGGAAGGCGCGCCCGGCACACCTTCCGAACTTGAACAGCCTGGCATGGAGGTGTTCGTCTCCACCGAACGTCTGCATCGCTCGCCACGCGCGCATGAGGGTCTCCTGCAACGCATCGTCGGCAAACGAACGGCGACGCCAACATCCGGTAGCTATGTGCGTGAGCTCGGACCGTACGGCTCGATCACGCGGCGGAACGCGTCGTCGTCTCCGTGCCGGACGGCCTCGATGAGCTGCCGGTCTAGGGGGTTTGCGATGCGAGCCATCGCCCCAGAAGGCTACGCCGTCGGCGCTGCGGGGCGATGAGTTCCGAGCCACGCCTGTAGGGGTCACAAACTCTCGATTTGGGGTGTGAGCAGCGGCCAGTAGCATCCGCCGGTGCTCCTCGCGGTCGTCTACTTCGTCCTTCGCCTCGCCCTTCGGATCGCGCCTGAGGGCGATGCTCGCGGGCGCGAGGCCGAGATCCTCGTTCTTCGCCATCAGCTCGCGGTGATGAAGCGGAAGGCGGGGCGGCCGAAGCTTCGCCGTTTCGACCGGATGCTCCTCGCCGCCTTCGCTCGGCTCGTGCCCAGGGATCGCTGGTCCAGCTTCGTCGTCTCCCCGCAGACCATCCTTCGCTGGCACCGGGAGCTGGTGGCCCGGAAGTGGACGTTCAGGCACACGAAGACCGGTCGCCCACCCCTCGATCAAGAGCTCGTGGTCCTGATCGTCGCGACGGCCAATGACAACCCCCGGTGGGGGGTGCATCCGCATCAAGGGTGAGCTTCAAGGCCTCGGTCACCGCATCGGAGCGACAACGATCCGGACGATCCTTCGCCGGGCGGGAATCCCACCGGCTCCCAGGAGCGATGGCCTATCCTGGTCGGAGTTCCTACGGGTCCAGGCCGATGGCATCTTGGCCTGTGACTTCTTCACGATCGAGACGGCGTTCCTTCGAACACTTTACGTCTTGTTATTCATGGAGCTCGGCTCACGGCGTATCCATATACAAGGAGTGACAGCCAAGCCCGATGCGGCATGGGTCACCCAGCAGGTCCGTAACCTGGCGGTGGACGGCGAGCTGTGCGGCGTGCGCTTCCTGATACGGGACCGAGACTCCAAGTTCACGGCGTCCTTCGATGAGGTGTTCGGGACCGAGGGAGCCGGTGTCATCAAGACCCCGGTGCGAGCTCCGAAGGCCAACGCCTTCGCCGAACGATTCGTCAGGACTTTACGTGCCGAGGTCTTCGACCTGGTCCTCGTCACCGGCCGGAGGCACCTGCTGAGGCTGCTTCGGGCCTACGAGGCCCATTACAACTCGCACCGACCCCCACCCGGCATCGGTCTTGCCGCGCCGCGTAGGCTCCAAGTGGCGCCGATTCGGGTCCCGACCGATCAGATCCGGCGCCGACGCGTGCTCGGCGGCCTGATCAACGAATACCACGGAGTCGCGGCGTAACGAACCGGGGGTTTCGGACCCCTTGCACGCAGTCGATTCAATGGTCCAACTGTCGCCCCGTTGGGCAACGAGCGCCGCTCCCTTAGGAGGATGCACGATGGCGGGGGAGTCCTTCTTATTGGGCCCGGATCTGCCCCTCCAGCACCGGCGGAGGAGCCGTCGGGGAGTCCTACTTATTGGGCCTGATCCGGCTCCTTGGTCGGCCGAGAAGGGGCGCGTTCGAGCGAGCACCATGTCGGGCGGGCTTATCCACGAGAACGAACTTGCTGCCCGAGGTCTCGATCGAGGGTTTGTGTGCCCTTCACCGTCCGTCAGTGGGCCGGTGTGCCGAAGAGCGGTACTTGAACGGAGAAGAAGCGATGAAGGCGAACGTCGGAGACAGGCTCGTCATCTCGGCTCACCGCGTGGGCGAGCACGAACGAGACGCCGAGATCCTCGACGTCCGCGGCGAGGACGGGGACCGCCCTATCTCGTGCGGTGGGCGGACGACGATCACATCGGTCTGATCCACCCCGGACCAGACGCCGTCGTTGAGCATCTGCGGAGCGGAGCGGACGGGCCCAGCTCATCGGTTGGATGACGACGTGGCGGGCTGCTTCGAGCGGCCGCCCGGCACCAGCACGTTCGTGGACCGACTGGTTCGGGTGCGGGGTGGACCTACGGGCCGCGACGTGGGCTCGGGACCGCTCGTTCGTCGAGGTCGAGCATCACCTCGAGGATCGCCGGTCGCTCGACGGTTTGGTGCGGCTCGTGCGTGAGCTTCAGCCGGCCGAACAGGATGCGTCGTGGTGCCGGCCGAGCGGCGTGAAGCATCTCTCTCTCGCGTGGGCGACGACGCTGTCGTCGATGTCGCCGGGGGAGAACGCTGGACTCGAACAATGTGGGATGCACGCGTATCGGTTCCATCTTCATCGCATTCACCATTCATCGACCGGATGTCCCAGGCGGTGCGCCCCATCACGCGGCTCTCGCTGCTTGGCTTGCGCTGGCCAGGAGACAACGAGCCGACCCAGCTCGGACCGAACATCGGTGCCGAGGGCCCGACACGCGTCACCGAACCTGCGTGCGATCCACGCTGCATCCTCACCCTCGGCGAGACGGGTGAAGCAGAAGTCCAGCTTCAGCGGGAAGGCTTCGAGCTGGACCGGCTCGGAGCCCCGGATCGTGACGACGAACAGGAGCCCGAGATCGTTGCGGAGATCCGGATCGACCGCGTAGTCGTCGAGGAAGTCGCCGAGGTCGTACACGATCCGGCGCTCGACGCCGTGGACGACATGGGCAGAATGGCCGGCGACGAGCGTCGTCCCGGCATCGACGAGTATGTGTGCCGCCGCACGTACGTACGCGCGCGGCGCGGCGGCCATGTTGGGTCCCCAGTGAGGTGTAACCAGCACGACATCGGCATCGACGGCACCGATCGACTCGGTGAGCCAGTGTGGTACGCCCTGTTGCAGATCGGTGAACGCCACGCCGGGTCGGTCGGGGCCCGCTGCGTACTCGGCAGGGTGGTCAGTGATCCCAAGGATCGCGATCCGGATCCCGCGAGCCTCGAGCGCCGCGTGCGCGCGCGCCTCTGCGAGGTCACGCCCGGCTCCGACGTGTCTGATCCCGACGTCGTCGAGGAACCTGACGGTGTCGAGAAGGGCCTCCATATCGAAGTCGAGCGCATGATTGTTCGCCAGCGTGACGCACGATACGCCGAGGTCCTGAAGAACACGGATCGCGCTTGGTGGTGCACGGAAGAACAAGGGCTTCCCCGGGTCGCGCCATGGTGAGCCGCGCTCGGAGATGCAGCACTCCAGATTCAGAACGAAGAGGTCGGCACTCGAAGCGATCTCGCCGATCTCCTCTGAGACGAGAGGTCGAGAGGGATCATCATGAAGCATCGTCGCGACGCTACGTCCG
>Ga0299907_10003107_pt1 | contig 10542 bp, 9 predicted proteins | sample RVTome_16_FD_198680 | JGI IMG/M metagenome (GOLD analysis project Ga0299907, IMG submission 198680) | Soil microbial communities from uranium-contaminated site in the Upper Colorado River Basin, Wyoming, United States - RVT152D67 (version 2) ... | reverse complement strand
CGCCCTCCGCGGCCGATTAGGTAGCCTTCGTCCCGGGGCGGTGCTCCGCTCCAGACCCCTCCCCGGCATCCGCCCCGCACGACCCTCCGGCCCCACGTTCCGGCACCGGACTCCGTCCGACGGGCTCGCCAGGACTCTTGTCGGCTCCCGCCTCCCTTCATTGTCGCATCCCCCCGACCCTTCAGCGCGGAGTCCGTGTCGGGCGGACGCCACAGACCCCCTAACCTCTTGTGATTTCTAGGGTTGGAGAAATCAATAATTATTCGCATTGTAAGCCTATGAAAAATATAGACTTATGAAATCTGTTCACAGAATTTGTCGAGGCGGAGGCGCGCGCGCTGGTACGGCAGTTGCCAACAACGAGCCCTCGCCCCGGCGACCCCCCGATCAGGGGGGAGCCCCGTAAGCACCACCTGGAACGGTGGTTAGGGCGTCGGGCCATTGACGAGCGTTGGCTCGTTTCAATGGGTGGCGGTGGCTGGGAGGTCGGGCTGAGACGGCCAGCGCGCTTCCGGTGGGGAGGCGCGACACATCATGCGACCGAGCAGACGCCGCGGCCGCGGCCTGGGCCGATCCGGACAGAGCGCGATCGAGTTCCTCATGGCGCTCCCGCTCGTCCTCCTCCTGCTCGCCGGCATCTTCGAGTTCGGGCGTCATTTCTACACGCGTCTCACGCTTCGCCACGCCGTCTCGGAGGCGGCCCGCTTCGCGGTCACCGGGAATACCCTTCTCGATTCGCAGACCGGCCAGCCCATGAGCCGCGCGACGTCCATCGTCCAGGTGATCATCGACCGCGCCGACGACCTCGACGTCGATGTGAGCCGGATCCGGCTCACGCCGCCGGACGGCGGGCAGCCCGGCGAGATCGTCCAGATCAGCGCGACGTACCGCTATCGCTTCGTGATGACCCCGATCGCGCGCTTCTTCGGCCCCGGCTTCGTGGACTTCACGGTGTCGACCGCCATGCTCAACGAGCCCTCGTTCTAGGAGATCGACATGCGCGCGTGGAGGCGGACCGGTCGAGCGGAGCGCGGACGTCTGGTCATCGGGCGCCTGCGCGCCGGAGATCGCGGGCAGGGCCTGGTCGAGCTGGTCCTCATCGTCCCCGTGCTGCTCACGCTGACCTTCGGGATCCTCGAGCTCGGGACGCTGCTCGACGTGAGCCACTCGATCACGAGCCTTTCGCGCGAAGGTGCCAACCTCGCGGCGCGCGGCGCGTCGCTCGACTCGGTGCTGTACGTGACGGTCCTCAACGGGCAGGCCGTGGGTCTCGATGACGGCGGCGGGGTGATCGCGAGCCGCATCGACCTCCAGGACGCCGTGCCGATGATCACGGCCCAGCTCGCGAGCCCCGGGTACGTGGGTCGGAGCCGCCTCGGCCAGCTGGGGAGCCCCGCGAGCGGGCTCGTGGGTCAGGGCCTCACGAACGCCCGCACGTACTACATGGTGGAGGTGTTTGCGCCGTACCACCCGTTCACGCCGCTCGAAGGGTTCGTGGATTCGATCGTTCCGGACACGCTTTACGACCGCTCGCTGTTCTAGGGAGCCCACGATGCGACCGCACATGTCGATCACGAGGAGAAGTCAGGCGCGGCCGGACGCGCGGCCCGGGCACCCGGCCCGGCACGCGCTCGCCGACGAGCGCGGCGGCATCGTGGCGCTGGTGGCCGTGGCCATGGTCATGATGCTCGCATCCACGGGTCTCGCCGTGGATCTGGGGCGGGGCTATGTGGAGCGCCTGCGGCTCGGGCGGGCGGTGGACGCCGGAGCGCTGGCCGCGGCGCGGGCGCTTCGCCTCGGGCAGGCGACGGCCCGCGACGAGGGGCTCGCGGTCGCCCGGGCCAACGGCGTCGCCGACGCGCCTCCCGACGTGAGCGCCTCGATCCAGTTCGGGGTCAACGAGCGCGGCGAGAACACGGTGACGATGGCGGCCGCCCGCACGATCCCGACCACGTTCATGCGGATCCTCGGGCACCAGCAGATCGCGCTCGCGGCGAGCGCGACGGCCGCCGTCCCCCCCATCGACCTCGTGCTCGTCCTCGACCAGTCGGGCTCCCTCCAGTTCAACGGGGTGTGGGATGACCTCCAGGATGCGGCGCGCCACTTCGTGGGCTACTTCGATGAGACGATCGACCAGATGGGCCTCGTGTCCTTCCAGCTCGCGGCCGCCGACCGCTTCGTCATCGGGCACGGATTCACGTCCCCGCTCACGCAGGCGATCAACGCCATGCCATCGGTCGGCGACACGAACATGGGCGAAGCCCTCAGGCTCGCACACCAGCAGATGCAGCGCTCGAACGTGCGGCCCGCATCCGGCAAGGTCGTCGTCTTCTTCACGGACGGCCGGGCCACGGCGGTCCGCGCCACGGTGGGCCCGCCCAACGGCGGCCAGGACCGGATGATCGCCGCGTACCAGAGCCAGGAGGGATTCATCCGCGGGTATTTCGACAACCCCGGCCAGCTTCCGCTCGACCAGCTCGCCGTGCCCACGGATTGCGCCGACTTCGTGCAGTGCTTCGGGTGGGACGAGGACGTCATCCGGCAGCAGGGCCGTCAGGCCGGTCTCGACCAGGCGGCCGCGATCCGGGACGAGGGAACGGTCGTGTACGCGATCGCGCTCGGAAACCCCGACGAGTCGGATCCCCTTCTCCAGCCCGATCTCGGATATCTGCGTCGCATCGCGAACGAGAACGGGGTCGAAGACGGGTCGCAGCCGCAGGGCCGCATGTTCTTCGCGCCCACGGCCGCGGATCTCCAGACCGTGTTCGACCTCGTCGCGCAGGACCTCATGGTCCGGCTCGCCGGCTAGCCAGGGCGTTCCGGAACCCGAGGCGGCTGCCTCCCGGCCGCCTCCCCGGTCGCACGCTCACGCGGTCTGTGACGTGCGGCCGGGCCCCCCCCTCCTTCGCCGTCGCGGCCGCCCGCGGGCGTGCTACTCCGAACCGACGCCGACCCGTAGATTGGGGCGGACTCAACCGGAGGTGTCGCGATGTGGAAGCGAATCGCCGTCCCCGCGGTCTTCCTGACCGGGGTCCTGTGCGCCACGCCCGGTGTCGCGGCCCAGGAGCCGACGCCCGGCGTGACGGTCGTCCGTTACTTCGAGTGCGGGCTCGGCGACCTCGGCGAGGCGGTGGAGCTCCTCAACGGCTGGTGGCGGGGCTTCGCGCAGGACCTGGTCGAGGAGGGCCTCCTCATCGACTACGGGATCCTCACGCATTCCTGGGGCGACGAGTGGAACCTCGTGGACTATTTCGTGACCACCGATCTGGCCGCGTTCCAGACGGCCTGGCGGGAGCTCCTGCTCCGGGTGCAGGACGACGATCCCGAGGGCGAGCGCTTCGCCCGCTTCGGGGAGCTCTGCCCGCGCCACAAGGACAACATCTACTCCGTGGTTCCGCCGTCCTGAAGGGGGCGTCCATGGCCCTCGACCCGGACCCGCCGTCGACTCCGGTGCGCGTGACGCGCAGGCGCCCCGCGGCCGCCCTCCGGGGCACGTGATTCCGTGACCCGATCCGACCCCGTCCGCACCCGCTTCTCCGCCCTGGGGGCGCTCAAGCGGAGCCGCGGGATCGGAAAGCTGCTGGCCATGATGGCCCTCAGCTTCGTGGTGATCTTCGTGGTCGGCGTGCTGCGTCCGATCCGCGACGCCATCGCCCTCGACGGGCTCGGGGCGGGCGACTTCTACCAGGTCTACTTCGTCAGCGCGATCGTCGTCCTGTTCGTCCCGCCGTTCAACCGGCTCGCCGACCGCATCGCCTGGAAGAACCTGATCCCCGGCGTGGCGCTCTTCTTCGCCGCGAGCATGGTGCTGTTCCGCTTCCTCTACCGGCCCGGCAGCACCGCGTTCGGCATGGTGTTCTACGGCTGGTACGACGTGATGGTGGCGGCGCTGGTCACCCAGTTCTTCATGGCCACGCAGGTGTTCTACAACGCCCGCGACGCGAAGCGGGCCTACCCGCTCGTCATCGCCGCCGGCTCCCTGGGCGCCGCGATCGGCGGCGGGATCACGGCGTTCTTCGCGGAGCGCCTGGGAACCCCCAACCTGCTCCTCGTCGCGGCCGCGGCGATCGTCGTGTTCGCGATGGGCATCGGTCTCGTCTGGGCCCGGGAGGATCCCGAGGAGGGACGGCCCCGGGAGCGGGTCCAGGACCCCGAACTCTCCACCGGCGAGTTCCGGCGCATATTCTCGCACCCGCAGGTGCGGCTGATCGCCGCCACCGTGCTCCTCACGATCCTCGTGAAGCAGTTCATCGACTACGAGTACAAGACGCTCACCGCGGAGGTCTACCAGGACGTCGACGCCGTGAGCGGGTTCCTCGGCCTCATCGACGCCGCCACGCAGTGGCTGCCGATCCTCGTGCTGCTGTCGCTGAGGCCCATCCTCCGCCGCTGGGGGGCCGGCGTGGCCGTCCTGATCTTCCCGGTGGCCATGATCCTGGCCACGGGCGCCCTGGCCCTCGCGATGACGCTGCCCGTGGCCGTGGTGGCCCGTACGAGCGAGCGGATGTTCCGCTACTCGGCGGAGCGCACCGGTCGCGAGATCCTCTACGTGCCGGTGCCGGGCGGCATCAAGCTCAAGGCCAAGGCCTACATCGACGTGGCGGTCGAGAAGGGGCTGGGGAAGGTCCTTTCCGGCGCCATCATCCTCGTCCTTTCGCTCCTCATGGGCGGGATGGCCGTCCGCCAGCGCCTCGTGGTCGTGGCCATCGTCGGTCTGGCGCTGGCCGCGATCCTCCTCGTGGCCTTCCTCCGGGCGCGCCGCGAGTACGTCACCACGCTCGCCCAGTCGATCGAGGGCCGGTTCGCGAATCTCCAGGCGACGTTCGTGTCGCTGACCGGGACGGGCGCGTCGGAGCTGGTCCGCGGCGCGCTGACGGCCCCGAATCCGCTCCGCGTCGCCTTCGCGCTCGATCTGGTCGAGCAGGGCGACGAGGAGGACGTGGCGCGGTTCGCGGGGGAGCTCCACGGCCTTCTCGGGCACGCGAAGCCCGACATCCGCCGGCGCGCGGTCGAGCTCCTGTCGCGCGCGCCGGAGGCCGTCGAGCGCGACCTGATCCGCGAGCGTCTGCGCGACGGGGACGCGAGCGTCCGCGAGGCGGCCGTCCGCCTCCTCTCGGAGACTTCGGAGCGCGAGCCCGGCGACCTCCTGTCCGAGCTCCTCGAGGATCCCGATCCGCGGGTCCGATCGGCCACCCTGGCATCCCTCGCGCACGACGCGGAGCCGGACGTCGCCGAGCGGGTCGTGCGGCCGTTCTTCGAGGCGCGCCGGCGGGACGCCACCGACGACGACGCGGCACGCCGCCTCGAGCTCGCGGCCGCCGCGGGGCTCGTGCCGGGCGCCGAGGGCGTGATCGATGTCGTGCGGACGCTGATGGCGGACCCCGAGGAGGAGGTGGCCCGCGCGGCCGTGCGCAGTGGCGGCCGGCTCGAACGGGAGGCCCTCGTCCCGGATCTCCTGCGCGCCCTCGGGGAGCCGCGCACCCGTCCGGCCGCCCGCGATGCGCTCGTCGCCTGGGGCGAGCCGATCTTCCCGACGCTGCTCGAGACGCTCAACGATCTCGAAACGGACCCCGGGGTTCGCCGCAACCTGCCTGCCGTCCTGGGTGACATCGCCTCCGAGCGCACCGTGGAGGCCCTCGTCGACTCCTATCTCCGCCCCGAGACCGAGCAGGTCCTCGACAACCGGATCCTGACCGCGCTCTCGCGCGTGCGCGCCCGGCACCCCGAGGTCCGCTTTCCGACGGAGCGCATCCGGTTGGTGATCGATCGGGAGGTCGCGGCGACACAGCGGTACGCGACGGCCCGGCGGGTGGCGGAGACCTTCGAGACGAGCCGTCCGGCGAGCCTTCTCGCCCGTACGCTGCGGGAGGCCGAGGCGGAGCGGCGCGAGAGCCTGTTCCGCTGGCTGGGGCTCCTCTACCCCCAGGTGGGGATGTACCGCAGCTACCTGGCGATCGAGGGCGGCGACGACCGCAGGGGCGCCAACGCGATGGAGTGGCTCGAGTCGACCATCGGGCACGGGCTCTTCACGCGCGTGAGCCCCGCGCTCCAGGACGCCGGACGCCGAACGCCGGCCGCGCCCGCTCGCGACGCGGTCCTGCGGGAGCTGTGGGATGACGAGGACGCCTGGCTCGCGCGCTGCGCGCTCTGGACCTCGCTGGAAGCGGACCCTCCCGGCGTCGCGCGCGCGCTCGAGGACTACGACCCCATCGACCCGGGGCTTCGTCGGACGGTCGCCCGGCTGCGGGCCCGCGCCGCTGGAGCTCCCCCGGCCACGCCCGCGGATGGAGGCGAATCCATGGATCTGATCGAGAAGGTGTTCCTGCTCCAGAACGTCGACCTGCTGAGCGGGGTACAGAGCCAGCAGCTCGCCCTCCTGGCCTCGATCGCCCGCGAGGTGGAAGCGGACGAGGATCGGGTGCTCATCCGGAAGGGCGAGCCCACGGACGCCCTGTACATCGTGATCGACGGGGAGGTCGAACTCGCCGGCGTCGGCGAGCAGTCGGTGCGTGTCTCCGATGGCTCCCCGTTCGGAACCTGGGCCCTGATCGACCGGGAGCCCAGCTTCGTCGAAGCACGGACCACGCGGCGGACGCGGCTGCTCAGCATCGCGCGCCCGGACTTCCGCGACCTGCTGGTGGACCACCCCGAGCTGGGGATCGACCTGCTCGAGGGATTGGCGAGACGGGTGCGGACCCTCGTACCCTCCTGAGCCGCCCTCCCGCGGGCGCGCCTTTCGAAACCGACCGGACCTGGAACGCATGAGCGAGATGCCACAGCCGACCGTGATGATCGTGGACGACGAAGACATGGTCGTCGGCGCGATCCAGAGCTTCCTCGAGCTGGAGACCTCGTACGACGTGCTTCCGTTCACGTCGCCCGAGATCGCGCTCGAGACGCTCGAGGAGCGCCCCACGCACGTCATCGTGGCGGATTTCATGATGCCCGGGATGGACGGGGTCTCGTTCCTGACCAGGGCCCGCGAGCTCCGTCCCGCCGCGACCCGGATCCTGCTCACGGGGTATGCCGACAAGCAGAACGCGATCCGCGCCATCAACGAGGCGGGGCTGTACGCCTACCTCGAGAAGCCGTGGAACAACGAGGCCCTCAAGCTGATCGTCAGGAACGCGGCCGAGCGCTCGCGACTGTTCGAGGAGCTCGACCGGCGTGTGGGCGAGCTCGAGCGCGCGAACGAGGAGCTGGCCGGATTCCGCCAGCGCCTCATCCACGCGTTCCTTTGAGCGCCTCGTCTCCCACCGTGGCTTCCGCGACGTCGCGTCCCGGCGACCATCAGGGGCTGATCAACCAGGCGCACCTCGCCACGCTCGGGACGCTCGTGGCCGGCGTGGCTCACGAGCTCAACACGCCGCTGGGCGCGATCCACTCCAACCACGACGTGATCGAGCGCGCGCTCCGCAGGCTCCAGGACATCCTCGCCGACGAGGTCGTCACCACGGATGAGCTGGCGCAGGTCCGCAAGATCGTCCGGGCCATGGACGGGGTCCTGGCGACGAACAGGATCGCGGTGGAGCGCATGGTCAAGCTCGTGGACAGCCTCGGGACGTTCGGTCGGCCCGACCGGGCCGAGCGTGACCGGGTCGACCTCCGGGAGGGTCTCGAGGGTACCCTGACCGTCCTCGCCCACGCGCTGAAGGGGATCGAGGTGGTGCGGGACCTGAAGGACATCCCGGCGATCGAGTGCTACCCGAACCGTCTCAACCAGGTGTTCATGAACCTGATCCACAACGCCGTCCAGGCGATGGACGAGGGGGGCATGCTCACGGTGCGCAGCATCCCGGAAGGTGACGGCGTGCGCATCGAGATCGAGGACACGGGGAAGGGCATTCCGCCGGACGTGATCGCCCGCATCTTCGACCCGGGATTCACGACCAAGGGGCGCCGGGTCGGCATGGGTCTGGGACTCGCGATCACGAGGCAGATCGTCGATCATCACGGAGGGGAGATCTCCGTGGACAGCGCGGTGGGGCGGGGAACGGTGTTCCGGATTCGGCTTCCGGTGCGGCTCCCCGGACCGGAGGCACGGGAAGGAGGCTCGGATGAGGGTCGTTAGCCTGCTGTTCGCCACCGCCGTGACCGCGGCGGCGCCGGCCGCGTCTTCCGGTCAGGACGCGAACTTCCTTCTCCCGGTCGACCAGATCGAGACGCTCCTCCGGGAGGGAGCGCTGGAGATCATCTCCGTCACGCCGTCACGCGGGTTGCCCGCCGAGCGCACGTACCAGGTGACGGTCAAGGCCGGCGAGGGGCAGATGCTCCAGATGAAATACGCGCCGGCCCGGCCGGGCGCCGACGAGTTCAACAACCGGCCCCGCTACGAGCTCGCGGCGTACGAGTTCCAGAAGCTCTTCCTGGATCCCGCCGAGTACGTCGTGCCCCCGACCGTCGGCCGCTGCTTCCCGCTCGACGAGGTCCGCGCCGTGCTCGCCATGGCGCCCTCCGCCTACCTCATCGATCCGCCCGTGCCCACCTTCGACGGCTGGAACATGGGGGTCGTCGTCCTCCAGTACTGGCTCTGGAACATCGAGGTCCCGGACCCGCGCGACCTCGACGACGACGACCGGCTGGCCGATCAGGTGTACGAGCGTCACGCGGGGAATTTCAATCTGCTCACGCACCTGATCCGCCACGGCGACTCGAACCAGGGGAACTTCCTCCTCTCCACCGACCCGCAGAACCCGCGCGTGTTCAGCGTCGACAATGGCGTGGCGTTCTCGAGCGAGGAGAGCGACCGGGGCTACTACTGGCGGGATCTCCGCCTGGACCGGTATCCCCGGGAATCGATCGATCGACTGCGGGCGTACACCCTCGAGGATCTGTACGCCCGTCTCGGCGTCGTGGCGCAGTTCGAGATCCGGGGCGCGGCGTTCGTCCAGACGGAGCCGGGCGAGAATCTCGATCCGAACGACGGCGTGCGGCGTTCCGACTCCGTCGTCCAGTTCGGCCTCACGGCGTCCGAGATCCGGAGCATCCACGACCGCATCACGCGGCTAATCGGGTGGGTGGACGATGGCCGGTACCAGGTGTTCTGAGCCCGTGCGGGAGGCCCCGAGGTCGCGCGCCCCGATCATCCTCGGAGCGCTCGCCGCGCTCATCGGGACGCCCCTCGCGGTCGCGCGGGGAGGCGCCCAGGACGCACGGACATTCGAGTTCGAGGGCGAGTACGGCCTCATGGTCCGGGTCGTCCCGGAGGGCCTCGACGTGCGCTGGCTCACCGACGACGTCCGCGTGGGCGAGCTCGCGGCGTTCGTGGACGGGAAGGAGGTCCACCGGGTCCGGACGGAGGAAGCGCAGACGCACGCCACCGTGGTCGAGAGCACCGCTGCGAGCGTGGTCCTGGAGTACGGCGCGGTCGACGGAGACCGGTACACCACCACGATCGAGCGCGATCCGCCGGCCCGCGCGGAGATCGAGGTCGCGGGCGTCGACTCCGTGTATCTGTTCGGGGACGTGCACGGCGAGTTCGGGCGCGTGACCCGGCTCCTCCGGAACGCGGGTCTCGTCGACGAGGAGCTCCGCTGGACGGGGGGCGAACGGCACGTCGTCTTCCTCGGTGACCTCTTCGACCGCGGCGACGACGTGACGCGGGTCCTGTGGTTCGTGTACGGGCTCGAGCGCGGGGCCGCGGAGGCGGGTGGCGCCGTGCACGTGTTGCTCGGGAACCACGAGCTCATGGTGATGTCCGGCGACCTGCGCTATGTGGCCGGCAAGGAATCCATGGTCGCGTTCCGGCACGGCGTGGACTACGCCGACCTGTTCGATCCGCGGGAGAGCGTCCTCGGGCGCTGGCTCGCGAGCAAGCCGGGTCTCATGAAGGTCGACGACCTGCTCCTCGCCCACGGCGGGATGAGCCCCGCGTACCTCGCCTACGAGGCGCCCGAGTTCCAGGACACGCTCCACGCGTTCCTCGGCGAGGACCTGTTCCTGGGGTGGAACGACCCCGAGTTCCTCGCCGCGTATGGCGACACGGTCACCCTGGACACGGCCGCCGTCGCCCGCCGGTTCGACTTCTTCTTCTCCAGCGAGAGCGTGTTCTGGTATCGGGACCTCGTCCGCTCGGACACGCTGGGCGCCTTCCTCGACCGCGTCCTCGAGCGCTACGACTCGCGCATCCACGTGATCGGGCACACGCCGGTCGAGACCATCCAGGAACGCTACGACGGGCGGCTCATCGCCACCGACCTGCTCGACGCGGCGACGGAGATGCTCCTCCTCGTGCGCGAGGACGGCGGGGAGTGGGCCCGCTTCAAAGTGCCGCTGTCAGGGCCACCGGTCCCTCTCGGACCCGCCCCTCCGAGCGCCGACACGACTCCCCCTGACGGCTAGCTCGGCTGCGCGGGCCCCAGCCGATCCATCCTCCACACCACGCGACCCGCGGCGACCACCGCCACGCACGCGTTGGGGCGGTGGTGATAGAGCCACTGATCCACGTCGGGCGCGTCGATCACCGCCAGATCGGCCGCCTTTCCCGGCTCGATCGCGCCCCACGACGCCTCGCGGCCGAGCGCGCGGGCGGCGAACCGCGTC
>Ga0299907_10003106_pt1 | contig 10548 bp, 10 predicted proteins | sample RVTome_16_FD_198680 | JGI IMG/M metagenome (GOLD analysis project Ga0299907, IMG submission 198680) | Soil microbial communities from uranium-contaminated site in the Upper Colorado River Basin, Wyoming, United States - RVT152D67 (version 2) ... | reverse complement strand
CTGCTCTCGGTGCCGGACGGCTTCACCGTGCACCCGAAGCTGGTCAAGCAACTCGAGCGCCGGCACGGCACGCTCGGCCCGGACGGCGGGATCGACTGGGCCCAGGCCGAGGCGCTCGCATTCGCCTCGCTGCTGTCCGAGGGCACGCCGATCCGCCTGACCGGCCAGGACACCGAGCGCGGGACGTTCTCCCAGCGCCACCTCGTGCTGCACGACGCCAAGACGGGCCAGCGGATCTCACCGATCCAGACGCTTTCCGGCGCGAACGCGCCGATGGAGCTGCACAACTCGCCGCTCTCGGAGATCGCCTGCCTGGGCTTCGAGTACGGCTACTCGATGGAGGCGCCGGAGACGCTGGTGCTGTGGGAGGCCCAGTTCGGCGACTTCGTCAACGCGGCCCAGGTCGTGATCGACCAGTTCATCGTCTCGGCGCTCTCGAAGTGGGGCCAGACCACCCGCCTGACGCTGCTCCTGCCGCACGGCTACGAGGGCTCCGGGCCCGAGCACTCCTCCGCGCGCATGGAGCGCTTCCTGACGCTCGCCGCCGAGGGCAATATCCGCGTCGCCAACCTCACCACGCCGGCCCAGTACTTCCACCTGCTGCGCCGCCAGGCGCGCGTGGCCAAGCAGCGCCCGCTGGTCATCACCACCCCGAAGTCGCTGCTGCGCCTGCCGCAGGCGACGTCGCGGATCGAGCACCTGTCCGAGTCGCGCTTCTTCCCGGTGCTGAGCGAGCCGCGGATCGACGAGGAGAAGGTCACCCGCCTCGTGCTCTGCACGGGCAAGATCTACTACGACCTCAAGGGCCACGCGACGCGCGAGAACAACGAGGGCGTCGCGATCACGCGCGTGGAGCTGCTCTACCCCTTCCCGCAGCAGCAGATCATGGAGGAGGTCGAGCGCTACCCGAACCTGCGCGAGGTCGTGTGGGCGCAGGAGGAGCCGCGCAACATGGGCGCCCGCGCCCACATGTCGCCGCGCCTGCTGCACATCCTCCCGAGCACGCTCGAGTTCGGCTACGTCGGCCGTCCCGAGCGCGCGTCGCCGGGCGAGGGCTACCCGGCCGCGCACACCGTCGAGCAGAACCGGATCATCCGCACCGCGCTGGACCTCGGTCAGCCGGTCTCGGTGAATCCGGACAAGCTGCCCGGCGAACGTTGACCTGCTGACAGGCCTCGTGCACGCCGCAACTCGCGGCGCGCCGCGGTGTCGCATTCCGCAGAGGCAATTGAGGGCGCCCCGCGCCCCGTACGTCCCCTGACCCCCGATCTCTCAAGGAGGCTTTCCGCCTTGAAGTCGACGTTTTCGCGCGCCCGCTCCCGGATCTCCGGGCGCTACGCGCTTGTGTGCACGCTCGTGCTCGCCATCTCGCTCCCGGCCGTGGCGATCGGCGCCGGCGAGGGCCGCTCGGTCACGGCCGGCAAGCGCAACCCGTCCCGCGGTGACCTGAACCGCGAGACGCAGATCATCGCCAGCAACGGCTCCTACGGCACCCGCCAGTCCAACAAGGGCGCCGGCGGCGGCGCGATCTACGGCTGCCGTGCGGCCGTCGGCGGCAAGCCGTGCATCCGCGCCAACAACCTCAAGCTCGGCCGCGCCTTCGAGTTCGACACCGGCGGCAAGGAGGCCGGGCGGATCACGGTCAAGGACACCGCCGGCGTCCCGTTCACCACGAACGCCGAGGGCAAGGTCGCCAACCTCAACGCCGACAAGGTCGACGGCAAGTCGGCCGAGGAGTTCGAGCCCTCCGGCAACCTGCTGTTCGCCGCGGTGGCCGACGGCGGCTCGCTGCTGGCCGGCAAGGGCGCGACCGCGTCCGCCCGCGCCGACAACACCACCACGGTGGTGACGTTCGGCCGCGACGTGTCGAAGTGCTCGTTCACCGCGACCGCCAACGGCGCTGCGCCGGTGCCGCTCGCGGCCCAGGCGGTCGGCGGCCAGCCGACCCAGGTGCAGGTCAACGAGCCTGCCGAGGATCCCGTGGCGCTGACCGCGTTCCACCTGCAGGTGATCTGCTAGCTCGGACCGTCCCCGCGACCGAGCGCCCGCCGGACCTCAGGTCCGGCGGGCGCGAAGTCCGGTGAGAGGCGGTCGAGCAGCACCAGCCAGTCCGGGCGTGCGGCGGCGGCGCGGCGGACCGCGTCGGCGCCGGCCTCGAGGTCGCCGGAGTTGGCGATCGCGAGCCCGGCCCAGAACAGCAGCTCGTCCGAGCCCGGCGCCAGCTCGGCCGCGCGCCGGTAGAGCTCCCCGGCCTCGGCGGCGCGGCCGGAGGCCATCAGCTCGTCGGCCTCGCCCGCGAGCTCGTAGGCCCGCTGGAGGGCGAACAGCCGCCACAGCTCGGTGAGCGGCTCGGGGTGGTCCTCGACGCGCAGGTCCACCCGCGCGCGCCACGGCTCGCCCTGGGCCGGCACGACGAGCAGCGCGGCCGACTGGCGCCCGCGGATGTCGCCGCCCTCGCCCTCGGCCGCCTCCAGCGCCGCCATCAGCCGGGCGGCGAGGTCGCCCTCCGCGTGCTCGAACGCGGCCGACATCGCGGCGGGCACCGTCGCCGCGGCCATCATGTTCGCCTGGCAGGTCCAGTGGGCGCCGGCCGCGTCGCCCGCGTGCGCGATGCAGTCCGCGCCGGTGTGCACCGCTACGCCGCCGCCGGCGTCGACGACGCCGACCTGCCGCACGGCGGCCAGCGGGTCGGCGGCGAGCAGCCCAGCCAGTGCCTCCGCGGCGCCCGCGCCCGCCGCCAGGCGGTCGAGCGCGGCGGGGCCGTGGGCGGGCTCGACGACCGACTGCGTCGCCGCGGCGCCGATGCCGGGCCGCGCCCAGGTGCAGAGCGAGCCGACCGAGAACCAGTGCGACTGAACCGCCGCGCCCAGCTCGCCGGTGGCGGGGTCGAGCGCGACGATCGAGTACGTCCCGTGGCGCATCGCGCGAGGATATCCGCGTGTCCGACCGTGCCCTCCGCGTGCTCGCCCGCATCCGCGACACCCCGCTCGGCTTCGTCCGCGCCTACGGCGACGTCTCGCCGGGCGCGCCGCGCTTCGCCGGGACCGTGCTCGCCGGCTGCGACGACCCCGAGCTGCCCTGGCACCGGATCGTCCGCGCGGACGGCTCGCTCGCCAAGGGCGAGCGCCAGCGCGCGCTGCTGGAGGCCGAGGGCGTCCCGTTCCGGGGCGCGCGGGTCGACATGCGGGTCGCTCGGCTGCCGGGGTAGCGCAACTCCGCCTCACCGGGGTGTTGAATGACGCAGTCAACGGACCGGGGGAGAACGTGTCGAGAAGTCGCTGGATCGGGGCCCTGGTGCTCTTTGCCGTCGTCGCAAGCGCCGCCGCCACCGCGGGCGCGCTGTCGGGCCGGGACGCGGCCCAGGCCGGGCCCGTCTCCGCCTTCCCCGCCCCCGGGACGGTCGCCGCGGCCGCGGGCACGGAGATCTCGCTGCGCGGCGTGGCGCCCGGCGACGTCGGCGCGGTCCAGGTCACCGGCTCGCGCAGCGGCGCCGTCGCAGGCGAGCTGAAGCCCCACTCGGACGGGCGCGGCGCGAGCTTCGTCCCCGCAAAGCGGCTGCGCGGCGGCGAGCGGGTCAACGTCCGCACCGACCTGGCCGTCCGCGGCGGGCGCGAGGGCGACTTCCGCTTCACGATCGGCCGCCGCCCGGAGCCGCGCCAGGTCGACGACGGCGAGCTCGTGCTGCCGCCGCTGCCGCCCGGCAACTTCGACCGCTTCCGCTCGGACCGCAAGCTCAAGTCGCCGGTGGTGCGGATCACCAAGGCGCCCGACCGCACGGCCCCGGGCAAGATCTTCCTGTCGCCGGTCTCGATCGAGGAGAGCCCGAGCCCGGACGGCCCGCTGATCGTCGACGACCGCGGCGACACGGTCTGGTTCCAGCAGTCCGATCCCCGCGGCAAGGTCTTCGACTTCAAGGCCCAGACCTACAAGGACGAGCCGATCCTGACCTGGTGGGAGGGCCGCTTCGCGCTCGGGTGGGGCTACGGCGAGTACATCCTGATGGACGACACGTACCGCGAGATCCGCCGCATCAGCGCAGGCAACGGCTACCGCGGCGACTTCCACGACATGATCATCACGCCTGACGACACGGCGCTGGTGATGGTCTACGACCGCGTCCGGCGCGACCTGCGGCCGGTCGGCGGCCCGCGCAACGGCGTGATGATCGACAACGTGCTCCAGGAGCTCGACCTCGAGACCGGGCGCGTGCTGTTCGAGTGGCACAGCCTCGGCAACGTGCCGCTCAAGCAGAGCCGCTTCCGCCCGGTCGGCCGCCAGACGTTCGACTACTTCCACCTGAACTCGATCGACATCGACGCCGACGGCGACCTGCTGATCTCGGCCCGCAACACATGCGCGCTGTACAAGATCGACCGCACGACCGGCCGGCTGCTGTGGACGCTGGGCGGCAAGGACTCCGACTTCAAGCTGGGCAAGGGCGCGCGCTTCTGCTACCAGCACGACGCGCGCTACGTCTCCGGCGACGTGATCTCGCTGTTCGACAACGTGAGCGACAAGTTCGCCGGGGCCAAGCCGGCGCGCGCGATCACCCTGCGCGTGGACGAGCGCCGCAAGACCGCGCGGCTGCTGCGCCAGTACAGGCACCCCGCGAAGCTGCGGGCGCCGAACCAGGGCAGCGTGCGCGTGCAGGCCAACGGCAACGTGCTCGTGGGCTGGGGCGCGGCACCGGTGTTCACCGAGTTCTCCAAGTCCGGCCGGGTGCTGTTCAACGGCCGCCTGACGACCGGCAAGGGCAGCTACCGCGCCGCGCGAGCGGAGTGGACCGGCCGCCCGACGACGGCGCCGAAGGCGGCGGCGCAGCGGCGCGGCTCGCGCGTGGCGGTGTGGGCGAGCTGGAACGGCGCGACCGAGGTCGCGCGCTGGCAGGTGCTCGCGGGCGACGCCCCGGACGCGCTGCAGCCGGCCGGCGGGGCGCGCCGCGACGGCTTCGAGACCGCGATGTCGGTGCCGCGGGCGGCCTATGTAGCCGTGCGCGCGCTCGACGCCGACGGGGCCGAGCTCGCGACCTCGGAGGCGGTGCGGCCGCGCGGCGACTAGCCTAGAGCGCCGATGTGGGCGCAGCACGAGATCACTCTGCAGCCGCGGCCGCGCGGCTTCCACCTCGTCACGCGCGAGGTGGCCGCCGCGCTGCCCGAGCTGGATCGGCTGCGCGTCGGGCTCGCCCACCTGTTCATCCGCCACACGTCGGCCTCGCTGACGCTCAACGAGAATGCGTCGCGAGACGTGCGCGCCGACTTCGACACCTGGTTCGACCGCGCGGTGCCCGAGCAGGCGCCGTACTGGACGCACACGGTCGAGGGCCCGGACGACATGCCCGCCCACATCAAGGCCTCGCTGCTCGGCCCGTCGCTCTCGCTGCCGGTCTCAGGCGGGCGGCTCGCGCTCGGCACCTGGCAGGGCATCTACCTGTGCGAGCACCGCGACCGCGGCGGCGCGCGCTCGCTGCTCGCGACGCTCTGGGGTGAGGAATGAGCGCCCGGCGCGGAACGGTGGCGCTCGTGCTCGTGCTGGCGTGCGCCGTCGGCGCGTGGCTGGTGCTGGAGCCCGACCGCGGCGCGGCGGTGCCGCCCGACCCGGTCACGGCGTTCCCCGGCCCGGACGCGCGCGCGGCCTCCGCCGCGACGCAGATCTCGCTGCGCGGCCTGCCCGCCCGGCGGCTCGGCGAGATCGAGGTCAGCGGCGCCGAGACCGGCGACCATCCCGGCCGGCTGGAGCCGCACTCGGACGGGTTCGGCGCGAGCTTCCTCCCCGACCAGCCGTTCGAGCCCGGCGAGGAGGTGACGGTCGAGAGCGAGCTCAGCATCCGCGGCGCCCGCGACGGCGACTTCAGCTTCACCGTCGCCCGCCCGGCCGCCGGCGCCCCGAAGCCCGTGGTCGAGCCGGCGCGCGGCAAGGGCCGGGTGCAGCGGCTGCGCTCGCGCCCCGACCTGGAGGTGCCGGCGGTGACGATCGACCGCCGCGCGGCGGGCGTCACGCCCGGCTCGATCTTCCTGGCACCCAAGCGCGGCCAGGGCTCGGACGGCCCGATGATCCTCGACAACCGCGGCAAGCTGGTCTGGGCGCACCCGCTGGCGCCCGAGGGCCAGCAGGCGACCGACTTCCGCGTCCAGCGCTACGGCGGCCGCCCGGTGCTCACCTGGTGGGAGGGCGGCACCAACATCGGCACCGGCTTCGGCGAGGGCGTCGTGCTCGACCAGAGCTACCGCGAGGTGCTGCGGGTCCCGGCCGGCAACGGCTACCAGGCCGACCTGCACGAGTTCCTGCTCACCCCGCGCGGCACCGCGCTGCTGGTGGTCTACTCGTTCGTGGAGGCCGACCTGTCGAGCGTCGGCGGACCGGAGGACGGCTCGGTGCTCGACGGCATCGTGCAGGAGATCGACCTGCAGACCGGGCTCGTGACCTTCGAGTGGCACACGCTCGACCACATCGGGCTCGACGAGAGCCGCTGGCCGCTGCCCGAGAAGCCGGGCGCGGCGTACGACTACGCGCACCTGAACTCGGCCGGCATCGACCAGGACGGCGACCTGCTGCTGTCCGGCCGCCATTCGTGGGCGATCTACAAGGTCGACCGCGAGACCGGCTCGGTGATCTGGCGGCTCGGCGGCAAGCGCAGCGACTTCGACCTCGGGCCGGGCGCCGAGTTCGCCTTCCAGCACGACGTCCGCCGCCGCGAGGACGGGGCGATCACGCTGTTCGACAACGCGGCCGGCCCGCCGGAGACGCGCGAGGCGTCGCGCGTCCTGGCCCTGACGCTCGACCACGAGGCGTGGACCGCCAAGGTCGCCGGGCAGATCGAGCACCCCGACCACGTGCTCGCCGACAGCCAGGGCGGCGCGCAGAACCTGCCCAACGGCCACACGTTCGTCGGCTGGGGCTCGCAGCCGCTGTTCACCGAGCACGGCCGCGACGGCCGCGTCCTGCTCGCCGGCCGCCTCGCCAAGGGCAACGACAACTACCGCGCCTACCGCGGCCGCTGGACCGGCCGCCCGACCGAGCCGCCGGCGGCGGTCGCCGAGCGGCGCGACGGCCGCGTGGTCCTCACGGCGAGCTGGAACGGGGCGACCCAGGTCGCGCGCTGGCAGGCGCTCGCCGGCCCGGCGCGCGGAGCCCTGCGGCCGGCGGCCTCGGCCGCGCGCCGCGGGTTCGAGACGCCGATGACCGTCGACCGCCCGGCGCGCTGGGTCGCGGCGCGGGCGCTCGACGCGCGCGGGGCGGTGCTGGGGACGTCAGAGCCGGTCCGGGCGCCCTGACATCGACCGCGGCGGGCATGCTCGACGAAACGCTCGCTGGGGAGGAGGAACGTCGAGCTCGGTGGGCTAGCCGAACAGCGTGAGCGACGGCTCGCGCTCGCCGCGCAGCACCGCGAGGTCGACCTCGACCCAGTCCAGCCCGCGCGCCTCCGCCAGCACCCGCGCCTGCGGCTTGACGACCTGGGCGGCGAGCACGCCGCGGCAGTCCGCCATCGCCGGGTCGAGCCGGATCCGCTCGATGTAGCGCGAGAGCTGCTCGACCGCATCGATCGTGCCCACGCGCTTGATCTCGACCGCGATCCAGCCGTCGTCCGCGTCGCGGCACATCAGGTCGACCGGCCCGATGTCGGTCGGCCACTCGCGCCGCGCGAGCCGGAAGCCCTCGCCGCACCAGCCCGGCGCGTCCGCCAGCGCCACCTGCAGGTCGGCCTCCACGCCGTCCTTGTCCAGCCGCGCGGCGTCGAAGTCCATCGCGTGCGTGACGTCCGAGAGCACCTCGGCCAGCACGATGTCCAGCCGGTCCTCGCCCTTGAGCTTGCGCACGACGATCCGCCCGTCCTCCTCCTCGACGACCGTCGGCGGCGTCATCCAGTTCAGCGGCTTGTAGCCGCCCGCGTCGGCGTGCACGAGCACCGAGCCGTCCGCCTTGAGCATCACCAGGCGCAGGGCCTCGGGCAGCCTCGCCGAGAGGCGGCCGGAGTACTCGACGGAGCAGCGCGCGACGATCAGGCGCATGGGCGGGGAACCGTAGATGCCGAACCGGACGGTGCGTCGGCGCGCGGCCTGTCGCCGGACGGACATGTAGTGTCGGGCTCGGGAGATGAGCGAGGGAACCGAAGGCAACGGGCATCTGGTCGAGCTGGAGAGCGTCCGCAAGAGCTTTGGCGACAACCTGGTGCTCGACGGAGTCGATCTCACGATCGACCGCGGCGAGGTCGTCGTGATCGCGGGGCCCTCGGGCTCCGGCAAGTCGACGATGCTCCGCTGCATCAACGGGCTCGAGGGCATCGACTCGGGCGACGTCCGCTTCGGCGGCCGGTCGCTGGCCGGCGCCGGCAAGGCCCTCAACAAGATCCGGGCCGAGATCGGCATGGTCTTCCAGAGCTTCAACCTCTTCGCCCACCGCAGCGTCATCGACAACCTGACGATGGCCCCGGTCGAGGTGAAGGGGCTCGACAAGCGGGCGGCGCGCGAGCGCGCCGACCGGCTGCTGGAGCGCGTCGGGCTGACCGAGAAGGCGGAGGCCTTCCCGGCCGATCTGTCCGGCGGCCAGCAGCAGCGCGTGGCGATCGCCCGCGCGCTGGCGATGGAGCCCAGGCTCATGCTGTTCGACGAGCCGACCTCGGCGCTCGACCCGGAGATGATCCGGGAGGTGCTCGACGTGATGCGCGATCTCGCGCGCGACGGCATGACGATGGCCGTCGTGACGCACGAGATGGGCTTCGCCCGCGAAGTCGGGGACCGCATCGTCTTCATCGACGACGGCAACATCGTCGAGCAGGGGCCGCCGGACGAGTTCTTCGCCAACGCGCAGAGCGAGCGTGCGCGCGATTTCGTCGACAAGATCATCCACCACTGAAGGGGAGTTGAGGATGAAGATCACACGCTGGGCGCCGGTGTTGGCGCTCATGCTCGTCCTCGGGCTGTTCGTATCGGCCTGCGGGGACGACGAGGAGGAGCCGGCGAACGGTGGCCAGGCCACCGATGAGCCGGCCGCGCAGGTCGAGGAGTTCCCGGCCGACTCGACGCTCGGCAAGATCCAGGAGGCCGGTGAGATCAAGATCGGCGTCAAGTACGACGTGCCGCCGTTCGGCTTCCAGAACCCGGAGAGCGGCGACGTCGAGGGCTTCGACGTCGACTTCGGCAAGGCGATCGCGGAGAAGCTCGGCGTCGAGCCGAACTTCGTCGAGGCGATCTCCGACAACCGCATCCCGTTCCTGCAGGACGGCACGGTCGACCTCGTGCTCTCGACCATGACGATCAACGCCGAGCGCGACATGGAGATCGACTTCTCCGAGCCGTACTACATCGCCGAGGGCCGGATCCTGGTGCCGTCGGACTCCGACATCACCGACGTCGACGATCTCGGCGGCAAGAACGTCTGCACGGCGCTCGGCTCGACGTACGAGGAGACCCTGCGCGAGCAGGCCCCGGACGCCAAGCTGCGCCTGGTCGACTCCTACTCGGAGTGCCTGGAGCTGATCCAGAACGGCGCCGTCGACGCGGTCTCGACCGACGACGTGATCCTGACCGGCATGATCATCCAGGACGACACGCTGAAGCTGACCGAGAGCGAGCCGCTCACCACCGAGCCCTACGGCGCCGGGATCAAGGACGGCGAGGTCGAGGTCAAGGAGTTCGTGGACGGCGTGCTGGAGGAGTACAAGTCCGGCGGCGGCTGGGCCGAGGCCTACGAGAAGTGGGTCGGCCAGTACACCGGCGAGCCGCAGGAGCCGCCGACGATGACGCTCGAGGAGGCCATCGAGATCACGGGCTAGGCGACCTCGGCAGCGATCCGCATGGGCGACCTCTTCAAGGTCCTCTCCGACAACTCCGACGAGTTCCTGTCGGGGTTCTGGGTGACCGTCCGCCTCGTGGCGTTCTCGTTCTTGATCGCCATGACGGTCGGGACCCTGGTGGCCGCCCTGCGGATCGCGCCGAGCAAGTGGCTGCAGCGCCTCGGCGGCGTGTACGTCGAGACGTTCCGCAACATCCCGCTGCTCGTGCTCCTGTTCATCGCGTTCGCCGGCCTGCGGCGCGCGGGGGTGGACATCAACGCGTGGGTGGCCGGCATCGCGAGCCTCGGCCTCTACACGGCCGCGTACGTGGCCGAGGCCCTGCGATCCGGGGTGTTCTCGGTCAGCAAGGGGCAGATCGAGGCGGCCCTGTCGCTCGGCTACACCCACTCGCAGGCGATGCGCCGCGTGGTGTTCCCGCAGGCGTTCCGGACGGTGATCTCGCCGCTCGGCAGCCTGATCATCGCGATGATCAAGAACTCCGCGATCATCGGCGTCTCGATCCTCGCGCTCGGCGATCTGCTCAAGAACGCGCGGATCGTCGCCTCGCGCGGGTTCCAGGTCGACGAGTCGTTCTTCTGGGCCGCCGTCGGCTACCTGATCCTGACCCTCGCGGCCACCTTCGCGGTGCGCGCGCTCGAGAAGCGCTACGCGATCCACCGGTGACCTGAGTGACCTACGTCTTCGACCCCGCCAACTGGGAGTGGCTGATCACGGGGAACAACCTCCGGTTCATCCTGGAGGGCTTCCTGATCAACCTC
>Ga0299907_10003105_pt1 | contig 10549 bp, 13 predicted proteins | sample RVTome_16_FD_198680 | JGI IMG/M metagenome (GOLD analysis project Ga0299907, IMG submission 198680) | Soil microbial communities from uranium-contaminated site in the Upper Colorado River Basin, Wyoming, United States - RVT152D67 (version 2) ... | reverse complement strand
AGGAAACGGGGGTGACCCAGTGACCTTCACAATCGACTACCTCGCGCTCGCCCCCGAATTGGTGGTGGTGGCGACCATGCTCGGGGTGTTCACGCTGGACCTGGTCCTGCCCCGCTCCCAGAAGTTCTGGACGGCCACCTTGGCGGTTGCCGGCACGGCACTGGCCGCAGTGCCCTTGGTGATCCTCGCCGCAGAGGGGACCACGAGGTCGATGTTCGACGGCTCGTATGTCGTCGACGAGTTCGCGGTGATCCTCAAAGGCGTGTTCATCGTCGCCGCCTACATCGTCTTCCTGATGTCCCATCACTACATCGAGTCCGATCGCTACTACCAGGGTGAGTACTACTTCCTCCTCCTGGCTTCGGTCCTCGGTTCCCTGGTGATGGCCTCGTCCCGGGACTTGATCATTCTCTTCATCGGCCTCGAGCTGACCACGGGGCCGCTCTACCTCCTGGCCGGCTGGCGGAAGGGGGACGCCAAGTCCAATGAGGCATCGATGAAGTACTTCATCCTCGGCGTCCTGTCCACGGCGATCCTGCTCTACGGGATGTCGATGCTCTACGGGCTCACCGGCGAGATCACCTTCGTCGGTTTGGCCGAGGCCACGGTCGGCATGGCCGACGAACCGGCCATGGTGGTGGCGGTGTTCGGGCTCATCGTGGGCTTCGGTTTCAAGATCTCGGCCGTGCCATTCCACTTCTGGGCGCCGGACACCTATGAGGGGGCGCCGACTCCGGTCACCGCCTATTTGTCGGTCAACTCCAAGGCGGCCGGCTTCGTCGCCTTCCTGCTGGTCATGTACCAGGCGCTTCCCGATCTGTCCGAGATCTGGGGTCCGGCCTTGTGGCTCCTGGCTGCCCTCTCGATGACGGTCGGCAACCTGGCCGCCCTCCGTCAGACCAACATCGTCCGACTCCTCGCCTACTCGTCGATCGCCCAGGCCGGGTTCATGCTGGTCCCCTTCGCCGCCGCGGCAGTGGCCGGGGCCGACCTCGCCGAGGCCTTCTCGGCCACCGTCATCTACCTGGTGATCTACGCGGTGATGAACCTGGGGGCATTTGCGGTGGTGATCGCCGGAGCCCGCAAGACACGCTCCGGTGAGATCCGGGGCTGGTCGGGTCTGGCCCAGGTGGACACCCGGCTCGCGGTGTTGGTGACTGTGTTCTTCTTCAGCCTGGCCGGCATCCCGCCATTGGCCGGCTGGTTCGCCAAGTTCGCCATGTTCCGCTCGGTGATCATCGCCGGGGGGACCGCCACGGTGGTCCTGGCCGCCATCGCTGCGGTCAACTCCGTCATCGCCCTCTATTACTACGCCCGGGTGGTGAAGGCAGTCTGGCTCGACGACCCGATCGGCGAGTTCGCCCCGGAGGCCGAGGCGGCTCCGGCGGGCTCACTTCGCCTCGCACTGCTCGTGGCCTTGGTGATCACGGTGGTGGTCGGGTTCTTCCCCACCATCGCCACGTTCGTGGGCGACGCCAGCCGGGTGATTGCCGCCGGGGGATAGGCGCACGATCAGTCGCGCGGGTCGTTCAGATCCAGGTCCTCTGCGACTTTCTGGACCACCGCCCAGGCACCTCGGTCCTGGTTACAGATCACCACGACGGTTGTGTCTCGAGCCAGGTAATGGGAGACATTGGCCGCGACGCCGGGGTCGGAGCCACTGTGGCCGATGATCGTGACCTGGTCGTTCTCCGTTACCAGCTCCATCCCGTAGCCGTAAGCGTCCCAACTCTCCGGATCGGTGCCGTGTGGGGTGATCATCTTCGAGAAGGTGTCAGGGTTCAGTAGCTCACCGGATCTGAGAGTGTTGAGGAAAGAATCCAGGTCGGGGGCGGTCGAGGTCATCCCGCCGTCGGGCATGCCGCGATAGGTGAGGCTGAAGGTGTTGGCTCGCAGGGTCTCCACCGGCCCCTCGCCCATGTAGCCGGTGGCATGGTCGTCGGGCTCGCGATCGAGGTCGAAGAAGCCCGACCTCGCCATCCTCGCTGGCTCGAGGACGAGCTCTGTGGCGACCTCGGCAAAGGGCTTTCCCGTCACCCACTCGAGGAGGAGACCGACCACGACGAAGTTCGAGTCGCAGTAGACGTATTCGACGCCGGGGTCGTTGACCGCGGGGAGGTCCGCGAAGAGTGGCAGCAGGTCCGAGGGACCGGCCGCCTTGTAGCCGGGGATGCGGTCCATCGCGTTAGTCCACGACTCCCAGGTTTCGTCTTCGTCGTCGAAGTAGTTGGGAAGACCCGATGTGTGGGACAGGAGGTGATGAAGGGTGTGGCGGTCGTCGAGAGCGGCCGGCCGGGACTGGGGCGGGAGAAACCCGGTCAACGGGCGCTCGAGGCTCAACGCGCCCTCCTCGACCAGTCTGAGGGCCGCGACCGCGGTGACCATCTTGCCGACGGACGCCACCTGGAATCGGGTGTCGATCGTCGGCGGGACCCGATGCCCGCGATGGGCCAGACCGGCTGCGTGCTCGATGAGTGTCACACCCGCCTGACGAACCAGGACGACCCCACTGAACAGGTTCTGGCCAGCCCGGTCGTCGAGCCAGGGTCGGAGACCTTCGAGGTCTTTCATCGTGTCCGGCGCACCTCACCACGGCGGATCGCACGGAACTCCCGGTCGAGCAACGACCAGAGCGAATGATCGACCCAGTTGCCGCGGATGAGAAGCTCCTCGCGGAGCACTCCCTCACGGGTGAATCCGAGCTTCTCGGCCACCCGGTCCGAGGGATAGTTGCCCACGGCGATGCGGAGCGTCACCTTGTGATAACCCAGAGAGTTGAACGCCTCCTCGAGCAGGCGGTCCACCGCTTCGGTGCAGATCCCCTTTGAGTGCTCGTCAGTACGGACCCAGTAGCCGAATTCAGCGATCTTGCCCAGCTTGGAGACCGTCCACAGCGAGATGCTCCCGACATGACGGTCAGGGTCTTCTTTGAAACGGACCGAATAGTCCCAGGCCCGGTCTTCCTTCCAGGCCTGCATCGACTCCCGGATGAAGGCGGTCGTGTCGCCGTGCTCGTAATCCAGTCGGGCCCAGGGAAGCCACTGGTTCAACTCGGGCAACGAGGCACGCGCCGCATCGTCGTAGGTGGTGTGGTCGCGCCGGCTGAATCTCTGCAGGATGAGGCGGTCGGTCTCGAGCAAGGGCTTCGGCACTGGTTCAGATTATCGGCGGGCTTAACCTGATTACTAGATGTGGGACAGACTTCACCTGGTTGACGCGGCGCCACTTGACGAGGGATCCCACCTTGCCGCGGTTCTCGCCCCTCTATTCGAGGACGAAGCGGGGGAGGTGCGGATCGTGCTCACCAAGAGGCCGGAGACCATGCCCACCCATGCCGGGCACATCTCGTTCCCTGGCGGTAGGGCCCAACCCGACGACACCGGCCCGGTGGACACCGCACTTCGTGAAGCCTTCGAGGAGGTGGGCATCGAGAGAGACAACGTCGAGATCCTCGGCTTCCTCCCCGCCATCGACACCGTGGAATTCAAGCCTTGGGTCATACCGGTAGTCGGGCGGGTGGCATCCCCCGTGCACTTGGTGCCCAGCGAGCGGGAGGTGGCGCGGGTCCACACCCCGCGCCTCGAGGATCTGGCCGACGAGAGTCGGTGGTGGCATGTTCCGTGGAACGGCTATCAGATTTGGTATTACGACCTGGATGGCGACACGTTGTGGGGAGCGACCGCTCGGATGGTCCGCTCACTGCTCGGGCTCCCCGACTGACCACCGTTTCTCCCCCGGGGGGGAGTACCGCCGAAGGCGAGGAGGGACCCACCCGAGAAAGCGCCCCCTCCGGCCCTAGCGGGCGACCTCCCCCTCCGGGGGAGGAAACATGAGAAAGCCGGGGAGGGGGGATTTTGATCACGCCGGGGGAGGAAACGCCGGCTCCGTTTCTCCCTCCGAAGGGGGGAGTACCCCGAAGGGGGGAGGGGGGATCTGGGCCTCTCCCCGGATCATTCACTCGCTTGATGTCTTAGAATCCATGGTTCTGGGTATCCCTGATATCGACCTGTGAAAAAGCGACTGATCATTGCTGGTGCGATTGGTGTTGCGCTGCTCCTTGTGGCAGGGGCAGTGTTTGCCATGTCCACCTGGCGTGACGTCAACCGGGTCAGCATCGAACGACAGGATCCGGTCGACGAATCCGGCGATCCGGCATCTGAAGAAGCCCCGGCGGCGGACGACGGGCCGCTGGCCGCGGCACCGGAAGGCCTGGAGATATTCCTTCTCGTGGGATCGGACTCCAGGGACCAGCTCGACAGCGTCGAGGGTTTCGGCGACTTCGCCGGTCAGCGCGCCGACGTGGTCATGGTGCTGATCCGTCCCGCCGACGGGTCGCGGGCCGCAATCCTCTCCCTCCCCCGGGATCTGCTGGTCGACAACGTCTGCTCGTCCGGAGCCGAGCATCGTCTCAACGACGCCCTCCAGGGGTGCGAGGCACTGAACGGGCCGACCGCCCTGACCACAACCGTGGAATCGGTCATCGGCCAGACCATCGACCACTTTGCGCTGATCGACCTCGCCGGGTTCCAGGAGGCCGTCGATGCAGTCGGCGGCTACGAGATCTGCCTGGAGAGAGCGGTCCGAGACCAACGGGCCCAGCTCGAGCTGCCGGCAGGCTGCACGCAGGCGACGGGCGCTCAGACCCTGGCCTGGCTCCGCTCACGCAGCACCCAGGAGCTGACCGAGGACGGCTGGCGTACCATGCCCGGAGTCAACGACCTCACCCGAAACGAGCGGCAGCGGGAGTTCATGTTGTCGATGATGGGCCAGCTTTCCGACTTCGGTAGCCCGACCGACATCGCCGACGTCGCCCAGGTGATCGCACCGTTCGTCACCGTCGACTCCCAGCTCTCGTTCATCGACGCCGTCGATCTGGCCTGGACCATGCGGGGACTGGGCCGTGGAGACATCGACGAGTTGGAGATCCCGGTGTCAGACGCCACCACCGCCAACGGGGCGGCAGTCCTGGTGGCCGGAGTCGACATCGCCGACCTGGTCGACGACTACCTGGCCCCGGAGATGGCTGAGGACCCTGACGGCGCCTTCGCCGGGTGACCTCGACGCTCCCGCCCGGTCAGATCGAGACTCGACGCTTCCCCACTGTCGGTGAACGTCAGCCGTCAGACGAGCTTGCCGACCCGACGGCCTGGGAGATGGAGCTCACCGGTCTGGTGGGCAATCCGATACGGCTGAATCTGGGGGCATTTCTGGATCGTGCCGACCAAGAGCTCGGGTTCGATATCCATTGCGTGACGAGTTGGACCCGATTCGGCTCCACCTGGACCGGCTTGCCGGTGGCCACCCTGCTCGACGAGGCGGCACCGTCACCGGACGCCCGTTTCGTGTCCTTCGAGGCGTATTCAGAACGCGGACACCACACTTCACTTCCTCTCGATGCGGTGTATCGGGACAGTTGGCTTGTCCACTCCTTCGAAGGCCAGCCGCTCGAGGTGGGGCACGGCGGCCCGGTGCGGGTGGTCACTCCCAGTCGCTATTTCTACAAGTCGCTCAAGTGGGTGAAGAGGATCGTGGTCCTGGCCGAGGACCGGCTCGGCTGGTGGGAAGAGGGCTCCTACTACCACAACAACGCCGACCCCTGGGCCGGCGACGAGCGATTCACGACCGGGTCGATCCGGCCCGACCAGCTTCAGCGCTTCGTGAGCGCCCCGGTCTACGACAAGTACCGGGGGAGGGTGATGATGGGTCTCGATCTCCGGGAGTGGGCGCCGGCCAGCCTCGATCTGCGTCGTCTCTATCTCAAGAACTGCGATCTGCGCGGCGTGACTCTGGCCGGGGCCGACCTGAGGGAGTCGAATCTCTCCCTGAGCGACCTCCGCGGGGCAGACCTGAGGGATGCCGACCTGTCCGGATCCGATCTCGAAGGGGCGAACTTCTCCGGGGCCGACCTGAGTGGTGCCAACCTCGACGACACCGCGCTCTCCGCTACCCGCTTCGTCGACGCCGACCAGCGGGCCACCCTGGTCCGAGCCTCGTTCGACGGCGCCTATGGGCTGGTCGAGGAGCAGGAAGACTACGTGCGGACCAGCACGTAGTCGCATTGCACACCTCCCCCGGGGGGGCGAGAATCGTCGGCATGACTACGAGACGGATCTTCTCGGGTATCCAGCCCACCGGCGGCTTCCATGTCGGGAACTACGTGGGGGCGCTCCGGAACTGGGTTGCGCTCCAGGACGAATACGACGAGACGATCTACTGCGTGGTCGACCTCCACGCGATGACCATGCCGTATGAGGCGTCGGAACTGAAGGCGGGGCGTCTCGACGCGGCCAAGATGTTGCTCGCGGCCGGAATCGATCCGGAGCGATCGCTCCTCTATTACCAGTCCGAGGTGCCACAGCATCTCGAGCTCACCTGGATCCTGGGCACACTCACCGGTCTCGGGCAGTTGGAGCGGATGACCCAGTTCAAGGAAAAGGCCGACAAGGCCGGGCAGAACCTGGGTCTGTTCGCCTATCCGGTGCTTCAGGCCGCCGACATCCTGGTCCACAAGGTGCATGCGGTCCCAGTCGGCGACGACCAGGCCCAGCACCTGGAGCTAACCCGTGACCTGGCACAACGGTTCAACAACAGGTTCGGCGAGGAGTTCCCCCTCCCCGAACGGATCACACCCGAGATCGGGGCCCGAATCATGTCCCTGGCCGATCCCACGTCGAAGATGTCCAAGTCCGACCCAAGCCCACGCTCCCGGATCCTGCTCGACGACACCCCCGACGAGATCATCAAGAAGGTGAGGTCCGCCGTGACCGACACCGGGGACGAGGTGGCATATCACTGGGAGGACAAGCCCGGGATCTCCAATCTGCTGGAGTTGTTCAGTGTCTTTGCCGATCGGCCCATCGACTCTCTCGTCGAGGAGTTCGGGACCGGCGGGTACGGCCGGTTCAAGACCGCCGCAGGAGAGGCCATCTCGGAGGGGCTCGCGCCGTTCCGGGCCGCCTACGAGGCGCTCGAGGACGGCGACGTGGAGAAGGTGATGGCCCGGGGGGCGGCCGCCGCACGTGACCAGGCCGAGACCGAGATGAGGACCGTGCGGGAGAAGGTCGGAGTCGTCTAGGTCACTCGCTGATCGGCTGCCGGCGAACCGCAGGTCAGAGACGCTGGACGATCTGGACGGGATTGCCGTCGGGGTCGGCAATCCATGCGATCAGCAGACTCCCAAGCCATTCGTGTGGGGATGCCAGTGCCTGGGCTCCTGCAGCGGTGAGTTCGGCGAAGGCGGCTGCAGTGTCGTCGGTCCAGAGGATGACGGCCGCTCGCTGGCCTGTGGGAATTGGATTGAGGCCATGGTCATCGCGTGTGGAGGCCACGGAGGCGACACCGATCTTGTAGCCATCCAGAGCGAGGTCGACGTGAATCGCCTCGCCCTCAATGGGGACCCGGAAGGTCTCGGTGAATCCCAGGCTCGAATAGAACGCAACTGCCCGTGGGAGGTTCTCGCTGAACAGAATGACTTGCGGAGTACGGAACATCGAACCGATCCGCGAGGCTAGCGGGCGGCGTCTACACCACATTGCTGCTGATCCGGACGCCGAAGTGCCGATCACGGGCACTTCGATGGAAGCGCTACCCGCCGAGACTGAGTGATCGGTGTGCAATCTCCGGCTAGGTCGCATAGCTCGGGCGGGCGTGCCGCAAGTGCGTTACTGCGCCAGAATGAGTGTGATCGGGTGCATCGAAGGGTCTCCTATTGCACCGGGGGGGTGAACATGGCAGAGACATTGGAAGATAGAGACAAGATCCAGCGCAACTTGGAGGACATCCATAGGTCGTTAGTGGCTGTATCGATGAAGCTGGCACAGCTTCAACTCGATGCTGAAACGGACACCGAGTTGGGTAACGCCGTCGAGGATGGGATGACGGCCCTGGCACCTCTCATCGACCGTCTCGAGAGTCTCGGATCCGCATATCAGATGGAAACCAACCGCCTGAGGAACGAGGGAGAGCTCTAGGGTCGAGGGTGTTCGGGCAACCGGTCGAGATCATGGGTGTCGGCCTCAGCCAGAGATCCATCGTTCGATAACTGGAATGGCTGGTCGACCGAGGCAAGCGCATACGTGCCGATCGGCGGTTTCTGAGATGCTCGTTGTCCTCCCAAGAGGTGCTGATCTGTTGCATCGATTCACACATGCCATGATATCAAGCTAACTTGATACCCGTGGATCTCGAAATCGGCGTCGCGGCTGCCGAAGGCATCGAGTTCATCGTCCATGCAATGCCCGCTCGAGAGAAGTTCCTGAGGTGACATCAATGCCCCGCTCGATCCAAGAGATACTCGACCATGCCGACGAGCTCGCCAAGCGTTTTGAGGACTATGAGCCAGGAGAAGGCGACCAGGTTCCCGTGGAGGAGTATCTACTACGACGCGCTGCCCTTGCACGAGCCCGCAGCGAACGTGAGGTGGTCGACGCGGTCATCGCAGCACGTTCATCTGGCATTCCGTGGAACAAGATCGGTGAGATCCTTGGAACATCGGCTCAAGCGGCGCAGCAGCGATACGGCACTGTGGTTGAACAGCCTTGACCTCACGGCAGCAGGATCCCTGGGCCGCACGCCGAGGTGCCGATCTGGTGTAGCCGCCAACCGGAGCGTTACGCGCCCAGATCCGGTGATTCGGGTGGCTCGCGGTCTGGCTGGGGTCTTTGTCTGTGTGATCCGGGGTTTCGGGATAGATCGCTTGTATGTGTTCGGCGCCGAGGAGCACTTTTCGTAGACACCAGGACGTTCTGATGGGGAAGGTGCACTTGCATATGAGCATGTCTTTGGACGGGTTCGTCGCGGGGCCGAATGTTGGCGTCGACCGGCCGATGGGCGAGGGAGGCGAACGGCTCCATGAATGGCTCTCCACCGACAGCGGCAGCGACCCGCGAGATGCCGAGGTCGCCGCCGAGATGTTCGCGACTGCGACTACTGGGGCCGTGGTGATGGGAAAACGGACGTTCAACTTCGGAGTTGGGCTGTGGGGCGATGACGGCACCTTCGGCATGCCATGCTTCGTACTCACCCACACACCGGCCGAGACGCTGGTCAAAGGGGCAACCACGTTCACCTTCGTCACGAACGGCATCGATGGCGCCCTCGCCCAGGCCAAGGCATCCGCCGGCGACAAACACATCAATCTGATGGGGGCCGACACCGCGCAGCAGTTCCTCAGCGCCGGACTGCTTGATGAGATCCAGATCAACCTCATTCCGACCCTGCTCGGAGACGGTGTCCGCCTGTTCGAGCACACCGCCACGAAGCACATCGAGCTTGAGCGGACGAGAGTGATCGAATCCGCTGGGGCAACGCATCTGAAGTTCCGGGTCCTCAACCCGTGACCAGCTCAAGCGCACATTCGTGCCGTATCGAATAGGCGGATCCTCGGCTCCCTGCAGCCAGTGGGTCCGACTGGCGTGAAGCACCGCAGCCGGGTGCCGCGGCGGATAAACGAGCGCAGATGTGCCCCGATCTGTGCGGTTTGAGCCGAGGCTACGCTCGGCTGGATGGAAGACTCGTTCGTACCGCCGAGCTTCGAAGTCCCGGATACATACGCCTGGTCTGAGTTTCACCTGGAACCGTTGGGCCCACAACACAACGACCGCGACCACGCTGCATGGATGTCGAGCATCGACCACATCCGGTCTACTCCCGGCTTCAGTGAACAAGAAGAGCCGGGTTGGCCGGTAGCCATGACGTTGGAAGCGAACATGGAGGATCTGGTCCGACATGCCAGGGACTTCGAGGAGCGCAGGGGCTTCACCTACTCGATACTCGACCATGACGATGTCATCGGCTGTGTCTACATCTATCCGGATCGCCGACCGGACCACGACGCGGGGGTCAGTTCATGGGTGCGTGAGAGTCGCGCCGAGGTAGATGAGGCGGTTAGGGAGGCGTTGGCTACGTGGATCGATGAGGCATGGCCTTTTTCGAATCCGTGCTTCGCAGGGAGGGAGTAAGCCGGCCCATGAACGGTCCGTCACCCGCTGATCGGCTCCAGGAGCTCGGTGGGGATTAGAAGCACGATGGCTGCCAGCAGGTTGAACCCGGAGTGAAGGAAGATCGCCGGGCCCAGACGTTTCGAGCGCAAGGTAACCCAGGCCAGGATGAGCCCGACGATGAACAGCTGAGGTAGGACCACCGCGGCGGCCTGAAGCAAGCGACTCGGGTCCAGGCCGAGCAGGTGGAATGCGGCGAAGACCAGAGCCGTGACGACCATGATCATGCGACGGCTGCGTTCTCGCAGAGCCTTGAGCAGCACCCCGCGGAAAATGAGCTCTTCGGTGACCGGGGCGAGGACCACAGCGGTTACCACCGCCGCAACCCGAGCCGTCGTGCTCTCGAGGCCCGAGATGGCCGTGCCCACCTGCTGGGCTGATTCGCCTTCGGGAAACAGGAGCGAGCTGAGGGGGAGGAACAGCACGGCCATTGCGAGCTGCAACAGCAGCCCCAGGCCCAGGTACATGAAGTCTCGGCCCTCGACGGAAAAGCCCAGGTCGGGATTGTCCTGGCGTCGGCTCAGGACCCAGAGCACCAGGAGATGCCCGAT
>Ga0299907_10003104_pt1 | contig 10550 bp, 12 predicted proteins | sample RVTome_16_FD_198680 | JGI IMG/M metagenome (GOLD analysis project Ga0299907, IMG submission 198680) | Soil microbial communities from uranium-contaminated site in the Upper Colorado River Basin, Wyoming, United States - RVT152D67 (version 2) ... | reverse complement strand
GGAACCTGACCCAAGGGGACGTCCAGCACACCGGCTGCCAAGCCCGATGCCCAGCAACAAGGGCGATCGGCGATGGAGAGATCGAAGAGCGGGAGGACGCTGACGCTGTGCCTGGCCGTGGTCGGGCACTGCCTGCTGACTGCCTGCGCCGCCGTTGCGGCCGACCGGCCGCCCGCCTTCCCCGAGACTCCAGCCGACGGGCCGATCGTGCCGCTGCCCCTCGCGCTCGCCTTCGACCCGGACCGCGCCGCGCTCGGCGAGCGGCTGTTCCATGATCGCCGTCTGTCGCACGATAGCACCCTCGCCTGCGTGTCCTGCCACAATCTGGCGGAGGGCGGCGACGACGGCCTCCCGCTGCCCGGCCGTAGCGACGCCCGCCGTGGCGAGGTGAACACGCCAACCATCTTCAACAGCGTGCTCAGCTTCCGGCTCGGCTGGCGCGGCACCTACCGCCGGCTGGCCGACCAGGTAGACGCCGACATCCAGGATCCACGGCTGATGAACACCAGCTGGGACGAGGTGCTCGGCAAGCTGCGCGCCGACAGCGGCTATGCCGCCGCCTTCGCCCGCACCTACGGCGACGGCGTCACGCGGCAGAACGTGCTCGACGCGCTCTCCGCCTTCCACCGCTCGCTTATCACTCCCAACTCGCGCTTCGACCAGTATCTGCGCGGGCGCGAGGACGCCCTCAGCGAGACCGAGAAGCGCGGCTACCGCCTGTTCGTCAGCCTCGGCTGCGTGAGCTGCCACCAGGGCCGCAACATCGGTGGCAACCTGTTCCAGAAGGTTGGCGTCTTCGCCGACTACTTTGGCAGCCGCGGCAACATCCGCGAGATCGATTTCGGCCGCTTCCTGGACACCGGCGCACAGCACGACCTCTTCGTGTTCCGCGTGCCCAGCCTGCGCAACGTGGCGGTCACCGCCCCGTACTTTCACGACGGCAGCGTGGCGCAACTCGACGACGCTGTGCGCAAGATGGGGGAGATCCAGCTCGGCGAAGGCCTGACGGATGAAGAGGTCGGGCTCATCGTGCAGTTCCTGCACAGCCTGACCGGAGAATTCAACGGCCGACCGATCATGTCGGAGTAGGGAGGCTCCGATGATGCGCGCGACGCTGATTCACGGTGCGATAGGCGGCACCCTTCTGGGGGTCGTGACCCATCTCTTCGTGCAGAGCACCTCGATCGATCCGGAGGCCCATGTGCGCGTGCTGGAGGTGATCGACTCGCTGAGCCAGGCGGAGACCGACCTGCGGCGCAACCTGCTGCTGGTGCGCAGCGACCTGCTGCTCCACTACGACTCGGTGAACGGCGCCCTCGGCGCGTTGCGCGAGCGGCTGGACGACCTGCGTGCGGTTGCCTCGGCCGCGGCCGCCCTTGAATCCGACGAGGTAAGCGGTCGCTTCGCGCTGCTCGAGGCCGGAGTGGCCGAGGACGAGGAGGCCGTCGAGCAGTTCAAGTGGCACAACGCCCTGCTGCGCAATTCCTGGAGCTACTTCGCGCAGAAGAGCCGCGGCGTCAGCGAGCTGGGGCCAATGCCGGTTGCCACGGGCGACGGACTCTTCCACGCCCTGGACCGCCTGCTGCCGGCGATGATGCTGGTGCAGCACCAGCCGCGCAGCGAGACCATTGGCTTGGCGGCCCTCGAGCTCGACCGCCTCGAGAGCCTGAATCCGCCACGACCGCTGCGGCCCCACATTGATTCCATGGTGAAGCACGGGCGCCTCATCCTGCGGCTGTCGCCGGCGCTGGACGCGACGCTGAAGGCGCTTCTGACGTCGCGGACGGCTGCCACCGTAAACAGCCTGCGCAGTGCCTACCTAGACGACCATCGGCGCAGCGTCAATCGCGCCGAGCGCCACCGCGTGCTGCTCTATGCCGCATCGCTGCTGCTGCTGGTCTATCTAGCCGTGCTGTTCATCCGACTGCAATCCGGCGCCAGCGCGCTGGCGCTGTCCAACGCCGGGCTGAAGAGGGAGATGGCAGAGCGCCGGCAGGCGGAGGACAAGGCCCGCGCCTTGCAGGCCGAGCTGACGCACGCCCACCGGCTGAGCCTGATGGGCGAGATGGCGAGCGGCCTGGCGCATGAACTGAACCAGCCGCTGACCGCGATCCGGCTCTACGCCCGCGGCTGCGTGCGCCGGCTGAAGTCCGGCGAGGGGCGGCCTGAGGAAATCCTCGACGCCATGAACCGCCTCTCTGCGCAGGTGCTGCGGGCCGGGGCCATCCTCGGCTGGATCCGCGGCTTCGTGAAGAAGCGCCAGGGGCAGACCTCGTCGCTGGACATCAACGCCCTGGTCCGGGAGACGGTCGAGCTTCTGGGCTACGAGCGCCGCAACCTCGACTTCAACATCGAGCTGGCGCTGGCGGACGCGCTGCCGCGCATCGAGGCTGACCGCATCGAGATCCAGCAGATCATCCTGAACCTCACACGCAACAGCATCGAAGCGATGAGCGAGGGCGGACCGGAGCAGCCACGCATCGCCATCCGCACGCAGGCGGGCGCGGCCGGCCTCGTCGAGCTGGTGGTAGAGGACAGCGGCCACGGCATGGCACCCGACATCCTGGCGCGCGCGTTCGATTCATTCTTCACGACTAAGCCGCAGGGAATGGGGCTCGGCCTCGCGATCTCCCGCTCCCTGGTCGAGGCCCAAGGCGGGCGATTGTGGGCGACATCTGAAGAGGGCAAGGGAACGACCGTTCACTTCACCCTTCCGGTCGCCGGGGAGGAACAGCATGACAGCACTGAACGCAGCGCACTCGTCGTCGAGTTCGGCGGCGGCCGCAGTGCCGCCGTCGACCCTGACGGGAACAGTCTCGAACCGGACCGCCGGGTCCACGGCGACGGTCTACGTCGTTGACGACGACGAGGCGGTCAGGACCTCGCTGGACTGGTTGATCTCTTCAGTCAACTTGCCGGTGCGAACCTTCGCCTCGGCCAGGGCCTTTCTCGACAGCTATCGGCCGGGCGACGAGGGCTGCGTCATCGTCGACGTGCGCATGCCGGGAATGAGCGGCCTGGAACTGCAGCGCAAGCTGGCCGAGAGCGCGAGCCAGCTGCCGATCATCATCATCACCGGCCACGGCGACATCCACATGGCGGTCGATGCGATGAAGGCCGGCGCCTTCGACTTCATCGAGAAGCCATTCGACGACCAGCTTCTGCTCGACCTCGTTCAGAAGGCGGTGGAGCAGAGCCTCGCCGCGTCGCAGGATCATGCCCTGCGGGAGGAGCTCGCGCGGCGGCTCGACCTGCTGACGCCGCGCGAGCACGAGGTGCTCGACCTCGTCATGCTCGGCGAGCCCAACAAGCGCATCGCCCTCTCCCTCGGCATCTGCGAGAAAACCGTCGAGGCGCACCGCGCCAAGGTGATGGAGAAGACCCAGGCGCGCTCCATCGCCGAGCTCATCAAGATGGTGATTGCCGCCGGCGCGGACTCGGGATTCCCCCAATCCCGCTCAGGGAAGTCCCCAGGCCATCCCTGGGAAGCCCCCAATTGCCGCGGTTGCTGAGCACGACCTAGACTTCCACCTTGGATGCCGGCATGAGCCGCCGGCCGCAGTGCTGTCGGTTTCCGGCGTCCGCGCCATTCGCACGAGTGGAGCTTTCCATGCTGCATCTGAGGCATCTCGCTTTCCTGGCCTGCGCCCTGCCCCTGGGCACCCTGGCATCCGGCGCCGCGGCCTACGACGCGGGCAGCGTGTCCGATGGCGGAACGGTGAGCGGCAAGGTTACCTACAGCGGCTCGGTGCCGACGAAGAAGGTGATTCCCACCAAGGACGCCAATGTCTGCGGCAGCATCCGCGACGTGAAGCTGGTCGCCCTCGGCCCCGGCAACGGCGTGCGCGACGCGGTGGTCTTCCTGAAGGAGGTCGCGAGCGGCAAGGACTGGAGCGCACCGGAGGGCGTCCCGGAGATCGACAACGTGAAGTGCGAGTTCGAGCCGCACGTCCAAGTCATCCGCGAGGGCGAGATCGACGTGGTGAACACCGACCCGGTGCTGCACAACACCCACGGCTTCTACGGCCGGCGCACCGCCTTCAACATTGCGCTGCCCAACGAAGGCCAGCGCATCCAGGCGGAGCTTACCCGTCCGGGCCTGGTGCGCGTCGAATGCGACGCGCACGGCTGGATGCTGGGGTGGATCTACGTCGCCGACAGCCCCTACTACGCGCTGACCGGCGACGACGGCAGCTTCAGCCTGACCGACGTGCCGCCCGGGGACTACACGCTGGTCACCTGGCAGGAACACGTCGAGGAGACCGAAATGCCGGTCAGCGTAAAGGCGGGCGAGACCGCGGAAGTCGCCGTCGAACTGAAGAAGTAGCGATGCGGGTGGAGCGACAATAAGGAGAAGGCCCCGCAGCGCGCCGCGCTGCGCCAGAGCCCGCGGCCTTCACACCCGCCCATCAGGGGAGGATCAGCCGAATGTCCGAGGAGCTATTGAAGCTGCGCCGCGAGATGGACCAGGTCCTGCGCAAGCCCGGGGTGCGCCCAGCGCGGTCGACCACGATCACCCGCCGCACCTTTCTCCACAAGTCGATCCTGACCGGCGCGGCGGCCACCGCGGGTGCCGCCGCCTACGGGTGGCTGCCGCTGATCAACACGCTTGATGTGGCGGTGGCCCAAGGTGCGCAGCCGTTCCGCTTCGCCTGGATCTCAGACACCCATCTCTACCCGCGCGACGTCAACCAGCGCTTCGTGGACAAGACCGTCCGGGCCGTCAAGGAAGTCATGGAGATGGATCCGCCGCCTGACTTCCTGATCTTCGGCGGCGACCTCGCCCAGCTCGGCGATCCGCTGGAGATCGAGCTCGGCGCCGAGCTCCTGAAGGAGGTGACGATCGAGAAGCTGTTCATCCCTGGCGAGCACGACTGGTACCTCGACATGGGTGAGCTCTGGGTGCAGAAGTTCGGTGAAAGTCCCTGGAGCAAAACGCACAAGGGCGTCCACATTATCGGCCTCGACACCGTGGGCAACGCGCCGGACTACTGGTCCGCCACGGGAATGACCCCGAAGGAGCGCATGGACCACATGTCGGTGCTCGACGGTACCGTCGCCGGCGCCTGGTCAGGTCTCGGCAAAGCTCAGCTGGAGTGGCTCAGCAGCAACGTGGCGAACCTGGCGAGCGACCAGCCGATCGTCATCTTCAGCCACAATCCGCTCTACGAATACTATCCGCCCTGGAACTTCTGGGTGCGCGACTGGCGCGAGGTGCACGAGATCCTCGCGCGCTTCACCAACGTGACCAACGTGCATGGCCACACCCACCAGGTGCTCTACAACGAGATCGGCGCCATGCGCTCGATCGGCATGCTGGCGACCTCCTGGCCGTGGCCCTACGCCCCGCAGGGCGTGCCGGCCCTGACCAAGCCGATGATCCGCGCCGACCCCGGCGACCACTTCGACGGCGTCGGCTGGAGCCGCCTGCAGTTCACCGATCAGGGACGGGTGGAGAACCAGTACATGATGTGGGGCCGCGCCGAGGTCTTCGCCGACGCGGCGGTCGACTCCGGCACCGGCGACAACGGCAACCAGATCCTGCATCCGCGGATCGCCGACAACATGTGGCCCTACTAGGAGCCGACACAACAACGAGCGGGCAGGCGGACCGCAGGCAGAGGACTCCGCGCCGAGGTCGGAGCCAGGCGGCTCTTCCCAAGGCGAGGGCAACCTCCTGCCTCCCCTGCTCCCGAGGGAGGGAAGGCGATGAAAGCAACCACGAAGTTCCGCGCCCTGTTGTCGACCAGTGCTGTCGTCCTGCTCGTAGCCGGCACCGCCCTGATGGTCGCCGGCGACAGCGACGAGGCGGCCGCGCACAAGGCCAAGCACAGCGCCGAGCAGCTGAAGGCTTTTAATGAGGTCTTCATGGAGCAGGTGCGCATGGGCGACCGGCTGTTCCATGGCGACGCGGCCGCGCAGCAGCAGCTGGGGGTGAACCTCTCCAACACCGGCATGGCCTGCGCGATGTGCCATCCCATGGCGGCCGACACCCACCCGCAGGAGTTCCCGAAGTACCAGGAGCAAATGCAAGCCTTCGCGACACTCCGGGACATGACCAACTGGTGCATTGAGAAGCCGAACCAGGGCGAGAAGATCGGCTCCGACAGCGAGGCCATGAAGGCGCTGGAAGCCTACATGATCTGGTCGAACCGGGGCTCCACGTTGACTCCCGGGACGCACTGACGCACCGGGCCGCCGCATCGGCGGCCCTGGGCCCTGGGATCGAGCCCGGGCAATAGGGCCGAGAGACAAGGCAGGGGGCGCGGGGGAGGAAGATGGTTGAGCGTGCTGCTGAGTTGAGACCCGAGGACCTGGACGAGCTGGTGGATCACCGGCTCGTCCGACTTTGGCTCTACTGGGGCATGGTCTGGTTGATGCTGACGCCGACGGTGGGCGTCACCATCTCGGCCATGTTCAATTTTCCCGACTACCTGGGCACCTCGCTGGAGTTGACCTTCGGGCGACTGCGGCCGATCCACGTGAACGGCGTCATCTTCGGCGCTTTCTCCACCCTCTTCATCGGCCTCAGCTACTACCTGGTGCCGCGGCTCTGCGGCGTGCGCGTGGTGTGGCCGAAGATCGGGCCGATCGTCTGCTGGGTGTGGAACATCAACATCGCCGTCGGGCTGCTGTCCCTGGCGCTGGGCTGGAACCAGGGCCTCGAGGCCGGTGAGTTCCCCTTCGCCGTCGACTTCGTCATCTTCCTCATCGTCAGCGTGGCCACGGTGCAGTTCATCGTGACGATCTCCCGGCGCGTCGAGCCGCAGCTCTACGTCGCCCTCTGGTACCTGATCGCCGCCTTCGTGTGGACGGTGATGAACCTCATCCTCGGCACCTTCATCCTGCCCTTCAGCTTCGCCGGCATCAACAGCGCCGCTTGGCACGGCCTCTTCATCCACTACATCGTCGGCCTGTGGATCACCCCGGCCGGCTACGTGCTGATCTACTACTACCTGCCGGCCAGCGTGCACAATCCGATCTACAGCCACAAGCTCTCCCTGGTCGGCTTCTGGTCGCTCGCCCTCTTCTATCCCTTCGTCGGCATCCACCACTATCTCTACAGCCCGATCGCCGACTGGGCGGAGACCCTGGCCATCATCACGTCGATGCTGCTGATCGTGCCGGTGTGGACCGTGCTGCAGAACTTCTTCGGCACCATGATCGGCCGCTGGCACACCTTCGGGCGCAACCTGCCGGCCAAGTTCCTCATCATGGGCGCCCTCATGTACCTGGCGGGCTGCTTCCAAGGCTCCACCGAGGCGCTGCGCTCGATCCAGCAGCCGACCCACTTCACCGACTTCGTCATCTCGCACTCCCACCTGACGGTGTTCGGCACCTTCGTGGTCTGGGCGCTGGGCGGCCTGGTCTACACCTGGCCGAAGCTGTGCGGGCGCGAGCTGTGGTCCTTCAAGCTCGGCAACTGGTCGTTCTGGCTGATCACCGCCGGGATCTCCACCATGGGCCTGGTGCTGACGGCCGGCGGCCTGCAGCAGGGCTTCATGTGGATGGCCGCCACCGAGTGGCTGGAATCGCTCGTGCCGGTGAGCCCCTACTGGTTCATCCGTACCCTCGCCGGCATCTCCATGGACATCGGCATGTCGCTTCTGGTGTTCAACCTGATGATGACCGCCATCCGCCAGCCGGCCGCCGAGCCGAGAGCCGCCGCGGCGGCCGGGAGTCCCGCCGAATGAGCCTCAGAACCTATGCCCTGGGAGGCGGCTTCGGCTGCCTCGCCCTCGCCGCCTTCGTGCAGGGCGTGCTGCCGATGCTGGAGCCGCAGTCGCGCTATACCAAGGTCACCGCCGTGGTGCGCACCGACCTCGGCGAGCTGAAGTGGATGGAGACGCAGTCGACCGACTATACCGAGCTGCAGGCGCTTGGCCGCGAGGTCTACACCCGCGAAGGCTGCTGGTACTGCCATTCGCAGTTCGTCCGCCCGGTGACCGGCGAGACGCGGCGCTGGGGACCGGTCAGCCAGTCCGGCGAGTACGCCTTCGACACGCCGCACCTCTTCTCGACGCGGCGCATCGGCCCGGACCTCACCCGCGTCGGCCTCAAGTACAGCGACGAATGGCACCTGGCGCACTTCTGGGATCCACGCATGGTGGTGCCGGATTCCATCATGCCGCGTTTCGCCGAGCTGTTCGACCAGGTGGACGGGCGCGCGCGCGTCGTCGACGACGACCAGGGCAATCGGACACTCGAGCGCACCCCAGAGACCGAGGCGCTGTTCGACTTCGAGAGCCAGGACCGGCTGAACCTCACGCCGAACGCCGAGGGGCTGCTGTTCGTGCCGGAGCGCGGCAAGTATCCGGTCATCCTGACGCCGAACGACGAATTCACCGGCGACAGCGTGCAGTTGGTCGCCAGCACCCGCGACCTCGACGGCCTCATTGCCTACCTGCAGAAGCTTGGCATGAACCGCGGCAAGTGGCGCGACGTCTTCGCGCCGCAGCGGGTAGAAGTCACCCAGGTTACGATTCCGCGTTCCGAGGAGTGGGTCGCCTACGGCAAGGAGGTCTACGAGCGGCGCTGCGCCGGCTGCCACGGGGTGACCGGCAACGGCAACGGCCCGGCCGCCACATTCATGCACGAGTTCCGGCCGCGCGACTTCACCCTCGGCCTTTTCAAGTTCCGCCTCACGGGTTCCAACTCGATGCCGACCGACGGCGACCTGCTGCGCACTATCACCCGCGGCGTGCGCGGCACCGCCATGCCGCCGTGGCACATGCTGGCGGAAAAGGACCGGCTGGCCGTCGTCCAGTACATCAAATACGAGCTGTCGGTCGACCGCAGCGACCCGTCGAGCCCCTATGTCTACTTCGTCGAGGAGCCGGCCCAGGCGCCGATCTTCATCGGCCAGCCGCCGGAGGCGTCGGAGGCCATCGTCGCGCGCGGCAAGGAGGTATGGCAGCAAGCCAAATGCTGGGAGTGCCACGGACAGACCGGCGAGGGCGACGGCGAGAAGGCGGCGGGGCTGAAGGACGACTGGGGCTTCCCGGTCCGGCCGGCCGACCTCACCACCGGCCAGTTCAAGTCCGGCCCTGCGGTCGAGGACATTTTCCGCACCATGACCAACGGCCTCATCGGCACGCCGATGCCGTCCTACGGCCGCGCGCTGCCCGAGGAGGACCGCTGGGCGCTGTCCTACTATGTGCTCGCGCTTTCGGCCTTCACCGACCCGCTGACCGGCGAGCCGCTGCCGATCAGCGAGCAGGACCGTGCGGCACTGAACGATCCGGCGCTGAAGGCTTCGGAGTCGCACTACGCGTACAAGCCGCAGGTAGAGGGATCGACGACCCAATTCGCCGAGAATCCGCCGGCAGCTACGGTCGCCGGCGAGGTCTGGGCCGAGCGCCACGGCGTCGAAGTGGCACCGGCGGTCGAGACGGCGAGATAGGAGGCGGCTATGGAAGGCTTGACGCTGGTTCAGTTCCTGGTGGCGCTCTGCATGAGCCTGGGGGCGCTCTGCGTCTTCATCTGGGCGGTGCTCTCCGGCCATTTCACCAACGTCGAGGAAATCAAGTACCGGGCCTATCGCACGGAGGTGCACGACGATGAGCCAGCACGACAACCCGAAGCCTAGGGCCCACCACGAGGAGGTCGAGAGCTACGGCGGTCACATCCAGGCACGCCATGGAAAGGTGAACGCCTGGCTGTTGGCGGTCTACCTCGTGCTCTTGGTCTGGGCGCTCTACTACGGCTACCGCTACTGGGGCGGCCTCGGGCCCGGACTCGACTACTAGGCACTCGACTACTAGGGAGACCGCAATCACATGGTCGCGCGCATCGTCATAGGAGTCGCCCTCTTGAACCTGACTTTCCTGCTGAGCGAGCTCGCCTTCAACGTGCTCAGCGCCCTGCTGCCGCTGAACTGAGGAGGCGGGCATGTCCACGCCGGAGCTCATCGCGTTCATCATCTTCGTCGTCATGACCGTCGCTTTCTTCGCCTGGGTCGGCTACCTGGCCTGGAAGAAGTAGCGGCGGCCGGGTAGCGCCATGACGGCCTACCTCGTGGTCTTCCTCGCCGGCCTGGCCGGCAGCCTGCACTGCGTCGGCATGTGCGGCGGCTTCGCCTGCGCGCTGGGCGCCGATCCGCACGGCCGCAGCGCGGGCGCGACCCTGCGCCGCCACCTGCTCTACAACGCCGGCCGCGTCACCACCTATGTCTTCCTCGGCGCGCTGGCCGGCATGCTGGGCGCCGCCGTGATCGGCGCGCCCGGTGGCGGCCTGGGTGGCGGCCCGGGCGGCGGCTTGGGCGGCAGCGAGCCCCTGCTGCTGGCGCAGCGCGGCCTCGCCTTACTCGCCGGGCTGCTCATGGTCTTCGTCGGCCTGCAGTTTGCCGGCTGGTTCCGGCTCCCCCACGGCGCAGCGCTGGGTCTCGGCAGTCAGGCGGCGGCCCGCGCGCTGCAGGGCCTGCTGCGGGCGCCCGGCCCCGGCGCGCCGCTCGCCCTCGGCGTGGTGAACGGCTTCCTGCCGTGCCCGCTGGTCTATGCCTTCCTTGCCCACACCGCCGCGATCTGCCTCAGCGACCCCGGCCGCGCGGT
>Ga0299907_10003103_pt1 | contig 10550 bp, 7 predicted proteins | sample RVTome_16_FD_198680 | JGI IMG/M metagenome (GOLD analysis project Ga0299907, IMG submission 198680) | Soil microbial communities from uranium-contaminated site in the Upper Colorado River Basin, Wyoming, United States - RVT152D67 (version 2) ... | reverse complement strand
GTGCCGGCGGTCGAGGAGCTTCCCCCGACGGTGGATCGGCTGGCAGGCATCTGGCTCATGGAAGGAGAGAGCCTGATGCTCAGTTTCGGCTCGGATGGCATGTTCGCCTTCATCCCCGACGGGGACGTGGGCGGCTTCGGGACGTACGAGGTCGACGGCCAGACCATCACCTTCGTATACACGGGGGGGCGGTTCTGCAGCGGAGGCTTCGAATGGAACGCGAGCCTCCTCGGAGACGGACGCCTTCGCGCCATGAACGTCAGCAGCAGCTCCCCCTGCGAGCCCGAACGCCAGGTGGGGCTCGAAACCACTTGGACGCAGGTGTCGCCAAGGTCTGCGGCGGTAGAAGAGATCACTGCAGACGTGTCACCCGGAGTGTTCCGTCCGCTGCCGCCCGAGTCGGGGTCGATCCTCCACGGCGTCTGGCTCTTGGAGGGAAACGGGATCCTGCTCCGCCTGGGCGCCGATGGGTCTTACGCCATCGACGACGGGGGCGAGCTTGTTACCGACCCGGACGACGTGGGCACCTTCGAGGTCGACGGCGTGAGCGGGACTCTCACCTTCACCAGCGGGGCGGACTCTCGGACGTGCGCAGAGGACGATGTCTGGGTCTGGACCAACGCTGAGCTCGGTGAGGGAGTGCTGCGGGTGGTCGTCACTGAGGAAGGGTGCGGCAAGGACCTCGAGCCGGACCTGGTGTGGGTCCGACTGCAACCGACTCGGCCGGTAGGCCGATGACGTGGATCCTGTCGAGACCTATGGCCACCTTCCTCACCGCCCGTCCCGATACGACACCGGGGCGATGGTCGAGAGCGTTGGCGATCTCGTTGGCATCCTGGAGTTAGCGAACTCGGAGAAGAAGGCTGAGCTGTACGAGAGTCTCGGACTGACCCTCACATACCAGAGGCGGAGCTCGCCGCCCACCCCCCGATCGAGGCGATGCGCCGAGCGCTCACCAACGGTGGCGACGCAGATCTTCGACCGGGATGAAGAGTTGGCCAAGCGCACGACGAGATACGCGTTCGAGGATCCGGCGATCCGGGCCGCCCTGTTGAGCAGACGGATGGGCTCACGCAGCGCGTTGCCGCGGCGTTGGCTGGAGCGTCGGGTCGAGCGCCGGAGGACCTCGAGCCGAAGGTGATCGCCACGACACTGATTGGGGCGATGATGACCGCCGCTCGTCACTGGCACGCGAACGGCTACCGGACCTCCGTCCTCGAGGAGTTGGAAGAGGCACTAGCCATCGTCGAGCGCAAGCTTCGCTGAGATTCGCGGATCTCATCGGGACGCGGCCGGCACTCGTCATCCCTCCTTCTCGAGCTTCGTGTTGCCCGATCCGATCACGAAGACCATGAAGGAGGTCCGCCATAGCGGGGGAAACGAGGGCGCATCGAATGGCCAGGGAGAGCCGTTACGTCCATCCGCGGGAGACTAGACGCACCCAAACGGACTCGCGCAACGTGTGGAGCGGCGCCTCGGGTCTGCTAGACCCGAGGCGCCGCTCCGCCCTCAGACCGTGGTCGCCGCGATGCTCACGAAGGCAGCGAACCCGTGTATCGGAAGATGAACAGGCCGAAGTCCCGGTCGCTCGCGAGGACGATTCGGTCGCCGTTCTCGTCCTCCGCCAGCGCGACGCCCCAGAAGTTGTTCCCCTTGGCGTCTATGTAGTGACCGAGCTCTGCCGGGTTACTCGGATCCGAGATGTCGAACACACGGAACCCGGCCGAGTACCACGAGAAGTACGCGACCAGGTCGTCGTCCGGAGCCGGGCCACCCTCGTTCGGGTCGCCCCGGGGGACTTCCACCTCATGCACCGTCACATCACCGAAGCCGGCGGCGAAGTCTTCGTCCGCTGTCTCCGGGATCGTGATCTGGGCGATCTCCGTCGGGGCGCTGGCGGGGTCCGTGTCGAGGACCCGCACGTATCCCCAGCCATCGAAGATGGCCGTGATGTCCACCTCGAACCCGACCTCGCCGATGTCCGGCTCGAGGTCGGCGGGATCTCCCAGTGGGTACGGAAGGGTGAAGTCGGGAGTCCTGGCGAACAACTCGTGCATCGCCGTGTGCGTAGTGCACACCGCCGGGATCTGCTCGTCGGACGGGAACGCCCCGAACCCGCAGTTCGGAGGATCGTCGTCCGCGGCGCCGCCGGCGAGGTGCCGGCCCGTCAGGATCACGGCGTCCCATCCCTGATCGGTGGCGTTGTCCGCCTTTTCGCCGGGGAAGCACGCTCCTTCCGGGGCGTTCGGGTCACCCGTTGGTCCTCGTTGGAGCACGATGATCTGCTCCTCGCCCGGATCGAGCGAACCGGGCGGGATCGTCGAGTCCGCGTTCGGGATCGGCGCCGACGTGCCCGGGCACCCGTAGCCGCCGTACGCCACCGGTCCGTTGAGCCGCTTATCCGGAAGGATCGTGACCGGAGCGCCGCCCACGGCGACGGTGGTGTACTCCTCCGGCGCCGGGAAGTTCGCATCCCCGGTCACGCGTGTAAGTGGCGTCGTGCGGAACGAGTCGAAGTCCTCGTCGGTGCCAATGAACACGCTGCCGTCGCTGTTCCACTCACCTTGGTGGGCGTTACCCTCCGGCTCGAGGCACTCCCCGAGCTCAGCCTGGATGACCTGATCGCAGGCGGCGTAGTCGAAGTCGCCGACGATCGTCGGGTTCGATGGGTCGGTGACGTTGACGTCGATCCAGCCCGCGTCCCAGTCCGACACCATCAGGTGCCAAGAGCCGTCCGGGAACTGCAGGACGTCGAAGTCGTGCGACGTTTTCAGCTGGCCGTGAGCGTTGACCTTGACGCCGGGGAGCTCCGTCTCGGCGACGAGCACGGGGTTCCTCGGATCGGTGATCTCGAACAGATCGACGTCCTCGACCTCTTCGTTGTCGATGGCCGCGGCGTACGCGTGTCCGTCCCCGGCGTCCCACGCGATGACACTGTGGGACTCGTTGGCCCGGCTTGCGTGCTCGTCAAAGTCCCCGAAGTCATCCACGAGCGTGACCGGGTTGGTTGGGTCATTGACGTCGTAGATCGTGATGCCCCCCGGGTTGAGCTTCGGGTTGGACCTGGCCAGACACCACTCGTTGCTGACGATGAGGATGTCGCCGGTGTAGTCGTCGGTGTCGATGTGCAGCGCCTGGATGCCCTCGGTCTGGTACCCGGTCCCGCCGGCGTTGAGGAACCCGACCTTCACGGGGCTTGCTGGGTTGCTGATGTCGACGATGTGAACGCCCCCGGAGTTGCAGGCAGGCGTCTGATTCCGCGCGTCGAACCCGCCCCAGTTACCGAGGTAGGCGTACCAGGTGCCGTCGGAGGTCGTCGCCATCGCCGAGATGTCCGAGATGTCTCCCACCTGGTTCGTGAGCTTCAGCTTGCCCACGAGCTCGACCTGGTCGACCGATCCCGCAAGGTGGCCGGTGCTCGGCCCATGCTGCTCGTGATGGTGGTGGTCGTAGAAGTCGTCGGCCGCAAAGTCGTCCTGGGAATGGCCGCCGGGCGGTGGCGCCGCTGCGCCGAGTGCCCTGGTCGGCAACAATCCCACCGAGAGAACCAGCGCTGATACGAGAGCCAGCCGACTCGACTTCCGCCGTACGGATGTTCGTATCGTCATCAAACCTCCTTAGGTGATCCGATAACCCAAGCAACCGGGAAAGACGCCTGCCGGCGGGCACATGCCGGATGCGGTTGACATCACCTCCCATACCCCGCGCCGTGGCGGGAGCCGTCCTGCCCCGATGCCGCACAGCGGCTCGACGGGAATGGCTCCGATCCTGGCTTGCCCCTCGTGTTCGGTCGTGCCCCTACGTAGGGCGCGAGGGATGTACCGACTTGGGGCATCTGTTCGTATGCCCAACGCTATGATGGGTCGTCGATCTCGCGCAACCGGCCTTCCGGCCCTCCGTCCCGCACGCGACCGCGTTCCAGCTCCGAATCCGTCGTTCGCATTCGAGTCTGCCGCAGAGTTAGCGGACCCGGCGCGTGGATGTGGGCCTGACGGTGTTCGCTCCCACCGAAGCTCGTGGTCGTCTCGCGTAGCCTCTCATTCGGCGTCGGCGTCTGCCCCTGAGCCCTGCGTGCGGCGGTTGTACGGAGCCCGCGAGGAGAATCGAGGAGACTCTCGCTGAAGCACCCTGCGAGGCACGATCCCTCACGCCGCGAACTGCTCCGGTGTGGCCACGAACCGCTGATGGCACGATTCCGAGCAGAAGTAGTACGTCTGCCCCTTGTACTCCTCGGTCGCCGCGGCCGTCGCCGAGTCGATCTCCATGCCGCATACCGGGTCCTTGACCGTCTCCATCGCTTCATCCTTTCGTCCTTCGTGCTCGTGGACCTCGACGTCGACGCGGTCGAGGGGAACGCCCCGCGCGGGCAGCGACGGAGCGCGGTACGTGCGGAGGCGGTTGGCGTTGGTCACGACCGACAGCGAGGACAGCGCCATCGCCGCCGCGGCGATCATCGGGTTCAGCAGCAAGCCGGTCGCCGCATAAAGCGCGCCGGCGGCCACCGGGATCCCCAGGACGTTGTAGACGAACGCGAAGAACAGGTTCTGCCGGATGTTCCGCATCGTCGCCCTGCTCAGATCCACGGACGTGACGACGCCATCCAAGGCGCCGGAGATGAGCGTCACGTCGGCAGCCTCGATCGCGACGTCGGTCCCGGTCCCGATGGCGATCCCCACGTCGGCCTGGGCGAGCGCCGGAGCGTCGTTGATCCCGTCGCCGACCATCGCCACGAGCTTGCCCTCGTCCTGGAGCCTTCGGATCTCGGCCGCCTTGTCCTCAGGCAGAACCTCCGCCAGCACCCGCCCGATGCCGACCTGCCGGGCCACGGCCTCGGCCGTGCGCCGGTTGTCGCCGGTGATCATCACGACCTCGAGGCCGAGGTCGCGCAGCGCCTGAACAGCGCGGGGAGAGTCCTCCTTTACCGTGTCCGCTACAGCGACCAGCCCCGCTGCGGTGCCGTCGACGGCGGCATAGATCGCGGTCTTGCCCTGCTTGGCTACGCGCACGCCATCGGCCTCGAGGCGAGAGGCGTCGACGCCACGCTCCGCCAGGAGCTGCCTCGTCCCGACGAGCACGGCGCGGCCGTCGGCCGTAGCCTCGATCCCCCGTCCGGTCACTGAGTCGAACTCCCTCGGCTCCACGAGGGAGATGCCGCGCTCCTCCGCCCCGCGGACGATCGCCTGGCCCAGGGGGTGCTCGGAGGATCGCTCCGCCGAGGCGACGAGGCGCAGGAGCTCGTCCTCCGACACCGATCCGGCCGGAACGACGTCGGTGAGTGCCGGCTCGCCCTTTGTGATCGTCCCGGTCTTGTCCAGGACGACCGTGTTCAGCTTGTGCGCGGTCTCGAGGGATTCGGCCGAGCGGATCAGCACGCCGGCCTCGGCGCCCTTGCCGGTCCCCACCATGATCGACAGCGGGGTGGCCAGTCCGAGCGCGCAGGGGCAGGCGATGATCAGGACGGACACCGCCGAGACCAGGCCGAGCGTGAGCGCCGGGCTCGGCCCGAAGTCGTACCAGACGACGAAGGTCCCGATGGCGATGAACATCACCGCCGGCACGAAGTAGCTCGCCACGAGATCGGCCAGCCGCTGGATCGGCGCCTTGGACGCCTGGGCCTCCTGCACCATCTTGATGATGTGGGCGAGCATCGTGTCCGTGCCGACCTTCGTCGCCCGGAACCGGAACGCGCCGGTCTGGTTGATCGTCGCCCCGATCACGGACTCCCCCGGACCCTTGGTCACGGGGATCGGCTCGCCCGTAACCATCGACTCGTCGATCGCGGATCGGCCGTCCACGATCTCGCCGTCGACCGGGATCTTCTCGCCCGGTCGGACGGCCAGGACGTCGCCCGCCTGCACGTCGTCCACGGGGAGCTCGTGCTCCTGCCCATCCCGAACAACCCGGGCCGTGCGCGGTTGCAGACCGATCAGCTTGCGGATCGCCTCGCCGGTCCCGGCCTTGGCTCTCGCCTCGAACAGGCGCCCGAGCAGGATCAGGGTGAGGATCACCCCCACTGCCTCGAAGTACACCTCGCGGACCTCGGACGGGAACAGCCCCGGCGCGACCGTGACGAGGATGCTGTACGCGAAGGCCGCCGTCGTGCCCACCGTGATGAGCGTGTTCATCTCGGCGCTGCGGTGTCTGAGCGCGCGCCACCCGACGGTGTGGATCGGCCATCCCGTGTACAGGAACACCGGGGTTATCAGGGCGAGCTGGACCCAACGGCTCATCAGAACGTCCGGTACGTCGAGATCGAAGACCTCGGCGGCCATCACCGCGACCAACACGGGGGCGGTCAGGATCGCGCCGACCCCGACCCTCCGAGTGAGGTCGCGGATCTCGGCGCGCCGCGCCGCGGCCTCGGTGTCCTCGGTCTCCTCGGAGCCCTGGCGCGGTCGCTCCTCGACGCGGTAGCCGGCCGAGGCAACGGCCTCCCGCATGTCCTCGATCGACACCGCCAATGGATCGAACTCAACCGAGGCCCACTCGTTCACGACGTCCGTCTGGACACTCCGCACGCCTGGCAGTCGCTCCAGCTCGGCCTCGATCGTTCGCAGACACGTCGCGCACGCCACCCCGCCGCCTCGCTCCAGCGCCAGCGCCACGCGGCCGGTCCGATCGCCGTCCGGCCGTACCGAGACCGCTCGCGTCTCGGCATGCGTGTGGCCATCTGCCGTAGGATCGGACTCGGACGGGCGGAGCTTGGTGGCCAGGCCTGCCCGCTCGTCATCGAGATCGGTTGGACCGCCGTTGCCCTCCGCCAGCTCCACCACAAGGGTTCCGTGAACCATGTTCATCCCGCAGGCGAACCCGAACTCGCCGGAGCGCTCCGGCGTCAGGTCGATCGCCGTCTTGGTGAACGCCGGAAGGGCACGACGAACACGAAAGTCGGGGAATACGACCTCAGAGGTGCACTCTCCGCGCTCCTGGCGATCGAAGACCAGCCGAAGCGGCACGCCCTGCTGCACCCGGATCAGGCTCGGCGAGTAACCGCCCTTGACGGTGATCTCCACCTCTTGCAGACCACCCCGGATGTCAGCCCGGCGAGCCTGTTTCGGCCCGAAGAAGAAGTGGGCGAGGGCCGCAGTCAGAGCGAGCCCTCCAGCCGTCACCAGGATCTCCATCCCCGTCATGTCCACTCACGCTCCTCGCGACGCCTGGGGGTCGCCTCGTCTTGCATCCGATCTCGCGTGTTGGAGTACCTATACCCGGGGAGGGTATCATCCGTCAACGACACGCTCCCAGGAGGACTCGATGGCGACAGGGATACGCGGATACTCGGCGACGAAGGACCAGCTGCTCGACCGGCTGGCGCGGATCGAGGGCCAGATTCGGGGCGTGGCGAAGATGGTCGAGAAGGATCGGTACTGCATCGACGTGGTGACACAGATCAACGCGGCTAGGGCGGCACTCGACAAGGTGGCGCTTGGGCTCGTGGACGGGCACGTTCGACACTGCCTGGTCGAAGGTCACGGTGGACCCGCCGATCCCCAGGAGCAGGCCAACGAGCTGATGGGTGCCGTCGGCCGGATGATGTCGCGTTAAACAGAAGAGAGCCCGTCATAAACCCGGGTTCCCACTCACGGTCGCAAGATCGTTTCGAATGCGAAGGAAGAACGTCGGAGGCCGCAGCACTCTCGCTTTGGATCTGTTCGGCGCTCCCGCCATATGGGTCGAAGTACCCGAAACGCTGCAGCTCAGCGGCAAACAGAGTCTCCATCAAACCCAGGGCGGTTCGGTCTGGCCAGGTGCGGTCGCGAAGTCTTCGGTCTACGAGGTCGTCAATGGAGGCCGGGTCCCGCTTCTCGCCAGGTCTTCGTTGTGTTCCGCGGCCACCACACGTTCATGCTGCCCTCGAGTTGAGCACTCGTTTGCGCTCCTCGAACTCCTCGCGAGAGATCTCTCCTTTCGCGAAGCGGGCCTCAAGGATCGTCCTGGCGTCGGTCGTGTCGCCTGAGTTCGATCGAGACGTGCCTCCGAATGCTCTGATGGCGAAGACGATCACCGCGGCGAGCCCTCCCCAAAACACGAGCATCATGAACGCGCCCCAGAACCAGTCCCAACCGTCCATCATGGGTTCCTCGCCTCCTTTCCCCATTCGATACCTCGGTCCGAAGGTGGATCGCTAGAGGCGAACGTCCCATCGCGTTCGGGACCCACGAGATGGCCCCGGTGACTGCTCCATTTCGCCGCACCGCCCCCTTCCCCAAGCAACCGCCCCGCCATCTGGCGCGCCACGGCGCGCGGGGTGGGTGGTCGCCAGCGATCGTGAGCGCTTCGATCGGCGTGCGAGCCATCGCCACCCCGAACATGGCTCCCTCCGACGGCGCGGTCAAGATGCCGGTCACGACAGTCGGGGCGTGTGCATACATCCCGTCTCCTTCGATGTCTGCCTCAACAGGACGAGCGTGCGCAACTGCGGCCATGCAGCCGTCGCCGTCACAGCCTCGAGCAACCGCGGGCAGGCGTCCTCGCAGGAACGGCACGCCTCTGCGCACACGCGGCAGTGCTCGTGCATCGATGCGTGGCGCTCGTACTCGCCCCCGCACACGCGGCATGCCTCGGCGCAGGCCTGCAGCACTGACCGAATGAGCCCGAGCTCCGGCTCGAGCTGACGCGACAGGTCGCTCGCCGTCATCGAGCAGACGTCGGCGCAGTCGAGGTTCAGCCGGATGCAGCGACGAAGCTCGCCGATCCGCTCCTCGCCCAGACACGAGTCGGCGCAGCTCGAACAAGCCTGCACACAAGCCAGGCACTCGTCGATGCACCTCGATAGCGCGTCGACGTCGAAGCTCGGAGCCGTCGGCGACGTCCGCAACATGTCCATCGTGCGTGTCATCCTTCGCTCCTTCCGCGAGATCCGTCGGACCAGCGACGGAGACGATCAGGACAGAGTGAGGACCTGCAGAGCGCGGAGCGAACCGGGAGGGGGCACGCCCGTGAGCGGCTCTGCCTCTGCTGGCTCGCGGTAAGCGGATCGAGCAACGATGGGCACCACCAAAGCGCGCTGGGCGAGACCCTCGGCGAGGGTGATCAACGGAAGCCCGAACACCACGGCAACGACCGCGTGGTGGGGCCCGAGGAGGTGCCAAACGCACAGGGGGAGCGCGAGCAGAACCATCATCACGAGGAGCAATCGCGCCGCCCTGGTGTGGCCACGGATGAAACGGGACGGAGCCACACGGACGACGTTCCCCGGCCGCGCTCGGCGAAACCGACAGCCCCCTGAGGTCGGTGCTTGCTTCCGCTCAGAAGGACGGGCCGCGGAAGGCTCGCGTGTACTCGACTCACCTAAGTAGGCTAGGCGGGTGCGCAAGGCGTTCGGAGACCCCCGTCGATGGCTCGCCGATCCCCGCGTGAGAGCGATCGCTTGCCTCGTCCTGCTGCTGGTCGTCTTCGCGCTGGCGTGGCACCTCGTCGGCATGGCCGCCCACTTCCCCGGGATGGTCGGCGGTGCGTGCCTTGCCCTCCTCGCCGCCGGTCTGCTTGTCTTCGTGATCACAGGCACATCGGCACTCCCGATCGTGCCATTCCGCGTGCCTCTCGCTTCACCAAGCGCTCCCCGAGCGATGGGCCGCGATCCACCACCGAACGGCGACGTCCTTCGCATGTAAGCCGCCCTCGCTCGGTCGTCAACGGCCAGAGATCGAGATCAGAGGAGGCTTGTTCCATGCCTATGTACCTGCGTATTACCGCGATGCTGGCGTTCGCCACGGTGCCTTTCGCCGCGTGTGGCGGCGAAGAGCCGGGAACCCAAGCGAACCCCCGGACGATCGAGATCGAGGCGCTGGACGAGTTCGCCTTCGATCCCGATGAGGTGACGGTGCAGTCCGGAGAGACCATCCGGTTCGTCGTCACCAACCCGGGAGAGGTCGTCCACGAGTTCGTGCTCGGGCCCGAGCACGTCCAGATGGCTCACGAGGAAGCGAGCGAGATGGGTGAGGAGCACGGGGAGATGCAGATGGAAGACCAGCTCGCGGCCTTCGACATCGAGCCCGGACAAACCGAGGAGGCGACCGTCACGTTCGATAACGCCGGCGAGATGCTCTACGGCTGCCACGAAGCGGGCCACTACGACGCCGGGATGGTGGGGACCGTGACGGTCGAGACATAACTGGCCCTCGACATCTCGCGGGCCGCTCGAGCGGGTGTGCCGAGGTGTTTAGGTATCGCCGTGGCGTCCCGCAGAGGAGTTGGGGAGCGATCCGGGGAGTCCTTCGCTGGGCTCGAAGCACATCCGCCGCCGGGAGTCTGAGCGGGCGCGGCGAGCGAGCCGAGCCAGCGGGGGCCTCCTCGGACGTCTTCGCCCAACTCGATTGCGAAGCACTGGCCAGAAATGAACATGAACGACAACCACTGGGACCATCGTTCGGGCTTGGCGTATCTGACGAGACACCTAAGAAGGCGGGTGTATCAGGGGCCGTCTAACCAAACGCAATCGATCGGCCTGGTCGCGCTCGCAGGGAGGTCCCGCTCGATCAGGTCGTCCGCCTGCGAGAAGAGCGCCGCGAGGCGAAGTACCCGAGAACGAAGACCAACAGCACCGCCAC